>ERZ827423.1241-NODE-1241-length-26079-cov-10.924954_pt1 | contig 26079 bp, 17 predicted proteins | sample MGYA00519775_ERZ827423 | MGnify/ENA primary metagenome ERZ827423 (study PRJEB31778, sample SAMEA3449296) | human gut metagenome | biome: human gut; feature: human-associated habitat; material: faeces | place: United Kingdom | collected 2010/2012 ...
ATATCATCGTGTCCAGTTTTTGCACCCCTGTGTCCAGTTTTAGTTTACCACTTCACAATATGATAATCCTAGATTAAAGACTATCAAAATAGCTGTCAAAGATGGCAACAACTTAGGAATCGCAACCATACCCGTTGAACATATCCTTTATATTGATATCATTTTTCTAAAAGAAGATGAGCTTCGTGATTATATGGAGGCTTCTTTCTAATATGGAGATCAAGATCAATAAAGAAATACGAAGCTACACTGAAAGCATATTCTTTGGACTATCTGTAAGACAGTTTATTTATTCGATCATAGCTTGCGGTATTGCAGTTCTTATTTACTTCAGTTCTATCAACACCTTTGGCATGGAGATCACCAGCTGGTTATGCATCTTGGGTGCTGCCCCTTTTGCAGCCATCGGTTTTATCAGTTACCAGTCAATGACAATGGGAAAAATCATCTATGAAGCTTTTAGATCATTGCTTCTTAAGAAGACTGAACTGATCGATAAACCATTCAACTTATATTATGAATTGGTCAAACCAATCATCAAAAAGCAGATAAAGGAGAATACGAAAAGAAATGTTAAAAAGTCTAAGCAAATTCAAACGACAAAATAAAGAGAAATTCAATATTCCCAGATGTGTTCAGGATACCATCCCTATCGACAAAGTCTATAAGGATGGTATTTTTTCTGTCGGTAAACGTTATTCCAAGACTTATATGTTCAGTGACATCAACTACTCCGACGCATCCGGAGAAGACAAAAAGGGAATCTTATTGGGATATGGCGAAATGCTAAATTCTCTTGATGCCTCCTGCACAGCTAAAATTACGATTCTTAATCGGAAAGTGGATCCTGAAGAAATATCAAACAAGATCCTGATCCATAAAGCAGATGATGAACTCAATGATCTAAGACAAGCTTATAACGATCTGATCTTAGAAAATCTAGCCAAAAGCGACAATCTGATCCAGGAAAAATACATTACTATTACCACTTTCAAAAACACTATTTCTGAAGCAAGAACCTTTTTTTCTAGGATCTCGCTTGAGCTTTTATCTTACTTTGGCAAGATTGGATCTGACTGCAAAGAACTGACAACCAATGAAAGGCTCAAGATCCTTCACGATTTTTATCGTGACCCATATGAACCTTTTGAATTTGATATCAATGATTCAACATATAAAGGACATTCTTTCAAGGAAAAGATCTGTCCGGACATGCCGAAATACGAAAATAACTATTTTAAATTCAATGAAAGATATGGGCGTGTATTGTATCTTGAAAACTATCCGCAATATCTGAAGGACAAATTCGTTGCCGAGATATGCGGCCTGAATAAAAATCTTGTCTATTCCATGGATATCTTAACAATTCCGACGGATGAAGCAGTCAAAGAAGCTGAAAACAAGCTATTAGGTGTGAATACCAATATCACCAACTGGCAGCATCGGCAAAATGCCAACAACAACTTCTCTGCCGTTATTCCTTATGATATGGAAAGCCAGCGCAAAGAATGTAAAGAATTCCTGGATGATATGACACTTCGAGATCAAAAGATGCTTTTGTGCAATATAACAGTCGTTCATATGGCGGATTCAAAAGAAGAACTGGATACGGATACTGAACCCATACAATCTATTGCTCGGGCCAATTCATGTGAGCTTTCTGCTTTATTCTTTGCATCAAGACAGCTTGATGGACTAGTTACTGCCTTCCCATCGGCATCAATCGTTTAGATATCTTTAGAACTCTATTGACTGAAAGTGCCAGTGCCTTTGTCCCATTCAGGGCACAAGAAGTCATGGATCCAGGAGGAATCTGGTATGGTCAGAACAAGCTGACCAACAATTTGATCATCTGTGATAAAGCTGAACTTCAAAACCTGAATGCCTTTATTCTCGGCGTTCCAGGAGCCGGCAAGTCCTTCCTGGCAAAAGAAGAAATTGAATTTTATGCCTGTGCTACCAATGATGATATCTTGGTATGCGATCCGGAAAACGAATATTCCAATATCATCAAAAAACTTGGCGGAGCTGTCATTGAGATTGCGGCAGGAAGTCCAGACCATATCAATGCCATGGATATGAGTGAAGGCTATGGCGATTCAGGCAATCCGGTCGGGGATAAAAGTCAGTTTGTTATGTCCTTGTTTGAACAGTTAGACAACAACAAAAAAGGCATCACACCAATCGATCGAAGCATCATTGACCGCTGCGTTTCACTTGTCTACGAAGAAGCAAGTGAAACCAAGACGATCCCGACTTTAAAAACATTACGATCCATGCTTTTAAAACAGCCGGAAGCAGAGGCAAGATCTCTGGCTTTAAAACTTGAGTTGTTTACAGATGGAAACCTCGATGCCTTTGCTCATGAAACCAATGTGGATGTTACTAACCGCATCATCTCTTATAACATTTTCAATCTTGGCAAGCAGCTTAAAACAATGGGACTGTTGGTCATTACCGATGCCATGATCAACCGTGTCAATGAAAACTGGCGTAAAGGCAAGCGAACCCACGTATTCATCGATGAGATCCATGTCATCTTTGAAAATGAAGAAAGTGCATCCTTCTTTGCATCGGCATGGTGACAATTTCGTAAAAGAGATGCATACCCTACCGGAATCACCAAAAACGTCAAATATCTATTGGGATCCAAACAAGGGACATCGATGCTTTCAAACAGTGAATTAATCGTTATGCTAAATCAGTCGCCAAATGACCGAGAAGATCTTGCCGAACTTCTCAAGATCAGCAAAGAGCAGCAAGTTTATATCACCAATGTTCAATCCGGATGCGGACTGATTAAATATGGTGCTTCTTTGGTTCCTTTTGTCAACCGGATACCGGAAGACAATCTGATCTACCAAATGAACACCACCAAGCCATCGGACCGCAATATGGGATTCAATTCTCATAAAGAGTAGGTGATATCTTGGAAAACACGATCAAAACAAGAGAAATCATCCATGACATCAAAACCAAGGATACAAGCGGACATCTGACTCATTTCATCAAAGATGCCGGCATACAAATTAAGCCTCATGATATCGGCAATAAAGAAGAAACTTCTGCCGAAACAGGAGCGACAAATAATATTCAAGGAACTCTTAAAAAGACAAGTGTTACGGCATTTGATCAGGCAAAGACCTATACCAAAAATAAGATCAAAACCAAAAGAGAAAATGCGAAGATCTTGAAAGAAACAATAGTGGTTGATGATCCAGTTCATTATTCATCGCCTGTTTCTAATTCATTCAAAGAAAAGAAGTATGCCAAACAGATGCATCAATTGAATATTGCCAAACATAAGCGCAAAGTAAAAGAAGCAAAGGAAGCAAAAACAGCAGCCGTTACTGTTAAAGACACAGGGATAAAGGTAATACGAACTACCTTTATCGCCGTGAAAAAAGCATTAACGGCTTTTCCTTCTTTAGCCTTTGCCGGATTAGGATTGATATTACTTCTAGTAATCGCATTATTTATCGGCGTATTCAGCGCTTTTTCATCAAGTTCTCTTATCCTTCCCGGTACTGCTTCTTTAAGTGAGGAAGTATTGGCTCCTACCGAAACCATAGAGAAATACGCCGAAAAATATGAGATCGAAGACTATGTTGCCATATTGCAGGCCATTATGATGCAGGAATCAGGCGGTAAAGGAAACGATCCGATGCAGGCAAGCGAAAGCGGGTTTAACGAGAAATATCCAAGAGTCCCAAACGGCATCACCGATCCAGAATATTCCATCGAAGTAGGGGTTAAAACATTTTCCGACTGCATCAAACAGGCAAATGTTAAAGATCCTACTGATACAGAAGGCATCTATCTGGCATTACAGGGATACAATTATGGAAACGGCTATATATCATGGGCAATCAACAACTTTGGTGGTTATTCTAAAGCCAATGCCAAAGTCTTCTCCAATATGAAATGTGAAGAACTGGGAGTAAGCGGTTATGGAGATCCAGATTATGTGGATCATGTCATGCGCTATGTCGGTTTAGGATTCGGCAATATTCGAGGAGAGCCAAACTTTGAAAATATGAAAGCCTGGGGTATGAATAACTATTACAGTCAACTGGGGTTATATGGCCAATGCACCTGGTTTGCTTGGGGAAGATTCTATGAACTATATGGCTACAGTCCCGGATTTACTGGAAACGGCAATCAATGCGTGGATCAGTTGGTTGCAGTACATCCTGATAAATTTGAAAAATCCGACACTCCAAAGGCAGGTGCTGTCTTCTCTGGTGTTGGACATAATCATGTCGGTATTGTGATCGCATGGGATGGTACAAATATCACCATACAGGAAGGCAACATTGATGGTAAAACTAATACCTTCCAGGAAGCTAAAACAGACTGGCAAACTAAGACCTATACTCTGGCACAACTCAACAGCATCTATAAAGGAGTGGTGTTTGCCAATCCAAAATAAAAAGCGGAGGCGAAATCAGTTAATGATTACACCTCCTCCATTTACATAGATTTAATAACACCTATCTAAGTTAACTAATAACTGTATATATTTTATAGGTGTTTTTTATTCCTTCCCATTCGTGCAATAACAACAAATTTTGTTCGCTATGTACTTTTTCATTTAAAACTATTTTGGATTCAAACACAGCTTCTTCATATTTAACAAAAATATTTATTATTTTTCTCGTGATCAAGCTGGTATTACTATTTTTCTCAAAGTCACTACATATTTTGTTTGCTTCCTCAAAAACCGATGCCGCAGCTTTTCTAAGATTACGTAATTTTATCGTCCTTATTACAAAGTCACTTGAAATAACAAAGTTTAAAAGACTAGAAGAAAAGTCATTAATCCCGCTATAACACACTTGCAAAATTAATATTACAAACAACGTTGTTGAAATAACGTAATATCTAGGTAACATTTTCTCGATTATTTTACCCGTATACAAAGTATTTTCATGTATATTGGCTAATAATTTAATTTCTCCAAATTGAATTGACTCGTTGTCAAAATATTTCCCACTGTCATAATTTGGTATTCTTTTTTCCCCGAAACTATTATCCAATAGAGCCGTTTGCCTAATTTTGTGGGCATCATCAAAGAACTTGACTTGGTTATAAGATATAATTTTTTCAATAACTAACAAAAATGCAGCAATGAACAAAAATAATTTGTGAGGAACAATAGAAGCATATGATTGAATCAATGCCAAAATGAAAGAAATAATACTCGTTATATCAATAACATGAATTAAGTTTTCACTAATTCTAAAACTTTTACTCTGCGGATTATCTTTTGCCATTAATCTTTTCTCCCCTAAAAATACTGTATGCTTCTTCTATAAATTGCTCCTTGAAAATCGGATCCTTAATGATCGGCAAAATATACTTTCCATGACAATCTCTCATTTTCTTTTTCGATCCGCACAAACAATCTACATGACCTCGATAATTATCATTAATAACAATTCGTACTAGATCCCAATACTGTTCTTTAGTTAATTGCCAATCTGTTAAGTAATAGTCTAACAACCCTTTATATCCGTGTTCTCTTTCCCCAAAAGGATAAGTTCCGTATTTAATAAACCATTCTATCGAAAAAATGAATGCATCGACAAATTTTTTGATGAATTCTGACAATGATGGATTATTCGATAAAAATTGAATAATTTCACCCGTCGATGCCAAGCAACAAGAGCCATCTTGATAAACATGTTCCATACCATCTGGATAGTTATCTAAAAATAACTTTGGAACCTCTTGAGGAAAGTTTTTGGAAATAACTAAGTTTATCTTTCGTTCTCCTTGCAAGATAACCTCTTTATATTGCAGACAATAACAATAGGAACCTTTTAAAGAGTATTCTATATCGGTTTCATTGCAATTAATGTCTGGCTGCTTCGATAAGAAATCATGAATTTGATCAATCAACGCAACACTCATTTTACTCTTTCCACGGTTTGGTAGGAGAAACTAATCTTGGGGAGCCGAGTTCGCTAGTAAATGCTCTTTCATTAATATCGTTATGCAAATTTCTCTTCAAGGTCATCTCATCATCAATATTTAATAATGCAGATAAAGATGAAATCCACTTATCCATAGTATTTAATTGAGAATAATTATATGAACCCATTAAATCTTCTCTTAAATCAACTGGATTTAATATTTTCCCATTTTCCATAATGGAAATCGATTTTTGCTTCCATCCCTCAATGAATCTATTAATAATTTCAGATACAGATAAGAAATATTGATCTTTAACACTATCTGCTATAAGCGCCGTTATAAGTATTGATGATGGTTTGTCATTACCTTTTTTGCTACGATCATAATATATATCTCGATGACGCTTTACAAATTGAACTGCTCTCTGTAGATTTGATCGATAATAATAAACAGGTATATTCTCAATACTTGCAAATTCAATTCGTATCTCGGCTGGAAAGGAAGCAAACTGTTTATTTTTCATATCGTTTGTCAAATGTTTATTACTAATTTCTAAAAACCAGTCTCCAAAACCCAACGGATTGCTAGTTTTCCATTCATATGATAAATTCCCGTTTTTTTCTGTTATTGCAACTGTTTTTTCTGCTTTCGAGTAATCGACACCAGAAAGAATAATTTCGTTTTTAATATCGCAGCTTTCATCAACAGATGGTACTACATCTAACGAGAACCCTACTCCGTCTGAAATTTCAGCATACTTTAAAGTCCAACAATTCTTATCTTCCTTTTCCAATTTTTCAGAATAAATTCCACTTTCTTTTATGCAATCACCAACATCATTTTTAACATTGTAAGGTTGAGTTTCCTCTTTATTTCTCTTTAATATTGATAATATATCTAAATCATAATCATGATCTTTTCCATCCTTATATGGTTTAATTGTAGTTCCAATCAAAAAAGAACCTTGGGGATAAAAATCAGAGTCTAATCCCTTGCTTTCCAAATATCTTGCTAAAGCTTGATATTTTTCTCTGGCGTTCTTTTCCATCGTTGGAGATAAATCTAAATCTTGTAAAGAGTATAAAATAGCGTCATCTTTTTTCATGTAATTCCTCCTTCCGTTATTCTACTCCTAATGCCTTAAATACAGCGTCTTCTACTTTGCTATAGAAAATAATACTAAAACTTCCCATCAGCTCACTAGGCACAGTCGCTAAATCTTGTGCTGATGTAATAGGCAACAATATTTTCTTTGCACCGCTATCCAAACATGCTTGCAAACAATTAGCTAAGTTTTCCACTTTAATAACTGTCCCACTAATGCTAATATCTCCTAATACTGCTAAAGATCCAAGTGTTGGTTTACTTAAGGCGATAGAACATATCGCAATCAATGTAGGTAATGCTAATTTGTTTGTCATTCCAATTCCTTGAAGATCACGATAATCGATAAAGTAGTCTTTGGTGGTTGTGCTAATTGATTGTGAAATGCGATTACTATTGGCTTTTAAGTAATTGAACGCAATTGCCGTCGCTTCTTTGCATTCACGGTCTGTTCCAATACCAGTTCGCTCAAATTTGCCGCTTCCTGGAAGCATTTGCGTTTCTAATCGGTATAAACCAATCATTCCAGATTTACCCTGCGATACCGTATAAACTTGTCCGGGATTACAAATGCCTTCTGGAATCAATGTACTGCTTCCTTGTTCTGGAACGGATACATATTTCTCTTCGAATGTTTCATTGTCAATATAAGAGAAATTGACATCATAAAATTCCATGCCACCAATCTTTTTAAGCTGTTCTTTAACACGACGGCGCATTTCTAAGCTGATTCTTAGGATCTCTTCTAATTGTTCTTTTGAATAGTTTCCATCAGGGTATACAAGCTTAATCAAACCAGAGAGACTTTTTCTTACCGCAATTACATCTCTTTGATTTAAGTTCTTGCCAAGTTTATAGAATTTATCTAAAGCATCCCCTTGCTGAACCTTACGAAGTTCACGAATAAATTCGGATAGATAATCAGTAATAAAACCATAATCATCGGTAAAATGTTCCGGTCTAAATTTAGGCACTTCCCATCCTGGGATATAACAATGCATACGATCTAAGAAAGCAGTATCCGTCCCCATCTCTGGTGGAAATGGTTCGAATAAAGATGATGTTTTTAAAAGTACATCAACGCTTTGATTGATATTACCTACAAAGACCATTGATGCTGTGGCAGCTTTTTCTTCTTTTCCACGAGCAAAAGATCCACTGGCCATATAGTCTTTCATGATCTGGATGCCATCTTTATCTTTAAAGTTGATACCGGCAACTTCATCAAAAGCTACACAATCCCATAAGCCAACAAGTCCCACTTGTTTTCTAGCCATATTATAGAAAAGATTGGCAACCGTGGTTTGTCCACCAGACACTAGGATACTATTTGGTGATATCTCTTTATAAACATAAGATTTACCAGTACTTCTTGGCCCTAATTCGCATAAGTTATAGTTATTTTCTACAAGTGGAACTAATCGCAACAAAAGTAACCATTTTTCGCGATCATTTAATTCATCTGGTTCCATTCCTATCGAACGCAGCATGATATCGATCCATTCATTCTTTGTAAAATACTTTCGCCCTTCTTGAAGATCTTTGATATCAACATGAGGCATTTGGATCGGTTGTAACTTTAATATACGAATTGGCGTACCTTTTTTATCCTCTTCATCAAATTGATATTCTAGATTGACCATACACCAAATTCCACCGCAAAGTAATCGATCATATTGGGTTGGATAATCCTCAGAAATTGGTACATTTTTAATTCCTAGGTTAGAGAATTCGGCTTCATAGATATCGTTTTTAATATTCAAATTAACCGTGATTTTATCAATGACAGAATAGGTTCCTTTTTGACGTAATATGGAAAGAATCTTTTGAGCTTCATCAGGACGAACGAAGTTATCAGCTAATATCTTTTTAACCTTAGTTACGCCAGATTCAATAACATCTTCTTCATCGGAACAACAATATTGTCCAAGCAAAAACTCCAGTACATAGACTGGTACATTGGCCCCTTCTTTGATCTGTTTTGCCAAATCTTTACGAACAATCTTGCCGCTAAAGTGTTCTTTTAGCTTTTCTTTTATTTCAAATCTATCTGCCATTTCTTCCCCTCCTAACGCAAGAGCAATTGCTCCTATCAGAAATCAAACTCATCAAAAGCCATTGGAATATCAATCTGGAATTCTTCCTTGGTTGGTATTTGAAGCCCTTTTTCATCTTGTATCACAAGATAATATAAATCACGACTTGAGAATTTAATTGGTTTTAAATTGAATGTACATTTAAATTCACGATCTTTATTATTCTCACTAGTGCGATCTGCAATGATCTTTTGTTTATCACTAACAGCTTGTCCTGCCGCGTCTGTAATAAAGACATCATAGGTACAAGGTACATAATTATTCGCCACAGCTTCTTTTTGATAGAAACGTAAGTTAAATATTTTATTGGATATCTTTCGACTTGAAGATAATAAAGATAAAGTAACTGGTTTAGTATCAATCTTATCTTTATTTTGGATATAAGACTTATAGCGAGATCTTAAATAACGATAAGTAATTACCGGTACAACCATCTCTTGAAGGCTGATGCCACCATGAACAAAGTTTTGTCCTCCAGCCCCTTTAATTCGAATATTTTCTCTTGGTGCAAAGCTTAAAACACCCTCATCATTCATAAAAGATTTAACATTGATCAAGAAATCAGGATCATCCTTTTCATCCGTTAAAACATAACGTCTTCCCTGTTCAATAATATCTTTTACAAAAGAAGTACGATCCATCTTATCATCTTCTCTTAATGGCTCATATGTATATAAGAAGCCATGATCTGCAGTCACAACGATATTAATACCACTCAAAGTTGAAGTGATGATATTGATCAAATTCTTGATCTCTTCAATTGCTGTATCACAAGCAGAAAAGACAGAAGTATCATCATTATGACTGGTACTATCGATCGTATCATGATAGATATAAACAATATCTTTACCCTTTACCGCATCGCGTTTTTCTTCGCGCTTCATGGTAATGAAATCCTTATAACGCAAAGCCACACTATTTGGATTTGAAAGTTTTAATATTTCATCGCGATCACTCATCTCCGTGCTATGACCATCAGCCAAAACTCTTACACTTCCATTTTTTACTTCCACACTCAATTTATTCTTTGGTAGCAAAGCCGCCATACCAAACTTAGTAATCGTTGGGAAAATGCCTTGCATTGAAGATAATTCCACTTTAGAACGATCCAATTCAAGATCTTTGACAAGGCTACTTGCCACTTCATAACGCAAAGCATCAGAAATAATGACATAGATCTTTCCTTCAACATTCTTTACATGGTTCAAATAGAAATCTTCTTGTTTCTCGATTCCTTTTACATAGCCGATTTCCATAAGATCTTTTTGAACAATATTTGTCCAATTCTCAGCTAGATCGTATAAAAACCAATTCTTATATTCTTTTTCCACCGCTTCCGCAACTAATTTAAAATCATCATCAAGTTTTGGATTAGCCATCATAAAGGATTTAGAAAAAGCATTGTGGAAATAACGATAATAGGTGTCCATTAAGTAAAAATCATTGGTATATGCATCCCAAATCTTCTTTGCTTCAACCAAATGGAATCCACTACGATGTTCTTCATAGAACAATTGCATATTACATACTTGAAGAAGTCCATCATAATAACATTCGAATTCTTCATACCATGCACAGATTCTTCGTTTCTCAATAATAGAAATAAATTCTTTGGCATCCATTGTATGATCAATCACTTTCTTCATCATTTTTGAAAGAATCATCTCATCCACACAAGGTAAGCATTCAGTCTCTAATAAATCTTCAATTTCAAACTTATCAAAGCGATTGTATAAAGAAAGTTTCGCTTCTGTATAACGAGCAATTTCATACAATAAATCTTTCTTTCTAGAATGTAACCATTCCGTTATAAAGTCATAACAGAAACTATTTTGAACATCATTGTAGTAATCATCCAAACCCTCTAATAATTTTGAATCACAAGATTTAGATACTGCACTTAATAAGATATGAACATTGAGTTCATCAATATTCGTTCCCGTATATCCTGTTCTTTGATTAACCAATTGCCAAAAAGCCTCTCCAACCCCATATTTCAAAAGATCCAGTTTAATCGTATTATTGACATCATCCCCAGCCATTAAAGTCGTTTGAATGATATCTTGAACATCAATCTTTCTTAAGCCGCAAATAGCACACAAAACAGCTAGATGAAGCTTATTTGGAGTATCGATATCGATATCTACATTCATTAATGCATTACGTCTTGACGCCGCATTAAAGAAAGTCGCATATCCCTTAACAACTTTTCGTAATGCCGGTGTATTTAAGATACTCATCTCCTGCATATAACGAGATGTAATATCCGAACGATACTCTTCACTATACAACTTGATATCTAAAAACCAGTCTTCTTCCAAGTCCGAAGATAAAGGATTATACACTAGATAATTCGAATCTAAATCATCATTCGATAACAGTTTTTTAGAAGCAAATTGATTGTTTTCACGTAGAATCAATACTTTGGCATTCGATAAAGAGAGTTCACTAATTTCATTAATAAACTCTTTGGCTTCATCATTCCAAAAAATGATTCTTCTTTTGTAAAACTCTGGCAAAGGTTGTTCAAATCTTTGTTCAAGTTCCTTTTTTATATCTTCTAATGCCATAAGTACCTCCTAAAATTTGCAAAGCAATAATAGCAATTTTTGTAAAAAGTTTTGCAAAATTATTTTGCTAATTTCCAAACAACCTTAAAACCCACTAACTGTTTCTAGCCTTAGAGTCATCAATCACAATAATTCCTTCATTTCTCATTACTTGTAGTAAATCCCTAATTTCTTATGTACTCACAAAGGATTTATTCTCTGGTTAATCGAAACAAATTAGAATAAAAGCTTTCGACATTGTTTTCTTTTAGTATACCAGAAACCTGTCCATCCCCACATTCAATCACTTTCCATGTACCATCACTTAATTCTGCATAGTCCACTGTATAAAAATTACTATCTAGACTGTTATATTTATTTATCATAGATTCCGGTACACTGGGTTTATTTTCATCCTGTTCCATAAACATAACTTTATGGTTAAAATAGAACACTCGACACTCATTTGTTGAATCTTCATACTTCTTAAGATCCAAATATTCCTTGATACAGATCCCACCAGAGATTAAATCCCCCCTAAATTTATAGAATTCATCCATCCAGTAATCAAATTCAGATTGACGAATTGACGAATCAAAATACTTCGGAAAAATGGATCCCTTAACCGACTTAACATAGTCTTTAACCATAAAACGAGTAAAGTGTTTCCCTACTTCTTCGACATCAATTCTTTGGTGCAATGGAAACAATAATACTCTAGCTGTATCATTTCCAAAGGCACGATAAGAATTAGGAAAATAATGACAGTTTTCATATTCTTTTGCTTCATTTATAAGATGCATACGTTTTTCCATCAACGCCAAACAAAACAGCTGATACGTATCCACTGTCATCATCCATCCCCGATATATCACATTCATCGTTTCTTCCGGGTTTATATTCAATTTTATTTTCCCATCCTCAAACCAAGATGTATAACTAAACAAAATCGTCTTAAATCCTGCTTTTTGAGCAGCGATATACTCACTCTCTAAATCAGCATCTACTTTTTTGTTATCGAATACATCTGATGAAAATAGAATCGTATCAAACATGGTAACTCCTTCTCTTTTCAATTTAAGTACATATTACTGACTATCTACTGTATTTACCATCAGTCATCATTGAATATTAGTTTAGAAGAAACAAGGTTTTATAATTCACTTTTGATTCCATAATTTTTTTAAATTAGCACTTTCGCTATTTGGAGACAAATCTTTGGGCAACTTTTCTATTTGAACAACTAATGGCAGCTCAAATGAAGTTCCAGTTATAACACATTGACCAGGAGCTAAATTTGGAACACTAGATTTACTGACACTATCTAATGTATTTATAACATTATTGATCATATTCATATCCTTTTCGCTTATCAATCTATGAATAAAATAGTTATGTAGTTGAGAAATAATCGTTCCAGATATATCAGATGGTCTTTGGCTAGAAAGAGTGACATAATACCCAAATTTTCTACCTTCTTTAATTATCTCCTCAAATACTTCTAATCTATAATCTTTCCATAAACTTTCTTCTCTTACAGATTGTCCTGAAAGAATGTTGTGAGCTTCATCAATAATTAAATGAGTTGTGCTGCTAATTCTATTATGATTTTTTTTCTTGTTTTCTAAATATGTACTTTTTGCTACTAAAAGTGGTACAACCTTTTTTGCTTCTGTAGAGCAGTTTCTCAACGAAATCACTTCAATATTAGAATTAGAAATATTTGTTTTATCATCATTTATTTCAAAAATGGAGTCAATCATTTCCTCTCTCGATTTAATTCTATCTATTAGAGGACTTATATGACTAAACTGTACTTGACCATAGCAAAGCGAGAATATTAACCGAGACAAAACTGCTATCTGTAATCTTTGTGTTATAGATAGTTCTTTTTTCTTTAGTGCATTATTTAATATTTGTTTCAATTTATTATTTTTTAGATCATTAATTCTATCTTCGGTATAGTTGCTAATGAATTTTTCATCCTCCGGAAGATTACCTTTAAGATAATAATTCTTAGTCGTCTCATTCCAAATAACTTCGAACAAAGGAATTTCATATGGATTAATTTCACCATCTTCACTTTCGACGAGATTAAATACTTCATAAATTTCGTGCAACAAGATATTTGATTCTTTAGAATTATTACACACAAAAGTATTCTTAAAAGCCGCACATACACCTTTTACTATTTCCTTGTCAGTAATATTATTCACTTCTTTATCCAACATAAACTTGACTGCATTTTTAAGAAATGGCTTTTGGGTTTTCTCTGTTGCAGAAAAAAGGATTGAAAGAGTCTCTATATCCCAAAACATCTCATTAGATAGATGAAGTCTATCAGATTCAAAGACTGGGTCTGTGCTTAAATTAATCACTTGCTTTTTATTCGATAATACATTTTCAGAAACATATTCTCCATTAAAATCTATAAAAATAAATTTACTATCATCTAATGAAAATGATGGTTTATCACCAGGAGATTCATTTTTTGAGAATAAAGTTGTATAAAGTTTAGCTAATGTATTAGATTTTCCACTACCTGTATTTCCAAAAATTCCAATATGAGTGTTAAATACTTCATAAGCATTAATTTCAGCACGAATATGTTCCTTTATAGTATCGCCAATATCTAACATTAACGAGTTTTCATTTTTTGAAGTAATTATAGAATGTGTAATTTGTTCCTCTGTTAACATTATTACGCTATTATAAATCATAGGATACGCAATAACACCTAATTTAAATTCATTTTTTTCTAAATATCCTAATATCTTAACATCTAGTTTTCTCTGGAATCTTTCATCATTATAAGAAATAATACTTTCATCTAACATCTTATCAACTAAAAATTCCCTTTCAATCCGCCCAACCAAAATATAGGGACCTCTAATAATTCCTAGTAATTGACCGACCATGATACCTCGATACACAATGCCGTTATAAAAATAAGTTAAATCATTGCTATCCTGATTTGCCTCAACAATAACTTTTTGGCCATCAATCTCAATGACTTTCCCGATTTCGCAAAATTCATTCATTTGAGACACCGCCTAAGATGGAATTAAGAAATTGAAATGTACCATTTCCTCCAGTAATACTAGTTTTATTCCTTATTAACACAACATTAGAGTTTTCTTGGAATTGACTTTCAAATTGTTTCACTGAATCATCATCAAAACAGACAATATAAACCATAAGCCCAGGATTTGTCATTGACCTTTTTACTATATTGTAAATATGCTCATCATTAAAAGAGAACCCAAAAACCACTAATATGCTTTGATTTCGCTCTAACTCTTGAGATAATACACGAAGACATTGATAAAAGTGTTCTTGTAAAACTGTTTCCGCAAATTTGTCTTTTTTTGGTTTTACTATTAAGAGTTTATTGACAATTTCATTAACTTTGTCATAATCCTCAACCAGAACTTTGTATTCTAAATGGTTCTTAATATCATTTAAATCAGAAAAATCTTCAATTTCATTTTCAAATTCTGTAAAAGTATCATCCGATAAATTCAAAGACTCTAACCTATAAGTATTATCAATCATAATCTGTCCATTTTTTAAGTTCCAATTCAAAGATCCATGTAATTTAATCAAATTAAACATTGGAAGTTCAAAATCAAATCTATTATCCACTCCAACATTCATTACCTTTTGATGAAATGTTTGTGTTGTTACCGTTTTATTCATGAAACCAACACTTCCATCATTAAAACAAATATACTTATTTTTCGAAGCTAGCTCATCAAAACATGCTTCAAAAAACATATCATAGTTTGTTGAAAAAATATTAACTCGCTTTGGTTGTTGAACAGAAGTTCGTTGCAAAATCTGATACATGTTTTCTATAAACTTTTGATACTGCGTTTTCACTCCATCACAATCTTCATTTTCTTGAATTTTTTGATATGTACCATTTATTAATGAGCGATAAGCAAAATATGCATTAAGAAAATTTATCCCCTTGCTACCACTTGAATACATGTAATCGTATATATCTTCAAAACTATAGAATAAATTCTCAATCTGTAATGTTTCCAAATATGGCATGGAGGCTCCTGCTCCAAATAGGAAATTAATGTTTTTTCCTTCTAAGCATTCCAAAAACTTCTTCCGATCTCTATCTAAATCTTTAATATCTAACGTTTTCATAACACTCCTCCATATCATTAATCCGCTAATGTTCTCAACAAAATTGTATTATTTAATCTTTGCCAACAAGTCTTTAAACTTCTCGTAATTGTGCTTAACCCCGTCATCAAGATCCATTGGTTCCATCTTATCGGCCCAATGATGTACAATTTCTTCATACTTTTTAACTTCTTCAGATTGTGCTTTAAACTTAGTAAGCTCTTTATTTAAACGCACCTTCTCTGATGTAGTTAAATTACTATCTAACTGTGTATTGATCATATCTATAGAATGACTCAATCTAGATTGTGTTTCATGTACATAATCCGTTCTTAATCGAGCAATCAAATCTGCTTGATAACGATGTATATACATCAAAGCCTTGAAGCCATTTTTCTTACCACTATCAAACAACCAATAGATAGGGCGTTTTTGATAGATCTTACAATGATCCTTATAGAAATCATTTAAGAAATAACTACGTATAACATCTCTAGGATTTCCTTTACCGCCCAATGCAGATGCAATAAATGATAAATTTTCATCTAATGTGGGTTCTCCATAAACAACTTCAATAAATTTAATAAATCTTCCAACAATATCATCTTCAAAATATTCATCATCACAAATAGGAATAATATTATCTTTATCCGGTATAAATGATTGGTATTTATTCCAATCAAATTCACCACCAGCATAAGCTAATCCTTCTACATCTAGAGAATAACGACCAAACATGCATCCAACAGAATAACTAATTAAAGATTTAATATCTCTTTCTAAACCAGCTTTTCTTACCGTTACATCTTTATCTTCTACATAAGGATCTAATTCATCTTGTAAGCCATAAATATCAATAAAGATACGATTCAGTTCTTCTTCATTCGCTTTTAATTGATTAAATCGATCATCACATTCTTTAGACCACAAAGAATAAGCTTCTGAAATAGTGCTTACATGGTTTTTAACTAGTGGATGGACAGTAAAGTCCCATGATGTTTCAAAAGAATCCCAGTCGGATTTTGAAATATATACTGTATTTTCAACCATCTCAATAACTTTTTTTTCATTTCTAAATAGGACTGGCAATTCGGCAACCCTTCCTACTTCAAAATGGATTGTTGGGCAGGTAAAACTAAATATATTCTCTACTACTTTTGAATTACATAATCCCAGAAGATATAAAAGATCATCATCCTCACAATACACACTCGGACCCGATGCATTAGAAATTGAGTTTCCTGAAATATATCTGAAACCGGTCTTATTTGATGAAATATCATTCCACGTTATACAGCGACGAAAATAGTAATTTTCATTTCTTATAACTGAATTCTTAAAATCTTTCAACTCTTTGCCGTTTTCATACCAATTAACAACATTTTCATCATTTCCATACCATTTTCGAAATTCCCCACCTTTATGCGTCTTAAACCACTTCCTATTCAATGTAGAGTAATCAACCTCATACCAATATCTAAGAAATCTATCATTATCTGCTGTAGTTAATCCCTTTTTTACTGGATATAACGTGCCTAATTGTTCTCCTGTTTTATAATCTTCAAACAATGCATCTCCTACCCAAAACGCAATCGGACTTCCTGGAATCTTTGAAAAGTTGTTTGCTACTGTTTCATAGAAATATCTGCAGTCTTTATTCTGATTGGCTTCTAATACTTTTTGTTTTTGAACTTCCATTCCACCTTTAAAATCAGATAAGCGATAATAATATCCAGGTAGTTCATTATGTTCATTCTTTAATACAAAACTGCAAATAGGAACTGTTGCTTCTTCATAAGCAGAATATTCCATCTGAACTAGTGTTGCTATACTCTTGTTATTAATGATGTAGTTTCTTAATTTTTCATAAGACTTAATAAACATCCAAACATATGGTGTCATGAATCCCATGTACCCACCTTGAATTGTGAAATCAAAGTTTCTACGCATAAATACTGCAAAAACATCAGTAGAAAAATCTTTATAATTTGTAGTTACAAATTTCTTAAGATTACCTTCTAGTTTACCCATATAAGGTGGATTAGTAGTCACAATTGCATATTGATTGCTTAATATAGAAGCTTGTTTTGCGATACGTAACATTTTAGGAAGAACATGTTCAATCCAATCTAATGAAAATAAATCATCTGTTCCTTTTTCTTGAATATTAATTAGATATTCTGTAAATCGCTTATAGTCTAGTTTTTTGATAGTTAAAAGTGATCCAATTTCTTTGGCATCTTTAAAAGTAGAAACTAAATAGTTTCCAATTTCATTCATTTCTGGATCATTAGTTAATCCTTCATATTCAAATGATTGGATATCATTTGTTTCATCAAAAGAAGATAAGTTATTCCATACACCTTGTGTCAATATTCTTCTGTTATAACTTCTAGCTTTCATCATAACCGCAAAATAAGCAAGCTGATAGGCACGGTCATCAATATCAAGACCAAATAAGTTATATTGAAGAATATTAGCTGCTGCATCACGATCGGGATATCCACATTCTCTATAGATTTCCATGAGTACATCAAATGCATAGACTAAAATATGACCCGATCCCATACAAGGATCGAAGAATTTGATTTCTGTTGGATCTACTTTTTCATCTACAATTGGCAAAGATCCATCTTTAGCAGTTGCAAGATATTGTAATCTATCTTTTAGTGGGCTATTTGGGTTTCTCTCGATCCAATAACGACCTAGTGAATTATCAACCATATAGCGAACGACCCAATCTGTTGTCCATAACTGGGTTGCTGCAGGTATATCTCTTTTAGAAACAGTTCCCTTTAGAATGTTAATCACCTGGTTATGACGTTCTGAAATATAGTATTGATATAACCATCCTATCGATTGCACCTGATCTAACCATGAATCTTCATCAATATCAGAGATTAATTTTCCAAGAACACTATCTTCTCTTAATAAGTTATCAGGGAATAAAAGCACTTTATAGTCTGAAATCTTAGTAAACATCCCTGGAAGATATTTACCCATGTCATTACATTGGGCAATCAACAGATATTTATAAAGTTCATCATCTTTATTTTCTTGAATGCAATTAAAGATGTACTGTTTATCTAAATCGTCAAATTCTAGATTTAAAGCTTCTTTTAAGATCTCAGGTTTATATTCATTATTTTCATTAGTAAATACACGAATTCTAGTTGGGAGATAATTATTTACTTCCATAAAACGAAGCGCAATAAAACGGTTGAACCATGTATAAGCTACTTCTTCGATTGTTTCATCAAAGCCTAGTTCATTGACTTTATTAATTAGTTCTTGTCTTTGCGATTTTTCTTTCGATGTTAAGATCTTACCATTGACGCTATCGGTATTGTCATCAATAATTTCATCTTTTGATACACCATATTCAAAAGCCTTGAGTGTAACTTTATCAATTAACTCATTTCTAGCCCATATGGCATATTTTTGAATTGCGCTTTTGTTCATAACTATCTCTCCTACTTAATATCTAATTCATCCACATCACTTAAATAACCTAACAACATCTTGCGAATGTCTTCTACATAAGACTCAACATCATCTTTGGACTTGAGTGTCTTACGAGGGAAGATTGCATTCATGTAGAACTCTCTTTTTTTCTTTGGCTTTGGAGGAGTTAATGGGCTAGGTGTTGGATTATCTTCTCTTTTTGGATTTAACATCTGATCCATTTGATCAAGATAGCGATTTCTTAAAGATGTTAAAGTTAAAACCTTACTATCTAAAGCTGTTAAAGATTCTAAACGTAACACTTCATTTCGGCGTTCATCAAATGATATTTTTGCACTATTTAAAGTATTTAAAAGTTCAGGCTTATCTTTCGCCTTTTCTTCTAATTGATGCATACATTGATCAATTAAAGAACTGATCTCTGCACGTTTATTCTTTAATAGTTCGTCTCTGGCGTCTTTGATGATGGAAATATAGTTATTTAAATCTTTGATTCGGTTATAGTTATAGGCATTGCTTGGTGTAGTGATTTTCTTTATTTCTTCTACTGCATTTTGAACCTCATCTAAACCAATGAAGTAATCACCTTCATATTTAACAGAATCAACAAAGTTTAAGCCATTATCAAAGATAGTCTTTTGGGTCGCAAAGAAGTTTTCCACATCTGCCATGTCTTCTTTACTGTCTAAAAGATCATCTTGGTTATCAATCAGATAATCAACTAAGGCAATGTTGTCACTAGAATAAAGTTGAATATTATCTATTAGACGAACCGCTGTATCCACTGTAGCTTGTCCAGGATAATTATGCTGTTCATATTGTCTTTGATACTCTTTATAATGACTTCTTTGTTCTGCAAACTTATCACTAATAAATTCAAACAAACCATCTTCATCGTTAGGAAGATCCATAACATCAAAGTATTCCCGCAATAGATCCTTGACTTGTTTTAGCTTGAAGGATGGAATTTCTTCACGAATAGAAATCATCACTTTGCCTGTTTCAGATTTCTTATACAAATACCCAACTAATCGTGAATCTTCTTTAGTGATCGTCATTCCGGCAACTTTAACTGTTACTTTTTGATTGGCCACTAATTGTGCAATAACCGATGCAATATCTAAATCGCGCCAGCCATATGGAGCATTTGCATAGCGATTCTGAAGATCTGCCATTGAAGTAGGAAGTTTCATCTGAGCTTGATATTTCAAATAATTCTCCACTTCATTTATAGCGTCTTGATTATCATAAGTTCCATCCATCTTTTGTTGATTTGTACCACGAAGGATGCTCAAGACATCACTATCCGATTGCGCGTTCGTTTCAATCATATTGAGATATTTATAAGTTTGCTCTACAAGATATTCCAAAGCTTTATTGATCTTCGTTTTGGCATCGTTTCCTTGTAGGCTAACTACTTCTCCAGAAATGTAGTATTTACCTTCTACAATTGACTTAGATAACTCTTCTTTGGCTTGAATTCTTAGATTTGTTGCTTCTCGTTGTCGATTTGTGATTATTTCCTGAATAGTTTTTGGTAATTGTGAAATATTTTTTTGCTTGATATACTTATCTATCTTTAAAGCTTGTTCTATCGATTCAAAATATGGATAAGAACTCGAAAGCACACAGATTGCTTCATCATTTTTAGAATCGGTAATGAGCTTTAATTCCTGTAAATCGCTTGCATCGGCAGCGACCGTCATGAAACGCAAGCACATATCACTTCCGGTATTACCAATATTTAATCCATCTACTCTTTCATCAAAAGAGAAATCATATTTGCCATAGCGATATTTCTTATTCTGATAGATATCAGAGAAAATCATATCGCCAATCTTAGAAATGATTGATGATGTATCAACTGGCGTATTTTTGATTTCTCTAGTGATATCTTGTTCCTCATCGGTTAAAAAGGTATAGATATCACCATTTCTTGCCACATAGTTTTGACGAACTAAACGCTCTAATGATTCTTTAACAGAATTCTTTAGTTCTAATTTATCGACCGTAATGGTATCAGCCATTAAGATTGTTAAATTTTCAATATTAGATTTCACATCATCGATATAACGAATCAGATACAAAAGCTTTAGAAGTTTTACATCCTCTTTTGTTAGACCTTGATTATTATCAGCTGCTCTTTCCGCTCTTTCGATAACACTACGAACGGCCGTGTCCAAGAAGCTATGTAAAGTATCATAGAATTCATACAAAGGCACTAAAGATAGTTCATTTCGATCTTGTACCTTTTGTGCCGATTCCTGGAATCCATTCAACATCGAGCGTTCCCCGCTGGATTGATGTTTACCAGCATGGCCATGTTTACGGATCTCATTGAATACCTTTTGCATCAAAATAAATTGATAAGGGACAAATGGGAATACTCGAATGAATTGCGCTTCTGTAGAATAACCGCAAATATCCTTGTTTTCGGTATCAAAGGAATACAGATTTCTTAAAACAGAATCATTATTGTCATAGACTAGCTTCAAAGTATTTTCTGCTTCATCTGTCTTAGTCAACAAACGTTTTTCAATGACTTCACCAACTGATGAAGAGGTTAAACTCAACCGCACTTTAAAACGAGCCATGATACGAGAGAATTCATCTTGGCGGACTTTGATCATATCATCTAAAGCTTCTTGTCCTGTGGCAACGATCCATACCTGCCCACGGCATACAGAACCTAACTTTTCAATCAAAGATTGTAGATTTAATAACATGCTGGTATTGGTACCAATATATTGGCCAGCCTCATCGATCATAAATAACAAACGGAAGCCTTCGGGTTTGGAACCTACATATTCTTTGATCTCATCCACTAACTGACCAACACTAAGATCCACTTCTTCAGTGCCATTAAACCAGTTTCTGGCAGCAGTTTCACTGATACCCAGTACCTTGACCATCGTTTCAACGACATCGTCTTCAAAGAAAGCCATTGTATTTCGTGTTTCTTCCCAAGATTCGCCATTGATCTCTTCAAATACTCTTTTAAACTCATCATACTTCCCTTGTTTAGAAATGAACTTTTCTAAACTGGCAACTTTTAGATCCTTACCATAAAAGCCCAGATGATTATAGAAAACGGTAGCGAACACGCGTAATACAGCGGTGTCATCTTTGTTGATAGATCCTTCAACATCGATATTAAAAAGGATTGTTTCGGTTAGAACACTTGTTGATTTTTCAACATTCATGAATGTCAATTCGTCATCGAATTTATCTCTAAAATATTCGATCGTTGGTTTGCCATTGACTGTCTTATTCGATAATAAATAGGATAACATCTTTAAAAAGTGCGATTTACCACTACCAAAGAAGCCAGTGATCCATACGCCGACATTATCGGTTGGATGAACAAATGAATCGCTATAAGCATCAAAGAATGTGACAAAATGCTTCTTTAATTCGGATGTAACGACATATTCTTTGATCTCTTGATAAACAACATCTTTTTCTTCTTGTTCAACTTGGACGACACCGTTGATATTCCGGTTGATGTCATCTCTAAACATATTTTTTATCTGCATAAGTTCTCTCCCCTATTTCTTATAACGAATTAAATGCCCGATAATACTCGTTAGCTTTTAGTAAATTGAATAATTTAACATAATGGCCATCAAATGTTCCTGGATAAAATACAAGAATGGGAACATCTGTAAATAGTGGTTGCATGGCTTCTAATAAACTATGCACACGCATAAATGGAAATACTTTTCCAACTCCGCCTAATACAACAACATCCTTACCACGAACGTGCGGATCATATTGCATCTTGGAAGCGAAGGTCTTGGCATCGCACATTTTCTCAAATTGTTTGGCCAAAAAATCTTTTCCTCTTTTTTCTTCTAAAGCCGGAATACGATCTAGAATTCGGTTGTCTTCACATATCTTTAAAAACACTTCATATAGATCGTAATATTTGATATTACATTCTAAACTTTCATTAGTAATCCGCTCTATAAAATGGCGAACAATCATTTCTTCTTTTGGGTCATAACAAAACATACGAATATTGACTTCATTACTTAATCCTTTGCCTAAAAGGAAATCTTCTTGTTGGATCGTCTTTTTTAAAAGATCTAATCTTTCTTTGATATCCATAACTTCACCTACTCAAAACAGTTAAAAGCACTCAGTATTGCCTTTTCATTTCGCTCTTTTAATACTTCTTTTAATTCCAGATCAATCAAGACAGGATTTAAAGTCGTTGATTTTATAGAATCTAAATATTCATTTTCAACTAATAATTTAGTTAGAACTTGTTTGTTCTTTTGGATCGTAGACTCTGACCACTTTGCTACTGCCTCGTTTTGCTCCTGCAATCGAGTGAATAAAACATTCACATCCATTCGAGAATACGACATGTCTTTTAAACGATATTTCTCACCAATCACACCAACCATAAAATCATAGACAATGCGATAATATTTGATCATGGCATAAAGACAGGTTTGTTTAGCAGAATCCGAAGATCCATTCGCAATTAAATCAACAAGCTTCACACTATCTAGTGTATGAAGGCGTTTCAAACAAACACTTGTGATATTTCTAATCATCTTGTTTGTAGGATATTGATAAAGATTACCCTCTTCAATTTCTTGAACAATTTCTTTATCAGATAATCCCTGCATCATAAGTCTTGCGGCAATTCGCATCTCAGAAAACAAGAACTGCTCTCTTGTAAGCGTCTTATAAGAAGTGCTTGTCTCCATTTAGGCATTCTCCTTTAATGCAACGACTTCTACGATATCATCTAGTGAACAATCTAACCCTCTACAAATCCGAACTAGTACATCCATAGAGACATATTCATTTTTTGATAGTTTTGCCATCGTTGGCGAGCTAAGATTACACATCCTAGCAAGATCGCTTTTCTTAAGACCTGTATCAATTAATAATTTAAAAAGATTGTTGTAACAAACATTATTCATAGATATCAAACTCCTCTTGTTTGCACACTGGCAATATCGCTTTTTTCATATGTAATATGATATCATATTCCTATAGCAAAATATATACTTACATTAGCATTCACTAAGAAATAGTAGACTTTTGTTAACTGTTCTAGTATTTTTATACAAGAGTTGATTGCTAATGCTTTATCCACAGCCCTTGACAGAGACCAACGACCAAAATTGAATCTCTGTCATTTTTTTATGCTTTTTTTTCTTTCGGGAGGCGAAAAATCAGTGATTTCGCCGCCTATTAAGTGAAAGGAGAAAGCATTATGGGACACAATCATGGAAGAGACTACAAAGAATGGCTCGAAAAAAAAGAAAAGGAGGAGAAATTACTAAGACAACTAGGAGTAGACGAAGGTACAATTCAAATTCTAAGAAATTATGACTATCGCCTGTTCCTGGATGACAGAAGATTTATCGATCACGAAAGAGCGACAAGCGAGGGATTGTTTCTAATGGTTCCTGCTTATGATCCGGTGATTATTACAACTCAGAAAGGCTACTGGATGAGATCGAAGATGTCACTGTTTACTATGTCCTAAAGAAATCAGACAGAAGACTTTTAGAAATTTTAATTCTATTGATGCAGGACTATACAATTGATGAAATCGCAGAAGATCTTCATATGTCGACCAATGCCGTTTACAAGCGTCTTGAAAAACTTAGAAAAAAATTAAAATAACAGGCTAAAAATCAGGTTTTCGCCGCCTATATAGTGAAGGGGGATCTTAGATCCTTCCAGTCGTTCTTTGAAAACTTGATCACACCTATTAGAACAAATCCTTTATGGCGAGCTGATTACTGATGCGCCATGACCTATACTTTTCTATTTAGCGAGCGATAAACATCAGATTAATAAAAATGTCTGGCAAACATTAGCGATGATGTCATAAAGGGATAATGATACGCTTGTACTGCAATTGCGCGAGCTACCGCGCAAGGGTGAAATTCCCGTGATGAACGCTTTGCTAACGTTCGTCTAATAGGATCCCATCTTTCCGGGGTTACAGGGTTAAATAGGAAATACGATGAATACTTTTGACAAAGCCGGGAGACCCCTCCCCGGCTTTTTACATACAGAAAGGAAAATTTATATGACAAACAAAGTAAAACGCGGAGATCTTTATCTGGCAGATCTTAGTTTTGCGGTCGGATCAGAACAGACAGGTGTAAGACCGGTATTGATCATCCAAAACAACAAGGGAAACAAATACAGTCCTACAACGATCATTGTCTGTCTTTCCTCCAAGATCCATTCCAAAGCCAAGATCCCGACACATTATCTGTTGCCGGAATTAAACGGGCTTAAATATCCGTCCATGGTCTTATGCGAACAGATCAAAGTAATCGATAAAGACCGTTTGATCAAAAAGATCGGCAAGATCAACAAACGTGATATGCACTACATCGATTCCAAAATCCGCATCAGCCTGGAGCTCAAAGGCAAGAAAAGAAAACACAGATGTACAAAGCCCAATTTTGCACAATAGATTGATCAATTAATTATGAATAAGCTTTAGTCGGAGGTCGATAGAGATGAATGAAGAGAAAAGATTTTTAGATGTTCATGATGTAATGGAAATTACGGGACTGTCATCGTCATCCTCGTATATCGTGATCAAACAGCTCAACGAAGAATTACGGAAGAAAGGATACCTGACCATCCGGGCAAAAGTGATCAGCACTTACTTTTATGAACATTTCTTTGGAAAGGAAGTCCACACCAATGCCCGTATACAGAGATAAGAAAAAAGGAACATGGTTTGTTGTTCTGCGTTATATAGTGGTAGTATAAAAATAGTACAAAGTAAAGATGCCATGCAGACCTAAATCATG
>ERZ827423.1242-NODE-1242-length-26045-cov-5.102078_pt1 | contig 26045 bp, 22 predicted proteins | sample MGYA00519775_ERZ827423 | MGnify/ENA primary metagenome ERZ827423 (study PRJEB31778, sample SAMEA3449296) | human gut metagenome | biome: human gut; feature: human-associated habitat; material: faeces | place: United Kingdom | collected 2010/2012 ...
TGCTTGGTTTTGTGCCGCAGATGCTCGTGCTCTTCCTGTTGCTCGCCTTCCTTGAGTCCTGCGGTTACATGGCCCGTATTGCGTTTGTGCTCGACCGCGTGTTCCGTAAGTTTGGGCTCTCAGGCAAATCTTTCATCCCCATCCTGATCGGTACGGGCTGCGGCGTGCCCGGTATTATGGCGTCCAGAACCATTGAAAACGAGCGGGACCGCCGCATGACCATTATGACGACTACATTTATTCCATGCGGCGCGAAAATCCCCTTTATCGCCATGATCGCCGGCGCGATCTTCGGCGGTTCCGCCTGGGTTTCGACTTCCGCGTATTTCCTCGGCATGGCCTGCATTATCATTTCCGGTATCATGCTGAAGAAAACCAAGATGTTCGCAGGCGACCCCGCGCCCTTTGTAATGGAACTGCCCGCGTATCACCTGCCGACTGTCGGCAACGTGCTCCGCTCCATGTGGGAGCGCGGCTGGTCCTTCATTAAAAAGGCCGGCACCATTATTCTGCTTTCGACCATTCTGATCTGGTTCCTCAGCTTCTTCGGCGTAGTGGACGGCACATTCCGGATGCTGGCGGAAGATGAGATCGGTTCCTCTATCCTCGCCACGATCGGCAACGCCATCGCCTGGATCTTCGCGCCGCTCGGCTGGGGCACCTGGCAGGCGACGGTGGCTTCGATCACCGGGCTGATCGCCAAAGAGAACATTGTCGGCACGATGGGCATACTCTACGGCGCGTCCGGATCCGTGTACAGCAATATTGCGGCGGCCTTTACCATGCTGAGCGGATATTCCTTCCTCGCGTTCAACCTGCTTTGCGCCCCCTGCTTTGCGGCAATCGGCGCGATTAAGCGCGAGATGAACTCCGCCAAGTGGACGTGGTTCGCGGTCGGGTACCAGTGCCTGTTCGCCTATGCGGTGGCGCTTATGATCTTCCAGATCGGATCCGCTTTCACCGGCGCAGTGAATGTGATCGGCCTGATCGCGGCGCTCGCAATCCTTGCCCTGATACTCTACATGCTGTTTAAACCCTATAAGGAATCCACCCGGCTGACGGCGAAAGTAAAGGTAAAATAAATCAGGGGCGCATGCCTTGAAAGGAGGCGACTGGGATGTTTGCATGGATTGCAGCAAATTATCCAACCATTCTCATATGCCTTGCGCTGGCGCTGATCGTTACGTCCATCATCATCAGTTTGGCGCGCAACAAAAAGAAGGGCAAGTCCTCCTGCGGCTGCGGTTGCCAGAGCTGCCCTATGGGCGGTTCCTGCCACAAGCACTGATCCGTACGAGGGAGACGCAAGCGCCGCTTGCGTCTCCCTTTGAAATGCAGGCTACTTTCGCGCAGACAGGAACAGGCTGTCAGCAAGTTCGACGGAACGGTTGTATTTTTCCGTCGTATAGACTTGCGCGCGCAGCTGTGCGGCCGAGTGGATACAGGCGTTCTGTTCATGAAGCTGCAGCTGCAGGGAGACCGGAAGAGACAGAAAATAACGCCGCGTACTGCTGCTGCGCATGATGAGATCGTGTAAACTCGCATACTGCAAAACTATCACCTCTGCGGATATTATTTACAGAAGCCGCGCGTTCATGCGCCGAAGCTGGGAGAAGGAAATGCTCAATATACTGAAAATGCCGGAATTCTGGCACGGGGCGCTGGCCGTATTTCTATTCGCCGCGGCGCCCATATGGATCGAACGGCGCCTGAAAAGGTTTTTACACAAACGAGTTTCCAATGGAAAGGAGAAGAGCAATGGTTCAGATTACCATGAAAATTGACGGGATGATGTGCGGCATGTGCGAAGCCCATATTAACGATGCGATTCGGCGCGCGCTTCCCATAAAAAAGGTGAGCTCCTCCCATGCGAAGGGACTGACCACGATTTTGGCGGACGCGCCTTTGGACGAGAAAAAGCTGCGGGAAGCCGTCGACGAGACGGGATACACCGTGCTCTCGATCGACCAGGTTCCATATGAGAAAAAAGGGCTGTTTCGCAGATAGCGCCGCCTGCAAAGGGAAGGAATCACCATGCATACGCCAAACATATGCGAGGCCGCCGTCACCTGCCGGACTGAAGCGCGCGGGGAAATCCATATGTGCGCCGCAGACGCGCGGGACGGGCGCCCGGAAGCCGACCCGCGCGCCGGCGGCATGGCCTGCCGCCGCGACGACCAAAGGAGCGCGGCGCGCATGACGAGCTACGAAGTGTTCCCCGGCATTACGCTCTCATATCTGGACGTGCACACGCAGACCTGCGCCATGGCGCGCACAAAGGCGGAAAACGCCTTTGAAATCCACCACTGCCGGCAGGGGCGGATGGAACGCGCTTTCCGGGAAGAATTCTGTTACCTTGGCGCGGGCGACCTGTCCATTGCACGGGAATCGGACATGGGAAGCCGTGCGAATTTCCCGCTGTCGCACTACAGTGGGATCGGTATCCGTATCGATGTGGACAGGGCGCCGAAATGTCTCTCCTGCCTGCTCGACGACGTGACCGTCAGCCCGCAGGCGCTGGCGGAGAAATTCTGCGGCGGCAGCCAATGCTTTATCGCCCGTTCCAACGCGAGCATTGACCACATTTTTTCCGAAATATACGAGGTGCCGGACAGCATTAAAAAGGGATACCTGAAAGTAAAGATTCTGGAACTGCTCTTATTTCTCAGCTGCCTGGACGCCCGCGGCGACCAGGCGGGAGAACGCTGCGCTTCCCGGTCGCAGGCCGCGCTTGCCAGGGATGTGAGCGCCTACCTGACTGCATGCATGGACCGCAGGATTACGCTTGATCAGCTGTCCGCGCGCTTCCATGTCTCCGGCACGAATATCAAAACCAGTTTCAAGCTTGTGTACGGCATTTCCATTTACGCATACATCCGAAAGCTGAAGATGGAAGCGGCCGCCGTTGTCCTCGCCAACACCGACCGATCCATTCTGGAGATTGCCGGGCAGTTCGGTTATGACAACGGCAGCAAGTTTGCAAAGGCGTTTCGGGACGTTATGGGCGCGCCGCCCACGAGTTACCGAGCCGGGCTGCGGGTATGACGGGACATTGCGCGCAATACGGCCGGGTTTCGCTGTTTTTTTCCGGGCCTGTCCAAAAAAGAGTGGAATTGCGCCGCGCTTTGTGTTATAATAAAGACAGATTTTCCCTATTCTATAAAAAGGAGTGCCGCCGTTATGAATAAAAAAGTTGCAGAGCTTATCAATGACCAGATCAACAAAGAGTTTTACTCCGCATACCTGTATCTCGAATTCGCGAATTACTATGCCGACGCCGGCCTCGACGGCTATGAGAACTGGTACCGTATCCAGGCCCAGGAGGAACGCGACCACGCCATGCTGTTTTACCAGTACATGCACAACAACGACGAAAAGGTGACGCTTAAGGCGATCGCTCAGCCGGAATGCGAACTGACCGACAATATGGCGCCGCTGAAGAAGGGACTCGAACATGAAAAGTATGTGACCGGACTGATCAACACGATCTATGCCGCAGCGCAGGAGGACCATGACTTCAGAACCATGCAACTGCTCGACTGGTTTGTCAAGGAACAGGGCGAAGAAGAGAAGAACGCTACGGATATGATTACGAAAATGGAGCTGTTCGGCTCCGACGCGAAGGGCCTGTATATGCTCAACAGCGAAATGGCGGCCCGCGTTTACACCGCGCCGTCTCTTGTGCTGTAAGATTGACGGAAAACGGGGCCCGTTTTTATAACGGGTCCCGTCTTTTTTATCTCCGGCGCTGAATTACGGTCCGAACTGTCCGAATGGAGCTGAATTCCGTCCGTTCGGAGCGGAGCGCGCACGGCGTTTTTTATATAATACCCACATAAAAAGCCGCAAGGCATTTATTTTTAGCCATGAGTTGGCATATGCTAACCAGAAAGGGAGTGCACAAATGAGCGTTGTAATTGTAGGCGGGAATGAATGCATGACGCGCCGGTATATAGAGCTTTGCGAAGCATACAACTGTAAGGCGAAGGTATTTCCGAAACTTGCGGGCGGAATGCGCAACGTCGGCTCCCCCGACCTTCTGATCCTGTTTACAAACACCATGTCCCACAAGATGCTGCGTTCGGTCCTCTGCGCCACAAAGGGCCGGGATACACGCATCGCCCGCTGCCATACAAGTTCAATCGCCGCGCTCAAGAATATACTGAGCACGCATATGGCGGGGACGCTGTGCCATGCCTGAGGATATTGTCGTAGCGCAGTGCTCGCCCACGATGGCGGGGCTGAAGACCGGAAGCCTATTTACCTGCCGCATGAAGAGCAAAAAGGAAATGATGGACTGCATACGCCGCCTGAACGCCCGGCTCGTACCCCGCGGCGTACGTCTGCTGCTCCTGAAGTTTTATGATAGCAGCGCGCTGATTTACATGTACCGCCCCGCGCGGCTGAGAGAGGATCTGTCGCACCCGCTGGCCATGCGCATTCTGGCCGAAAGAGGATACCCTGCGAGCGGGCCGGCGCAATGCGTCAGGCATCTGATCCGGCGGCTGGCAGCGGACGGCTTCCCGCACGAAATCGGGCTGTTTCTCGGCTATCCCCCGGAGGACGTGTACGGTTTCATTGAGAACAAGGCCATGCACGCAAAATGCGTCGGCGTCTGGAAGGTCTACGGTGACGAACAGGCCGCCAGAAAGAAATTTGAACTGTACCGTAAATGCCGACGGGTTTACTGTGAATGTTTCAGAAAACACCGTTCATTCGACAGGCTTGTCGTTACAACGGCATAATCATACGAAGAAAGGAATGGATTATAATGAAAAAAATCGCCGTAGTCTATTGGAGCGGCACTGGGAACACGGAGGCAATGGCGGCTTCCGTACTGGAGGGCGCTAAGGATAAGGGTGCGCAGGCAATCCTGTTCCCTGCCTCGGAGTTCAGCGCAGATCTGGCGGCGGGATATGACGCCATTGCCTTCGGCTGCCCGTCCATGGGCGCGGAAGAACTGGAGGAAACGGAGTTTGCGCCCATGTTTTCCGCAGTCGAAGCGGCGCTCAAAGACAAAAAAATCGCGCTTTTTGGCTCCTACGGCTGGGGAGACGGAGAATGGATGCGCAACTGGGAGCAGTCCTGCCGCCTGGCCGGCGCTGTTCTGGCCTGCGAAAGCGTCATCTGCAACGAAGCGCCGGACGAAGCTGCAGCCGCGGCCTGTAGAGCTCTCGGCGCAGCCCTTGCGGCATAAAAAACACATACTGATACACAGGACGACAGGCCCCCGGCGTAATACGCCGGGGGCCTGACCGCGGGCACAAATTGCTGCGGGACGGGACGCTCCATTACCCGTAAGGCGGGGCAATCCTGCGGCCAGCGGCGACAGGTTTTGGACGGAGTGTGAAAGAGGCCGGCGAACGCAGGATTTGTCCGGTATGCGCAATCCAAGAAGACGAACGGGATGCAGACGCGGGTTTGAAAAACCTGGCAGCGCAAGGTCAGCATTCCATGGGAAAGATGTAATCCATTCGTCTGCATATGCGAAAACAGGTCGCGGCGCATATCCACCCGGATTTGCCGCACGGCTTTTACATACTCTGCGTACGACCAGAGGACGGCGGCACCGATAGTCTCCGCGCAATGTCCGGGATGACTCGCGATATTGCGATTTATTGCATGGTAACAATTGAAAACTTCGTTGAATTATGAAATAATATTGAAAACAGCCGTTTGCATAATCGTTTTGAGAAGCGACAACGCGGCTAGGCTCTGATCATAAAGATCAGAAGAAGTATGCGCAAACTCCGTTCCGCAATGCCCAGTCCCCCCCTCACCTTCACCATGAGCCATAACGACAGCCGGTCGAAATGGACGGCCTTGTCCGCATATGTATGAGGCGCCGGACTGCGGTACGGCGGTCGGTTCGGGAATGGCGATGATGCAAAAATCAGATAAACGCAGAGTCGGCGGGGTTCTCGGAGGACGGATCCGATCGTCTATTCGCCCGTAATAAAATGGAAGAATAATTCTAAGATACAGGGAGGTGCAACCAATGGGCACGCCATCAAACGAAACCGTATTTATAGCCCACCTTTCCCCGGACGGCACACAGGCGCAGACCGTGAAAACACATTTACAAAACACGGCGCGCCGAGCCGAGGCGTTTGCCCGCCCCTTTGGCGGACAGGAACAGGCCCGGTTGGCCGGGATACTGCATGATCTTGGCAAGTACAGCGACGCTTTTCAGCAGCGGCTGGCCGGCGGCCCCAAAGTCGACCATTCCACTGCGGGGGCCAAAGAAGCGGCCGCGCTGCGGCAGTTGGAAACGGCTTTCGCCGTAGCGGGGCACCACGGCGGATTGCCAGACGGCGGAGCTCGAAGCGACGCTCCGGGTGCGCCTACGCTGCACGGGCGGCTCAAAAAGCAGGTGCCATCTTATGACGCCTGGCGCAGCGAAATACGGCTTCCACTGCCTGCGCGGCCGCCAAAGATTGCCTGCGATGGGTTTTCCGCCTCGTTTTACATACGGATGCTTTATTCCTGCCTAGTAGACGCCGATTATCTGGATACCGAAGCTTTTATGTACGGCGCGGCGCCCCGCGGCGATTGCACGGATCTGAAGACCCTGCTGGCGAAGCTGGAAAGGCATGTCGCCCCCTGGTGGGACGCAAAAACGGAACTGAACAAGAAGCGCTGCGGGGTTTTAAAGACTTGTCTTTCAGCCGGCCGGGAGTTTTGCCGCGGGCTGTACACCCGAAATTGACATATTACAACGTCATTCTGCCTAAAATAAATACTTACTACCCTTTACTCACTAATGATTGACATTTAATTTTAATCTTATAGTATTTCGACAGATACAATCACGACACCCTTAGAGAATTTGTGGTTCCATGTCAAAAAAGTTAATATATTTTTATATTACAACTTTGTCGAGCGAAAAAAAGCCAGTCTATTAAAAACTGGTTTATATAATATGGTCAAGATAAATCTTTAACCACAGAAGAAAACGATATCCTGATTTTATACTTGTAAATAATAAAGCATCGAATTACTATCAAGAATTTATGAAAAAGGCCACACAATCCTGATACAAATCATCCATCTCACTTTCAACACCCAATACATACAGCGGCAATTGCATTTTTTCATTATAAAGCTTTTTTAAAGTATTGATTTCACTATCTGATAAAAACTCCCTAGTCCCTAATGCTCCAGACCAGTCATCCTTCATTTTAAGCGGGAAACACACCGCTGCAATGACTCTTCCTTTCGAAAGAGCTTCAGCAGCATATATGTTTGATCGCACAAAATGAAGCTCGTCAAATGGATTAACACAAATTATCAAAGCATCTGGCGCTACTGCCTGTAAATATTGTTGATGGACAAGGGGGTAGGTTCTCGTGTTATAAGTAGCATAAGACAATACACTTGCTTGAGATCCAGTTATTATAATGTCATAATTCTTTTGCGATATTTCCCACATTTTAGTATTTAAATACAATAATATATCTTCATTACTGATGTAAATACTTGTATTATAACCGCATGGAAAAACCTCATCCATTCCGAATAGCAAAGAACTCGGTTCAGTCCCCATTTGCCCTACTCTATATCCATCCTTTAAAAACCTTCGACGCAGCAAAAGCTGCAATGTGAATTTGCCCTGCTTAGATGAAGTCCCTACGACTCCAAGCACTGGCTTTGTTATTTGAAACAATTTTCCGAATCTATTTTGAGGCAGGCTATTGGAATCTATTCTACATGACCATACAGAAGGATTCCGATCTGTTAGATTATCAAAAGCAAATACTTGTTTATTATTGATGGATAATCTCCGTAGTAAATCATCTATGATACTTGAATCACCTAGCAACTGCTGTAAATCACTGGTATGACCCAATATCATTGTATCAAACTGACTCATATCTACATTTCGTATATCCTTAATTATAAAATCCTTTATTATTTCACTTTCACCAGTATGCATTATTTTAGATACAGTTGCCCCAACACGACCGGATTTTGCACTATCATAGATATCAATAATAGTAAAATTCAACATATCCTGAAAAAGAGCAATAGCATGCATTTCTTTATTAAATGGAAACAAAACTGCTTTTTTTATTATAGGCATCGGTCTACCTTTTCGGCCGCTATCTGAGAAACCGCGAATATCTTTTGCTCTAATCTTCAATTGTTTCAAGACATCTGCCATCCCATGAAATCCATCCATAAGAATTTCAGCAACAATCGCAGATATATACGCACAGGTAAAGCTACTTCCTTGAGAAATAATATAACTAGGAGTTCTCCAGGCCACTCGCTGAATTGTCCCTTTACCGATGATATTTATAATACTATTTTCAATATATGCATAATCATGAATAGTCTTGTATTCTAAAGATGAATCCACTCCAATCACATTATCAAACGCAGCAGGAAAAGAAACTGCTCCACCATTATCAAACGCTGAAACTATTATTGTTCCACGTCTTGTAATAGAATAATGGCAAGCTAAATGTTTTGCTGGCGAATTTATGGTATCCAGTCAATTGACAAGTTGCATGTCACCAGAGGAAATAGCAAAATTTTGCGGAGTTTCGCTTGATGCTGCTACATATCAGGCGAAGCACAGAAATTGAAAGGCGGTGATGTACCCTTGAATGTATTGAATCAAAAAAGAAAAGCACCTTGCAGATTGTTGCGACCAATCTGTAAAGTGCCGTTCTCCGGATATTGCTATCCGTTCTCTGTATATATAATTATAGCAGCTTCCGGAGAAAAAAATCAATTCGTTTTGCAAAAAAACTAAATTTTTCTACGGAGGTAGTATAATTGACAAGTAAAGCAATGAGGGATGACCCTCTGTTCATGCGAAATACTTTTTCATCCGTTGGCAAGTGGGGCATACCGCTTGTCCACAAACAGGAATTTCCTACCAATGATATTCAATTGGTAGCCTGTTCGGATACAAGAGCAAACGATAACGAAGAAAACAAGAAAAAAGGCGTACATTTTTTTGTTGATGATTATCGCTTTTCGGGAATTTATAATCACCCTGACCGTTCTTTAGAGCGCTATGCCCAATACGCTTTTTTGCTCACACCCGATTTTTCCACATATGCCGATATGGATTTATGGCGGCAGCTTGAAAGCGTTGCAAAAAATCGTTGGGTCGGCGCATATTGGCAAAATAAGGGCTTAACAGTCATTCCCACAATCAGCTGGAGCAACAGCAGAAGTTTTGAATTTTGCTTTGACGGTGTGGAGCCGGGTGCGGTGGTTGCTGTTGGCATGGTCGGGTGTAAGAATTCGCGTATAGGCTTTATGCGCGGCTATAATGAAATGCTGAGGCGTATACAGCCGGAAGCAATCATTGTTTTCGGCACGCCGTTTCCCGAAATGGAAGGCAATATCCTGTCTGTGGACTATCTTTCTTCCCGAAAGGTGGTGCGCTGACATGGGCGGCAGAGGAACATTTGCTGCGGGCAATCCCGTCCCGTATAGCTATGAGACTATCAACAAAATCAATGGCGTGAAAGTGTTGCGCGGTTTATACGGAAAACACGGTCTCCCGGAAGAGGCGCATTCCAGTAGCGCCTATATCAGTTTACATCACAACGGAATGGTAAGACAACTTCGGCTATATAACCCGAATTTAACTGCAAAAACAGATATTGAATATTCTGTGCATCAAGGCAAACTTTCTCTTCATGCGCACGACTATGTTGGGGGCATAAGGCAGCCTGCACGTCAGTTAACAGAATATGAAAAGAAAGAGTTCTTAAAATTCTTTGGAGGTAACAAATGACAAAAAATGAATTCAACGATTTGTATGATTCTCTTAATTATGGACATGATGTAGATCTAGTTATTGAAGAGCAGCGTTTTTTTCTTGAATGGAACAAAAACGGTCTAACAATCTATAAGATGCAAGGAGATACTGGTTCAGAGATAGTAACCTTACAGGGCGAAAATCATGATGTAATCGTGAAAAAGCTGTTTGATTTCTGCTTTTTGGCAGAGAAAAGTCTTAATAAATCATATCAAGAAATTTCAATTCTTGACATCGAATAAAGATTGTATGGCCAAATCTGATATGCGCTAATAAAAACAAAATGGAAGAAAGCTGACTGAGCGTTTAAGCGGTGAGGAAAAGAAGCTGTTCCTCGATTTCTGCAACACTTACGGCGAGCTGATGGGCGAAAGCGGTCTCGATTCCTTTCTCGTTGGCTTTCGCCTCGGTGCAAAAATGATCTTCGATACCTTTTGCAACGACGACGCACCGTTTGAAAGCTATCTGAAAGAATGAAAATAGATTCATCGTTATTTTGTAATCAAGGTCTTTATCTTTTGTATGAAAGAAGATAAAATATTCTTGAATAAAGAAAAAAGAAAGATAAGGAGGTGAAACGGGGTATGGATCAATACTGGTATTGCGGCATCCTGGTGAAAGGAATGGAAACCATCTATTCTTATATTAGCGATTCAGGAGAGATACCGTCTGGCTCTTATGTAATGGTACCGTTCGGCAGCCATAATGCTCCAAGAATTGGAATTGTAAAATCCTGTGGCGAATATACGGCGGAGAATGCGCCGTACCCGATTGAACAGACAAAACATATTATTCGAGCAGCCACAGCCGAAGAATATGAAAATCAACCGCCGCTCTCTCCGTACTATAAAGGTGATGACATCCAAGATGATTTGGATGAAGTGAATTACTCCATTGAAACCCAAGACTGGGAGGAAGTTTATGAATGGGCATACTGTCACGATGATGATTCAAATGAGAGAATTGCCAGAAAAACTGTAGAATGTTACGTGCTTTGTTTAGAACACGATATGCCGGAAGCCGCCTTGGATCTCGGTAAACTTTATCATATCGGAAAGGTTGTGGAACAGAACTATCAAAAAGCGTATGAACTTTATCAAATAGCGGCTGACGCAGGGCTAATTTCTGCAATCCGCAACTGCGGGTATGGTTTCTATTACGGACAACATCAGGATATTGACTACAAGAAGGCATATCAATATTTTTCTCTTGGCGCGTTGCTCCATGATGATGCAAATTGCTTGTACAAATTGGGTGATATGTATCTGAACGGTTACGGTGTAGATCAAAATGAGGATTATGCTTTCATGCTCTATCAGAGGGCCCTGAGTAGGTGTAAAGAAAATGATAGGGATGTCGTTTGCATCGCTGATGTCCAATTCCGGGTTGGGAAGTGCTATCTTAATGGAATCGGTACATACAAAAATATCGAAAAGGCATATGAACTGTTATCCCTTGCACTGGTGGGCTTCTATAAGAGAAGGAAAAAGGATAATTTTGTGATTGAGTTAATCAAGGCTACAAAAGAATTGTTGGCACAAGCGCAGGAACATCTTGACAAAGAAACATCTGACTATCAGCGAAAGCCAGATGTTTTGCTTGACGATATGCGATAATTAAAATCGTACATTCGCAAACAGAAACCTCCTTTGGTACAATGACGGTATCAAAGGAGGTTATCCATTATGGCTAAAACAATATTTGAACAAATGGACGGCACATACACCATGCAGGGCGACTATTGTCTACCTAACCTTACATTACCAACCGAAGAAGAACGCCCCATCGGCGTGTGGGCACAGCGCCGCCTGCGGTATCTAAAGCAGCATCATAAAATCCTGTACTATAATCTGCTCACTTCCGGCAAACTCCGTTCTCACCTTGCAGATGTAGAACAAGATGCGCAATCCCTCTTTCTTCGGCTGGTAAAACAATACGCCGAAAGGGAAGGTGTTGCCGAACAGCTTAAGGCGAAAAATCCAATGGAATGGGTACGCAGGATGAATAACATTCGAGAGCGTGTCAACGAAGTTGTAAATGCAGAGATAATTTTTATATAGAAACCATTGAAATGACAAGCAGGTGCAGGAATTTGGATTCATGCACTCGTTTTGTTTTCTAATCTCATAAGAGCAAATTAGTCAATCACAATTTGCCGAATCATACTTGACTAATTTTGATTTTGTGTTATACTGTATTCAGTTACACTATTGGCAATGCGTGTTGCTGCGATGGGAGGATATAATCCATGTTTATCGGCAGAGAACGTGAACTTGCGACGCTGAATAAGTTATACGCATCGGACAAGTTTGAATTTGTAGTAATATATGGTCGCCGCCGTGTGGGCAAAACGGCGCTGATTAGCCAGTTTATTGATGATAAAAACGCCATCTATTTTATGGGAGTTGAGAGCAACGCCAAGCAGAATCTTGAAAATTTCAGCAAGAGCATTCTGAGCTATCACACCGGCATGGACGCCGAAACCTCTTTCCTATCCTTTCAGGCGGCTTTGGAGTATGTGTTCAAACTTTCCGAAAAGGAACGGATTGTTCTTGCAATCGACGAATACCCTTATGTCGCCCGTTCGTCGAAAAGCCTTGCTTCCACCATCCAGCTTTTGATCGATCAGTACAAGGATACTTCCAAGCTGATGCTGATTCTATGCGGCTCGTCCATGTCCTATATGGAAGACCATGTTCTCGCCTACAAAGCGCCGCTTTACGGCAGGCGGACGGCGCAGATGAAAATTCTCCCCTTTGACTTTGAGGAGACCTGCCATTATTTCAAAAATTTCACCGATGAAGAGAAAGCCTATGTGTACGGAATCGTAGGCGGCACGCCGCAGTATCTGCTTCAGATGAGCGATAAGCTGAGCATTGAGGACAATATTAAAAACACATTCCTGAATCCCAACTCCGCCCTGTTTGAAGAGCCGGAAAACCTGCTCAAGCAGGAGGTGCGGGAACCGGCGCTCTACAATGCGATTATCACGGCGATTGCCACCGGCGCTTCCCGTATGTCGGAGATTGCCGGAAAGGTTGGCGAGAGCACAAATATTTGCTCCGCCTATGTGAAAAACCTGATTTCCCTCGGTATTATCGAAAAAGAGACACCCTATGGGGAAAAGGCGTCCCGTAAAGCGGTCTATTCGATTGCGGACAATATGTTCCGCTTCTGGTATCGGTTTGTGCCGGAAAATAATTCGATTATTGCCCGTGGCGCTGCCGACTTGGCATACAAGCGTATCGAGCCGTATCTGTCCGACTATATGGGCAAGGTGTTTGAGGAAATTTGCAAGCAGTACCTCTGGAAGCAGCTGCTGAACGGCGAATGCCCGGTGGAGTTTTCCTCGCTTGGCCGCTGGTGGGGCAACGATCCCAAGGAAAAGCGGCAGGTGGAAATTGATATTCTCGCCGAGCAGGATAAAAACACCGCCCTTTTCGGGGAGTGTAAATGGACGAATGAGAAAGTCGATCTCGGCGTTTTGGAAACACTTGTAAAGCGCAGCGAGCTATTCCCCTACAAGAATGTCCACTACTACCTCTTTGCCAAAACCGGCTTTACCAAAGGCTGTACCGACCGGGCAAAGGAGATGGGAAATGTGACGCTGGTAGGGTATGAGGATATTGTTGATAGATAGATGATTTACGTATTGTAGCAATTTAGAAGTGATTGCGAAATATGAAAAAGCAACCTATAACCAATGCCGGACATCACCTCATCTTTCCATGCTTGCTTGAATATCATAACAAGCTAATATCTCAAGGAAATACCGATGGCGTCGATGAGCTCATAATCCAATACACAAAATGATAACAGGCACGGGAGTCAAGCTCTCGTGCCTGTTGCTAGTTGTCAAACCATTATTATTTCGACTACAGATAATGGTGTTACAACATATCGTGTGTGTTCGTAATATATATTTTTTCCACAGCAATGTTTGAACTTCTTTCCGCTTCCGCATGGGCAGAGCTGATTTCTCCCGACTATTTCAATATCTTCTCGTATCCGTTGTTTCTTGAATCCTTTTATTGCAACTTTCTGTAAATATGGTTGCTTAAGTTCTAAATACTGATCTAACATAAGAAATTTTTCTTTTTCAGATCTTGTATCATCGGATATTTCTAGAACACAACGTTTGTCTTCTGGATGTGATACTATACAAACTGCTTGCATAACATCTATTTTGTCAATATACTCTATTGCTGGTTCACCCCAATAGAGATTACCCTTAATATGTGGACAATCTAAACCTTGCATTGATTTTCCACAAATGCTACAATGAGATTTGGAAATTATATACTCGCTGCTAGCAAAAATACTATATGGGTACAGTTCTTCGTATTGAATTAAGAGATCATAGAGTTCACTAAGTTCCAACCTGTTTTCAACATCTGTGAAACGACCGATATATTTTATCGCATCAAGACAATCTTGGAGTTTATTCCAAGACTCTTTATATTGATCATTTTCGAGCATTTCAAAATATCGAATCAGGTTGCAAAACAACTTAAAATAATCCTTGAAAATGAATTGTGAATTAGCAAGCTTTTCATCTTTTCTTTGAATTGCAATTTCTTTTATTTGCGAAAAGAGATCTGCGCATAGTTCAAAGTCTTCTGTAGAATTACTCAACTTGTTATCGAGCAGTTTGTGTTTAGTTCTATTGATGGCTTTACACACTTGATCAATTTGATATATGTCTTTATTCTGAAGAAAATACTTAAGCATCTATTATGCCTCACATTTTATTAAGGTCAATTTTTTCAAATGCATCCTTGAATGCTTTTGCATCACCTGAATAATGAATATTTTTTTCTTCACCGTCACGCTTCACAATAAACGTAACATCTACTTTGGCATCTTCTTTTTCTCGACCTTTAAGCTTATTTTTTATATAATCTGAGACAAGGTTTATGGCAATGGGCAACAAGATATTTCCAGCAACCCAAATAACAGGCATCCAAATATCAAAAGAATGTAAAGAACGTACTTGAATATCAGAATCTGCAAGTAGATCAATGCTGTTTTCGGGATTGTTTTGACGACAGAATTTTACAAAACTGATTGACTCCTGCGCAAAATAAAACTCATTTTCTTTATATTCTGAAGGCACTACTAAGAAATCTGTAGTTTCAAACTTCTTTTTAGTATCTTCTGAAATAGAATTTGTGTTAAAGTATGCATTAAAATCAGTTGTTGAGTTTGATATTTTAATATCGTTATTCATAGCATTTCCTTTCGTATTACAAGTTTCGCATCGCAGCGAGAAGTGCTGCGTCCTTTTTATAATTTCTTAAGCATAGCCCCTCAAGAATCTTTTTCTCCGTTTCCGGAGTCCAATAAATTTTCAAATCCTCTTTTGCACGAGTTATGGCGGTATAAAAGATATTGTGGGTAATAAGCTCTTCAACTTCGTTTGTAATAACAATCTTGACTGATTTGTATTCCAAACCTTGTGCTTTGTGAATTGATACTGCATATGCTACTTGGAAAGGTACAATAGCATCTGAAGTATCATCGTCATCATCGGTGCTACGATGCTTGTCCACCCAAAAACTGATAATAGAATTACCTTTATCTGATGTGCCAACCAAGGTGAAATCATAATCTTCCGCTTCCCAGTCAGTAATAGCAATATCCAGTTCTACATCAAAACGGATTTTGTCTTCAGTTGGTTCTATATCTGTTATGCGGCCTTTCATATTGTTGTAAATCAAAGGAGCGAATCTATCTGATTCATTAAACAGAACAGGATCTCCGATTTTATATGTATTGATTCCCCAAACAATTTCACGATGGGGATTGCTACTCTGCAAAAATCTATTGATATTGTTGATACCATAAAGACCATCATAATTTAAGCACAATATAATTTCATCCTCTTCCGAGTGTTCAAAAATTGATTCATCTAACCTTACGGTATATTTGCCTTTAACCATCGGTTCAAGAATATCATCTTGAAGTTTACGAACCCTATTCCAGATAGTAAGCAACCTTTCATTAGTACTTCTATATGGTTTAGATAATTCAGAAACAGATGTTTCGGGTACGAAATTACGTGCAATGCTAAACCAATTTCCAAATAGAATTGCCTCAATCTGGAATACATCTCCGACCAACACAAGGAGTCTGAAAGTAGCTTTCTCCAGAATATCTCGCATATCCTTATTACTTACCGTACTACACTCATCAATAAATAAGATATCACATTCTGTGTCGGTGTTGTATTCAGATAGAAATTTTGTGATTGTTTTAAAGTCGCAATTACCTGCATTTACTTTCCGGCGCATATTGTCAACAGCAGGATTTGTATTTGCTAAATACATTTTTTTGCGATCATTATAGAGATTTGAAATATGATTAATGAGTGTTGACTTTCCGGTTCCTGCTGAACCATAAATAAGTGCGACATGAGAATCCGAAAATATAGTATTAAGAGCGATGAGTTTTTCTTTGCTATCAATCCTGTAAGATGGATTTTTAGAAAGCCACGATTCTACGAAATCACTGTAGCCGGATATTCCCGTTGAAGATAATTCCTTGAGCTTTTTAATGATTTTTGTGGTATCGTCAACATAACCCTTCATATACAGATGGTCTTTGTATATCCCAAGATATCGTTCAGCGTGTTTTCTTGCATACACTAGAGAGTTATATTTTCTTATTAAAGCATCGATATCTTCAAATCGTTCTAAATCGCTTAAGGGCGTAAATAAAACGCCACTCTGCTCTGTATTGTTTTGTATTGTGCGAGCAAGAAATTCGTGCTCTCTGTTACCCGAATTAATGCATTCAAACAAATCATAAATTCGTGGATTGTGTTTGATCAAAGATGTCGCATAAGGCATTTGATCAAACGGAATACAGCCCCAACGCAGATGCAAATCTGATAATTTTTCACAAGTTTCTCTGCTGTATTGGTATCGCATAACCTTATTATTCATTTTGTGAAGTAAGTAGCGAATAATATTGCTGCCGGGCGCTTTAGCTTTTATAAGGTCACGGGATTTATCAAGAAGGTCAAAAATGTGAGTAACTTTCGCTTCTTTAGTACACTTTGCTTTAGCCCAAGAATAATATAAATCTGATGCTGTAACTAAATCAACGAGGCTCATTCGGGTATCGGTAAGAAATCTCATCAAATCTCGAAACTCATTATTGCCGCCGCTGATTTGAGTATGGCTACCAAAAAAGTCAGCAAATCGATTGATTTCACACGGCCTTATAGAGACTTCCCAACTATCAATAATTTGAATGGGCATGACTTTTCCGAGCACACCGATTACATCGTTGTGTATAGAAAGTTTAACTGCGTAATTGTCAGAAAGATCAAGAGCGGTAAACGCAATTACTCTATCAAATTTACTGGCTTTATCATTTGCTACTGTGAAAGTTACTTCGTAGAAGATATGATGTTTTACAAAAAAAGGCTTGATTTTCTGTATATATGCACGATCATTATAAGGATTTCGCACTGCATAACGACTCGGCTTAACAATACGAACAGCAATTTGTTTATAGTACTCCATCAAATTGTCATTTAAGTTTAATGGGAAATCATCAATATTCTCAAGAACGTCCATATTATACTTTTCTTCGAGAAATACCTTAATTTTAAGAAGATACTCATAATACTTAAGCATCAATCTTTCGGAACCGCTCTCATCAAACGTATAGTGGGATACAGATTTTTGGAGAAGATTATGGAATTTGCTTAAGAATCGCAGTTCTCCCTTGGTTTTCACAAACTCCCAAGCGGCTTTTTTATCCTGATAATCATTGGGATCGGTATCAACACCATTTGAATAAACCTTCTGAACAATATACTCGACGAAATTTCTAAGCTGAGCCAAAATGTTCTGTGATAATAAACCTCGTTCAGAGGCATCAAACACAGAAATGTTTCGACATATTACTTTGTTCGTATCATAAATAGCCTCATCGACTTTTAGCATTCGAATACCTCCTTGTATTAACTCAAATGGACTGTCGCTTACAATAAATTAGCGCATTAATTCTAATTATTCAAAAACTTTCCGGCACAAGCGCCAGTTTGTTGATTGATTCATGTGCTCTCACAAGGGCATCATATACGGCCAAGACATCTTCCGAATCCCAGGTGCGCAAAGATTTTTCGTCGATAACCCCGGCACTTTCCCGGATGATTTTTGCAAGCTGCTCTTCGTCGGCAACAGCAACTACAGCTTGGACAGCCGCATTGCTTTGTGCTTTTCTGAGATTAAGAATCAGACTGTCAATAGAGCCTTTGGACTGCACCTCAAACACATAGATTGCCTTACCCATATTGCCGATTTTTGCTTCCCAGATTGCATCTACAACAGCTCCGGTTGTGATTTTCACTTCCGCCCGACTATCAAATCCAAGAAGCTCTCCGATAGCGACCAGCTTTTCTTTGATCTCATCGTGCAGAGATTTGGAATCGTTTGCAGTAACGGGTTTCTTGGTTTCAGGTGTGGCGGGTTCTTCAGGAGATTTCTTTTCGGCAAGTGGTAAAATCTCGTCCCATAGAAAATAATCGACGGCCAAGAGATCATAATTCTCCGCACCGGATTTCTTTAGTTCTTGAGCAATTTCTTTTGCGATGATACAGACTTCCTTGTATTTCTTCCCCGTGTACTGGTAATTGTACTTTGGCATATCGGGAATACCCAAGTATCCAAAACAAAGAATCGTTGTCTTATTAAAGATTACATATTCTTGAGGATTAGCGTATGTAAGAAGCTCACTAATTGTTGCAGGTCCCATACCTTTTACGGACTTGAGAAATAAATCCCACCGTTTCTCAATGGGGCTTATCCCGTACAACAATTCTGCCAATTGCTTTTTCAGTACTGTAAAACCATTATCAGCAATCAATTTATCCACGACATATTTCTTATTGCCCCAAATAAGCATAGACCATAGCTTGCTGATGTACTCTAAGAATTCTTCCTCAGTCATTGCCAAAAGCTTGTCCTTGGTAAACGACTGATAATACTCTTTGCGCTCTTTGCGTTCATCCCAGTTTTCTTCGTAATAGGCAGCGTTAGATTTCTTTTTTATTATGAATTCGGATATTGCAGAATTGAGCTTTTGTGCGTCCATAACTCTATTCACCTTCCAAAATATAGGTTTTTCAATTTATCTCCCACACCGTTTCGTCTCCTCAATTATTGAGAGTTTGGGAGCGAAGCGGCTTTTACTGAAATATCTGCTGTTTCACAAACAAAGATTTGCAGTATCAGTTGTTTTCTTCAAAATTCTCTACCTGCTCCATCACCTTGCGGAATACCTCTGGGCTGTACTGTGGGGGATATCCATTTTTAATCAAACACACCTTGATATCAAATTTAAGCTGATCACGGATGATTTGATTATTAAGCCAATCAGCAAATGAAGATTTTGTGTCGATGATTTCTTTAATCTTTTTTGCCAATGATTTGCACTTATCATTAATAATTACGCCATCGGTATTCTTATCTGTGCCATATTCAAAGTTATATTCGTCACGTAGAGTCATTAAAATATCATAGAATGCCTTTTCTTCAAAAGTAAGACCGATTTTACGGAAACTTTCACGATCAGCATTCATGTCTTTAAGGATACGTAATGCCTGTTCAGTTGCATTTTTGATTATCTCGTCAGCAGTTTGCTCTTGCGCCTCGCCGGCTTCTTCTGCGGTGAGGTGTTTTCTACGTTCATGATATTGTCTAATGGTTTCTTCAAGCATCTCTTGGAACTTTTTAGCTGCCATTTGATTGGTTTTGCTGTATTCCTTGATTTGCTTGCGAAGCATTTTCACGAGCAATTCGAGCTTTGATGCAGGCATCTTAACATCTGAGAGCTTTTCAAAATACTCAGGACTAAAGATATCTTCCTGTTCACCGTCCTCAAAAACGCTCTCAACTTTATTATACTTGAGTGCTTCTTCAACCATTTTAGCTACACGACGATTCATGGTATCTGTGTCAACTTCGCTTGTTCCGCTCATTTTACGTACAAAGCCGGCAATCGCCATAAAACACTGTGCTAGAGCAGATTCTTCTTCGCCTAGTTCACCGGACGGTTGGCAGATATCATAAGCCGCACGCATTCTCTTGACTGTTTTCAAGAAATATGTTTTAAACGATACCTTCTGAACACTCTTCCCCGATTTGTTTTCAGTTTGCAATTCCTGTGTAGAAATAAATACATATTCGGCAGCTTTCGCTAAAAGTGTATATCGCAAAGCAGGTTCACTGCTCGGATCAAGAAACGGTTTTAAATCATACCCGATAAAGAGGTCTTTAAGAATTTCCAATTCCTCTCTGAATACGCCCGTAGCCTGTTCTACATCATCAGCAGAAGGGGCAATAGAAGTATCTCCGCCATAAAGTTTCATGGCCTCACGCATATTGTCACGAATGCCAATATAATCGACAATAAGACCGTATTCTTTTCCCGGATATTTTCGGTTAACACGACTAATCGTTTGAATCAACAAATGCTTCTTTAACGGCTTATCATTGTACATATAAGTCAACGAGGGAACGTCAAATCCCGTAATCCACATATCGACAACAATTACTATGTGGAAATTCGATTTATCCTGTTTAAAAGCTGCGTCAAGTTCTTCAGAACGTTTGTTATTTTTCACGCCGCCAAGATAGTTATACATTTCCGGTTGATCGTTGCTGCCGACACTTGCCACCATTGCCATAAAGGGCATGGGCTTGAGTTCACGCAATTCTTCATCGGTTACAGGAACGCCATCAGCTGCTTTCTTCTCAACAAACCATTCGGGATATTTCTCTTGGAACTTTTTCAACAACTCAAATGCGATTGTTCTGGTGGAACAGACAATCATTGCTTTTTGAACTCTATCTGGATCATTTGCACAAGATGAAACATAATGGTCATGAACATCTACCGCAAGTCGCTCCAAACGGGAAGGCTCACCCAAAATAATTTCCATTGAGCTCATAGCTTTTTTACTTGCTTCAATATCTTCTGCAGTTGCGCCATCATCAGCGCATTTTATGTAATAATTTTCAATTTCCCTTACTTTTTCTTGATCAAGCAACACTTTTGCGATGCGGGGATGATACTTGATAGATACAGTAAGGCCGTCAGCAACAGCCTGATCCATGGTATAACGATCAATTTCATCACCAAAGGTCTGATATGTTTCTGAAATCGGTGTGCCTGTAAAACCGACAAATGTCGCATTCGGAAGCGCCTCTCGCAGCACCTTGGCATAAGGTTTGGACACCATAGCCTTCATATTATCGTCGGCATCCTTACTAAATTGTATCTTTTTCGCATTTTCAAGCTGCGTTCTATGCGCTTCATCAGAAAAGCAGATAATATTTGAACGCTCGTTTATAACACCGATTTTGTCATCTTTTCGGTCACAGAATTTTTGAATGGTGCAAATGTAAAATCCGCCGCTTTCACGGGCGCCAAGTTCCTGACGAAGTTGTTTTCTGTCGGGAACAACACAAACTTCGCCAAGATTTAAAAATTCTTTGCTTTTCGTAAATAATTTCGCACCTTGTTTTTGAAGGTCATCTCGGTCAACAATCATAACAATAGTAGGCGAACCAATTTGGGGAATATCTGTGCAGCGCAAAGCAAGCTGACGGGCGAGGAAAGCCATTGTATAGGTTTTACCACAACCGGTTGCCCCAAAATATGTACCGCCTTTTCCACTCTTTTCAATAACGGATTTAATGATACTTTGTTTTAAAAGTCGAGCAGCAAAAAACTGGGGATAGCGGCAAACAATTTCTCGTTCTTCGCTGTCGTACTCGCTGTCTTGGAAATAAATATAGTCACGGAAAATTTCAAGAAATCTTGCAGGACTATAAACACCTTTAATCATTGTCTGCATTTCCTCAAAAGGAAGTGTAGAAACTTTGTCCTCATCATTTACACGGCGCCAAGCATAAAAATGCTCATAGGGTGTACGAACAGTTCCCAGTCTTGTTTTGACTCCATCAGAAATACAAGCCAAAGGGCAGTAATGCAATAAATGCGGTATATCACGCCAATAGCGAATCGTGATCTGCTCGTAGGCATCATAAATTGTTGCATTGGCATCGGCAGGATTTTTAAGTTCAATGATACACAAAGGCATACCATTGACAAATAAGAGAATGTCCGGACGACGAGTTTCTTTCTGGCCATTGTTTGTGTATTCGACAGCAAACTGATTGACTACACGGAAAATATTGCTTTCGGGATGTTCGAAGTCAATCAGCGCAATCATACGGGCAAGTCCAGTTTGTGGCACAAACTGAATACCATTAACCATCCAGCCATATACTTTATGGAGTGTAGAAAATTCGCTTTCCGAACCAACAAGACGCACTGAGTCCATGATCTGACGAATTTCATCGGCCGTGAGATCGGAATTGGTTTTACTTAAAAACTGTTCCATATCATCAGCATATAATACAGCAGTTTTTGAGCCACGTACAATACTGCTTCCGGGGAGATAGTTCCATCCCTCATCTTCCAAAAATGATATAAAGGCATTTTCAAATTCTGATTCGCAATAGCGACCGTTGTAGTTTTTTAAGTTTGCCATTAGTGCAACGCCTCCGAGTCTCTCTCGCTTTTAGGAAAATACTTTTTTCGCAGTTCATTCGCAAAAGATTTATTAATCAAACTTGTTATAACATCATTACTTTTAAGGGATTCTAACCAGTCAATCAACTTACTGAAATTTTCTTTGGTCGTTTTTATGCTTTCTTCATTTGAATAGCTACTGTTATCAAATACCAGATCCATAAGCGATAATGCATATTCTCTTTTATCTGAGTTGCATGCATTCAAGTATTTTTCTTGAAATAATTCAAGCAATTCAGAATCGAATTCATCGAAGTAATTACCTTTATACGAATAGCGAGATTCCATTTCATCTCCGGATAAAAACTTCAAATACAGTGTTCTGCGCTCAAAGGACATAAGCTTATTGTCGGAATTTTCTATCAGCAGAAGCAAATTTAATGCATCTTCGTCAATGTTTTTCTTTTCAATAAATGTGTGGGATTTGGGTTCTGTGATTTCCCCTTTTTTAATATTTTCTAATCGTTTTTTTAGTCCTTCTTCCATGCGCTGATAATCAATACTACAAGGCAGATTGATTGAATTAACTCTCAAAAAATGGATTTTTCCAATCAAAGAGATCAAGTCTTTTCTTGATAGCTTTCCATTATAGGCAAGTGATACAGCTTCAGGAAGTCCCTTATCAATATCTTCCTGCTGAAGATCCCAAAAACGATACGTAAGAAAACGATATAGTGGTGATTTTTCTTCATCCGCATATTTATTTTTTAATTCTGCAACAAAATCATTCTTATTCCATATTCCCTTGTAAATCCAGTTTTCAAAAGCAGAAAAGTTACTATTGTACCGTGATTTGTATTGAAACTGTACTTTTTCCTCATGGAAAAAAGAGAAAATATCATCTTTTTGAGAATCCTCTTTAGGCGGTTCTTTGGACAAAAACATTTCCGCTCCGAATGTGTATAATGCCCACTTCATATTATCGATTGTGATACCCGTCTCTTGCCACGTGGCATACACCCTTTCAAAGTCCGCAAGAACACATTTTAATGTTCTGATGTTATGCGATTCGCTTTCTGAAAATACGAGCTTTAGCAGATCACAATTTTCGTTTAAAAAATTCCTATATCCATTGCTCGTTTCGGGATAAGTTTCCACAAGGCTTTCAATTAACTGATCATAATCAGTAGTCATGCGCAAAGTGCGTGAAATCAATTTTTCTTTATACTCTTTATATTCATTATCAGTTTCTTCTTTATCAGTGATTTTGTTTTCATCTGCCACAATTATCGTCTTCACTTGCTTGTTTTCCACAAATTCATTAATTGTACCAAGCAAATCTTTATGTGGGATGTTGCTTCTTTCCAAATCATCAAAAACAATTACAAATTTTCGTTCCTTTTCCTTTTTCCCAATTGTATTTTGGATTTCCAAAAAGTCCAATATATCATAGCTTAGAAGAGATGAGACTCCTTTGGATGCGGCAGATAATGCAACATTCCCAGAGGCTGCTGTTTCTGCTACGGCTAAACTATCTTTGGCAAGAACTTTTACTCGCTTTGATATTTTTTTAATTGATCTTCCCATGGATCCTAATTTGAAGGAGGTATATTCATCCTTGACTCGTTTATTGATTGCGGAAACACTATCCAAGCCGAATAATGATATTACAGCAATGGCAGCTTGTTTGTTTTCGTTTAGTTCTCTTGCAATTTTCTTTATCAAATAAGATTTTCCACAACCCCATGGACCAGTGAGCAAAAGAGCTCCAGTTAGTTCGTTACAGTTTATATAATCGAGAATTTCTTCTTTAATATTCACTCTCTATTCCTTTCTCCAATGGTCCCTAAATGAGTATTAGGCAAATGTTTTTGATCTGTATTTTGTCTGACAGATTACAAGTTGTTTATGTTCATTCTGCAAACTTACAATAGTTTGTTAAAATCAACGGTATAGCCCATGGCTCTCAGTTCTTTAAGTAAATCAATTTTCCAACTTTGTGTGTCCGTATATACAATACCTAATAGATCGGAGGGCATTCCTATTCCGTTATCTGCCAAAATTACAATATGATCTCTACCAAGTTTACCCATAAAGTAGCCTGTTTCCAATACCACATTTTGTCTTGCCCGGGGGTTATCTGAAGAATCTTTTTTAGCTCTGCCCAAATCATCAGCAGTAAATAAGCAAATAGCACCACCAACATCGCTATAATCTTCAAGTTTTTCTATAATTGTGCGGCCTTTGTTTGCCTGTTCAGATAAAATAATTGCCTCAATTCCTTGTTTTTCGATGATACGGGCAACAGATTGCTTTAACTCGCCATCGTGGCCGTGGACGATAAACACTTTATCATATTTTTGAATACTTGCTTCAGGATCACTAATGGAAACAGAAGATCCATTCTCTTCTTCCATTGTTTCTAATATATTTTCAAGTTGACCTTTCGCAGTTAAAAGGCCCTTACGACATACGTCAACTTGATTGATAGATGGACCTAAGCCATTAATTTTACAAAAATCAATACAATGAAACGAAATATTATCAAATTCCTGATACTGGTAGTCATCTTTGTTATAAAAGGATAGTATAAAACTTTTAGCTTTATTTTCCCATTTTGAAAATGTAACATCTGATGAAGTAACGCCTTTTGAAATTAAATCATCAATTTCAGAAATAATGTTTTTTAATTTTTCTATTTTTTGTTCATTTATCTTTCCTCCAACGATCCCCGAATGAGTATTGGGCAGATGCTTTTGATTTGTTCTTTTAGCTGCTCGTTAATATTTCTACGAGCAATATAAACATTAAATATATCTACGATTGATCTTTGAGTTTTAGCGCAGGGAATAGGCAGTTGTATTTCATAAAATCTGTCTAAATCAAGATTTGACCTGATACTTGAATCGCTCATAAACCAGCCTCGTCTATCGCTTTCGTTACGAGAAAACCACATCATAATATATTCTGGAATAATTTCGTCGTCTTTCATATCTAAAACCGTATATGCTGGCGATATGATAATAGGGTTATTGTCCTTGTTAAGAGCAATTCGGATACATTTATCTCGTCCAGTTTGCATTCCCGAAAAAGCGAATTGATTTCTTTTGACAAGTTTATATTTGGTCAAATCTATACCATTGGTGTTAGCAACTGATGGCATAAATTGTTTTGTAATATTTATACCTTGTACACTTGTGATTTCTCCATTTTCATTACGATTATCAACTTCATATACAAGTTCACCGACAGGTCTGCAAGGAGCGGTATGCTTTATTCTATCAATCGAAGCATCAAAAGCATTCTTCAAATCATCCAACCCACGCTCATAGCTTTGCTGATTGGCAACCATGGATTTGTAAATATCAACATATTTCTGCTGAACAGTAACGTCCGGTAATTCAATATCAATATCGCACATTGTATCCCAGTCAAAAGTTTCCCTTGCAGAACCCCAAGAATTAAAACGAGCATAACGGTCAAATTCCGGTCGATTGAAATACATAAATAAATAGTCGGACAACAATAAATCGGTACGTTTAACTTTAAAAGTTATATAAGAAGAGGAGACAATATATGTGTTTTCAGAGGTGTTGTGAGCAATCGTAATTTTTTCTCCGTTTCTGGAAGTGACCGTAACATAAGCAAAATAATCTGGCTTGACTAAAATATAAGGATTTAATGAGACGCTTTCCATATTGGCTTT
>ERZ827423.1251-NODE-1251-length-25908-cov-3.976985_pt1 | contig 25908 bp, 20 predicted proteins | sample MGYA00519775_ERZ827423 | MGnify/ENA primary metagenome ERZ827423 (study PRJEB31778, sample SAMEA3449296) | human gut metagenome | biome: human gut; feature: human-associated habitat; material: faeces | place: United Kingdom | collected 2010/2012 ...
CCCATCGCCCCACCAAAGGGCTTTCCGGTCGCCCTTTGGAAACCTTCGGGCGCAATTACCTAGTTTTATTCTTGAGATATCGGTGTTGTTAGCTTGACAGCCCCTAATCAGCTTTTTCGCTTATTCCGCGATGGTGCAGTATTCGAAGTTCGGGTGGCCGTTGGCGTTACGGGTGAAGCCCTTCACGCGCTCGGAGACCAGCGCCGTCGCGACATAGTTGTAAATCGGCATGACCGGGCACTCCTGCGCCAGCAGCGCCTCGGCTTCCTTATACAGCGCCTCGCGCTCCTCGTCGGAGATGCTGCTGCGCATCTTGTTGCAGAGCTCGAGGTAGGCCGGGCAATCCCAGCGGGTCTTGGCCTTGCCTTCGGCGTTCTCCAACACGGTGAACGCGGCGCTCGGCTCGGCGTAATCCAGCGTGTAGCCCATGTAGGCGATTTCGAAGTCGCCCGTCGCGCGGGTGCCCTCGTCCGCCCAGTATACGCCGCTCTCCACGGCAGTCACTTCGCAGTTCAGGCCGAGGTACTGCTTCCACATCGCAGCCATCGCCTGCGCGACGTTCTCAAGCTCGGTGCTCGGGGTATACTTGATGGAGAAGGTCGGGAAGCCCTCGCCGTTCGGATAGCCCGCCTCGGCCAGCAGCGCCTTCGCCTCCTCGATGTCCTCGTCAAACGCATTGCCGACGACGTCGCGCCAATCCTTGCTCGGATCGAGAACGTCCTTGATGCCGTAAGGCACCCAGCCGTAGAGCTGCGGCAGAGTCGGATCCTGAAGAATTCCCTCGGTGATGATCTTGCGGTTCAGCGCCAGCGTCAGCGCGCGGCGCACGCGCGCATCGTTGAACGGCTCCTTGGAGCAGTTGAACTCATAGTAGCGGTAGCCGATGCGGTCGGAGGTGACGAGCTTATCCGTGCCGGTGTAGGCCTTCATCGCGTCGCTGTTGACGGAGGTGGCGATATCCAGCTCGCCGTTGTCAAACGCCATCCGCACCGTCTCCGGCGCGTTGAGGAAGACATATTTCACGGTGTCGATCTTCACTTCGTCCGCGTTGTAGTAGTTCGGGTTCTTGACGAAGGTGAAGCTCTCGTCCTTCTTCATGTCCGCCAGCATGAACGGGCCGTTGCAGACGTAGGTTTCCGGGCTGCTCGACCAATCCTCGCCGTATTTCTCCACATTCGCCTTGCAAACCGGCATGAACGCGGTGGAGGCCGTCAGGGTGATGAAGTAGCTGGCCGGGGCTTTCAGCTCCACCTGGAAGGTGGTGTCGTCCAGCGCGCGGATCGGCAGATCGTCTGCGGAGACGGTCTTGCTCACAAAGCACTCGTAGCCGTCCTTAATCACGCTGTAGAGCGTGTAGGCCGTCTCGCTGCCCACGTCCGGGTTGAGCACGCGCTTCCAGCTGTATTCAAAGTCGTGCGCGGTCAGCGGGCTGCCGTCGCTCCACTTGAGGCCTTCCTTCAATTTGAAGGTGTAGGTGCAGCCGTCCTCGGAAACCTCGTAGCTCTCGGCCATTGCCGGAACGAGCGCGCCGTCCGCATCATATTTATAGAGGCCGCGGAACAGGCTTTGCAGCGCGTAGGAGCCGGAGGAATAGTCGTTGATCGTCGGATCCATGCATTCCGGTTCGCCGCCCATCTGGAATGTGATGGATGCGTCCGCCATCGCGGCGGCGCAGGCGAAAACCAGCGTCAGGGCGCAAAGAGCCAGCGCAAGCAGTTTCTTCATGTTGAAATCCTCCCTTGTTTGTTTTTTCGACCCCCTGCGCGAGGCAAGCGCGGCCGAATATGTGTTAAGCATAGCAAAACTATCCGTTTTTGTCAATATGCAGCGCCCAAATACTCTGTTTTTGAATTTTCATAGACGAAATCCTTCAAAAAATTCGAAGTCAGCGAAAAACATATTGAAATCCTGAGAGTTTCGCCTTATAATAATCCCATATGATTTGGGATGCGAATGATTCTGAGCGTTTTTGATGAACGCTCAAAACCGGCTTTCGCCTTCATATTTTTTTCAAAAGGGGGACGCCTCGTGGGCAAGTATATCGCCAAACGGATTTTATCTGGTGTCATCACCATTGTCATTTTGATTACCGCCTGCTTCTTTCTGATGCATGCCATTCCCGGCAGCCCGTTTGCCAAAGGCGAGCAGGGCGTGCCCGAGGCCGTCATGCAGCGCCTCAACGAGAAATACGGTCTGGATCAGCCGCTGTATAAACAGTACTTCACCTACCTCGACCAGATTCTCCACGGCGACTTCGGCATTTCCTATAAGAATTCCAGCGTGCAGGTCAACGACCTGATCGAGCGCGGCTTTCCGATTTCCGCGCGCATCGGTATTCTGGCGGTGCTGCTGTCGCTGGTGGTCGGCGTGCTGCTGGGCGTGACCTCCGCGGTCAAGCGCGGCAGCTTGTTTGACGGCATATCCATGGTGATCGCAACCATCGGCGTGTGCGTGCCGCTGTTCGTCATCTCCGTTCTGCTGCTGTATCTGTTCGCCGGCGTGCTCAAGTGGCTGCCGACCTACGGCCTGAGCACATGGAAGCACTACATCCTGCCGGTGACGTGCCTCTCCTTCTCCCCCATCGCGTACATCGCGCGCATGACCCGTTCCTCGATGCTCGAGGTCATGCAGCAGGATTATATCCGAACCGCGCGCGCCAAGGGCGTGGCCGAGCGCATGGTCATCCTCAAGCACGGCCTGCGCAACGCGATTCTGCCGGTCGTCACCTATCTGGGTACGCTCATCGCCAACCTGCTGACCGGCTCGTTCATCGTCGAGCGCCTGTTCGCGATTCCGGGGCTCGGCAAATACTTTGTGGATTCCATCACCGCGCGCGACTACAACATCATCATGGGCGTCACCATCTTCCTCGGCGTATTCGTCGTGGCCTGCAACCTGCTGGTGGACGTGGTTTACGGCGTCATCGACCCGCGCGTGAAGCTCGACGAGTGACCGGGAGGATATTATGGAAAAAGATACCCGTTATCAACCGCTGGACAAGGCCAGCATCTCCGCCGACCAAATTTCCCGTCCTTCCGTTTCCTATTGGAAGGACGCATGGCGGCGCTTCCGCAGGGATAAGCTGGCCGTGTTCGGTCTGGTTATGATCCTCATCGTCTCCCTGTTCGCCATCTTCGGGCCGATGTTTTGCCCGTATGCATATGACGAGGCCGATTTCCTCTCCATCGCCCAGTGGCCTTCCAAGGCGCACTGGTTCGGCACGGACGCGCTCGGCCGCGATCTGTATGTCCGCGTGCTCTACGGCGCGCGCATCAGCCTTTCCATCGGCGTGGTCGCCGCGCTGGTCAACATGGTCATCGGCGTGCTCTACGGCGGCATCGCGGGCTATTTCGGCGGCAAGGTCGATAACGTAATGATGCGCATCGTCGATATCATCATCGCCCTGCCGTCCCTGCTGTACACCATCCTGCTGATGATGCTCATGGGCTCGAACGTCCGCTCCATCCTGATTGCGCTGTGCCTGTCCTCGTGGGTCGGCACGGCGCGCATCACCCGTTCGCAGGTCGTCAGCCTCAAGCATCAGGAATACGCCCTCGCCGCCAAGCTGGCCGGAGCAAGCGATTTCCAGATTCTGCTGCGCCATCTGCTCCCCAACGCAATGGGGCCGATCATCGTTTCGGTGATGTTCCTGATTCCGGGCGCGATCTTCTCCGAGGCGTTCCTCTCCTTCCTGGGCATCGGTATTCAAAAGCCGATGGCCTCCTGGGGTTCGCTGGCTAACGACGCTATCGGCACGCTGACCAGCGCGCCGTATCAGATGTTCTTCCCCATCGCCGCCATCAGCCTGACGATGTTCTCGCTGAATTTCATCGGCGACGGCCTGCGCGATGCGCTCGATCCGAAACTGAAGAAGTAAGAACGTTAGGGCTCTGCCCCAATCCCCGGTCAGGAACTGAGTTCCCGACACCTTCCTCCTTCGCTTCGCGGCATGCCGCGAAGCATAGCAGGGAGTTTGATGGGGATTGATATCACGTGCCCGCTGTGCGGGATTCAGCGAGATATCAATCATCCCTCAAGCAGGTTTGGGCGGCAGCCCAACGTAACCCCAAAAACGACACGGGAGGCTATTATGCAACGACTCCTTGACATTGAAAACCTGCGGACGACGTTCGATATCCACGTCGGCAAGGTACAGGCCGTTCGCGGCGTGGATCTGCACGTGGACGAGGGCGAGACCGTGGGCGTCGTCGGCGAAAGCGGCTGCGGCAAGAGCGTTTCGATGCTCTCCGTGCTGCACCTTCTGCCGGACTACGCCAAAATTTCGGCGGACAAGATGATCTTTGACGGAACGGATCTGACGCGGCTCACGCCCAAAATGTTCCGCAAGATCAGCGGCGACCAGATCGGCATGATCTTTCAGGACCCCATGACCTCGCTCAACCCGCTCTTCACCGTCGGCGACCAGCTGACCGAGCCGCTGCGCATCCACAAGGGCATTTCCAAAAAGGAAGCGCGCGACCTCGTGCTCGAAAAGCTTCGGATGGTCGAGATTCCCGATCCGGAGAGCCGCATGAAGCAGTATCCGCACGAGCTTTCCGGCGGCATGCGCCAGCGCATTATGATCGCCATGGCCATCATGTGCAACCCGCGCCTGATTATCGCCGACGAGCCGACCACCGCGCTGGACGTGACGATTCAGGCGCAGATTCTCGACCTGCTGCAAAGCCTGCAAAAAAAGCTCGGCACGGCCGTCATTATGATTACCCACGACCTCGGCGTCATCGCGGGCATGTGTTCGCGCGTGCTGGTCATGTACGGCGGCGTCGTCGTGGAGGAAGGCACGGTTCGCGAGATCTTCTACGAGCCGAAGCATCCCTACACGTGGGGGCTGCTGCGCTCCATCCCGCAGAAATCCGGCGAAAAGCGCAAGCTGATTCCGATTCCGGGCTCGCCGCCCGACCTGATTGCGCCGCCGCCGGGCTGTCCGTTCGTGGCGCGCTGTCCGTATGCCATGAACATCTGCAACAGCGCCCTGCCGGAGATGACCCGGCTTTCGCAGACGCATTGCGCGCGCTGCCGGCTGCTGGATGAAGGCGCGCCGCGCATCGTTTGGGAGGGAAACCGCGAATGAGCACGATTGTAGAAGCCCGCGGGCTTAAAATGTATTTTCCCGTCGGCCGCACGCTCGGCGGCAAGCCCAAAAGGCTGCTCAAGGCCGTGGACGACGTGAGCTTTTCCATCCAGAAGGGCGAAACCTTCGGCCTCGTCGGCGAGAGCGGCTGCGGCAAAACGACGGTCGGCCGCTGCCTTGTCCGCCTGTATGAGCCGACGGACGGCCGGATTTTCTTCGACGGGCAGGATATCGCCCACCTCGGCGATAAGCCGCTGACCCCCTATCGCCGCCGCATGCAGATGATCTTCCAAGACCCCTATGCGTCGCTGAACCCGCGCATGACCGTCGCCTCGATCATCGCCGAGCCGCTCCGTTACGCGGGCGCAAGCAAGGCCTATCAGACCGAGCGGGTGCGCGAGCTGGTCGATCTCGTCGGCCTCAAGCCGGATCACCTCCAGCGCTATCCGCATGAGTTTTCCGGCGGCCAGCGCCAGCGCGTCGGCATCGCCCGCGCGCTCGCCTGCAACCCGGAGTTCATCGTCTGCGACGAGCCGATCTCCGCGCTGGACGTCTCCATCCAGGCGCAGGTCATCAACACGCTGGAATCGCTTCAGGAGAAGCTTGGGCTTTCGTATCTGTTCGTCTCCCACGACCTCTCCATGGTGCGCCACATCTCCCACAATGTCGGCGTGATGTATCTGGGCTGCATGGTCGAACGCGCGCCGGTGCACGAGCTGTATTCCAACATGCTGCACCCGTACACGCAGGCGCTGATGAGCGCCGTGCCGATTCCCGATCCGGATATTGCCGCCGCCAGCAGCCGCATCCACCTCTCCGGCGACGTGCCGACCCCGATTGATCCGCCGAGCGGCTGCCGCTTCCGCGCGCGCTGCCCGTATGCGACCGAACAGTGCGCTCAGGAGCGCCCGGAGCTGCGCGAGGTCGCGCCGGATCACTTCGTCGCCTGCCACCGCGTCAAGTGACAAAAACGAAAAACGAAAAGACCAGAGCTGCAAGGCCGTTTCCGCCTTCGCTCTGGTCTTTATGTATGCGCTTGCCGTCTCTTTAGGCTTCGGGCTTACACCACGCTCTGCAAGCCGAGCGTCTTTTCAATCAGCAGCATCACGCCCAGCGTCGCCACCATCATAATGGTCGCCAGCGCCGCGATGGTCGGGTCGAAATGATACTCGACATAGCCCATGATCTCAATCGGGAGCATGTTCACGCCGGGGCCGGTCAGGAAGGCGGACAGCGACACGTTGTTGAACGAGTTGATGACCGCCATGATGCAGGCCGAAGCAATGCCGGATTTGATGTTGGGCAGAACGATGTGGAAGAACGTGTATTGCCGCGTCGCGCCGAGGCTGCAAGCCGCCTCCTCCACCGCGAAATCGAAATTCGCGAGGCTGGAGGTAATCACGCGCATGATGTAGGGAATCGACAGCAGCGTATGGCCGATCAGCAGGCTGGGGATAACCGCCAGATCATACTGATTGACCACATAGCGCAGCATAATGAAGCCGAGCACGATGCACGGAATCAGCACCGGGGAGAGGAAGACCGTCTTGATCGTATCCTTGCCCTTGAAATCGTACCGATTCAGCGCGTAAGCCGCGGGCAGGCCGAACAGCAGCGCAATCGCGGTGCCGCCCAGCGCGATGAACAGGCTCAGTCTGGCGGCCTTGGCAAAGGCGCTCATCGTGAACACCTGCTGATACCACCGCAGCGTAAAGCCCTCGCCCGGAAATTTCAGATAGTTGGTATCGCTGAAGGAGGCCGCCATGATGACCACCAGCGGCCCGATCAAAAACAGATAGACCAGTATCGTCACCAGAAACAGCAGTTTGTTCTTTTTCATCGGGGGAAAAGCCTCCTTCGCGATCCAAAGAGTTTTCGCTTACTTCACAGAGAAGATGGCGTTCCAGCTTGCAATCCAGTTCGCCTGATTGGCGGCGATCACGTTCCAGTCCGGCAGCTTGAGGTTCGCGATCATGTCCTCGCCATAGGTGAAGTTGGCAGCCTGCTCGGCGGTCAGCTCAACGTCCGGGCGAACCGGCGCGTCCACGCCGTCCAGCGCCTCGGCGAGCTGCACATCGTAGCTGAGGTAGTAGTCGATGAACGCCTCGGCCAGTTCCTTGTTCTCGCAGCCCTTGACGATGTTGAGCATGTTGTAGCCGGAGAAGGAGCCCTCGGTCGGATCGACCCAGATGTAATCCGGGTTGGCGTTCTTGGCGGTGGTGTAGCTGTAATCCAGCAGAACGGCGACGCTGATCTCGCCCTGGTTGAGCATGTTGATGGTGTCGTTGGCGCTCGTCCAGGTCTTGACGACGTTCGGCTTCAGCTCGGCCAGCTTGGCGAAAATGGCCTCGTCGTCCTTGCCCGGCTCAAGGCCGAAGGCAGCGGCAGTCGCATAGTAGAACAGCGGGCCGGAGGTCGTGGTCATTTCCGGCACGGCGATGCTGCCCGCCAGCTCCGGGTTCCACAGGTCGGCAATGCTCTTGATCTCCACGTCGCAGAACGCGCTGTCATAGACGATGCCGAGGCGATTGAAGGTGTAGGCCGGGCCGTAACCCTCGCCCATCGGCGCGCGGGCGTTCTCGTAGATGCCGCTGATGTTGCTGAGCTTGCTGGAATCGAAGGTCTCCAGCACGCCCGCCTCGCGGAGCTGATCGACGAACATATCGCCGATGATCACCACGTCGTAATCCTCCGGGGATTCGACGATCTTGGTCACACGCTCCGGATTGCGGCCCGTATCCACGACGAGCTTCGCGCCGGTAGCCGCCTCGAACGGATCGTAAACGTTCTTCTGGAGCAGCTCAGCGTTGAAGCTGAAGGTGCTGATGGTCAGCGTCTGGCCGGCAAAGGGCTTTTCCTCAGCAACGGCGCAGAACGACAGGCTCGCGATCACGAGCAGGGTAACAAGCAGGGTGACAAACTTTTTCATGATTTTTCTCCTCTCCTGTTAGCCAATGAGTTTGATTTTATTCTCCGTCAGCACGAGCGTCACCGCCGTGCCGACCGGGAAGACCTGAGTTTGATCCGCGCTGACGACAAATTCGCCGATCGCGGTCTTGACGTTAAGCTGGTTGTGGCGGCCAAGGAACGTGCTGACCATCACCTCGCCGGGGATGGCGTTGTTCCCCTTCTCCCCCGCCGGTCGAACCTGCACGTCCTCCGGGCGGATGCAGCCCTTGAAGCGCTCGCCCGGCTTCTGATCCGCCGCGCGGATGACCGTGCCGTCCGCCGCGGCGAAATCGCCGCCCTGCGCGCGCGTCAGCTCAAAGAAGTTTTCAAAGCCGACGAACCGGGCGATGAACTTGGTGTTCGGGCTGTTGTAAATCGTGCTCGGCGCGTCCATCTGCTCGATGACGCCCTTGTTCATAATGGCCACCTTGTCGCTGATGGCGAAGCACTCTTCCTGATCGTGCGTGACGTAAATCGCCGTGAAGCCCAACTCCTGCTGAATCCGGCGGATCTCCACGCGCATCTTGACGCGCAGCTTCGCGTCGAGGTTGGAGAGCGGCTCGTCAAAGAGCATCAGATCCGGCTTGATGACCATGGCGCGCGCAAGCGCCACGCGCTGACGCTGGCCGCCGCTCATCTCGCGCGGATAGCGGTTTTCAAACCCCTCCAGATCGACGAGCTTCAGCATCTGCATCACGTCGCGCTCGATGGTCGCCTTATCCAGCTTGCGCATCTTGAGGCCGAAGGCCACGTTGTCAAACACAGTCATGTGCGGAAAGAGCGCGTAGCTCTGGAAGACAAAGCCGAAGTTGCGCTTGTGCAGCGGCACATGGGTGTAATCCCTGCCGTCAAAGCTGATCGTTCCCTGCATCGGCTCGGAAAAGCCCGCGATCAGGCGCAGGGTCGTCGTCTTGCCGCAGCCGGAGGAGCCGAGCAGGCTGACAAATTCGCCGCGCTCCACGTTCAGGTTGAAGTCGCGCAGAATCACGTTCTGGCCGTAGCCGGCGGTAATCCCTTTCAATTCAAGCAGCGCCATGTTTGCTTTTCCTCCTTACGCCATCGGGTTAATCTTTCGGCTCAGGGCGTTGAACACGCCGGAGATGATCATCGTCACCACGATCATCACAACCGCCACGACGGAGGCCTGCGCCCAGTCGCGAAGGCTCATCGCGTATTGATAGATCATCGTCGCCAGCACGCGGGTATCCGTGCCGCCGAGAAGCTGCGGGGTGGTATAGGCCGTCATGCAGCCGGTGAACACGAGCACGCTGCCCGTCACCAGGCCGGAGATGCTCAGCGGGAAAACGACGTGGAAGAACGCGCCGAGCTTCGTCGCGCCGAGGCTTCCGGCCGCTTCGCTCAGGTCGTCCGGGATGTGATCCATCACGCCGATGAGCGAGAGGATCATCAGCGGCAGGAAGAGCTGCACAAAGCCGACCGTCATGGAAAACTCGTTGTACAGCAGGCTCTGCGGCTTGGCGAAAATGCCCAGCGACACCAGCGCGCTGTTGACGATGCCCTTTTTGCCGAGAATGACCATCCAGCTAAAGGAGCGGATGACCGGGCTGGTGAACATCGGGAAGACGGCCAGCGCCATCATCATGCCCTTGTGCCGGGAATGTTTGGCGATGTAATACGCCGTCGGGAAGCCGAGCAGCGCGCAGAGCGCCGTGCTCAGCAGGCTGAGCCGCAGGCTGCGGATAAACACCTGCTGGAAGTACACATCCCCAAAGAGCGAGAAATACGAGGAGAGCGAAAAGCGCTCGCCCGGAAAAAACGAGGTCAGGCAAAGCGAAAACAGCGGAACGAGCATGAAAAACACGATAAACAGCACACCGGGCAGCACCAGCGCCGCCGCAATCCAACGATTTTTTCGATTCACCGAAGGTTTCACCCTTTCCGCAGACACAATGTTCGGTAAAAATGCATTTCATTTTAACATAAAGCGCGGAATGTGTCAATTCTTCTTTCTCTCTTTTTGAGAAAATAATCATTTCGCCGCTTTATGTGTCGGAATGTTCGTGTTTTTGCTCTCGGTCGTCAAATGATGTCCGCGTATTTTGCCGCACTCTGCATAAACGGCCCCATCTGCTCCAGCAGCCGCGCCTTCGCCTCCCGCATGTCGAGCCGCGTCAGCTTTCCGCCGCGCACCAGCGTTTCGCCGGAGACCATCACGAGGCTCACGTCCGAGCTGTTCGCGCCGTAAACCAGCGCCGAATAGGGGTTGTAGACCGGGAAAAGGTGCGGCGCGTCCACGCTCACCAGAACCAGATCCGCCCGCATCCCCGGCTGAAGCCGGCCGAATTCGCCCCCCGCGCGCAGCGCCTCCGCGCCGCCCCGCGTCGCCGCCCGCACGATCTCCTTCGCCGGAAAGAGCGCGCGGTCGTGGTTCGCCGTCTTGTGGCAGTCGGCAAACAGGCGCATCTGGTCAAACAGGCTCAGCGTGTTGCCGGAGGACGGCCCGTCCGTGCCCAGCCCGAAGCGAACGCCCGCGCGCGCCGCCGCCGCCATCGGCGCAACGCCCTTGCCCGCCTTCGTGTTGCTGCCGATACAGTGGGCGATGGCTGCGTTCCCTTCCGCCAGAATCTCGATGTCCGCCTGCGTCATGTGGATGCAGTGCCCCGCCAGCAGCCGCTCATTCACCGCGCCGATTTTTGCCAGATAGCGCGTCGGCGTTTCCCCGCGCTCCGCGAAGAACTTCATCTCGTAGTCCATTTCGCTGGCGTGCAGCGTAAACAGCGTGTCATGCTCGGCGGCCAGCTCCGCGCCCGCGCGCAGGAGCGCCTCGTCGCAGGTCGTCGTGCCGTGCGGCGCGACAATCGGGCGCACCAGCGCCTCCCCGCGCCACGTGTCAAACATCGCCTTGGCAATCGCCAGCCCGCCGCCGGGCTGGGCGCTGTCGCAGGTCGGCTGGGAGATCAGCGTTTCGCCGAGATAGCCGCGCATGCCCGTCTGCACACAGGCGCGCGCCACCTCGTCCTCAAAATAATACATGTCCGCAAACGTCGTCACGCCCGCCAGCAGCATTTCCCCGATGCCGAACACCGCGCCGCGATAGACCAGCTCACGCGTCATCGCCTCGTTTTCCAGCGGGAACAGGAAGCGCCGAAGCCTGTCCGGGCAGTCGTCGCCCATCGTGCGGAACGGCACCATCGACACATGGCAGTGCGTGTTCACAAACCCCGGCAGCAGGATGCCCCCGCGCGCATCGATCCGCTCGTCCGCCTCGCCCGCAAAAGCCCCTTCGCCCACCTCGACGATGTTTTTTCCGTCCGTCAGCACGTAGCCCCTGTCCAGCACGCGCATGTCGTCGTCCATCGTCAGGACGACGGCGTTTTCAATCGCTGTCCTCATGCGTCTTCCCCCATCAGCGCCATCGCCGCCGCGCAGAACACCGCAACGCTTTTGCCCAGCACGGCCTCGTCAAAGTCAAACGTGACCGTGTGCTGCGCCCCCGCCATATCGGCCATGGCGCGCATATACGCCGCCTGCCCGCCGTGCGCCTGCACCCGGTTCATCATCACGGAAACATCGTCGCTCCCCCAGTTTTTGGCGTTCTGCTCGGTGGAAAGCGTCAGCCCCGGCAGATCGCGGCGGATGACCGCGCCGATGCGCTCAATCAGCGCCAAATCGCTGTGCTGTCCCTCCGCCGTGCCCATCACGTTCAGGCTGCACGCACAGCCCTGCATCGCCGCCGCGCCCCGGCAGATTTCCTCCGTCCGCGCCATCATAAACCGGTTGATCTCCGTCGTTTCGCCGCGCACCTCCACCTGCATCAGCGCGTGATCCGGCACGACGTTTCGCCCCGAGCCCGCGCGCAGTGTGCCCACGTTGACGAAGCTCTGCCCGCCGCTGTGGCGCGGAATGGCGTGCAGCGCCAGCGCGGCGGAGGCCGCCGCCAGCAGCGCGTTTTTCCCCTGCTCCGGGAAGCCGCCCGCGTGCGCCGCGCGCCCGGTGAAGACCGCGTCGTATTTCGTCGTCGCCAGACTGCCCCATGTGCCCACCGTCACGTCGCCGTCGTCCGCCTGCCCCGTCGGCGCGATGTGCGAGGCCAGCAGCACGTCCACGTCGTCGAGCCAGCCGTTTTCCACGATGGCATACGCGCCGCGCACGCCCTCCTCCGCCGGCTGGAAGATCAGCTTCACCGTGCCGTGCAGCGCGTCCCTGTGCGCTGCCAGAATGCGCGCGACGCCCAGACCGATGGCCGCGTGGCCGTCGTGGCCGCAGGCATGCATCATGCCGGGGTTCACGCTCGCAAAGCCCTCCCGCGTCGGCCTGTGCGTCTCCTGCGGACATTCCGCCATCGGCAGCGCGTCGATGTCAAACCGCATCGCGAGCGTCGCCCCTTCGCCGCAGCGCAGAACGGCGACCACGCCTGTGTAGCCCGCGCGAACGTCCTGCGTCAGCTCGTCCTTCGGCGCGCCCTGCGCGAGCGCCCGTTCCGCGTGCGCCGCCAAGGCCGCCTCGTCCGGCAGACCCAGCCGCGCGCCCTCCCTGCAGACCGCGCGCCCCGTGTATGTTTCATACCCCATCGCCCGAAGCGCCTTCGCCAGAATTGCCGTCGTCCGCATTTCCAGCCAGCCCGTCTCCGGGAAGCGGTGCAGATCGCGGCGGATGCGCACCAGCTCCGGCTGCATCGCGTCGATTTCCCGTTGGATTTTCGCAAAGTCATTCTTCATCTGTTTCAGCCCCCTGTTTAGAGCGCCGTGCCCGGCGCTCCGCCTCGCTCTCTATGCCCAAAATATATCATAATTGACGCGCGGCTTCAAGGGGCGTATACTGATATTATTCTTGCTGCCAGCGGAGGACATTATGGAAAATCAAGTGCTCGTCATCGGCTCGACCTGCGTGGACGTCATCATCCGCGTCGATCACCTTCCCCATACCGAGGAAAACCTGCATCCCGACGGCCAGCAGTTCGCCATCGGCGGCTGCGCCTACAACGCCGCCAACATTCTGGGGCGCGGCGGCGCGCCGGTCACGTTCGTCACCCCGGTCGGTCTTCAGGGCGTGTTCGGCGCTTTCGTCAGGGATCGACTCCAAACGCTCCCCTTCGCGCGGCCCGTCTATCTGCCGAACGCGGCGAACGGCTGCTGCTACTGCTTCGTCGAGGCCGGGGGCGAGCGGACGTTCCTATCCATCCACGGCGCGGAATACAGCTTTGATCCCGCGTGGATGGTGCGTTACGCCGCCGAGCGCTACGCCTACGGCTATGTCTGCGGGCTTGAAATCGAGGAAAAGACCGGCGGTCTGCTGGCGGATTATCTCAAAACCGCCCCGATTGATCGAATCCTGTATGCGCCGGGGCCGCGCGGCGCGCAAATCGCGCCGGAAAGGACGGCGGCGCTCTTCTCCCTGCACCCGATGCTCCATCTGAACGCTTCGGAGGCGCGCGCGCTTTCCGGGCTCTCCGATCTGGATGACGCGATGCGCGCCCTGCATCAAAAGACGCAGGCGCCGGTTATCGCTACGCTGGGCAGGCACGGCGCGCGGGTTTTGGCCGAAGACGGCGCGCTGCTCACCGTGCCGGGTCAGCCGGTCGAGCGCGTGGCGGATACCATCGGCGCGGGGGACGCGCACGCGGGCGCCGTTTTGCTGGGGCTCTCGCGTGGCCTTTCGCTTCCGGATGCGGTCGCGCTGGGCAATCGCGTCAGCGCGCAGGTGGTTCAAACTGCGGGCGCGACGCTCTCGGACGAGGCGCTTTCCCGCGCGCTGTCCTGCGCCAAACCGGCCGTCTGACCGTTTCATCACTTTTTTCTCTTCCGCGCGCATAAATCGCCGCGCACCGGACATCATAGAGGGCGAGGAGCTGAGCAAGCAGCTCAGACCCGAACCGTCTGTCCGCCGCCGCGAGATTCGCCGTCGTCATGGCCGCGCATCCGCCCGGAAGGAAGACCCGTCGGGCGTGATGCGCCAAGCACCGCCTCCTCTCTTTGATAAGCGGAGGGTCGCGTTATCGGCAGGATACGCGGCTCTCTGCCTTTTTTTATGAAGTCGGGGGTGTGCGTTTTCGTTTTTTCCTTTTTGAAACATGAACGTTTTTCATCTGGCGCATGAAAAGTGTTGACATTCTTTTCAAAACGAGTACAATGTGTTCTATCGCCCGTTGCGGCGACCGAGAGCAACACTTTTTTCGGAGGAGAAAACCATGAAGAAATTGACGACCCTTGCCGCCGCCGCTTTGGCGCTGGCGATGACCGGCGCTGGCGCGCTGGCCGAAACGACTTTGCAGTTGGGCACCACGGTCAACGAGCAGGACAGCTTCCACGTGGCGGCCATAAAATTCGCCGAGCTTGTGGACGAGCGCACGAACGGCGAATATAAGATTGAGATTTATCCGAACGGCACGCTGGGCGGCGAGAGCGACATGCTCGATTCCATGAGCACCGGCATGCTGGATATGGGCATCATCACCAGCGGCCCGTTCGTCAACTTTTCGGAGATGATGGGCGTTCTGGATATGCCGTACCTGTTCGCCAACAACGAGGAAGCCTATAAGGTGCTTGACGGCGAAATCGGCCGCGAGCTGCTGGATACGCTGGAGGACGCGGGGCTGAAAGGTCTGGCCTACGCCGAGCGCGGCTTCCGCAACGTGACCAACTCCGTTCGCCCGGTGACGTGCGCCGACGATCTCGCCGGCCTCAAGCTGCGCGTGATGGAAAACGAGGTTTACACCGCGACCTTCAAGGCGCTCAAGGTCAACGCCGTTCCGATGGCTTGGGCTGAGGCGCTGACCGCCATGCAGCAGGGCACCATCGAGGGCGAGGAGAACCCGATCAACGTCATCTATTCCTACAGCCTGTGGGATTACGGCCAGAAGTACGTGACCCTCGACCGCCACAGCTACTCCACCGCCATCATCACCATGAGCCTGGATGTGTTCAACGGCTTGGACGAGGCCACGCAGGCGATCTTCCTGCAGAGCGCGCAGGAAGCCGCCGAGTATGAGCGCGCCTGGGTCGCCGAGCAGGAAGCCGATCAGCTCGCGACCATCAAGAGCCACGGCGTTGAAGTCGTCGAGAACCCGGACGTCGATTCTCTCCGCGCCGCGGTGCAGAGCGTCTACGACGCTTATCCGCAGTACGCGGACTACATCGCCCGGATTCAGGCGCTGCTGGCCGAGTAATTCAGCCGCTCCCGCGTTTCCTCTCCCGCGAGGGGAGGAAACGTTTTTTTACCCTTTGAAATTACGGGAAAAAACGGAGGCACCCCCATGATACTCAAGAAAATTCTTTCGCCCGTCAGCGACGCGCTCGATCGGGTGTGCAGCGTGCTCATCGTGGTGATGCTCGGCCTGATGGTCGTCATCACCACCGCGCAGATCGTCTGCCGCACGTTCTTCACCTCCCTGATCTGGTCGGACGAGGTGACACGCTACCTGCTCATCTGGTCCACCTTCCTGGGCGCAACCTGCGTCTATCGTCACGGCGGCAACATCGCCATCACCTTCATTCAGGATATGGTGCCCAAAAAGCTCGGCTCCGTCATGCGCATCGCGGTGCATGCGATCTGCTGCGCGCTCTTCGCCGTGCTGCTGTTTTACAGCTGCAAATACTGCGGCAAGCTGGTCAAGACGGCCACCGCGCTGCCCATCAAGATGAAATACATCTACCTGTGCATCCCCATCAGCATGGGCGTGCTGATGCTCCACGCGCTGGTCATGGCGCTGGGCGAGGTTGAAACCATGAAGGAGGTCAAGGGCTAATGGCAGTCATTCTCTTCGGCGTGTTTATCGCCCTTCTGCTGCTGGGCGTACCGGTTGCGTTTGCCATCTGCTCCGCCGCCGCGACGACGATGTTCGCGGGCTTCGGCGACGCCAAAATGATGATCGTGGTGCAGCGCATGTTCGCCAGCTGCGATTCCTTCAGCCTGATCGCCGTGCCGTTCTTCATCTTCGCGGGCGATCTGCTCGCGGGCGGCAGAATCTCCAAGGTGCTCGTCGAGTTCTGCGAGTCCCTGCTGGGCATGATTAAGGGCGGTCTGTCCGTCGTCTCCGTGCTGGCGGGCATGTTCTTCGCCGCCATCTCCGGTTCGGGCGCGGCGACCACCGCCGCCGTCGGCGCGACGCTCGTGCCCGAGCTGAAAAAGCGCGGCTACCGCGAGGATTCTGCCGCCGCGCTCGTCGCCGCCGCCGGTACGATCGGCGTCGTCATTCCGCCGTCCGTGCCGATGGTGCTCTACGCCGTCATCGCGGAGGAAAGCGTCAGCCGTCTGTTCAGCGCCGGTTTCCTGCCGGGCGTCATCATGGGCGTGATGCTCATCGCCATCGCCCTCTATCAGGCGTATCAAAACAACTATCCCAAGGGCGCGCCGTTCTCCCTCAAAAACGTGGGCAAAACCTTTTTGAAGGCCATCCCCGGCATCCTGATGCCCGCGATCATTCTGGGCGGCATCTTCTCCGGCTACTTCACCCCCTCCGAGGCGGCGGCCGTGGCCGTGGTCTACGCGCTGCTGGTGTCCACGTTCGTCTATCGCGACATGAGCCTCAAAAAGCTCTATACGACGATGCTCGGCTCCGCGAAGACCAGCGCCGTCATTATGATTATCATCGCGTGCAGCGGCCCGTTCGGCTGGGCGCTGGCCAACTGGAAGATTCCGGAAGCCATCTCCTCCGCCGTGCTGAGCGTTTCCACCAACAAATACGTCATTCTCTTCCTGATTTCCCTGATTATTCTGGTTGCGGGCGTGTTCATGGAGACGTCCTCCGCGATCATCATCCTGACCCCGGTTTTCCTGCCGCTGGTGCGCGCGCTGGGCATTTCCACCCTGCACTTCGGCATCCTCTTTGTGGTCGGCATCGCCATCGGCATGATTACCCCGCCGGTCGCCATCAACCTGTTCGTGGCCTCGGGCATTACGGGGCTGTCGCTGGAAAAGATATCCAAGGCCGTCGTCCCCTACCTCATCGGCCTGATCGTCGTCTTCCTCGCGATTGTGTATCTGCCGCTCTTCATCCCCGGCTTCATCGGCTGATCTTCTCCGGCCTTTCGTATTCTTTCAACTCATAGAAAGGGCTATTCTCCCCCTTCGGGGGGAGAATAGCTTTTTGTCTACAGTCTGGGCGATTCTTTCTCATTTCGGGAAAGAATCGCTTTTTTATCTACTGTCTGCGCGGTGCGTTTTTTATTTTTTTCGTATTTTTTACAATTATCCAAACTTCTCTTAACTTTTTCCGAATCTGTGCTATAATAAGCTGTGTATGTTTTTTCTTTTTGGGTTTTGATGTACAGGAGACGCTTATGTTTAAATCACACGCACACCGCACCATGGATATGACGGAAGGCTCCCTTCTGACCAAGGTGCTGTTTTTTTCACTGCCGATCATGCTGTCCGGCATTTTGCAGCTCCTCTTCAACGCGGCGGATACCATCGTGGTCGGCCGCTTTGCGGGCAACGAGGCGCTGGCGGCGGTCGGCTCGGTCGGCTCGCTGAACAACATGATTATCAGCCTGTTTGTCGGCCTTTCCATCGGCGTCAACGTGCTGGTCGCGCGCTTCACCGGCGCGAAGGACGCGGAGCGCGTCTGTGAAACGGTTCACACCGCGGTGCTGCTCTCCCTCGTAGGCGGCGCGGTGCTGGCGGTCGTCGGCTTTGCGGCCGCGCGCCCGCTGCTTGAAATCATGGGTTCGCCGGAGGACGTGATCGACCTTGCCGAGCTGTATATCCGCATCATCTTTATCGGTATGCCGGTGCAGATGCTCTATAACTTCTGCGCGGCGGTGCTCCGCGCGGTCGGCGACACCAAGCGCCCGTTGTATTTCCTGACGGTTGCGGGCGTCATCAACGCCGGGCTGAATCTGGTGTTCGTCATCGGGTTCAAGATGAGCGTAGCGGGCGTCGCGCTGGCGACGATCATTTCGCAGGCGATCTCAGCCGCGCTGGTCACGCGCTCGCTGATGCTGATGGACGGCCCGACGCAGCTTCACCTCGACCGCCTCGCCATCAAGCCGCACATCATGCGCATGATTATCCAGATCGGCCTTCCGGCGGGGATTCAGAGCTGCATGTTCTCCCTCTCCAACGTCGTCATCCAGTCCTCGGTGAACAGCTTCGGCTCTATCGTCATCGCGGGCAACGCCGCGGGCGCGAACGTCGGCAACTTCGTCTATCAGGCGATGAACACGTTCCAGCAGGCCGTCACCTGCTTTGCCGGGCAGAACATCGGCGCGCGCAAGCCGCGCCGTGTGCTCAGCTCGATGTATGTCAGCCTGTTCTGGGCGCTTTCCTTCGGCGTGGTCTTCGGCGTGCTCTCCTGCGTCTTCGGCACGCAGCTTCTGGGGCTTTATTCGCCGGACCCGGCGGTGATTCAGGTCGGCCTGAACCGCATGTACATCGTCTGCGGCCCGTATTTCCTCTGCGGCATCATGGATGTGATGACCGGCGTTCTGCGCGGCGTCGGCTATTCGCTGCTGCCGATGATCGTCTCGCTGATGGGCGCGTGCGTATTCCGCATTTTCTGGGTGATGACGATATTCGCGGCCAACCGCACGATGGATTGCCTGATGATTTCCTACCCCGTTTCGTGGGCGCTGACCTTCCTCGTGCTGGTGGTGATCTTCGCGGTGCTTTGGAAAAAGAAAATCCGGCCGCGCTATACGCCGGAGGAATTGGCGGCGCGATAAAACAGCAAAACCGACCGATGATCATTCGGTCGGTTTTTCTTTTTCGGCTGACAAAGAGCGAAACGCCGCAGGGTGCATGTCGTCCCCGCTCGGCACTTGGAAATGCGTTCCTTCGTTTCTAAAGGGGTTTGATCGGTTCGATAAGCCGGAAGTTGGATTATAAAGGTCTTTGCAAATACACCATATCTGCCAACTGTATTCCACTCTCATAGATTGGGTGGTCGTAATTATCTGTGAAAAAATTGGGTATGATGTGTGAACGAACAAAACCACACTTTTCATAAAACGGGATTGAAAGCGGACTATCTCCTGTTCCCACTTGCAGAATTGCGTATTGTTCCCTGTAATTATCAATAATAAACTCAATTAAGGCTCTTGCATAGCCTTTTCCTTGACATTCTGGAACTGTAGCAATATTCCTGATTTCAAGTATGTTATTTCCCTCATCGGTTATGACACACTCGCACTTTACCCCATTGTCATCAAGTACATACATCTTGCCTTTATCAAGATAACGGTCAACCATATCTTCCTGTTCATCTGCTAATAGGAGCAAATCCAGATATTGTCTTTTATTCTCTTTAACTTCAACAATTTTCATTAATCACACCTTCATATCCCGATTTATCGTTCATCTTCACATCCGGATTATACCATAAAGCGGGAAACGCGAAAAGTCCGAACCTTCTTCTACCGACAGAGCGCAAAACGCCGCAGAACGCATGCCGTCCCCGCTCGAAGTTTTGAAATGCGTTCCTTTGTTTCTAAAGGGGTTTGATCGGTTCGATAAGCCGGAATTTATCACTCTAAAATAAATGGGAGCGTAATCATAATAATTCCAAACAGGGCAAATGAAATACCACCAATTTTTGCGACTTTTAAGTAGAATTCAGACGGTTCATCTGCCCGATAAGATTTCCATTCTTCTGTCAATTTCCATACTAAGTCTGGCTTCAAAAAGATAAACATACCTAATGCAAAAATTATGATTCCGCCACAAATAGGCCACAACATATTCACCATCCCCTTCATCAAATTCCGATTTATCGTTCATCTTCACCTCCGAATTATACCATAAAGCGGGAAACGCGAAAAGCCCGAACAGTTTTCTGTCCGGACTTTTTCGCTATGCTCAAATCGATTTGATCCTTTTCGGTTTCCGGCGCTCGGCCATACGATTTCGCAAGCCCTTGCCAAGGCTTATGCCAGACTGAACGCCGCGAGGAAGAAGAACAGCACGACGGCCAGCACCGTGCCCAGCGACAGCGTGGTGGAAACATACTCCGCATCGTCGCCAAGGTCGGCGAACAGCGGGATGATGAACGGCGCGGGCAGCGTATATTGCAGCATCAGCGCCAGCAGCAGCCCCTTGTCAAACGGAATCACGGCGAACAGAATTCCCGAAACCGCCGCGCAGACGACGGCCAGCACGCCCAGCCGAAGCCCCATCGTCGTCAGCACCGGGCGGAGAAGCGCGCGGCTGACGTGAAGCTGATAGCCCATGACAATCAGAATCAGCGCGGAGGTCGGCGCGGTGATAAAGCTCAGCAGCGAGGTCACGATCTCCCCCGCCGCCGTGCCGTCGATGGCCTTGTGCACGCCCAGCGCGCCCAGAACAATGCCCAGCAGCATGCCGATGCAAGCTTTGTTGGTCAGCATGTTTTTGACGATGAACTGGGGCGTCATTTTCTCGCCGCCCGCCGCCTTGAGCGCCGTCAAAAAGACAGTGTAGGCGAACATCGTCTGGCCGATATCGACCATGGCGTATGTCTTGGTTTGATCCGCGCCGCAGAGCAGCGCATAGAGCGCATAGCCGAGCATGCCGCCCTCCGCGCTGGTCATCAGCAGCGGCATGAAGCGGTCATACGGCTTCACGAACCGGCGCAGGCCGTAGCCCGCCGCCAGCGCCGCGCCGTATCCGGCGAACACCAGCGCGAACACCAGCAGCATCCGCCTGCCGTATTCGGCGGTGAAAAACGCCTGAAACAGCACGACTGGCAGCAGAATATCGCCGATGATGTTTTTCAGCCCCGCATGCTGGTCATCATTCAAAATGCCCTTTGTCGCGCAGACGCGGCCGAGCGCGATCATCACCAGCACGGGCAGAACCTTGGCGAGAATTTGCGTAATCATGTGTACAGACCCTTCCTATTGAAAGGAAAAGGCTGCAAAGCAGAATTTGCCTTGCAGCCTCCTTTGTTGTAACTTTGGTGTGAATTACTTGGTGTGGATCGCGTCGGTGTAGAACTCGAACGCTTCCTTGTCGGTCGCCTTCTGGTGAACGATCATGCGGATCGCCTTCGCCATCTCGACCGGGTGATTGCTCTGGAAGATGTTGCGGCCCATATCCAGACCGCGCGCGCCGCCCTGAATGGAGCGATACGCCAGCGTCAGCGCCTCATCCTCCGGGAGCTTCTTGCCGCCGGCGACGACGATCGGCACCGGGCAGGCCGCGACGACTTCCTCGAAGTTGTCGCAGTAGTAGGTCTTGACGAGCTGCACGCCCATCTCGGCCACAATGCGGGTTGCGAGCTTGAAGAAGCGGTCGGTGCGCTCCATGTCCTTGCCGACGGCCACAACGCCCAGCGTCGGGATGCTGTAGCGCATGCCCGCGTTGATGCAGCGGCTCAGGTTGTCGATGGAGGAGAGCTGGCCGTCCGCGCCGATGAAGGTCTGAACCGCCATGCAGTCCGCGTTCATGCGGATCGCGTCTTCCACGTCCACGGCCAGGCACTCGTGGCTCAGGTCGTCGTTAATCATAGAAGAGCCGCTGGTCACGCGCAGCGCAATGCCCTTCTTGAAGGTCGGGGACACGCAGGTGCGAATCGCGCCGCGGGTGCCCATGAACACATCCACCTGCTCCTGAAGCTTCGGGATCACCAGATCCAGACGCTCCAGACCGGCGGTCGAGCCCATGAAGTAGCCATGGTCAAACGCGAACATCACAGTGTTGCCGCTGACCGGGTCAAAGATATTGGAAAGGTGGCGCTTCATGCCCCAATCCGTGTTATTCGCGCCCTTCACGTGGAAGCTGCCCTGATTGCCAAACGGAACATCCGTATGATAATCCTTCGCGACCTTCAGTCCGTCCTTATCTGCCATTGGAATCAATCTTCCTTTCTGAAAACGGTCCATTTGTGAGCTTCTAACAGAGGCGAACGCCGCGTCATGCCGCGGCTTCCACCACAAAGGGAGGAGCCCCGAAGGGTTCCTCCTTGGAGATGCCATGTTTAGGATTAGAAGTTGTAATCCGCCACGTTCTCCGCCGTGAAGACAACGCGCTCCGGCAGCAGCACGACGCCGTTGTTCTCCGCAGCAGTCTCCTGACCGGCGACGAGCGCGTCGTTGGCCAGCACTTCGACGGTGCCGATGGACGGGATGTCGATCTTATCGCCGACCTTCACGGTGTTGCCCGCGGAGATGTAAGCGGCGAGGTAGCAGCCCATCGCGCCCTGGATGCCGCAATCCCACAGACCCCAGCGGGTGCAGATGCCGTTCTCCAGGTAAGAGGTCATGCCGGACGGGGTGCAGAAGCCGGTGATGGTGATGTCCTTCGCGGTCAGACCCTTGTTCTCCGCGGCCTTGCACTGGCCCGGCAGAGCGGTGGAGTCGTTGCAGATGATCACATCGACGTCAGCATACGCATCGAGGATGGACTCGCCAACGCTGACGGACTGAGCCGGATCCTGGTTGGAGTAGTACGGATCATGCACCGCAACCCAAGTCGGATACTTTTCCTTGATGTAAGCGTCGCCGGCGACGTACCAGGAGTTCTGGTCAGACACGGACGGGTTGGAGAAGTGCCAGACGTACTTGACTTCGCCGTTCACGTCCACGCCGCGCTCCTTCAGGGAGTCAACCGCCATTTCCACCAGCATCGGGCCGAGGACGTCGGCGGTGCCCTGAGAGACCATCAGCGCACGAGCGTTCGGAGAGACGTCAGAATCCCAGGTGCTGACATAGATGCCCGCGTCCTGAGCTTCCTGGAGCTTCTCGTCAAGGCCGGTCGCATCGACGGAAGAGATGCAGATCGCGTCCACACCCTTGTCGATCGCCTGCTGGATCAGCTCCAGCTGGGTGGTGACGTCAGCGGTCGGGGCGCCGATGTAATCAACGGTCAGGCCCCACTCTTTCGCGTACTTCTGCGCGCCGTCATTCGCGGCCTCGAAGAACGAGTTGCCGGAAACCTTCGGGATGAAGGCGACGGTCATGCCGTCCACCGGGCTCTTGCCTTCGGCAAAAGCGGCGGAGCACAGCGTCAGAGCCATGCACAGCACGAGAAGCATAGACAGGATCTTTTTCATGTTTAGGTTCCTCCTACGTTTTATTTATCTCAAGAGGTGCTCGACGGCGCCCCCTGAAATGCGTGACATTCAGCCTTTCTTCCTTTTGAACAGGTGAGAAAGCATGTGCTGACCGGCGATTTCGCGCCCCAGAACGACCACAACCAGAATCAGGCCGATCGGCAGATCGAGGTTCTGCGTGCTCACGCCGAAGCAGAGCGGCAGGCCGTAGCGCAGGATGCAGATAATCAGCGACGCGAGCACCGTGCCGATGATGCTGCCCTTGCCGCCCGTGTTCAGCGTGCCGCCGAGCACGACGGCGGTGATGATGGCCAGCGTATAGCCGGAGCCGAGGTCGTATTTCGCGGAGTTGACGTTCGCAGTCAGCAGCGTGCCCGCAATCGCGGCGCTCACCGCCGAGAGGACGTAGGTGCTCATAATGGTCGCGCGGGTGTTGATGCCGGAGTATTCCGCGGCCTGCGGGTTTACGCCGATCAGGAACAGGCGCTCGCCGTACTTGGTGCGGTGGAGAATCCACATGCACAGCAGGATGAGCACGACATAAATGACGATCTGCGTCGGAATACCGAAGATGTTGCCCTTGCCGAGGAAGCGGAAGCTGACGAATTTGCCCGCCTCGTTCTTCGCCGGGAAGCCGCCGATGCCCTGATACGCCGGGGTCGCGGACATGCCGGAGACCATCAGCGCAATGCCGGAATACAGGAAGCTACCGCCCAAGGTGACGACCATCGGCTGAACGCCGCAGTAGGCGACGAAGAAGCCGGAGAGCGCGCCGCACAGCGCGGCGACCACCACGGCGATCGCCACGGCCGCCCAGATGTTCAGCCCCGCGTCGCTCCAGAGCACGCCGATGATGATGCTGCTCAGGCCGATGATGGCGGGCGCCTGAATGTCAATGCCGCCGGTAATCATAACCATCGTGACAAACAGCGAAATGATGCAGACGCTGATGTAGTTGACGATGCTGTTCATGATGGACTGCGGACGCAGGAACTTGGGATTCACCGCGCCAAAGACCACGAACTCCAGAACCAAAAACACCAGCAGGAACATTTCCCAGTGCTTGAAAATCTTTTTGACGGCCTTCATGCCTGATGACACTCTCCTTCCGCAGCGGTTTCCGCCGTTCTGGACAGGAGGCGTTTTCTTCTGGCCATTTCGATGGAACGGCGCTGGGTCAGCGCGTCCACCACGACGATGACGATCAGCATAATGCCGGTGATGGTGTTGTCATAGGTGGACGGCAGGCCGATAAAGACCAGCAGGCGGCTGATGGAGGACATGATGACCGCGCCGATGGCCGCGCCCACCATGTTGCCCAGACCGCCGGACAGCGAGATGCCGCCCAGCACGCAGGCCGCGATGGCGGTCATTTCGTAGCCGTTGCCCGCCACGGTCATGACCTGGCCGTACTTGGAGGCGAACACGAAGCCGCCCAGACCGGCAAAGACGCCGCAGAGCACATAGGCCAGGAGCTTTGTGCCCGTGACGGAAATGCCGACCAGGTTCGCGCCGCCCGCGTTGTCGCCGACGGCGATGAAGTACTTGCCCTTCCTGGTCTTGGTCAGCACGATATGGGCCACCGCGACCAGCAGGATCGCAATCGCATAATACAGGGTGATTTCGGCAAAGAGGGTGAGGTTTCCGTAGCTGGCCAGCGAGCCGCCGAAGTTTTCCACCGTGCGGCCGTCGGAGAGGATGTAGATCATGCCGCGCACGACGCTGTTGGTGCCCAGCGTAAAGATCAGGGAGGGAACGCCGAAATAGGCGACGCCCACGCCGTTGACCAGGCCAATGACGGCGCCGGTGGCAACCACGGCCAGCAGCATGACCGCGATGCTGCCGTCCTGCTTGGCGATCAGGCCGGTCATGGCGGCGGACAGCCCCAGCGTGGAGCCGATGGATACATCGATTTCACCGGTCATGATGACGAAGGCGATGCCGATGGCCAGGAGCGTATACATCGTGGCGGTGTTAAAGCAGCTGATGATGTTGGAATAGCTGAGGAACTCCGGCTCCGCGATGCCTGTGATCAGAAACAGCAGCAAAAGGAAAATCAGGCTGGACATCCACCTGGCTTTCAACAGGCTCTTGACTTTGTTCATTTGGCGACCACCCTTTCATGCCCGATTCCGAACGATGCGCTGGTCAGTGCATCCTGAGAGATTTCATCGTGGCTGAACTCGCCGTTGATCCGGCCCTGGAAGATGGTGATTGCGCGATCCGCCAGCTCCACGACCTCCTCGATGTCGGAGGAGACCATCAGCACAGCCACGCCTTCCTCCTTGAGCTGGCGGATGATGCCGTACACGTCGCTGCGGGCGGCGGCGTCGATGCCGCGGGTGGGTTCGTCGAGGATGACGACCTTGGGACGGGTGGACAGGGCGCGGGAGATGACCACCTTTTGCTGGTTGCCGCCCGACAGGCTGCCGATGAGGTCGTCCAGAGAGACGATCTTGGTGCGGAACTTGTCGGCATACTGCTGTGAGATTTCACGCTGATGGCGGCGGTTCATGTTCACCTTGCCCATTTCGCGCGAGCCCAGCAGCGCCGAGGTGGTGTTGGAGGAGATGGAGCGGATTTTGAACAGGCCGTGATAGTGGCGGTCTTCGGGCACGAAGTTGATGCCTTCCTGCAGGATTTTCCTGGTGGAGAGGCCGGTGATGTCCTTGCCGTCCAGGGTGACGGTGCCGGCAAGCGTCTTGTCGCGGCCGAAGATCGTGCTGATCATCTCGGTGCGGCCTGCGCCCACCACGCCCGCGACCCCCAGGATCTCGCCGGGATAGAGGTCAAAGCTGATGTCGCTGAAGCCGTAGCCGGAGAAATTGCGTACCTGCAGGACGGGCTTGGTATTTTCATAATCCACGGGCTGATAGGCGCGGTGGCCGGACTGGCTGACCTCGACATCCGTGGGCAGCAGGCCCTGAATGAGCATTTCCTT
>ERZ827423.1255-NODE-1255-length-25778-cov-4.352642_pt1 | contig 25778 bp, 25 predicted proteins | sample MGYA00519775_ERZ827423 | MGnify/ENA primary metagenome ERZ827423 (study PRJEB31778, sample SAMEA3449296) | human gut metagenome | biome: human gut; feature: human-associated habitat; material: faeces | place: United Kingdom | collected 2010/2012 ...
GCCCTTGGGAGTTGAGCCGGGTGGTCCAGAGGTTGGGGTCCGTCACCGGCGTGATCCCCACGCCGGTGGACTCCGCTGCAAAAGCTGCCGTACACAACAGCGACAACGCCGCTGTCAAGGCCAGCAGCAGAGAAGTCAATCGCTTTTTCATAATGCCTCCTATCAAAACAGGCAGGAGGAGGCGCCTTCGCTCCGTCATTTGACTGAGCTGCGTATCACCCCCTCGCTGCGTTCAAATGATGGAATATTTGTCAAAAAATGGAAGCTGTAGGCAAAAAGAAAGCGGGGGCCGAAATCTGCCTCAAATCGAGGCAGGTTTCGGCCTGGTAAACCGAGCGTGCGGAATTATCGCTCTATAGCCTGGACCATCCAGCGGTAATCCCGCTGGTCCCGCACACACGTATAGAGAGTCAATCGGTTATCACTGGTAGCGGCTGTGCCGCTGGTGTCTGTTTCCCGAACCTTGGTTACGGAAATGACCTCATAGGTCCTGGTCCCCAGCTTGGTGGTCCAGGTAATGGTATCGCCCGGTTCCAGCGTGTGCAGGTCCTTGAAGTCATCCCGCGTGCCCCGGTTGTGTGCCGCAAGGCAGCAGTTTCCATCCCAGAGACTTGTATTTTTGAAATGCCCCACGCCTTTGCGGAGCGCGGCGCTGTCCGTTCCCTGATACACCTTGGTGGATAGTCCAATCGCGGGGATCTTCAAGGTGCCTAGGTATCCGGCGCTGTAATAGAGGTCCGATGTAACTTGAGTAAAAGCAGTTCCGGCGGTATTATTTCCGCTTTCCACATCAGGATAGGAGATACTTCCAACAGAGTTCACCAATCCCCCACCTGACAGGGCGCCGGGAATCAGGTTAGGCGTCAGAGGCGTCCCAGAGCCAGGGAGATAGCTGGTGGGGCTCCCAAAGGCAGGTGGGATCAGGGCCACATTTTTGCTCCGGTCTACATTGGGGTCCTCCCATTCATAAATGGTGTCATCGCTGGTGGGTCTGCCGAACAGGTAATCATCCGGCGCCTCCATGGTGTATTCCAGGGCATGGGCTGGGATTGCGGCCACGACTGCCAGGAGGGCGGCGGAGAGGATCGCGTTTTTCCAGTGCTTCATTTCGTGTATTCCTCCCAGTTCTTTTTCGATTTGTGTTTTTTCAGCAGGAATTTTCCTCCAAAAAACAAGCCGGCCGCTGCCGCGCCAGCGGGCAGGACCAGCAGCCAGCTCCAATTCATCCCACCTTTTGCGGCTGTCTGCGTCCGGCCGGGGCTGGCACTGAACACAGCGGCATAGGTTACGGTGTCGTTGGTGGTTCTGGACACCTCCCCGGAATATTCGGCGGTAACGGTATAGCCGGTAGCATATTTGCTGGACGCGGTGCCGGTATAGGTGGCGTTGGCGGTGTAAAATTTTCCAGCCTCCTGCCACTGTACGTCTGCCAGCTCCAGGGGCCGGCCTCCGTCCTCGATACTTTTGGGGATCAGGGACACATCTGCGTCGGACAGATTGGGATAGGTTCGTGCGGCAGTGACGGTGCGTGTTGAAGTGGAATAGCCTGCCGCTTCCACCTGGATGCTGGCAGTATCCAGGGTGAGGACGCCAGTGTAACCCTCTTCCGTGTCCACCTCCAGGGTTGCGGTGAGCTGGGGAAGAATGGCGTCCATGTCCTTGGTCTTGCTCTCCAGCGTGACCGTCTCTGTGTAGTCACGGGTATCGGTCTCCACCTGGTCCTGCCGTGTTATATCCAGCAGGGTGTAGGTCTGGCCCTCCCGGTCAAAGTCCTCCGTTGGAATGAGGGAGGGGTCATCCGCCGGGGTCAGCACATAAATCTTTTTCAGGCGGGAGCTATCCCCCTCCATGTACTCGGTGACTTCCACCGGGTAGAGGACATCTGCGGCCATAGCTGGAATGGCCAGGGAACAGGCCAGGAGCGCCGTCAGGCATAGGGCTGCTGTGCGTTTCATGTCATACCTCCATCATTGTAAAGTCGAAACCTGCATCAATTTGAGGCAGATTTCCATGCCGGCCTCCTGCCGGCAGATGAGCGGAGGCCCTCACTGGAACCACCCGCTCCCAGTATGAGAAAAGCCGCCCATGGCGGCTTTGGTGGAGTTTTCCCCTTGGTTGCCGCATGAGCTGTGGGCCGGCCTCTGTCAAGGTCCGGCCAGTCCGCAGACTGGCCGGCTCGCGCGTGATTGCGCCAGCAATCATGCGGCCTTGACAGGGGCTGGAGCACGGCTCATATTCCCCGCAGGGGAAAACTCCCCGGCAGAAGGGCTCACCGCACCGGGCGCCGCACGGCGGTGCGTGTCTTTCGCTTCTCGGCCTCGATATTCAGGTCGATGGATCGCCCGATCTGCTTGCTCATGTCCTGGATCTTGTCCAATACCGTTTTGCACTCTTCCGGGTCCATCCCGGAGAATCGCTCCGCCAGCCGCTCCATGTTCGGCTCCTTCGGTTCAATCCCAAACCTGCGGCAGAGGATGTAGGAAACACTTTGGGCGTCCAGTTCGTATCTCGCCCAGCTGTAATCCCGGTTGTACCCTTTATCGTGGTAACGGGTCAGGGCAACCTCGGCGGCAATAGAAGCAAATGCCTCTTCATCCGGGAATTCAGAATTGATGAACAGCTCCCGGCTCCCCTCATCGAAAAAGGCCGGAACAGTCATATCCTTATCAACGCTCAACTTTGCCTTGGAGTAATTCAGAAGCGTGGACAGGGCGCTTGCCATTTCCTCCGTGTCCTCCCGCAAAGGCCGTCGCTTGATCTCCCGGCCCTGAGTCTGGCTGATATCATAGGCGTCAGCCAGGGCGTATGCTTTGGTTCTGGGATCACGGGCGAAGATTTTTACCCCCATCGCCTGCTGGTCCTCCAACACTGTCCGGCCCAGAGACTGCCACCGCTCCCGTGTGCCGAATACTGTAGCTCCGGACAATCCGGCCAATACAATGGCTACATTTCCGGCACTGTAGCCAGGGTTGTCTCCCTGCATAGTCAGGTAGCGAAGATACTGGGCGGGATCGGTGGTAATCATTTCAATGCCATAGTTCTGCATCTCCGTGACATTTTCCCGCTCTGCCTGCTGCTGGTGCTGCCATTGGGTGTCACTGGCATTCTTGTTGGCGATGATTTGTTCCAGATTTGCCATCATGCTTACCTCCATATTTTCAAGATCGGGTTTTGGCCTTTGACGGCCTGGTACGCTGGGGTGCAGTCCGGGCGGCTCTCTGTTCCGCCTCCACCTGGCAGGCAGTCAGCTTTTCCCGGACGCTGGGCTTTTCCGGCTGTTCCTCAGTAGTCCTCGTCATCTGCTTCGTCGGCCTCGTCCTGGAGGCTGTCAAGCCACTCCCGCGCTGTGGTGAGGAGTACCCTTGCGGAGCGCGGGGGACGTCTTTTTTTGAGAGAGCTGCCTCCTGTTCCGGGACGGGATATCCCTTGCGCTCCATGAACAAATTGACCTGGGCCGCATAGTCCACATTGGTAATCAGATCCACGGTACCGTCGGTTGCCCCTTTGTACTTGAGGACTGCAAACAACACGTTCTTCTTGGCAAAAGCGCGAAATTCTTTCAAATCACTCTCCTTGATTCGGAACAGCGTGGTCGGCTTTCCTGCCCGGTACAGCTGGGCCATGCTGGTTAAGCCGGTCACCTTCTTCCCATCCTTTGCCAGCGCCCAGAGAAACGCCGCGAGGTTTTTGCTCCCCGCGGCCAGAAGTTTGATGCTTGCCTCCGTGATTTGGATGCTCTCTTTTACCATCAGGTCGGCCACTTCGCCGCTGGTGTCCATACGCTCAATTCACCTCCTTATTTTTCAGATACGCAAGAACATCCTGAATACTGCAATACCGGACGTTCCGGGTGTACCGCCTGACCATCTGCCGAACGTGCCGCTTCCGCAGGGCGGGAGACAGCTCGGACAGCACCCCCACATCCTGGGCCACAATGGGATACTCCAGCAACGTCACGCTGCCCCAAGGCTGGCCCCTCACCGTCTTGTCGATATGAAGGAACAAAGCGGTAACCGCCCCGCCGGGGGCGCTGCAACAGGCCACCGTACAGAGATTGGCGTAGCTGCCGCACACATATACAGCGGGAAAACCAAATAAGCAGCACCAGGGTGTCCGGGCCAGGAAGAGAAAATCGGTGTATTCCTGCCGGCACAGCTTGGCGATACACAGGTCCAGACTATCTGCCGCCAGGAAGCGGCTCTCCCCGGCAAGGCGTAGGATCGCGCTCAGGTCTGCCTTTATCAGCTTTTTCATGCTTCTTCCTCCTTTGTGTTTCAGCTGCCGCTACTGTCTCCCTGATCCGGGGAATATCCCCCTCAATACGGGCACACAGCTTCAGATCGCGGCGCAGTGTCCGCAGCTGGGTTGTAATGCGGCTGATTTCCTCCGACACCTCGTCCTGCCCGGCCCGCCGCAGCCGGTACAGGTCCCTGCGCCGGTCTGTGAGGGCGTCGATCTCCGCTTGCAGGGCGTCGTACTGCATGGACAGCTGCTCCGCCGTCTCAATGTGATTGCTGTGGAGAAAGCGGAACTGTCTTTGATACTGGTCCAGCTTGATAAGCTCCTGCCGCATGGAAAAAGCCGTCCGTGTCTGCGGACGGCCCTGCTGAAAAGAGCGGAGAAGATATAGGTATTTGTAGCACAGGGCTTGAAACCCATGCAATTTTCGGGGAACACGGCGCAGGAAGCCACCCCGGACATGGTATTTCCGGCCGGGGGACCGCCACGGGGATGCCGGGGGTGTCGGTCCAGGCGGCGGTGCTGGCTGGCCGGTGCGGATTGCCTCCAGCCGGGTTTTCAGGTCCACCTCGGTATAGCCGGGCCCTAGGCTGTCCAATCGGATATTCCCGGCTCCGCCCGGTGGGCGGATGGAAATATGCTTGCGGTTTCCGGCTTGGACCTGATACCCCATGTGCCGAAGTTCCCGTAAGAGGGATTGCAGCGTATAGGCCCGGCTCAAGGCGGCGTCAATGTCACGGCGTACCGTGTCCCGGATGGCGGTCTTGCCCTCCCACTCCGGGCGGCTCCTTCGCCGATCCGGGTTTTCCGGGTCCGGCTCAATGACGGACAGGCCGTGGGCCTGGCAAATGGCGTCCGAAGTTCCTCGGATGCCCACACCATCCCCGCCGTAGTATTCCTGAAAGGTGTCCTGGTACATGGCACCATCCAGCATGGAAACAGAGTTGACTACCACATGGTTATGAAGATGGGCTCTGTTGAGATGGGTGGTGACCACCACTTCATACCGTTCCCCGAACAGCCGCTGGGCGAACTCCACGCCTACCGCGTGGGCTTCCTCCGGCGTCACTTCACCGGGGGCAAAGGACTGGATGATGTGGTAGCCCTGACGTTTCCGCTGGACCTTGCCCCAGCGCCGCTTGGTGGACAGCATATCCTGGTAGGCCGTCTCTGCGGCGCAGTTGATTCCCGTTTCAAAGCAGGCTCGCTCCGTCTTGTCCCGGTTCAATGCGTAGTCGATGGCCTCCGCCAGTGAAAGGGCGGTTTTCTCCTTGTCCCGGGCGTAGTCCAGGCATTTGTCCAGCCGGTTGTGGATGACCAGGATTTTTGTATATGCCATTAGAAGCTGTCCTTGACCAGCCGCCATGCCTGTCGGACCAGCATGGCGGCCTCTGTGATCTCCTGCCGGGTAGCCTCGCCCTGGGCGTTGGCCTGGTGGGCCAGCTGATTCACATTGTTGCCGATGGCCGACAATTCCCGGAGCAGGGCGGCGTATTCATCAGGAGGACGGGGGTGAAGATTTACTCCCAGGATCAACTGACGGAGCAGCGGCTCCATTTTCAGTCCCGTGGTCTCTGCTTGTTTCCGTAGGTGGGCATACTCGGCGGCGTTCAGGCGCAGGGTGATCGTCTTAAAGGGCTTCATCGGCTGATCCCTCTTTTCCGGCGTTTTGTTGTCGTAGCCTTCTGCTCTGGTGCTATGTCTTCAGGCTTCCAGATCTTGCAATAAGCTCGATCTCCGCAGGCGTCTTTCAGCAGATGGGCCATACACTCGTCAAAGGAACAACCGGACTTTTCTCCATCCACCAGATAGTTGTGCATGGTGGTCTCCCGATAAAGCAGTTTTTGTCCATCCTGCTGCGTGAGAATGACAACGCCATAAACAACCAAATCGGTCGAGCCGTCGTATGGAACTACATCCACCACGGCATCACAAAAGGGAGCGTTGTGGGCGGCAAGGGCTGCCTTGATCTTCTCCGTGTTTTCAGACTGATGTGCTCGAAAATGACGGATCAGTTCTTCTTGCTTTCTCAATCCTCTTAGATAGTTTCTCTGATCCTGACCAATGAATAATCTTCTGCCGCTGCCAAATACAATGGTATAGTCAAAATGTCCACGAAATTTTCCGGTGCATGGTTTTCTCTCCACAAGATAGCTTTTCTCATCAAATAGAAGTTGCAGAGACCGTTCCAAGGTGACGGTTGCAATTATTTTTTCATAAATCATGCTGACCTCCACAATGAATTTTTTGAGGGGGGTGCTATTCAGAACTCCCCTCAATTTGAGGCAAGTTTTGAGGGCCGGGGTGTCAGGGGCGGAGCCCCTGAACAGCAGAATTTTGCTGTCAAAATTCCATGCTGGCGCGGACAGCGGCGCTGCCGGCGCCGCTGTCTACCGGGTGGGGACGCATTTCCGCTTGTGGAGCTTGCTGTGTGTGGGCTTCTTGGCAGGAGCCTCCTTGCGTCCTTGCGGAACAGGTGCCTCCGGTGGCGTATCCTGTGCCAATGCCGCAAGATCATCGTCCTCTACCATTGCCAACAGGTCCGACACGGCTTGGTCCATAGTAATTTCAACGGTATAGCCGGGCAGCAGTACCCCATTTACGCAGAACCGGCGCTTTTCCTCCGCTGGAATGGGCGGGGAAATTTCTGTGAACAGATGGGCGTAGGCTTTGATGCGGCCTTGCAGGTATTTTTCCATATCGGACTTCTCGGCGAAATGCTTGCGTTCCTGCCCGGCAATCTGGCGCCCTGGGCCGGCATAGTCTGGCTCTCGGGGCGTGTTATAGGTGAGATACCAGGACAAGTCATAAGAATGGACAATGGATTTTTGTTCCGCACGGCTCCAGCTGGAATTCTCGTAGACGTGCCAGGTAAACTTGTAGACCATGTTGCTGATCTCATGCCAATCATACTCCGCCTTCACCCATTTGTTGGAGGTGTGCGGGGTAGGGGGTACTTTCAGGTATTGCTGTGCTTTCCGAAATGCTAAGGTTTGAATCGCCTGCTGTACCCACTCTTTTTCGATCTCCAGCATTTTGGCGTAGATGGCTTTTTCCTGTTCTACGCTGGCCTCTTCTCGTTTACGCAGTTCTGCTGGGGTTAATTGGACCAGTTCAGAGAGATCCATCTGGTTTGAGTAGAGGTGCCCGCAAATCTCCAGTTCCCGGCCCGGGTCCAGATGAGAATAGGACATATCCCGTCACCCCTATCTAACCATGGCCGCCCGCTTCTTATGAAGCGGCCTCTGCTTGTGGCCTGACCAGATTGCCTTGGGCGGGGATGGTTCCGATGCCGCAGTCTGCGGAGCTGCTGGAATGAGGGCCAACTTGGGTGGTGCCTCCGGGATGGATGGCTCTTCACGACTGAACTCCCCGGATTTGCCGGATTCTGCCTTCTCTGTCTGTGAGGCTTTCAGAACAGCGGAGGGAGGCTGTTCTTGGGCAGCATCCCCGTCACGGTCCGTTTCCACCTGCTCTTGAGGTGCCTCTACCGGGAAACTGGCATCCAGCTGTGCCATCAGATCCTCCAGCGTGATACTCTCCTTTTTTACCTGGCGCATGACCGCATAGCCCTGTAAAAGTTGCCCGTTGACAGAGAAGAGGGGCTTGGCCTCCTTGGGAATGCGAGGGGAAAGGGTTTCAAAGTGGTCCTCGTACTGGTCAAATTTACTCTGGATGTACTTCTGCGCCCCCTCCAGGGTTTTGTATTTCTTGCTCCCCTCATACTCGATCCGCTGCCTGGGGGACCGGGTGTACTCCCAATACCCTACAGACAGGCCAGGGGCAGTGTAAGACAGCTCCCAGGTCAGTTTCCATTCGTCACCGAACTCTACGATACTGAAGGTCATTTTGTAGACCAGGTTGCTGATTTCCCAGGAGCCGTCCTCCTGCTGCTTCCATTCATTTGCAGTGTGCTTGACCTCTGGGACTTTGAGATATTCGATAGCTCTTTGCAGAAGGAGGGTCTGGGCCCCGTGCTCATCCCATGCTTTAGCGGCCTCCTTCAACTGGTTGTAAATCTTCTGTTCCTCCACTTTGCTTGCCTTCAGCTGTTTCTCCAGCTCCTTGAGGGGAACGTTCAGAAATGGTGTAAAATCCGCACGCTCTCCCCGGTAAACCAGACTTCGCTGTATATCGAGATAGGATCCCTCCCGCAGCATTGTGTTGCCGGAAGAAATCTCATAAAAGGTCATTTCCATACGCCTCTCCTATCTGCCGCCCCGCTGGGGCGGCCTGTGCTGCCTGGGCCTCATTGAGCGGGCCGTAACGGTTGGGAAGTCCAGAACGAGTTCAAACCGCTGGGCCAGCTGTTCCATTGTGGTCTGGGGGAGGGGGACAAACGCCCGAATATCCGAAGACCAGCGGGTCAGACGTTTCTCTGCCGGAATATGATTTCGCTTTTCCCATGTGCCCACGGCCTGGGCCTGGACGCTCATGCGCTCCCGGATATCCGGGTTCTCTCGTGATGGCCGCAGCTCATAGTTGGACACTTGTTCAGGGGTAAGCGGTGCGTCATAGATCAGCTCGCCCCATGCCAGGGCGGTGCCATTTTCCACCGGCGTCCTCTGGTCGTAAAAGACCAGCTCCACTTCCGGGGCCTCCGGCGGTTTTGGATAGGTGCCGATATCAATGGGACGCTGCGTGGAATAATACTTATACTTCATGGCGTCCACCTCAACGGCTCTGGCCCTTTTGGAATTTGGGCCCGGGATGTCCGGTGACTGGCTTTGTCTTTACATTCTGCCTGCTCTTTTTCAGGCGGACTTTGACGGAATGATGGGATGAGGTTCGCTGCGGCTCCTTGGATGAAATGGAATCAGCGGCAATCTCTGCTTCCTGGGCAGGCTGTTCCCGGTAAAGGGCCGGCGGCTCCGGAACGACACCCAGATTGAGCGATTGCCGCAAGCCATCCAGGGCATTCCGCACCCCGGCCTGAAAGGGCGCCCGCTGATTCTCCGGCAGCATATCCGCCTGTTCCTCCAGCTGTCTTCCCAGCTCTCCTACACCGCAATGCCACTGGAAGTAGGGCAGCAGCTCTTTGGAAAGGCCGTCCAGACTGTTGTGGAGAAATGGGGTGAGTTCATTCTGTAGAGGCACACGGTATTCATCTGGTACGCTTTGGAACAACTGGCTGATTTTTGCCTGGTTCACCTGGTAACTGCTGATGTGCTCCCGCATCTGGGCCAGCAGAGAACCACCCGTACCGATTTGGAGAGGGAGGAAATAGCGGTCTGTCTGCCCGTTCTTCATGTAGTCGATTTTTACCTTCACGGGCTGGGGCTCCTGATTATGGGCCCGGTACAGCTCGCTGATCTGGAGAATGCGCCGCTCGGCCTGGGACAGCGGCATTTGCAGCTTCTCCGGGAAATGCTCATCCTTACTTTCTACAATGGTAACCATGGGCTCGTCTTTGGAGTTCAGCAGCGGGGCTGGGGCCTCTGGGCCGCCCTCCGCAAAGGGCGGCTTCATCAGCTCGTCCACGGCGCCTGAAATGTCATGGGCAAAGGCTTTCCATTTGTCCGCCACTGCCCGGACCGTACAGGCTCCACGCTTAAAAAAGCCGGTGAACAGGCTGGCGCTCTCGCCCAGCAGGTCCTTGACATCCTGCTTCAGATTGCCGGTTATCTCTTTCATTCTGCTTTCAGCTGCTATGGAAATCACAACCTTTCCGAAATGATGTAGGGTCTGTTCCTCGGATAAAATCGAAACCTGCCTCAATTCGAGGCAGGTTTCAGCGGGCGGGGGCTGTACGATGAGAACGGTGCATACGGCGGTGCGCTTTGGGCGGGACAAAGGGCTTTCCTGCAAATGTCACTTCCCGAATCAGGGGATAGCGGGAGAGGACTCCCTCCCGCAGGCTGGCAAACTCGATGTAATCCGCTTTGGTGAAGCACTTCTCCCGGCACATCTCCCGCTGAGACATTGGCAGGTCCCGGCTGTATAGGAAATGAAACATCTTGATGTTGTCGGAAATCAGCTGCAAGGAGTGATCCGAATTGTCGTAATAGGCCGGGGCATCCCCCTCGGGGCTGAGGTAGCAGTTCTCGCGCTTTCCCAGGTAGACACGGTGATCCGCGCCCACCATGGCAATCATGCCCTGGTAGTTGCTTGCAATCGCCGATGTAATGGCAAGATCTGTCATGGTATTCACCTCTCAATGGATGAAGGTTTCTTCTTGGCGTCCTTTTCCGCTTTCGCTTTGGCCGCCTGCCGTTCGATCATCTTATTCCGCAGGGTCAACCCCTCAAAGATGGCCTTTTTCGCATCCGGCACGGTAGTCCGTTTGTCTGGAAAATAGGGCCGTAGGTCCTCTTCATTCAATGTCAGCTTGAGAGGCGGCGTTTCTTCCCGCTTGGAGGGCGCTACCGCTGCCTGGATCTTTTCAGGGGTCAGGGTCCCGGCGCGGCTGGCCTCTTTCAGCTCCTTGGCGGCGGTCCCGGAGGGGACCTTGGCCTCTTTCTCGATGGCATCCGCCAAGGCGTTTTGTTCCTCCGGCTTCATCTGCGCAATATCCGCGGCGGTGTTGACAGGGAGCTCTCCCTTATCCACCATTTGCTGCATAGGGGGTGTCAGCTTCGTCAAGGTCTTGAACCGCTGAACTGTGGCAACGCTCTCTCCTGTCTGAGCTGCCAGCTCCTGGTCTGCCGTCATGGGCTTTTTCCCCTCTGCCTCCAGGACCGCAAGCTCTTCTTTGGAGCGCCGCCCCATTTTTCGCCGCAGCGCCTCCGTTTTCATGGTGTAGGCCCTGGCCTTTTCCATGGGAGTCAGCTTTTCCCGCTTCAGGTTGGAATCCACCATGTAAATGGTGGCCTCATCGTGGTCCATATCCCGTACAATGACAGGGATATGGGTCAATCCGGCCAGCTTGGCGGCGTGCTTGCGCCGGTGGCCAGCCACCATCTCAAACCGGCCGATCTTCCTCTCGTTGCGGATAACCGTGGCGGGCTCCAGAAGACCTACCTGCTTGATGCTGGCCACCAGCTCTTTCATATCGGCGTCATCCCGCACCTCAAAAGGGTGGCCCTCAAAATCGTCGATCAGATCAATCGGCATCATCGCCACAGTCCCCAGTTTATCATTGGGGACAATCGTGAGGGAAAAATCCGGTGGGATCTCATCTTGCGAAACGGCCGCTTTCCGTGTTGTGTCGGAGACGATCTCCACCTTGGGGGTGGGAGTCCTGGTTGATTTCTCCGGCTTCTTTGCTTCGTCAGGTGTCAAGGGCGCGGCTTCCTCCGCTTTGTCCTTGGGTGGCGTTGCTTTGGGTGGCTCTTCCAGCTTTTTTGCCCCGGCGGGGGCAGCAGAAGCCGCGCCCTCTGCCTTACCCTTGGGGTCTGCGGCTTTAGGAGCCTCTTCCGGCTTCTTCGCCTCGGTCGGACCGGCGGAAACAGTGCCCTCTGCCTTTCCCTTTGAGTCTGTGGCTTTAGGTGGCTCTTCCGGCTTCTTCACCTTGGTAGGTTTGGCGGAGTCAGATAACAGCGGGCCTTTATCGCTGCTTTCATCAGGGTCCTCAAATATTAAACGAGGCGATAGATTGCTTTGAAACTGTCCCCTTCCCAAAAGTTTATCCGGGAGATTCAAAATAGTGGCATTTATTGTCTTATAGCCCAGTTTTTTTGCCGCAGCGAGACGCCGGTTGCCTTCAAAGACTTTATACTTGCCATCAGCGGTTCGGTTGACATTGATTGGGATTTTTATACCATTTTTGCGAATATCCTCCACTAACTCCTTGAAACTGGGGTCTTTTTCATCAATCTCGTAAAGACTATCCGCTACGATTTCGTCCACAGGGATTTGTGATACAAAGCTGACGCTCTCGCTTTGGGATTTGGACTCGACCTGAGCGGCGGGCTCCTTTTCTTCAACGGGCTTGGCAGCTTCGCCGGTGGACGGCTTTTCCGGCTCTGACGGCTCCTGGGGCTTCTTTGCCTCGCCAGAAGCGGTGGGAGCAGCGGCATCCGCCTTGACTTTGGGAACTACATCCTTTGGTGGTTCCGCTGCCTTGGGAGCTGTGTCCTGAACAGGGGGTGCTGTTTTCGACTCCCCCTCTGCTGAGGCAACGGGGGTAGAGCCGGGGGCCGGGGCTCGGAATGCCCCAATCAAGGGGTTTTTCTTTGGGTTTGCCATGTGTGATTACCTCCATGTGTTATTTGTCGAAATCTGCCTCAACTTGAGGCATGATACTCAACCAAAATCGTGTTGGACCGTTGCCTGATAGTAGGGCCCCATCGTCACGGGAGCATTATATAGGGCCGTAAGCAGATAAGCCCGGATGTTGCGGACCTCTGTGGTGTTACGCCGCAAACACTCAAATACATACTCCAAATGGCTGCGGTCCAGTGTACGAAAGCGACGGCGGACCTGGGCGGTGGGAATATCCTCCCCGCCAATACGGACCGTGGTGCGTGTGCTGCACAACACGTCGGTCATCAGTTCCACCACGCTCTCCACGTCCTCCCGCCCAAACTGCCGGCAAAGGGCCTGGTACTCAATATTTTCCTCCACTTCTCTGCGCTGTTCGTTTCGATCTATCCATCTGCCGGCCGGTAGGGCGGAGGGGGGATTGATGGATGGATCAGGATAAATGAAATCCGTTTGATTTGATTCAATATAACTTGGGTCGGTTTTTCCGAGGTTAAGGCATCGGATTCGTCGAGGTCCAGACATCGGTTTTTCCGAGGTCTGGAAGTCGGAAAAGTCGAGGTCTGCACCTCTGACCTCCAACGGAGTAGGCGGCTCCGGGACTGTTCTGGTGGTAAACCGCTTGACGTATATCTTGGTTGGCTTCCCCTGGCCCTGCTTGATCCGCTCAATCAGGCCATAGCCCTTTTTCATATCCAGCTCCGCCAGCAGTTTCAATGCCTTATCATTGCCGCAGTTCAAGTTTTGGCAGATTTCTTCCACGGTGTAATAGATATAAACGCGGCCCTGCTGGTCATACCAGTTGTTGCGTTCGGACAAACTCATCCGGTCTAGCAAAAGACCATACAGGAGTTTGGCATCATTAGACAAATACTTGAAACGCGGGCTGGTAAACAGCAGATATGGGATTTGAAAGAAAGTGTATTGTGAACCCTCTTCTCCGACAAAATAGCCGAGTTCCTGTTGCTCTTGCATAGTCGGTCCTCTTTTCGGACATGAAAGAAGCACAACTCGTCGAGTTGTGCTTCTTACTGTAACTATATTGGCTTGTCCTAAAATACTTGACAAAATAAGGGGGATGTGATATGTGCAGATATTGTTTCAAATCCTTGATTTGCAAGGGTTCCAGCGTGTGTGCTAACAGCCTCCACTCATAGGTCATCAGCAGTACGCCGTCCACGGCGGCCCCCACGGCGGCGTAGTCGTGGCCCTCGTACAGCAGTCCCCTCTGCTGGGCGGAGGTCTTGGGGGCCAGTGCGGCCCAGAGGAAAAAGCCCTGGGGGTTCAGCAGCCGCCGCAGACGGCTGAGAAAGGCGGCGTAGGCGGCGGCCAGCTGGCCGGGGAGGAACTCGAAGTCCACATCCAGCCCCGCGTAGCCCCGGCGGCGCAGGGTCTGCTGCACCTGGCTCACCAGCCGGTCCTGGACGGCGGCGTCCGTCAGCACCAGGGCGGCCCGCTGGGTGTCGAACTGGTCCGTCTCCGTCAGGGTGGACAGGTGCATCACCGGGAGCGTACCCCGCTGCCGGGCGGCGGAGAGAAGCGCGTCATCCTCCAGCTGGAGCAGGTCGCCGTCCGCGGTGATCCCGTAGGTGAAGGGCGTCAGGCAGGTGAGGAAGGGGAGCTCCGCATCCAGCAGGGATGAGTCGATGAAGGGATAGGCATAGCCGTTGAAGACGGCGGAGCCCAGGGGCTCGTCAAAATAGGAGATCACCAGGTTTTCCCCCGGCCGGAGGTCGGTTTGGCCGCCCAGGGGCCAGTTGTTCTGCCAGAGGCGGCGGACGGTGGTGCCGTGGGCCTCCGCGATGGAGGCCAGGATCTCTCCCCTCCGGACGGCGTGGACCTGCCGGGGGAAGCGGACCACCAGCGTCTGCCCCACCGCCAGGGCACCGCTGGGGGGCACGGCGTTGTCCGCCGCCAGGCGGGCGGGACTGACGCCGTAGGATTCCGCGATGGAGCCGACGGTCTCGCCGGCCTGGACGACATGAATGGTCATCAGGACATCACCTCGCTGGGAGACTATGCGAAAGGGGACAAGGATATGTCCCCGGACGCACGGGGTTCCGCAGGCTGAAGAGGAGACGGAATACGGCAATATCTGGGCATATTGCCGAAATTTGATTTGCAGATTTGTGTACTTTTTTCGGCGTATCCCACAGGGCAAATCCGCCGGAGCGGTTGACAGCAGACACTTTAACCGCTAAAATAGTGTTAAAGCTTGTGCGTTTTTTAACGAAGAACGGCCGACTGCGACGTCCAACAAGCGTGTGCCATCCACGAGAGGGAGAGCCACACCACTTGCTGCGACGTCTATTTTTGTATTTGGGAGCAAAAGGGGGCAAGGGGATGTTCCTGCTGTTTTTTCTGCTGTGGCTGCTGCTGTCCGGCGAGGTGAGCGTCCACACGTGCCTGTGGGGCGCGGCGGCGTCGGCGCTGATCACCTGGTTCTGCCGCCGGGTGCTGGGCTATGAGTGGCACATCCTTTTGGGCGACCCCAGGAGGCTCTGGGCCATGGCCCGGTATTTCGCCCATCTGCTGGTGGAGATGCTGAAGGCCGGGCTGGTGGTGATGCGGCTGATCTATGTCCGCCCCAAAAGCATCCAGCCCAAGCTGGTGTGGTTCCGGACACCCCTGGGGACGGACCGGTACAAGGCGCTGCTGTCCGACTCCATCACCCTCACCGCCGGGACCATCACGGTGCTGGCGGAGGACGGGAGGATGCTGGTGCACGCCCTGGACGCGCCGCTGGCGGAGGGGATCGAGGACAGCTCCTTCCAGCAGCGGCTGGAGAGGATGGAGGCGTCGCAATGGAGCAAGTGAAGGCCTGGATCCTGAGCGCCGGGGCGGTGGTGATCGCTCTGCTGATCCTGGCCACGCTGGTGCGGGCCGTGCTGGGCCCCCGATTCACGGACCGGATCGTGGCGGTGAATGTCATCAGCACCCTGGTGATCGCGGAGCTGATGCTGCTGTCCGTCTGGCTGCGGGAGGATTTTCTGGTGGACATCGCCCTGGTGTTTGCCCTGCTGAGCTTTCTGGCCGTGGTGGTGGCCGCCAGGCTGGTGATCACCCGGGAGAGAAAGCGGCGGGAGGAGCAGAAAAAGAAGGTGGGAGGAAATGTCCGTGGTACATAATCTGGCGACGGCGGCAGGGCTGGCCCTGTTCCTGTTCGGGCTGTTCGTGTTCTTCTCCGCCGTGCTGGGGCTGTTCCGGTTCGACTATGTGCTCAACCGGATGCACGCCGCCGCGGTGGGGGACTCCCTGGGGATCTTCTGCGTGCTGATCGGGCTGATGCTGCTGCACGGCTGGTCCCTGTCCGCGGGAAAGACCGTGCTGATCTTTGTGTTTCTGTGGCTGACCAGTCCGGTGTCCAGCCATCTGATCGCCGAGATGGAGGTATCCACCGTCCCGGATCTGGAGAAGGAATGTGAGGTGGAGGAGCGATGATCGTCCTGGAGTACATCCTGCTGGTGGGAGTGATCGTGTGCGCCATCGCGGCGCCGCTGTGCAAACGGCTGCTGGCGTCGGTGATCGTGTACATGGCCATGTCCCTGATGATGGCGGTGCTGTGGAGCCTGCTCCAGAGCCCGGACCTGGCCATCACGGAGGCGGCGGTGGGCGCCGGCGTCACCAGCATCCTCTTCTTCCTGACCCTGAAGAAGATCCATGCGCTGAAAGGGACACGCGATGAGTAAGCAGCCTGAAAAGCATGACCGCCTGCGGCAGCTGGTCTCCTGGGTAGACGGGGACCGGGAGCCCAAGGACCAGACCCTGTTCGTCATGGAGCAGCGCCCCCACCGGGATTTCCGCCCCTCTGAGGAGGAGTTTGAACGGCGGGAGAAGGACCGGCTCCGGAAGTTTTTCAACTGGTATCCCATCGCCGCGGCGGTGATCTCCGCGGTGCTGGGGCTGATCCTGCTGGCCACGGTGATGAACATGCCCGGCTTCGGCCGGGAGGACAATCCCATCAACAACGAGGTGTCCCAGCGGTATTTGGAGCAGGGCGCGGAGGAGACCGGGTCCGAGAACGTGGTGACCGCCATGATCATCGGCTACCGGGGCTTCGACACCCTGGGGGAGAGCTGTGTGCTGTTCCTGGCGGTGGCGGCGGTGATGATCCTGCTGCTGCGGGACCGGAAGAACACCAGCGAACATGAGGCCCGGCAGATGGAGCGGGAGGAGGAATCCGTCCAGGAGCATGCGGACCTGATCCTCAAGCAGGTGGCTTGGGTGCTGATCCCCTTCATCTTCCTGTTCGCCATCTACGTGCTGCTGAACGGGGAGACCTCCCCCGGCGGCGGCTTCTCCGGAGGGACCATTCTGGGGGCGGGGCTGATCCTGTTCTCCGCCGCCTTCGGCACCCGGCATATGCAGACGCTGATGAACCGGCGGCGCTACAGCGCGGTGCGGACCTTCGGCCTGCTGCTGTACGGCATTTTGTACGGCATTTACATCTTCATCGGCGCCAACGACCTGCCCAACTATCTCACCGGGATGATCCTGCTGATCGACCTGGCGGTGGGGCTGGTGGTGGCCTGCACCATGTACGGCTTTTACGCCCTGTTTTCCAGGGGCGAGATCTGAGAGAGGAGGCAGAGGGATGCTGGAGGACATCATCCAGAACCGCTACGCGGTCACGGCGGTGATCCTGTTCGGGATCGGTTTTACCAACCTGATGCTGCAGCAGAACCTGCTGCGGAAGGTCATCGGCTTCAACATCATGGACTCCGCCATCTTCCTGCTGCTGGCCTCCCTAGGCTATATCGACGGCGGTGTGGCCCCCATCGTGGGGGACCGGGGGTTCGATCCCCTCTACATCAATCCGATCCCCAGCGGCCTGGTGCTCACCGGCATCGTGGTGTCGGTGTCCATCACGGCCTTCTCCCTGGCGCTGATCCAGCGGATTTACCGCCGCTACGGCACCATTGAGATGCGGGAGCTGCTGGAGCGGGCCAAGAAGGAGGACGACTGATGCGGCCGTTTGTGGAGAACTTCCCCTTCTTTTCCATCTTCCTGGCCATCCTGGCGGCGATTGTGACGGCCACCATCCGCAGCGGGCGGGCGGCCTATTGGGTCACCATCGGCGTGTGCGCCGTCGGCGCGGCGCTGAACGCCTGCGTGCTGGAGTACACCTATCTGGGAGATCTGAGCTTCACTTACACCATGGGCCGCTTCCTGGCGCCCTACGGCAATGCCATCAACTGCGGCCCTTTGCAGGCGATGCTGACCACATCGTTCTCCCTGGTGATGGCGGCGTCCCTGGCCGGAGGGCGGCGGGACCTGTTTCAGGACGTCCTGCCGGAGAAGCAGAGGCTCTATTTCGTCATGGTGGATATGCTGCAGGCGTCGCTGCTGGCGCTGACCTATACCAACGACGTGTTCACCGGCTATGTGTTCATTGAGATCAGCACCATCGCCGCCTGCGCCCTGGTGATGGCCAAGGACAACGGCCCCAATCTCATCGCCACCATCCGATACCTGTTCATGAGCCTGGTGGGCTCCGGGCTGTTCCTGATCGGGCTGACGGTGCTGAACAGCATCACCGGCTATCTGCTGATGCCCTCTCTGGCGGAGGCGGTGGAGGGGCTGCGGCTCTCCGGGAGCTATCCCATCCCGCTGACGGTGGCGGTGGGCCTGATCGTGGCGGGCCTGGGCGTCAAGAGCGCCATGTTCCCCTTCCACCTGTGGCTGCCGGACGCCCACGGCGGCGCCACCTCGGCGTCCTCCGCCATCCTGTCCGGCCTGGTGCTGAAGGGGTATATCGTCCTGCTGCTGGTGATGATCCTGCGGGTGTTCTCCATGGAGCTGATGGTGGAGCTGGGGGTCACGGATGTGATCCTGGCCTTCGGCCTGCTGGGGATGATCTTCGGGTCCCTGGCCGCCATGCGGGAGAACCACATCAAGCGGATGCTGGCCTACTCCTCCGTGGCCCAGGTGGGCTACATTTTCATGGGCATGGGCCTGGGGAGCGTGGAGGGGCTGATCGCCTCCTGCTTCCACATCCTGGTCCACGCCTGCTGCAAGCCCCTGCTGTTTCTCTGCGCCGGACGGCTCTCCGCCGTCAGCGGCCACCACAAGAGCCTGAAGAATCTGCGGGGCAGCGCCTACCGGGATGTGGTGGCGGGCCTGGGCTTCACAGTGGGAGCCCTGTCCATGATCGGCATTCCGCTGTTCGGCGGCTTTGTCTCCAAGCTGTACTTTGCCAACGCCGCCGTCCCCACCGGGATGACGGCCATGATCCTGCTGACCATCGCGCTGTCCACGGTGCTGAACGCCCTGTACTATGTGCCGGCGCTGCTGGCCATCTGGGTGAAGCCCCCGGCGGAGGACGAGGCGGCCATCCTGGCCGACGTGCATCCGGGGGAGACGGCCCGGGACCGGTCGTTCATGGCGGCCGCCATCGTGCTGACCCTGGGGATTTTTGTGCTGGGGATTTTCTACCATCCGATCACCGACCTGATCGAGGCGGGTGTTTGGCTGATCTGAGTCTAGTCTGTAAGGAGTGCGCCCATGCTGTTGTTGCTGCTGCCCATCCTGGTGCCGCTGATCGGCGGGATCTTCGTGTTCCGGCAGAAAAATGAACAATACCGCGACTGGCTGGTGATGTCGCTGATCGCGGCCACGGCGGTGCTGGTGCTGATCAACTGCGTCGGCCCCACCCAGCGGCTGTGGCTGCTGACCATCCAGGGAGATCTGGGGCTGGTGCTGAACAGCGACTGGCTGTCCAAGTTCTTCATGGTGCTGGCGGTGTGCATCTGGGCGCCGGTGGTGGTCTTTACCCGGCCCTATATCCGCCACGCGGGGCAGGGCAACCAGTTCATGGGCTTTTACACCATGACGCTGGGGGTGCTGATGGGCCTTGCCCAGGCGGCCAACTTCGTTACCATGTACATGTTCTTTGAGATGATGTCCCTGATCACGGTGCCACTGGTGCTGCACAACGCCACCCCGGCGGCCCGGCGGGCGGGATTCAAATACCTGGGGTACTCCGTGTTCGGCGCCGGCATGGCCCTGGCGGGCTACTTCTTCATCGCCTATTACCTGACGGTGCCGGACTTCCAGCCGGGCGGGGCCATCGACATCGCCCGGGCGGCGGAGCACCGGCCGCTGCTGCTGGTGGTGTACTGCCTGATGATCGTGGGCTTCGGCGCCAAGGCGGGCATGATGCCCATGCAGTCCTGGCTGCCGGCGGCCCATCCGGTGGCGCCGGCACCGGCCTCCGCCGTGCTGTCCGGCGTCATCACCAAGGGCGGCGTCATCGCCGTGATCCGGGTGACCTACTATATGTTCGGCCCGGAGTTCCTGGCGGGGAGCTGGCCCCAGTACGTGCTGCTGACCCTGTCTCTGGCCACGGTGTTCGTGGGGTCCATGCTGGCCTATCGGGAAAAGCAGCTGAAGCGGCGGCTGGCCTACTCCACGGTGAGCCAGGTGTCCTATGTGATCTTCGGGCTGATGCTGCTGACAGAGCAGGGCGTCCAGGCGTCGCTGCTGCAGATGGTCTTTCACGCCCTGGCCAAGGACACGCTGTTCCTGGCGGCCGGCGCCATCATCTTCTCCACCAACTGCACCCGGGTGGACCAGCTGCGGGGCATCGGCCGGCGGATGCCGGTGACCATGTGGTGCTTCACCCTGGCGTCCCTGTCCCTGATCGGGATCCCACCCATGGCGGGGTTCGTCAGCAAGTGGCAGCTGCTGACCGCGGGGCTGGAGGCGCCGCTCCAGGTATTCGGCATCGCCGGGCTGGCGGTGCTGGTGGTCTCCGCCCTGCTGACGGCGGGATACCTGTTGCCGGTGGTGACCAATGGATTTTTCCCGGGACGGGATTTCATCACGGAGCGGCGGGAGGTGGGCCCCCAGATGACCTGGCCCATGATCGCCTTTGCCGCCGCCGTGGTGGTGCTGGGCCTGTTGCCCGGCGGATTGATGGACTGGCTGGGCCGGCTGGCGGCCCGGCTGTTCCCCTGACATGAATCACCTGAGAAGGGAGGTGCGCCCTTGAAACAGTTTCTCACGCTGCCCATCCTGATCCCCGTGGTGCTGGGCATCGGCCTGCTGATTTTCCAGCCCAAGAGCCGCAGAGTGCGCAGCGGCTATATCATGGCGGCGTCATTGCTGACGACGGCCCTGTCCCTGGCCTGCATCGTGCTGACGTACCTGTACGGGAGCAGCTATCTGGCCTGCATCATGGTGAGCTTCAACGAGGCGTTCTCCATCTCCCTGCGGATCGACGGCGCCTCCATGGTCTATGGGGCCATCGTCTCGGTGCTGTGGCCGCTGGTGACGGCGTACTCCCTGGACTATATGTCCCACGAGGGGCATGAGAACCGGTTCTTCTCCTTCTGGCTGATGGCCTACGGCGTGGTGCTGGGCATTGCCTACTCCGAGGACTTTCTGACCCTGTACTTCTTCTATGAGGTGCTGACCCTGACCACGCTGCCCCTGGTGATGCACGCCATGGACGAGAAGGCCCGGTACGCCGGGCGGAAGTACCTGGTGTACTCCCTGTCCGGCGCGGCGTTTGCCTTTATCGGCATCGTCTTTCTCCTGAACTACGGCGTGGGGCATCTGAACTTCACCTACGGCGGCATCCTGGATCTGAGCCGGGCCGCGGAGGACCGGCAGACGCTGGAGGTGGCGTTCGTGGCGGCCTTCTTCGGCTTTGGCGTGAAGGCGGCGGTGTTCCCCTTCCACGGCTGGCTGCCGGATGCCTCGGTGGCGCCCACGCCGGTGTCCGCCCTGCTCCACGCGGTGGCGGTGGTCAAGGCCGGCGCCTTTGCGGTGCTGCGGCTGATCTACTACGGCTTCGGCGCGGATTTCCTGCGGGGGACCTGGGCCCAGACCGTGGTGATGGTGGCCACCATCGTCACCATCGTCTACGGCTCCGCCAAGGCGCTGCGGACGCCCCACCTGAAGCGGCGGCTGGCCTTCTCCACGGTGAGCAACCTATCCTACATCCTCTTTGCCCTGACGCTGATGACCCCGGCGGGGATCGTGGGCGGCATGACCCACATGGTCTACCACGCCTTTACCAAGATCACCATGTTCTGCTGCGCCGGCGCCATCATCGTCAAGAGCGGGCGGGAGTACATCTATGAGCTGGAGGACTTCGGCCGGGCGATGCCGGTGGTGTTTGCCACCTTCACCGTCTCCTCCTTCGCGCTGATCGGGATGCCGCCTCTGGGGGGCTTTGCGGGAAAGTGGATGATCGCGGAGGCGGCGGTGGCCTCCATGAATCCCCTGGCCTACGGGGGGATCGCGGCCCTGATCCTCTCCACGCTGCTGACCACGCTGTATATGCTGACCATTGTGGTGCGGGCCTATTTCCCCGTGGGCGAGCTGGACCGGGCGGCGCTGGCCCGGGTACATGACCCGTCCAAGTCCATGTGGGTGCCGCTGGTGGTGCTGACGGCGTCCGGCGTGGTGCTGGCGCTGCTGTCCAGTTATGTGATCCGCTTCCTGTGGCTGGCGGTTTCGCGGCCCTGGTAAAGGGGGGAGACGATGGGAGATTTTCTGCTGCTGTTTTTGATCCTGTTTCCGATCCTGGCCTCCGTCTGGGTGTTCCCCCTGCGGCGGCGGGACCGGAGATACCGGAACTGGCTGATCCAGATCGTGCCGGCGGTGGAGCTGGCAGCCGCGCTGCTGTTGCTGCTGTGGCCGGCGGCGGAGCTGGAGCTGCCGGGAATCTGCGGCGTGGGCCTGCACCTGGCGGCCGGAAGCCTGAAGAGCCTGCTGGCTCTGGTGAGCGCCTTCCTGTGGGCCGCCACGGGACTGAACTGCCCCAGCTACTTCGCCTCCGCAGAGGGCTGCAACCGGTTCTACCTCTTCTGGCTGATGACCCTGGGGGCCCTGATGGGGGTCTTTCTGGCGGCGGACCTGTTCACGCTGTTTGTGTTCTTTGAGATGATGTCCTTCACCTCCTACGTCTGGGTGGCCCAGAATGAGACGGAGGAGGCCGTCCGGGCCGGACAGACCTATCTGGCCGTGGCGGTGATCGGCGGCATGGCGCTGCTGACGGGGCTGGTGCTGCTGCAGCATCTGCTGGGAACGCTGGACTTTGCGGAGCTGGCGGCAGCCGTCTCCGCCCTGCCGGAGGAGAAACGGACCGCGCTGTATACGGCGGGCGGCCTTGCCCTGGCGGGGTTCGGGGCCAAGGCCGGCATGTTCCCGCTGCACATCTGGCTGCCCAAGGCCCATCCGGTGGCGCCGGCGCCTGCGTCGGCGCTGCTGTCGGGCATCCTGACCAAGAGCGGCGTGTTCGGTATCCTGCTCCTGTCCCGGTATCTGTTCTGGGCGGAGCTGTCCTGGAGCCAGGTGGTCCTGGCCCTGGGCGTGGTGACCATGGTGCTGGGGGCGGTGCTGGCGCTGTTCTCCATCGATCTGAAGCGGACGCTGGCCTGCTCCTCCATGTCCCAGATCGGGTTCATCCTGGTGGGAGTGGCCATGCAGGGCCTCCTGGGCCATGAGAACGCCCTGGCGGCCTGGGGCACCGTACTGCATATGCTGAACCACTCCCTCATCAAGCTGGTGCTGTTTGTGGCGGCCGGCGTGGTCTATGTGGGCACCCACTCCCTGAACCTGAACGACATCCGGGGCTGGGGCCGGAACAAGCCGGTGCTGAAGGCGCTGTTCTTTGTGGGGGCGGCCTCCATCGCCGGCGTGCCGGGCTTTTCCGGATATGTCAGCAAGACGCTGCTCCATGAGAGCATTGTGGAATACCTCCACGTGCTGGAGGCCGCCGGAGCCTCCACCGGCTGGTTCACGGCGGTGGAGTGGCTGTTCCTGATCTCCGGCGGACTGACGGCCGCCTATATGGCCAAGCTGTTTGTGGCCATCTTCGTCTCCAGCCGGGCTGTGGGACAGCGGCCGGCGGTGCGGGAGTATATGTCCCCGGGCACCCAGGCGGCGCTGCTCTGCGGCGCGGGACTGCTGCTGCTTCTGGGGCTGACGCCCAACGGGACCATGGAGCCGCTGGCCCAGTGGGCGGGGACCTTTCTGCTGGCGGGAGAGGGCCACAGCGTCCACTACTTCACCTGGGTGAATCTGCAGGGGGCCTGCATCTCCCTGGGGATTGGCGCGGCGGTGTACCTGCTGGTGGTCCGGCGGCTGCTGATGCGGCGGGAGGCGGACGGCATGGTGTACCTGGACCGCTGGCCGGCGCGGCTGGATCTGGAGAACCTGGTATACCGGCCGGCGCTGTCGGCGCTGACCTTCCTGGGGGCGCTGTGTGCCCGGGTGGCGGCCTCCGTGGGCGACTGGGTGGTGCTGATCGGAGAGAAGATCCTCTTCACCAGGGCGCCTGGGATCTTTGTGCCGAAGCACGATGAGAATTTCGGCACCTATGGCCGGAAGCAGCGGCATTTCCTGACGGAGGAGACCTTCTCCTTTGACCTGATGGTGGCCGGCGGCGGGCTGATCTTCCTGCTGCTGTATATGCTGCTGTGACGGCTGTGGGCGTCCGCGGCCAGAGAAAACAACGGGGCCCGGGTTCTGCGCAGGCAGGACCCGGGCCCCGTTTTCAGCAGGGGGCCGGAAGGGCAGCGGAGGAAAGCAGCGGGCGGCGCTGAAAGAGCGCCGGAGGCCGCAGGTCCCCCGCCGGCAGGGAACAGGAAAGCCGCCCCGCAGTCAGCGGGGCGGCTTTTTGAAACCGATGGGAATGCGCGGAGAGATCAGACCTTCCGCAGACGGGAAGCGCGCTTCTTGCCGTACCAGCAGATGATGCCCACGTAGGCCACCACGCACACAGCGCCCACGGGATAGGCAATCCCCCAGGGCAGGTTGAAGCCGATGGCGGCGTTGGCGATGTAGGTGGAGCAGACGAAGGTGTAGAAGGCGCCGGGGATCAGCGGGATCCACACGAACTTGGCCTTGCCGTTCTCGAACATCCAGATGGAGATGGCCAGGAAGGCGAACAGAGCCAGAGTCTGGTTGGACCAGGCGAAGTAGCGCCACAGGATGTTGAAGCCGTTGGCATTGAACTTGGCGAACACCAGGATGGCAGCCACCAGGATGAAGATGATGGAGGCCAGGCCCAGGCGCTTGCTGTTGCTGCTCTGGTCGATGTGCAGGACCTCAGAGATGGTCAGGCGCAGGCCGCGCAGGGCGGTATCGCCGGAGGTGATGGGCAGAACCACGATGCCCACCAGGGCGATGACGCCGCCCACAGGGCCCAGGATGTTCTTGCAGACCGCGATGACGGTGCTGGTGGTGCTGGCAGTGGCCTCCTGGACACCCAGGTTGAAGATGCCCATGGCAGCGGCAGCCCACACCATGGCGATGAAGCCCTCCAGAACCATCATGTTGTAGAAGGTCATGCGGCCCTGCCGCTCGCTCTTCATGGTGCGGGAGATGATGGCGGTCTGGGTGGAGTGGAAGCCGGACAGGATGCCGCAGGCCACGGTCACGAAGAAGATGGGAATGAAGTGACCGGTGCTGAAGTAGTCGCCATAGGCGAACAGCGCGCCGTTCCAGTCATCCCACAGGTTCAGCAGGGGATAGCCCTTGACAAACAGGCCGATGAACACGCCCAGGGCGGAGAACATCAGGATCGCACCGAAGATGGGATAGATCCGGCCGATGATCTTGTCGATATACTTGAAATGCGCGTCGCGGTCGAAACCGAACTTTTCGACCAGCGCCTGTCCGCTCTGCTGCATCGCCTCCTTGACGATGGCGAAGATCGCGGGATCGGCGATGCTCTCGTCGATCGTCGCGAGCCCCTTCATCCGTCCCAGATAGGCCGTAATGGCATGTCCCGTATTGAGCGTAAAGAGCTTGCGCTCGATATAGGCCAGCAGGTTATCGGCCAGATTCATCCCCTCGATATGCGGTGCACCGCCCACGAACGACTTCTCCTCGACGTTCCACTCGTAGAAATTCTCCACGACCACGTCGATCGGGTTCTCGCTGCGCACAGGAGGCACGATGCGGTCGACCGAACAGTCGGCGAACCCGACGTGCGCGTCGCACCATGCGGCCTCCTCGGCCGAGAGATGCTTGTAGACCTCCTCCCTGAGCTGCGAGGTGGCACGGATGCCGTTCTCGCAGGCGATGACGTTCAGCGGCTCCCCGACGCCTGCGGCGCGGCGCGCGGCGATGCCTTTGGCGATGGCCGGGGCGATGAAGGGCAGGATGCGCAGCCCGACGGCCGTGGTGATGATCTCGGCGCGCACGATCTCGTCGACGATCTCCCCGCCGCCCGAATCGACACCCGAAATATTACTGATCCGCACGTCGCGGCTCTCCACGTCCATGATATGCACGGTGTAGGCGCCGTCCTTGTTGATGCGGTCGATGACCTCCATGTTCACATCGGCGAAAACCACATGGTACCCCGCCTCGGAGAGTACCGCACCGATGAATCCGCGGCCGATATTGCCCGCGCCGAATTGAATTGCTCTTTTCAT
>ERZ827423.1257-NODE-1257-length-25747-cov-4.657131_pt1 | contig 25747 bp, 24 predicted proteins | sample MGYA00519775_ERZ827423 | MGnify/ENA primary metagenome ERZ827423 (study PRJEB31778, sample SAMEA3449296) | human gut metagenome | biome: human gut; feature: human-associated habitat; material: faeces | place: United Kingdom | collected 2010/2012 ...
TCGATTATCTCAACCGAGAGGTGTTTACTCAAGATGCGAGTTATTTACCTGATACGTTCATCCTGCAAAAATAATTCAAACAGAGGTTGCCTTTTGCAAAACGGAAGTTAAATTTGCTATTTACCGCTATTTACCGTTGAAAATGCTAATTTATGAAAACGGGGCAAAATCGACATATAAAAATGTAAAAAACGGGGCAAAATATAACAATAATAATTGAAAAAACGGGGCAAAAGTTGTATTGTAAAATTGGAGGTACAGGTTAATGTTTAGAAAAGACTCTATAACAATAGAAGAATGGATCAAAAATTCTAATAAGGCACTTTTAGTCACCGGGGCAAGACAGATCGGAAAGACCTGGCTCATAAGGGACGAAATTGAAAAAAGTGGATATACAAAGTTTGAAATTAATTTTATTGATCAGCCGGATATGGTTCATTATCTTGATGCTGAAATGGGTGCGGATGAGTTTCTGGTAAAATTGCGAATGATTATGCCGGAAGATTGCAAACCTCATGAAACAATTGTTTTCTTTGATGAGATTCAGAAATGCCCGGAAATCGTAACCAAAATTAAGTTTCTGGTTGATGAAGGAAGCTTTAAGTATGTCATGAGCGGATCCTTATTGGGAGTGGAATTGAAAGGAATTGCTTCAGCTCCGGTAGGATATTTATCGGTATTAAGGATGTATCCTATGGATTTTGAAGAATTTATGATAGCGAATCATGTTTCAAAAGCAACCTTGGATATGTTGAAAGATAAGTTTGAAACTGTCCAACCAGTGGATGAATTTATCCATCAGAAACTCCTGGCGTTGTTCTTTGTATATCTGATTGTAGGTGGAATGCCCGATGCTGTAAAGACCTATATCGCTACGAAGGATATACGGGAGGTTGATAAGATACAAAGAGATATTGTAACGCAGTACAAAGAGGATTTTTCCCAATACGAGAGTGAGGATAAAAAATTAAAGCTGATATCCGTATACGATATTATCCCCGCGGAACTGAATAAGCAAAATAAAAAGTTTGTTTTTACGATGCTGGACAAAGAACTTAAATTTGATCGATATGAAAACAGTTTCTTGTGGTTAAAGGATGCAGGTGTTGCGTTGCCTGTTTATAATGTAGAAGCCCCGGTAATTCCTCTTTTGGCAAGCAAAAGCAGCAATGTATTCCGACTCTTTTCCAGTGATATCGGACTGCTTACAAGTGCGTATCCGGCAGCGACTAAAATAGAATTAATAAATAAAAATGGGGAAGTAAATAATGGAGCTCATTTCGAAAATGCCGTTGCACAGCAATTATTGTGTAATGGGTTTGAACTGTATTTTTGCAAAAAGAAGAATATAGGTGAGTTGGACTTCTTAATAGAGATGGATGGAAAGGTTGTTCCGATTGAAGTGAAATCAGGAAAAGCATATAAGACACATAAAGCACTGGATCATTTCATGAATGTTTTGGACTATCATATTGAGAAAGCGTTTGTTTTTTCTACTGGAAATGTAGAGAAAGACGGAAAGGTGACGTACCTTCCCATATATATGTGCTATCTTGTTAAAGAACAGAGCATAGGGCAGTTGATTGTGGATCTGAATATGGAGGGATTGTAAAAATAGGGGATTATGGAAACAAAAGATGACATAAATCTACGAAAATATAACAAAAACTATGTTTTGCATCTATTCAGACGTTAAAAAAGCTCTTTACTTGCTAGAGTATTCATGTGGTGAATCTGGTCGTATTATTTTAGATGAGTATGCAATAATAGGTCTAAGCCAAAAAGCTGCTTAAAAGCATGGCATTTCAGATTTAGCCAGCCGTTTGTTTACTATACAATTTTTGATATACCAGTTGTCTGGAATATACTAATCATAGCACCTTTTTAGAAAGAAGACACCACAATATAAGTCGAAATTGGGGGCAAAAACCAATTTTGTGTAATCGGACGATATTTCAGTTTAGTTTTTCATTGAAGGGATAATGGAGTAGTTTGTTTGGCGGTGAAATCAATTCATTAGATTTAATTTGAAATGATTTATATTTGCATGAAAACGCTATTAATTGCCATCAATTTGTATGAAATCGCGTTGCTTTTATGTTACTTTTGATGTATACTAACATAGATTTAGTATTATTATTCGAAATTCGTGAGGTGGAAGGAATGAGCGAACAATATAAAGATAGTTGGATTGGTATAAATGAAGCGGCAGAATACTTAGGAGTAACTAAAGAAACTATTCGCAATTGGATAAAAAAACAAAATGGGATTCCAGCGCAAAAAATTGGAAAACTGTGGAAATTTAAACGATCGGAATTAGATAGCTGGGTTAAAAGTGGAAAAAGCGCAGATGTTTAGGGGGATACAATAATGAAAAAAACTTATTTTCCATCGAATTCGACACTTGAGGAGACTGTTCTCATAGCAGTGAAAAAATTAGGAGGAACAGCAGATGTGCCAGCTATTAATCAGGAGGTTATTAATATTCTCGAACTTCCTGAAGAGATAGTAATGCTTGAGGATGAAAGTGGTCTTGGTACAAAGTTGGACTATAGATTACGTTGGTGTCGCACGAATCTTAAGACGAAGCACAAATTAAAAAATATTAAGCGTGGTACATGGACAATAGATGACGTTGAATAAACTATCAGGAGGTTTTTATGCCTATATATAGAATAAGCAAGGAGTATTATGCCAATTTTTGTGATCATCAAAGAGAAGAATTACTCTCGGAATTTGACTTGGATAAAAATGGAGATATTTTAATCCCTTATGAGCACAAGGGATACATATGCAATGACTTGGTGGTAGAGTCTTCACGTGGAATTAAAGCTGTAAGTATGTTTTCGGGAGCTGGCGGTCTTGATATTGGAACACAGCTTGCAGGGGTGCCTGTACTTACTAGTCTTGATATCTTTGAGGACAGTGTTAGAACTATTCAACAGAATGCTTTCTTTAAAATTAAGAATGCGGTACATGAATGCGGTGATATTACTAAGATTGATGGAAGTCATTACTCTAAGATATTGAGAAGAGAGAATCCGGAGAAACTTATAATTGTTGGTGGCCCGCCTTGTCAGCCATTTTCTAAGGCTGGATATTGGGTTACTAATGAAAAAAGAAATTCAAGTGAAGATCCTAGAAATATGATTAAGCCATATTTTAAGATAATATCTGAACTTCAGCCAGATGGTTTTATGTTAGAGAATGTTGAAAGTATAATGCATCCATCTAATCATGAGGCGGTAGAAACAATTTATGAAAATATGGAAAGGCTAGGATATAAATGTTCTGTTCTTAAGATTAATGCTGCAGAATACGGAATACCACAGAAAAGAAAGAGGGTATTCTTTTTGGCAAGCAAGAAGGATATTAAAGCAGAATTAATACAAACTCATGGATCAGAAAAAGAATGTGCTACCAATCCAGACTTGTTACCGTATGAAAGAGTTGTAGATTGGATTGGAAAATTTGATGATCCGATTTACTTCGGAAACGAAAAATTATCAGCTGAGGGGAAATGGGAACATGAATTAACGTGTGTACCATTTGGAAAGAATTATATAGCTTTGACTGAGAGGGCAGAATATCCGGATCCTGTTTTTGTCGCAGGTAAAAGATATTGGCTTTCATTACTGAAGCTACATCCATTCCTTCCCTCATGGACAGTTATTGCTAGTCCTGGACATTGGGAAGGCCCATTCCACTGGAAGAGCAGAAGATTAAGTATACGTGAATTGGCTGCAATACAAACATTTCCTGATGATTATCAGTTTTATGGAAGTGTCTATTCTCAGCATAAGCAGATTGGTAATGCAGTTCCACCACTTTTAGGGAAAAAGGTTGTAGAGGAGTTGTGTAGATGGATATAAATAAACCTAAAATAGTAAGCCTTTTTTCAGGTGCAGGTGGTTTAGACATAGGATTTGAAAAGGCTGGATTTAGAACTGTATACGCAACTGATGTATGGCAGACTGCGTGCGATACACTTCAAAAAAACAATATGGCAGATGAGGTGTTTTGCGGAGATGTGCGAAACATAGATTTCAATGCCTTAAAGGAAAAGTATGGGGATATCGATTGCCTTATAGGAGGTCCCCCTTGTCCACCATATAGCCAAACGAGACATTATCTTGTTGGGAAGGCAGATGGATTTGATGACGAACATGCAGGCTTCGCCGTGCCGGAGTATTTTCGTGCATTAGAGAAATTGAGACCTAAAGTGTTTTTCTTTGAAAATGTTGATGGTTTCACATTTAAAACTCATCAACATGAGTTTGACTTTCTGAAGAAAAAAGCAGATGAGTTAGGATATAACATTACCTTTAGGGTTGTAAACTGTGCTAATTATGGCGTGCCTCAGACGCGTAAAAGATTTTTTTGCATTGGAGTAAAGAAAGAACTGCCGGAATTTGTATTTCCTGAAGAAACTCATGCAGATCCAGAGAAAAAGACGGATAAAAAACCGTGGGTAACGTGTAGAGAAGTTATAAGCGATTTTGATTCTATTACCGAGGAAGAAAAAACGCAGAAGCCTGGAGCAAAAGATTATGATCTTTTGTGCGAGATACCAGCAGGTGATAACTATCTGTATTTTACGGAGAAGAGAGGTTACCCTAATCCTAAGTTTAAATGGAAATCGAGATATTGGACGTTCTTATTGAAATTGACTCCGGATAGACCCTCATGGACTATTCAGGCAAGTTTTTCAACTAATCAAGGTCCGTTTCATTGGAAGAATAGGTTTTTGAGAATAGAGGAACTAAAACGTATTCAGACTATTCCGGATGAATATGAGCTTTGTGGTGATTTTAAGGAGCAATGGAGACAGGTGGGAAATGCAGTGCCGTCTGACATGGCATATATAATTGCATCTGCGATAAAGGAGGCATATTTCAATGGCAGATAGATATGAGATAAACCATGATGGTGAAATAGTTATAGGGGAAAGTGCACTATGTGCAGATCAAACAAAAGTACTACAGGATCTTTTTAGCCAGTATGGATGGAAATGTATTGAGGAGGAAAAGGAGGGATCTTGTCATAAATTGAGACTTGAACATGCAAGTTGTGATTCAAGAATAATTAATGTATATAGTGGAACTATTAGAAATGAAAGTAGAAACGCTTACGAAAAGAAAATTCAGCTTGGGACGGTATCTGATCCTAGAAAAAAATCTAAGAAGGATACTATTATTTTAGGAATATATGTATTCAATGCGAATGATAGTTTTAAAGATGCAATATTTGTGGGGTATCCAATTGATGAAAGAATTAATTACGATACAAACCCGAGTATAAGAGGCACTTTTGTAAACAAGATATTAATTCAAGCTAAAACTACTGGATTTGTTTATGATGAAGAACATAATTCCGTTGGATTTAGGGCAGATTTCATATATTACTATTTATCAAATTATTACAATATCCATTATGAGAATACTGTAATACCTAAAATGGATGACACGGTTGGCGTAGATGCAACTGACTCGAAGGATCAAAAAGAAAAATTTAAAATCTGGATGAGCTCTCAATTGAAGGCTAATGGTCAGCCGTATAGTGCAAATACCATTACATCGTATATTGGTCAGATGGAGAGAGGGTATGCTGAGTTTGAAAAATTCCATGATTATGTATCTGTTTTTCAAATACAAGATGCTGAAGAGTTAAAGGAATATATGGACTACCTTTTCAACGCAGAGGGATTTGATGCTTTTAATGAAAAGGCAGGAAATAAAGCTTGTAGCAATGGGTTTGTAAAGTATAGACAGTTTCTTGATGAAAATGAAAACTTTTCGTCTGAACTTGTTTATGATACTACTGTACCATCTGATAAAGCACGTAATCGTATCCTCTTTGGAGCCCCTGGTACAGGAAAGAGTTTTACTATAAATAGGGAACGTAAAGAACTTTTAGGAGAGACAAACGAAACTGACTATGAGAGAGTAACTTTTCATCCAGATTATTCGTATGCTAATTTTGTTGGTACATATAAACCAGTGCCGTTCATTGATCAAGATGGTAAAGATGCAATAACTTATGAATATGTGCCAGGACCATTCATGCGAGTGTATGTTAATGCACTTAAGAGCGGAAGAACAGAATCTCCTAAGCCATATCTGTTAATAATAGAAGAAATTAACAGGGCAAATGTTGCCGCAGTTTTTGGGGATGTTTTTCAGCTTTTAGATAGAGATAGCAAACAGGTAAGTGAGTATCCGATCCAAGCATCAGAGGATATAAAAAAATATCTTGCGAAGGAACTTGGGGGAGATCCAGATAATTATTCAAAGATAAAAATTCCAAATAACATGTTTATTTGGGCAACAATGAACAGTGCTGATCAGGGTGTCTTCCCAATGGATACAGCATTTAAAAGGAGATGGGATTTTACTTATATTGGTATTGACGATAATGACGATGATTTAAACGGGAAGACAGTTGAGGTAGGATCTAAGGTTGCACAACGCATTGAGTGGAATAAATTGCGTAAGGCAATCAATGATTTCTTAGCAAAGCAAAAGATAAATGAAGATAAACAGATTGGACCTTATTTCATATCAAGAGATATTGTGGTTCCAGAAGGAACTGTAATAGATAAAAAGAAATTTGCAGAAGTGTTCAAGAGCAAAGTCATTATGTATTTATTTGAGGATGCTGCAAAGCAAAAGAGAGCAACGCTTTTTGAAGGATGCTTTCAGAATAGTAGCCGATATTCAGAAATATGCAAGGAATTTGATGAACATGGTATTGGTATTTTTAATCATGACATCCAACTTGCAGTGGTTCCAGTAGATGTAGCAGGACCTTTTGCAGAAACAACAACGGAGAAAATCTAGAGGAGGTCAGTGATATGATCTCAAAATTTGTACGAGAGCAAAAGAGATATACCCAGACGGAATTAAGTTCTATATTGGAATGTATGGAATCTGAAACGGTTGGTTATATCCGTAAATTAAAAGAATACGGTGTACTTAAAGCTGTCAAATCGTTGGATTGGCAAAAAGATTTATCTGACTTGCAGGAGGAAGATATTGAAATCGCAGATGTCGAGGCTGGTGAAAACAGATATCTGTATGTGTTTACTTTTGTTGGTGTAATAGTAGTAGCTGGTCGAGCATTGAAGTGTTATCCGAAATATTTGCTGACAAAGCAGAATCCTGCGGAAGAACTGAAACAAGTAATAAAGGTGCTTGAAAAGTATAATTCTAAGGAACAGATAGTACGAATGTTCAATGATTCTAGCGAGAGCCAGTCATTCAATTTATTGGCTGTATTATTGTTCCTTTTGCAGGATTACTATGAAAATGGAGTATATACAAATTCTGAGGATATTATCGAAAGTAATGGGTCTGGTGAAATTTTATGGGAGCGTACAATAAATGAAACTTTTACGTTACTTTCAAACAATAGACCATATTATACAGACTTACGTACCAAGCGTAGAATATCAGATGAATATGATTATTTTAAACGATTACATGAATGTATTGTTACTAGAGCATCAAATGAACTAAAAGAAGCTGATCTGTTAGATTTATTTGAGATTACAGAAGTGGATTTGACAGACGAAGAATTAGATGATTTTGGTGATATTGATTATATTCTTTACCGTATTGAAAATGAACTTAGCACACAATTTAATACACGCAAGCAGCTGGTATTGAAAACGTTATACGTCTATATTGACCGTAGCGGAAGTCTATATGATCTTGATTGTCTATCTATTTTTGGTACAAATAATTTTAATTTGGTTTGGGAGAAGGTTTGTGCTGAAATCATGGATAATCAGTTGGAGAGACAACTTGGATCATTACGCTTACCAGTACCCTTGAAATCTAGTTATGATAGGAATACTAAACTGATTGACTTGATTGAGAAACCCCAATGGACAATAACTGGTAAACAGGCAAAGGATACACTTATTCCAGATTTGATTACTATAGCAGAAACATTTAACGGATATAGTTTCATTATTTTTGATGCTAAATACTATAATGCAAGATTAGAAGTAGATGTGCATCCCAAGGGACAGCCGGGTATTGAATCTATAACGAAACAGTATTTATATCAACTCGCATACCAAAGATTTATTCAAGATCATAATTTTTCCGGTGTACAAAATTGTTTTTTATTACCGACAGAGGTTGATTATGTAATTGATAAGGGAGAGGTAAAAATGTGTATGCTTGAAAACCTCGGACTTCAGAATATCAAAGTGAGATTTTTGCCAGCATCACTTGCATATTCTCATTATTTGACCGGAAGAAAAATGAATATTGATGATTTGAAAATATAGGAAATCAAAACACTCGAGGGGAAACTGACTCTTCGGGTGTTTTTGATTAAAGTTAATTTACAAAATGACGCTATACATAAATAATACTTGACAAAAAATGATTAATATGTAAAACTAGAAATACAAAAACGTAATGGAGGTAAAATGATTCAATGACAATTAGTGAAAATCTTACGACAACGATGACAATGATCGGTAAGGCAATTGAAAAAGGTGCGGTTGAAGACACCAGATCATACCTTCAAAACTGTGGAACGATTACTACCAATGGACTACCAGGGGTGAGAGCAGATAAAATAAATACGAATCTCAGTAAAATGGTAGTTTTTGAGGATGTGGAAATTAAGATGTTTAGTAGAAGTTCTTGGAAAGGTGTATTGGTCATAGACAATGGAAATAAAATGCTATTTTCCGTCTGCACTAAGAATACTTTAGATAGGATCATAAAGAACAAAGCTCGCAGAAGTCCTCATTATGCTCAGACAATGGTTAATACGATCAATAAGGATGAGGTTGCACAGGTAAAGCAGATGACCATTGCTGATTTTGATCCGACTTTTACGGTAACATTCAGTGAGGAAGACTTTGAAAGGGATTTCTTTTCTATTATGGAAGATGCTGTTTGTGGGTATGATGGTTATCGATTCTGGGTAGTTTCATATGAAGTTGAGAAGTTTGTTATGAAAAGCCTGTCAGCTATCCTCATGGATAAGGATTTTGATAGGGTTCGGGAGATATCTATACTTGAAGCTTTAAAACCAAACTTCGGAGAACTAACAGCAGTGGAGCGAAAGCAGGAAAAGGAAAAAGATGTGCGTAGTTTGCTTTCGGTTAAGGCAGGAATACCTGCAAGTAAATCTACTGAGCCTGAGAAGCGTACTGAAATATTGCCGAAGTCTGTAGAGGAGAGTAAGGAAGCATAAGTCCTTTGGCAGTAAGTTATCATATAAAATTATGTTTCCTGTACAGATATGAATACACAGAAATTTAATGGACATAGGTTAAAAGAAGCCTTACAGTTCAGAGAAAAGAAAATGACAGAGCTTGCTGATGAAACGGGTATCAGCAAGCAGTCTTTATCATTATATGCAAATGATGGAAATATACCGCCGTTTGACAATGTTATAAAAATCGCAAGGGCATTAGAGTTCCCGATAGATTTTTTCATGTGTGAAGATTTGTGTACAGTGTCGACTGGAAATACTTATTTTCGATCACAAGCATCTGCAACAAAAAAGTCAAGAAACGCTCAGAAAATAAAACTGGAATATGTTTCAAAAATGTATGAAGTAATTCTAAACTATATGAATGTTCCGGAGTTAAACATTCCTGATACTTCAACTATTAATATCCCAGAAGACATTGTTAATGTGGATTCTGATCAAGCAATTAATGAAATTGAGAAGCTTGCAAAATTGGTTCGAGAACATTGGGATCTTGGAAATGGTCCGATAGATAATTTGCAGTATGTATTACAGTCTAACGGAATAATTGTGACCGGATTCCGAGATATTGATACGGATATAGATGCATTCAGCCAGCAAATTACAATAGATGGTAAAGTGATTTATATCATTGCTTTGGCAATTGGGAGTAAACCGATTGAAAGACTTAGATTTGACATGGCTCATGAACTGGGGCATATATTAATGCACACCTGGGGCGAGGATAACGAAGATATTTCTAAGGAGGAATTTAATGCGAGAGAGAAACAAGCCAATATGTTTGCTAGCGCACTATTACTTCCAAAGGAAACATTTTCGAAGGCTGTTTCAGCTTATCCTACCAATATAGATTACTACCTTGCATTGAAGAAAAAGTGGAAAGTTTCTATGCAGGCAATGATGTATAGAGCAAGACAGCTTGATATCATTTCAACGAATCAGTTTCAATATATGATGCGTACAATGTCAAAGAATGGTAACAGAACACATGAACCGGGTGATAAGCCTGGTGAAATAGGAGATACAATTTTTCAGGCTGCGTTAGATATGCTTTTTGAGGGGGGGTATCTCACCGTGAGAGAATTGCTGAAAGAATTTGGACGATACGGTATATATCTTTCACAGAGTGATTTGGAAAATCTTATGTATCTGAGAGAAGGAACATTGTACCAAGAGCCGAAGGTTATTCCATTTATGACAATTAAGAAAGATATAGAATAAAATTTATCTGGTAAGGGAAAAGTGCAAGTACCTTACCAGGTGTTTCTAATAATGAAAGGGGGAACTGTTATAGCAAATAGAAAAATGTATGTAGCAAAAAAGAATATAAATTGTTAGCTAAAGCATTGATTTTAATAAATGATTAGAACATATAGTATTCAAGTTATATTGACAAAATCACAGCAATGATATTGTAGTAGATGGGATGAACAAACATTATGCTCACAAAACAAACAATTCTTGAAATATTAGACAAGCCTGGCCTGCAGGCAGGAATCAATGATTACTGTTATTTGCTTAATAATCTGTATTCTACCAATGTGGCAGAAGATGCACATTATCAGGATGTATTCAGAAAATTTTATCAGATGCGGAAATTTTACAGTGATGAATTTGCAAGTGGTTATTTTCAGCTGCTTGAGGAATTGAAAGCAGATCAAAATAACGTCACTTTTCAGGAGATATTTGATCGGATACTGGGGATACAGAATACCTTTGAAATGTCTTTTTCGAGTAAAATGTTACATATGCTGCAGCCAGAGAATCCGATTTGGGACAGTGTGGTTACGAAGGAGCATTTTGGACTTTGCATACCGGCATCAGGATATAAAAACCGTGAAAGTGTATGTGTGCAGAGATACGATTTGTACAAAAAGAGGTTTTACGAATATTTACATTCTGATGAAGGACAGATGATCCTGACTTTATTTAATCAGAAATTCCCCGATCTAGAGATATCTGATGCTAAGAAGATTGATTTTGTGTTATGGCAGGATCGAAGCAAACAGACGGCAAATCCCCCATCCGACTGCACCATTCCAATTGATAATGGTCTTATTAATATCCGGGTAGGGGCAGTTATAAGAAAGGGAAACCAGTTCCTTATGGTTGGCAATGACCGGCAGGACTATTTATATTCTGTGGGTGGAAGAGTGAAATTTGGGGAAACGGCAGAACAAGCAGTGATAAGGGAAGTATTTGAAGAAACGGGAACTGAAATGGAAGTAGATCATCTTGGTTTTATTCAGGAGAATTTCTTTTATGGAGATACTGGAATAAAGAAAGATAAGCTAATTTATGAAATCTCTTATTATTTTTATATGAAAGTACCGGAAGACTTTCAACCGAAATGTGAAAGTTTTACCGATGATAACAGCAGGGAAAATTTAGTCTGGGTGACGACAGACTGTAAGCAGATATTGTATCCGGAATTTTTCCGCACAGAACTGGAAGATCCAAAGCCGTATGTGATACATATTGTGACAGATGAGCGGCAGGCTGGGGAAGGAAAGAAAGACCATGGCACTGTTTAAGAAAAAACTCATTCTGCATACCTATGATAAAGAAAATGAAAAGCCGCTGATTAAGGCAAGTATCTGTAATGGAGAGCAGGTTGCAGGATTTAAGAATCTGCATACAGGCGAATTCAGGGAAGTGATGCTGATTCGAGGCTTTGAGGATCTTGAAACATTTAAGAAGCAGTATGGAATTCAGGATCAGATCACAAAGGAATATTGAACATCTGGATGCATTCGCGTTCGAATGCACCCAGACGTTAGCTGCCGGTGGAGAAAATGTGATTTTGCCTGCAAAAAGATGATCCTATGATCCTAAATTGTGCCGTCCTTTTCGGCCTGATCGACTTCTATGGCAAGCTTCTTTACATGGCCGGAGAGCATGAGCAGGGCAATCAGGTTGGGGACTGCCATAAGTCCGTTGAAGGTATCGGAGATGTCCCAAAGCAGTCCTAAGTTCATGGTAGCACCAACGATGGAAACGAAGGAATATACCACGAGGAACGGGCGGACGAACTTTTCACCGCCGAGGAACTCGATGCAGCGGGAGCCGTATAAGCCCCATCCGATAATGGTACTGAATGCAAAACAGCACATGGCAATCGCTGTGAGGATGGATACCCAGCCGCCATAGGTTGCCGTAAAGCCGGAGATGGTTAATTCTGCACCGGCTGCCTGTCCATAGGAAATATTCGGAGCGGCAAGCAGAATGACGAGTCCGGTCAGGGTACAGATTACAATGGTATCCATGAAAACTTCAAAAATTCCAAACATACCCTGGTGAACTGCATTGTCAGTATCGGCACAGGCATGGGCGATGGATCCGGTACCAAGGCCGGCTTCGTTGGAGAAGATTCCTCTTGAAACACCCTTTTTCATACTAAGGAACATCGATCCGATGATACCGCCGGTTGCTGCTCTGGGAGTAAAGGCACCACTCACAATCCGGGCAAAGACTCCGGGTACGCGTTGGATGTTCAGGATAATTACGCCCAAGGCAAGGATGACATACAGAACTGCCATAAAAGGGACGAGCTTTTCAGATACCTGTCCGATTCGCTTGATTCCGCCAAGCAGTACCATGGCAACCAGTGCGGCGATAAAGATGCCGAAGATCAGGTTAACATTGCTGCTGGGTTCGCCCTTTAAAATATTAAAATTCATAAGTGCGGTATTTACAGAAGAAACAATGGTATTTACCTGAGTCGCATTACCGGTTCCGAAGACGGTCAGTACGCCGAAGACCGCATAAAAGACAGCCAGGAAATGCCATTTTTTAGAAAGTCCGTTTTTAATGTAATACATAGGTCCGCCAACGTATTCGCCGTTTTTATTTTTTTCACGGAAATGGATGGCGAGAGTTACTTCAGAAAACTTGGTACACATGCCTAAGAATGCGGAACACCACATCCAGAAGATGGCACCCGGTCCGCCAAGTGCGATGGCACCGGCAACGCCTGCGATATTTCCGGTTCCGACGGTTCCGGCAAGAGCCGTACATACAGCCTGAAAGGGACTCATGGAGCCATCCCTGGCTTGCGTTTTGTCAAAAATCTTTCCGATGGTGTTTTTCATGGCAACGCCAAACTTGCGCACCTGAATACATCTCGTTCTGACGGTTAAAAGGATGCCGACGCCGATGATGCAGATCATGGCGGGAACACCCCAGATGAAGCTGTTTACAACACTGTTAATACTTGCAATTTTTTCTGACATTTTCCCTTTATTCCCTCGTAAATTTTTTAAAACGACAACTTAATTATTATGACATAGAATCGTGTCGGTTTACAAGAAATTTTTTGAGGATAATTGGCGGATGGATAACAGGCAATAGAAAATTAACAATGTGAATTGAGATCTGTTCCAGTCCGTGATACGATAAGAAAGAGATCAGATTGGATCAGGAGGACAAACCATGGCTTACTATGTGGCAGAGGATGCAGTTATCAAAGGAAATATCACAATTGGAGAAGACTCGGGCATCTGGTACAATGCAACGATCCGTGGCGATTCCAATCAGATTGCCATTGGCAGCAGGACGAATGTACAGGACAATGCCGTGGTGCATGTGAGCTCCGGCTATCCGGTGAGCATTGGGGATGATGTGACGGTCGGACATGGAGCGATTGTTCATGGATGTACGGTTGGAAGCAACACACTCATTGGAATGGGAGCTATTATTCTGAACGGAGCAGTGATTGGAGACAACTGCATCATTGGTGCGGGAGCTCTTGTGACACAGAATACACACATTGCGGATGGAAGCCTTGCCTTTGGCAATCCGGCGAAAGTGATCCGCAGCCTGACTCCGGAGGAAATCAGGGAAACGGGGAATAATGCACAGCGATATGTGAATGCGGCGAAGGCTCAGCTCCGGGAAGTGAACTGTGAATAATTACTGTAATTGTTGCAACTATTCAGTACAGGTCGAAGCATTTACTGCTGAGACCGTAAGAAAATGATTCAGTAATGCAAAATCCTATCGGCGAAGCCGATTTAGAATGGATTTTGCATCGTAACTGTGAAGGTACTGAACAGTTACTAATTGTTCAATTATGCCATTCGTATAGTGGTAAAGCATACGAAAAAGGAGACAAATAAGATGGAACATTATTCGGTTTATGAACTTTTGTGGCTGTTTTACATTTACTCGTTTCTTGGATGGATTTTTGAAGTGGTACTGGCAGCCTGCAAGCAGCGGAAATTTGCAAACCGCGGACTGGTGAATGGTCCGTTCTGCGTGATTTACGGTATTGCAGCGGTGCTGATGTCCGTGGGCTTACGGGAAATGTCGGGACCGTGGCTGTTCCTTTTTGCAACCGTATATGCAACGGCTGTGGAATGGGTAGCCGGTCATCTGATCGAAAGGGCCTTCAGGGAGCGTTGGTGGAATTACTCCGACATGAAGTGGAACCTGGATGGCTATATCTGTTTACCGATGTCTCTTTGCTGGGGGTTGCTGGGATTTGTGACCGTGCGCTGGGGCAATGGACTGGTGCTGCAGCTGATTTCCTTATTCCCGTCTCTTCTTATGAAAATACTGCTTCTGGTGCTGATGATTGCGCTGGCAGTGGATGTACTGGCCTCTTATATCCTGTTAAAAGGAAGAGGAAAATATCTGGCACAGTGGGAGGCCGCCAATGAACAGCTTGACAAGGTAAGCTTCCGCCTGCGCAAGACCATTACCGGAATTATTGACCGGCGAATCAATAAGGCTTACCCCAAAGCGGTCAGGACAACACATGCAGAAGCTGCCGGTGAGATGGCCGGAGCGAAGGTGTTTGCGGCAGGCTGCGGGTTCTATAAGGTGGTGATGCTGTTCTTCGTGGGTGCTTTCCTGGGAGATATTACAGAAACGATCTTCTGCCGGATCACGGCCGGAGTCTGGATGAGCCGGAGCAGTGTGGTCTGGGGACCGTTCAGCATTGTCTGGGGACTTGCCATTGCACTTGGAACAGCAATGCTTTATCGATATAAGGATCGCAGTGATGGATTTTTGTTTGGAGTAGGAACCCTGCTTGGCGGTGGCTATGAATATCTGTGCAGTGTGTTTACGGAGATTGTATTTGGCAAGGTGTTCTGGGATTACAGTAAGCTTCCGTTTAACCTGGGAGGACGAATCAACCTGCTGTATTGCTTTTTCTGGGGCATCGCTGCGGTTGTATGGTTTAAGAAGATTTATCCCTTTGCCGCCAGGTGGATTGAGAAGATCCCGATGAAAGCAGGCAGGCTTCTGACATGGGTACTGATCGTGTTTATGTGCTGCAATGTGGCAGTTTCCTGTGTGGCACTTGTCCGTTATGATGAACGCAGTAAGGGCATCGCAGCAGAAAGCTCCTGGCAGCAGTGGGCAGATGAGCATTACGATGATGCGAAAATGGCGAAGATTTATCCGAATGCGAAGGTAGCTAAGTAACCACATGAGCTAAACCTAAGCTGCGTTAGCAGTGGTTTTACGAATGCGGTTCTGGATAGTTATGATTATGATATGATTTAATGTAGTGTAATTAAGCCGGTTCCTAAGAACCGGCTTAATTGGTATATACATACGTCGTTTTTATAATGATACTAACAAGGTTAGGAGGGATTGCGTATCTCAAAGCTATACTTTAAACAAAGAAAAATGTGTAAATTCTAATTTAAAAATTTGGAAAAATGTGCAAAACGTCATTAATAATTGCAGAAAAATGTGTTATACTATGCCGGAATGCTCAACCGGGTTTATAATGTTTCCAAGATGGAGCATCCCTTGTCTGCGTTTGATAAACTGGATCAGTTCAAGCTCTTTGTTTTTGATACCGGACTTCTTAAACACATGGCTGGCATTGATAATAGCGCGATCCTTTTAAAAGTGGATTACCAGTTCAAAGGGCCATTGACTGAGAACTATGTCCTGCAGCAGCTTCGGGGACAGTTTGAGGTAGAGCCGCAATATTATTCTGATAAAAACAGTGAGATCGATTTTGTTTTGCAGAATGGGACAGAAATTATTCCTGTTGAAGCCAAAGGTGGGGATGACAAATCAGCTCCCTCGTTTAAACGATATATTACCGAACACCATCCGGAGCATGCGCTGCGTTTTTCCAAGCGTGGTTATCGCAAGGATGGTGCATTTATCAATATTCCTCTTTATCTTGTTGGAAAAACCAGAAAACTTCTTTAAACAAAAGCCCGTCATAGTCAAAGGACTACGGCGGGCTTTTGACATGGCAGAAAAGTAAAAAGAAATTAATTCATTACGGACATTGAGGAAATAATTGCGGTAATTTCCTCCTCCGTAACTTCCTGTTCAAAGCTTAAAGCATAGGCATAAGTGCCATCCGTCCACGAAGCCAGAGTGTACTTTTCGGAATTCCCTTTTAAGAGAATGTCTAAGTTATTGACAGTAAGATGCCGTTCATTCGAATATTCATTCCAATCGCCGGAAATATCTTCGGTTCCTTTTGCTTTGCGGTAGCTGAGGGACTGTCCGTCACCGGTGTAGTTGATTTCTGCAAAATCATTAAAGTAAGAGCAGTAGGTCACCTGACGGACTTCAAAGGGAAGTGAAGTCAGGTCTTCTACAGGAAAGCCAACGGCTTCCGAAAGTGCGGCAGTATCTTCAAGTTCCACAATTCCATAGGAACTGCCTGCCATGGGTTCATCTTGGGAGGGAGGAATTGAGGATTCGAGTCCGTCAGAGTTCGGAATTCCGGAATCAGGGTTTGTGGCAAGTTCTTCCTGGGAGGAAGGTACAGAGACTTTATTCTGTGGAAAATTCCAGAATTTTCCGCTGGTAAGAAAGGCTGCAAGAACGAGAACCGCAAAGCAGGCAGCGACACCCATCTGCTTCTGATAGGAGGTAAATGGGATTACCGTCTTTTTCTTTTTCATGGAGGCTGCGTTGACATTGGATAGAATCCGCTGCTTCATGTCTTCTGTTACAACAAGATGTTCCATGATTTCATCATATTTACGCAAAGTCGTACACCTCCTTCAGGGTAATCTTTAACTGTTCCCGCCCACGACGCAGGTCGGAACGGATGGTACTTTCTTTTCGCCCAAGAATCCGGACAATATCTACGGTGGAATATCCCTCATAATAATAAAGATGAATGACCTCGCGATATTTTTCAGGGAGCTGCTTTATTGCCTCCCATACGAAGGAGAGGTCTTCACATTCTTCCGCAATCAGTGTTTCATCGAGCTCATCGGTGCGACGGATTTTATTATAAGTGATCCGGTTTTTGGAAAGGTTGGCAGCCACACGGAGAAGCCAGGCCTTCTGATGTTCGTCGGATTCAAAGGCAGGGGCAGCCTGCAGATATTTCAAAAGGGTATCCTGCAGGACTTCTTCGGCATCCTGTTCGTTGTGCAGATAAGAATAGGCGAGCCGCAGGATCCGGTTTCCGTAGGTGTCCAAAAGAAAGGCTGCTTCTTTTTTAAATCCGGCATCCGCTGTAGTTATTTTTGGAGACTGCGGTATGTAGGAAGCTTCATATGGATTGGTGCATTCCAAGGAATTGTTTTCTAAGTAAGAGGCGATTCTTTGAAAAACAGAGGTTATCTTTTTCCTTAGAAAGCAGCTCTTTCTCTGGATTGGAGATTTGAACAGAAAAAACATTCTGCTCAAAATTCCGTTATTCATAAAAGGAAAAGAAATCGTAGGATTCATGATCATTCTCCCTGATGCTGGTAAATTTCGTTTTGTACAGCCTGGAGTCCTTGTGTGTAAAATGTATGTGTAGGATTCCATAAGGCAGAAATTACTGAATTTCTGCTAAGAGTTCAGTGAGTTCCGCGGTAGTGAGTCCCTTGGAATACACAATGGCATAAGTATAGGTGCCATCACTCCACAAGGCGTTGGAGATAGTTCCGTCATTGCCTCTGGTTGTGATTTCAGTATCATTGATGGTTAAACGGTCCGTCTCGGCGTAAGTATTGTAATCTCCACCGACATCAGCAGTATCTGTACCGAGTACCTTGCGTATCATAAGGCTGTCACTGTTAAAGTCGATTGTTTCCCAGTCGAGCTTGTTCAGGGCATCGTCATCGAGTCCTTCGAGTGGATCCTGATCTGCATAAATGGCTTCAATGAGATCTCCTTCTATCGCAAGAATGGTACGTTCGGAATAATCACCGTAATGCTCCGGAACCGTGAAATCGAATCCTGCCAGTTTCTCACATTCTTCAAGCGTACCTTCCACGAAAGGATTGGGCATGCCGACAAAAGTATCATCGTCACCTTCTAAGGTATCAATTGTTGTATCCTTGCCATCACCAGGTTCCCATGTGGCAGGATCTTCACTAATGAGAGTCTCATCTGATGCAGCAGAGGCAGTGTTTTCGGCACCGATGGCAGTGGTGTCAGTGTTCTTCTGACCGGATCCACAGGCACACACAGACAAAGTTAACATAGCGCAAAGTGTTAAAGCAATTATTTTTTTCATAATTAAAAATCCTTTCTGATGTAAAAATTATTTGGAACATTTTCCTGTTCTACCTTATATACAAATGAGCAGCGGGAAATGTTGCAGGAAAAAGAAAAATTTCCAGATCGGCGGGATAAGAAGTAAGTTTAAATAAGTTTACCTTTCAAGGCCGTGTGTTCACTCGTATGATAGAGCGAAAAACTATGATAAAATATGATTGACAATAGATTATCCTAAAACGAAAGGGCATTATGGTATATATTACACGAGAGTTTGCACAGTTTGCCCGTGTGCTGTTCTTCCAGACCCAATCCTTATAGATGAGGTGCAGAAAGAACCGTAACTGCTGTTGGATATTGTATACTCAAGCCATCGTATGGATCTGGTTAAGGACAGAGGTCTTGTGAAAAAGGCGCTTCCGGTTGCGGTAGTCCTTACGATCTGTGCGACCGGTTCGGAAATGAATTCCGGCGCGGTAATCAGCAATGAGAAGACCCATGAGAAGCTGGAAATCAACCATCCTCTTTTATATCCCGTGTTATCGATCTGTGATCCGACCTATTTATATACCCTGCCTTCAAAGCAGACAGCAGCCGGTGCGGTTGATATATTGTCCCACGTAATGGAGCAGTATTTCCAGCCGAATGATGAGGCATATATCACGGATGTGCTCAGTGAAGCAGTAATGAAAACCGTAATAAAATATGCCCGCAAGGCCATGGATGAGCCGGAAAATTACGAGGCACGTTCCAATCTGATGTGGTCATCCACAGTAGCGCTGAATCATCTGCTTACCGTTGGAAAGGGTGGTGCCCGGAGTGTTCATCCCATTGAACATGTAATCAGTGCTTATTATGACATCACACACGGAGTAGGCCTGGCGGTACTGACACCGGCCTGGATGAGCTATGTATTATCGGACATGACGGCACCCCGTTTTGCAAGACAGATATTGTATCAGGCAGTATCTGTCTTTTTTTATAGGAAAGTATCGCTGGAATTTTCTATAAAGAAAAAAGCTCCGCACGGATGATTTTGTTTGTTCTGCACAGGGTAAACTTTACTATTTTTTTAGTGGGGGTTATGTGGTATGGTATGTATAAAGGAGGGGAAAGCCTTGTTACGTCCAACGGCAGTTAAAGTGGAAGCAGTATGTGCTTATCAGATATTAGTAGAATTTGATAATGGAGAAAAAAATATTTTGATGTAGAGCCTTATATTCAGGGAGAATGGTATGGAAAGCTGCGGATACTTGAATATTTTAAGAAGGTTACTACGGATGGTTTTACGGTCGTATGGCCTGATGGTCAGGATATTTGCCCGGATGAGTTGTATGATTTAGGAAAACTGGTGTCCTAGTCCCACGGATTATGAATTAATTATTTTTAAAACCAAAATTGTGAAAGGAAAGCAACATAGCCCACTTGATTAACAGAGAGGAGACAAGAGATGATACGTTTTAATAATGATTACAACCATGCCGCGCATGAGAGTATTTATGAAGCAATGAAGGCCGATCAGGCAAACAATTATCCGGGATACGGAGCAGATGAATGGTGTACGAAAGCTGCCGAAGAGATTAAAAAGCTGATTGGCAGGGAAGATCCGGCCATATATTTTTTTCCGGGAGCAACACAGGCGAATTTTGTGGTGTGTGCCGCAGCATTGAATCCGATCCAGAGTGTCGTTTGTCCGAAAACAGGACATATCAACTGCCATGAAGCCGGTTCCATTGAAAACACCGGACATAAGATTATTGAAATTCCGTCAACGGAAGGGAAGATCACGGCACAGCAGGTGCGGGAATGTGCTTCTCCCTATTTTGAGCACGGAGAGGCAGAATATCTGACCGAACCGAAATTGGTATATATTTCATTTCCAACGGAATATGGAACGATTTATTCGTTAAAAGAATTACAGGAGCTTCACCAGGTATGTAAGGAATATGGAATGTACCTGTTCGTGGATGGCGCGAGAATGGGATACGGACTGGGCGCATCGGTGAATGATGTAACCTTAAAGGATCTGGCAGAGCTTACGGATGTGTTTTATATTGGAGGAACCAAGTGTGGTGCGATGTTTGGGGAAGCCGTTATTCTGGTGAATGAGGAGCTGAAGCGCCACTTTAAGACCTATATGAAACAGAATGGCGCAGTTCTTGCAAAGGGATGGCTGCTGGGATTGCAGTTCTACACGCTTTTGAAGGACGGAACCTATTTCACGATTACGAAAAAGGCAGATGAGCAGGCAATGCGGATTAAGGAAGCCTTTCACAAGAAAGAGATCCCGGAATACATGGGAAGCTACACGAACCAGCAGTTTGTGATTTTGTCGAAGGAGCAGGAAGAAAAGCTTTCGCAGAAATATATTTTTGAGCTGGATGGGGTGCTGACGGACGGACGCAGCGTGGTGCGCTTCTGTACAAGCTGGTCCACGACAGACGAAGAAGTAGATGAACTGGTACGGGATATTCTGGCACTTTAGGATGGAAGATTCTCAAGGAAGTCCGGGGATTGGCATAACGGTAAGGTTATAGTGTTTGCGGAAAGGAGAAAACTGTGATGAAGAGAAAGATTTTGCTCTCGATGCTGGTAGTGATGACTTCGATTTGTATGCTGACGGCATGCGGAAATTCTTCCAACCCTGCACAGGATACGAAGAGTACGGATGCAACAGAAAGCGAATCGATGATGCAGGATGAGGAAAAGCAGACCGCAGAAGAAACGGATGCAGTCGGGACAACACTTTCCGGAGACGATCAGGAAACAGCCGGTGTAGATGCGGATAGTATGTCAAGAAATGTTGTCTATCGTTCGGATGAGTTTTATCTTTCGATTGGTCTGCCTGAGGACTGGGAGTACCGGATTTTATCAGAAGAGGATCTGGAAAAAGAAGATAATCTGTATTCCTGTGCGATCCGTTTCTGGCAGAAGGATTATCCGGAGGATATCTTTGTGCTGGGATACCAGGCACCGTTTGGTATGTGTGGAACCGGCGTGACGATAGAGGAATTGAAGCTGGAGAATGGGATCACCGGATGGCGATATACAGAAGAACTGGATTCGTCGTTGTGGCTGACGATTACATTGAATCATCCGGAAAACGATGTGAGCGGTGGAACGTATCTGATTACAGCAAGTCCGTCTCTGAAGGATTGGAAGGTACTGGAGCCTGCCTTTGAAGAGATTCTGCAGACCGTGTGGGTTGGAACAAAGAGCGGGGCAGAGGAATTGCTGAAAGGAGCCGACGACGATCTGCTCAAAGAAGATGCGGATGTTCCTTCGAAAGAAACGGTTCTGGAGCGGCGGAATGCCTGCCTTCAGGGAATGTCGGAAGAGGACATTGCGCGGCTTACCGAGAATATTAAGGTTGCCAATCTGGCAATGGAATATAGTTTCCTGTATGACCGGTTGTTTGAAAGAATGGCAGATCCGGAGGATCTTTACTGGAATTATGTCGATCAGAAGGGAGACATCCAGATTGGTTATTCGCTGGAGCAGGAAGCAGTGGATGCATGGAAGGAGTATTCGCAGAATGCCGAAGAGATCACGGATATGGATTCTTACTGGAAGGCCTATCAGCAATATGAGGAAGAGCACGGCCAGCCGGTATATACCTACAACCGTTTTGATGCAGATAACTTTATCGCGTTGATGGAAGAGATGAAGGGATTGCTTAAGAATGATATGCTTACCGCGGATCTTAACCAGTTGATTGAGAACACGCGTCAGGCAAAAGAGACACATGATGTCACTTATATTAAGGAAATTTATTACCTACTTCATGATATGGATTATTATCTGCTGCGGTATGCTCCCGATGATGTTGCATCCTTTGTACAGGATAAAGGCAGAATCGCGGTTTATTACGGAGTTTTACAGGTGTACGGGTAAGAAAAGCCAGAAGGAAGAAGCATATGGAATAAGAATCAGGGCATTCCTGCGGGAATGCCCTGTCTGTTTACAGTAACTGCACTTTTACAAATTCAGCAAAGCGGGGCAGAGCCATGAAAATTTTTCCATATTCTCGGGTGTCAATAACACCTTTTCGCTTTAATCGTTCCCGGTAGACAGAAAATAACTCTGATCTCATCCCTAGCCGTTCCCGGATATTTTTGATTCGATATTCTCCACTTGTCGCAATTTCGATTAGAATTTTCTTATCCAGTTCGGACAGTTCAGACCATATTTTGCTATATACATATTCTTCCAGATACTGGTCATACTCTGGTAAGATTTCTTCCAGAGATTTTGTATCCCTGTGAAGCCAGTATAGATATCCCAGCACCTGATAGGCAAATGGATAGCCTTTGGTAAGGGAGGTCATTTTCTCTGCGGTTTCCAGATCAATCTGAAAAATATCAGCATAACTTTTGCGGACTGCAGTATAATTTAAAGGCTCTAAAATTAACTTGGGAGCGCGGTATAAAAAGGTGAGGGCCTTGTCGTTCTGCAATTCGTAGATGTTTTCATATAATCCGGTCATCAAAAGGAAAATCGGATAATCTTCCCTGAGAAAAATCTGAAAAGAACTGGTGAAAATTTTTATGTTTTCAGAGTTGGTTACTTCATCAATAGTAATCAGAAGACGTTTTCCCAGTTTTTGGATATGGCTTAACATATGCATAAGGACATCCTCAATATCGGTAACCGGTGGAGCATGTTCAATGGATACGCCCAATCCGAATGCGGAAAAATCAAGCTTTGCCTTTATGAAACATTCATGCAGATCCGGAATGCTGTATATCTTGGCCGCAAGGCTTTGCAGTAAATCCCGTGTAGGATTCAGTTCCACAGTAATCCAATTGGAAAGCTGGCCTAGTTCTGTGGAAATATTGGTCATCATAACCGTTTTGCCGGAACCGCGGACACCTGTAATCATATAGATCTGGTTGGATGGAAGCTCGGCATTAAAATTATCAATAATTTCATTAGTCTGTGTAATACGGGAAATATATTGCACTGGTTTTTTCCCGAAAGACAGAGTAAAAGGATTGTTCATGGCTCACCTCATATATAAGTTTATATAACTTTTGGCAAGAGATATTGCGGCTATGGGAAATGAATGCAGAAGGGAAATGTAAACACTTACTATTCCTAAATAGACATTTCATGAGAAAATGTGCATATTTTATAAAAAATAAATGTTGCGCAAAAATAATAGCTAAAATTTGCTCAAAAAATATAGGAATAACTTACAAAAATATTCAAAATACACAAAAACAGTTTACTAATGTGAAGTGATAGTGCTAATATACAGTACATAGTGTTGTAAGAGCTTACAAATGTAATCGTTTACAACAAAGCGCAAGAACAGAAAACAGTGCAAAAAATTACGGAGATTAGAGCGCTACCGTAAAAAAATGGGAGGATTGTATGAGTCGATGTAAGAGAAAAAGATTTCTGGCATTTATGTTGACCGTGGCTATGTTGCTGGGTGTCATGCCGGTGGATCTGCTGGGCGGTATTGCCAGTGTGAAGGCTGCGGAGACGGTCCATGAGGTGAACTTTACAAAGCTACCTGTAGAAGGAAAAAAAGATACGGATCCATTTACAAATGATATGATGGCAGACAGCTATTATGCACTTGTTGGAAGTGCAATGTGTAGATTAAACAGTGAAGCAACAAAAGTAAAAGCTGTTGAACTGTCAAATAAGGAAGGAAAATCTGCCATAAATTTTACGGTTAGTGGAACGGCAACCTTGGAAGTGAAATTTAGTAGTACTGGTGGTGGAAAAACCTCGAAACTGGCATTAAAAAAAGATGGAACACAGATAGCAGATTCTGTGAAGGAAGCTACAGGAACAACTGGTGAAACAGTAACTTACTCGAACCTTGCTACAGGTACTTACTCAATCATTAGTGCAGAAGGATTTACGGAGAGAAGCGTTCGAATCATAAGTATTAAGGTAACAGAGACATCGCAGGATGTTCCCGCAGGTGCAACCGTTTCTGGTAACATTGCAGTTGTAGATAACACGAACGGATTGGTGCAGGAAGGCCAAAAGGTTAGCCTGACCGCAGCAGAGAACAAAGATACAGTAGAGTTAGCTGTAGGAGTTGAAAATGAGGATATTACCTTGAGTGCCGGAACTAAGTACAACATCGTTGCTCCGAACGAGAATGTCCGCGCTGTTGCAGAAGACGGTAAGACCACCATTACCACCGGTACGGAAGCTTTTAGCACTACCATTACCTTAGGTAAGGCAAAAGTAGAAGCACTGGTAAAACTGGCAGAAGGTTCTGAACTGGAGAATGGTGCGACTTTAACATTGATCAATACAGCAGATGCTGGTGATACTGTTCAGCTGACACCTAATGGAACAGTACCCCTTAAGGTAGGTGCAACCTACGAGATTTCTACGAGTATGGCATTAGCTGATGCGAAAGTAAATGGTGAAAAAACGGTTACTGTTACAGAAGAAACTACAGAGCTGATCATTTCTATAGAATCCACACAGGTAGCGACAACGATCACTGTGAAAGATGCAGATGGTCTGCTGGGTGATGGAGCGGTGACATTGACCAATATGAAAGATACTGCCGACGTACATAGCTTTAAGAGTGGAGAAGCAGTATCTCTGACGATTGGAGAGGTATATAAAGTAAGCTGCGCAGTAAACAACGCAATTATTAAGATCAATAACAGTACAATATACAAAGCGTCAAGAGAAACTACAAATGCAAATGTGGTTATAAGTGCAAAAGATGCAGATTTGCATGAACTGGATCTGAGCGGTGGACTGTTAAAAGGACAGACTTATGAAGGCGGTATTTCTGTTCTGGCAGATATGCCTTATACATCGAATACGTTAGAGGCATGTGGTGTTTTATATGAGGGAACCGTACAGACCCCGAAAGAGAATCCTTCACCAAATAATGGAGCAATCCCTACTACCGGTGCTGCGGTGAAACTGGTTGCAGAAAAGGCGGGTAAGCTGAAGGTTACAGTATCCCTTGTAAGCAAAGTTTACTATTTCCTGGAAGAGACTGCAAACGGTCCCAAGGAAGTATTGAAATTTGATAATACAACAAATACACAAACTGGTGGAAAGGTTCTGATTCTTCCGGTAGAAG
>ERZ827423.1258-NODE-1258-length-25747-cov-2.763117_pt1 | contig 25747 bp, 14 predicted proteins | sample MGYA00519775_ERZ827423 | MGnify/ENA primary metagenome ERZ827423 (study PRJEB31778, sample SAMEA3449296) | human gut metagenome | biome: human gut; feature: human-associated habitat; material: faeces | place: United Kingdom | collected 2010/2012 ...
AAGCAAAGCTATGATCGGCTTGCCGGTTCTCTTGAGAATCTCTATCAATTCAAGCTGATTACCGGGTAATGAAATATCCGAAATATCCATACCCTCTCCGCAGTCAAGGAATTTTTTTGCCTTAATTGCCGCTCCGTTATTAAAATCGTAGGTAAGATTTGAGTTGTTTTTCGCCGTACTTCCGCCTATTGTTACAATTATAACATCGGATCCTTCGCAAAGCCTTAAAGCATTATCAAAATCCTCTGTATCGCCTGTAAAGCTCCACCCCTTTGTAAATCCCGACAAATTGAGCGTTTCCTTAAAGACATCCTTAATTGCCCTTGCCTGATCGTCTACAAATGGCGTATAGTCGCCTAACTGATAGTAAATATCAGCCGCATGCTCGCCTATCAGGGCAACCCTTTTGTTAGTGTCTATAGGTAATATGCCGTTATTTTTAAGTAATATGACAGATTCTGCCGCCATATCATAGGCCAGCTTTTTCTGTATTCCGCTTTCAATAAATACCGAAAGCGAGTCGTCCTCTTTAATATAGGGATTATCAAAAAGTCCTAATTCGCATTTCTTTTCAAGTATTCTCGTTACCGACTCATCAATAAGCTTTATATCTGCAAGCCCTTCTTCTACCGCAGTTTCAAGCTTTAAATAGGCGCCTGCGTCGGCAAGGCTTAAATCAATGCCTGCCTTTAAAACATTGGCAGCTCCCGTTACAGGGTCCTGACCCATTTGTTCAATTACTCTCGGAACAGCCCAACCGTCGGAAAGGGTTATTCCCTTAAATCCCATTTGTTTTCTTAAAACATCTCTTAGAAGGTAGGAATTGATATGGCACGGCACGCCGTCAACCGTGTTGTATGCCGCCATAATTATATCTGCGCCGGCTTTTACAGCCTTTTCGGTCGGAGGTAAATGAATATCGTGAAGCTCTCTTATTCCGACATTAACCTCCTCTGTATTCATACCGCCGAAGCAATCCCCTGCCGCGCAGTAATGCTTACAGCAAATAAGCGCATTGTTTTTCTTGAAGCCCTCAACGCCGGCTTTGGCAAATTCGGAAATCAAATAAGGGTCTTCGGAAAAAAGCTCCTCCGTTCTGCCCCAGCGAGGGTCGCGGGCAACATCAAGCATAGTAACAAATCCGATATGATTTGCCGAAAGCTCGATTTCTTTACCGACAGTATCCATCATTTCGGAATAAAGTCCGGGATTAAAGGAGGAACCGATACATAAATTTGTGGGGAAAACCGTACTGCCCAAAGCGTGAACGCCGTGGTTTGCTTCCACCTCAACAAGAACGGGAATTTTCACTCTTGCATTGTCGAGTATGTACTTTTGCATCATATTGGCAAACTTAACTCTGTGGCGGGGCTCGATACCCGTCCCCCAATTATGCTGTGTAAAGCCGTCGGCACGTAAAAAATTGCTGATGGCGCCCATTGCGCCGTAATCTCTTATAAAATTTTTAAATTCGTCTTTTAAAGTGAATTCTTCACCGTTTCTTTCAAAACAGCGATAGCCCGCCACCGTTTGAGACATTTGGGCAAGCTTTTCTCTCAGCGTCATTTCCTTTAAAAGGTTTTGAATTTGTTGAGTGTAATTATTCATAATTTTTTTATTTAAACTGTACTTTGTTCCTTAATATAATCGTCAAGATATTTCAAATTTATATAAGGCTTTACCGTATCTATAAAATCCTTTTTCCGCTTTACGTCGAGAAGCCTATATAAATTTGACATTTTGTGCTTTACGGAGCTTAGAGACATAAAAAGGCTTTCGGCTATTTCCAAGGCGGTTTTACCGCGAATAAGCATACCGATTATTTTCAGGTCGTTCAAATCAATTGAGCTTAGCATACTTTCGATCATTATCGGTATTTCGGGAGTCTCTATTTCTTCAACACTGCTGTCAAAATTGAGCTTTCGGTTTGTAGGCTTAAAGCAATCGGTGCTCTGCTCAAAGGGTATGTTGGCGGTAGTGTCTCTTGAAGTGAAATAATTTTTGAGCATTATGTTAACGCTTCCGAAATCGTTTCTGTTTTTAACGCAAAGCTCATATAATCTGTAAAGCATTATTGCCCCTGAGGTCTGTTTATAGCTTGAGGACGTAAGCGACGGATAATAAAGCCTTGACAACAAGCTGTTCATTGAACCGATAAAAAAGGTTTTTTCAATGTATTCGGGGTCGCTGTGCTTAAGTCTTTCTATCAAATCAACAGCTACAAGGTCGTTCACCAAAATAACAACGTCATATTTATTGCGGTTTTTGAAAAAGCTTTCATAGCAGCTGTCAAGACCGTTTACAACCGTATAAATATCGTCAATGTCAAGCGCCGTCCACCTTTGATATATTCCCTCCGCCAATTTCGTATCGGCATTCGAACGGGGATTTAAGCCGTACAGCGCCAAATTTCTTCTGTTGTTTGTTACGCAGTAATTAAGAATTATATTTGACTTATCGGCTATATCGTTGCTTATCAAATTGGCGTGCCTGGTATTAAACGGAACGTTTAAAAAATCATCCTTTAATATTACCGGAATATTCTTCTCATAGCATTTTTCAATTACCCATTCGCTGTATTCGTCCAAATCAATTTTGGTTTTTACAAAAAACGCAACTGCCTCTTCATCGTGAGCGGCTGACGAAATAAATTCATCAAAAGAAAAGGTATCAATAACCTTCAGCTTTTTTCGATAAATATCTGCCATTCTTTTTACGATAACATCGTTATGATAGAAAAAGCTTAGCTCATTGGAAAGTTTTTTAGTCGAATTCAAAAAACGTAAAACGTAAAATGCCAAAATATCATCTCCGGAAGCTTATTTACAGGTATTATACCATAAAAACAAAGCGTAGGCTCTGTAAACGGCAGCGCCGTTCGGAATTCCGAGGAATTCCTTTTTAGCCGTTCAATGTTTTTATGCGAAAATCTCTGATTTTCAAACGCAGTATGCGTGTCGGCGGCGGACAGCCGCCGACATAAAGTTATTATAACACGAAGCAAAAATTCTTGCAAGAAATCTTTGCAAAGCCGTCGCCTTATGTAGCTATCATACCGCAAGCTTCCCGTTTTAAACGAAAAATATTAAATTTTAATGCGTAGATCGGATATATACTGCCGACTTAATTTATTTTGCCTGATTTTTTAAACGGTATTACACTGTTATACCCAAAAGTAATTTTTTGAGGAATAAAAGGTCGTCTTCCGTTGCAGGTTTAGAATCGCCGTCTAAATCATATTTCATATCTGTATCCTGATTTATTACCGCCTCTTTAAGCATTACAAGATCTCTGATATCGGCAACCTCATCTTCGTTTAGGTCGCCTTTTATCGGGTTAATCCATTTAGCGTAAACTACCGCTCCTGCGGTTACGGTTGTAACCTTTGCTCCGCTGAAATCGGGAGAAGAATACCAACCGACGAATTTCTTACCCTCCTTAACGGGGGTTTTTAATGCTTCGCCCTCTTCTGCAAACTCGGCTTTATATTCGCCGTCGTCACAGTATACAACGGTAACCTGATTTTCTGCGGCGGCGTCAATTTCCTGCAACAAAATTGAATTGATTTGAAATTGCCAAGCGCCGGAAAAGCCTATTCTGAGCGGCTTGTCTTTTTCTACCGCTATTTCAGCATTAAGATAATAACTGTTTCCTTTATCAGCCCTTTTATGATTTTTAACGGCAGCTACATAAAATGCACCTTTAGAGGTTGTTGATCCGTTATCGTCATAACCGATAGCAATCTGCGGCAGATGTTGTGTATCACTTCCATTCCCGTTATTATTAAGAATCTTGTAATTTAATGTTACTGCATACCTTTTGCCGCTTTCAAGCCATGCCCAGTTGCCATCCGCATACTTTAAGCCTATCTCTTTACACCATGTTGATGTATCGCCGACTGCAGATATAGGTTTAGTAGCACCATACCACTGTTGTATAGAAAGCTTTAATATTCCGCCTTCGGCATCGTATGCCATATTAGTGTTGTCACCGGCAACTAATAACTCCGATTTTTCTAAATCGATCACTCTGTCGGTTGCAGCCGACGCGGTAAACGGTACTGCTATTATTGCCGCCATAAGTAAAACGCCTGATAATAAAATTGATAATGCTTTTTTCATTGCTTTTATCTCCTTTGTTACAATATATTTGCCGGTATTGTTAAGCCGAATAAAATTCTGCCGTTTATAATAGCTCTTTCGAGCATATTACCTTAATTTATCCCGTTATACCCACTCTGTCTATCGAACGGACAAATTTCCGTTGGAAAATCATATAGAGTATAAGGGGAATTATTACATACATTAAGCACGCCGCACTGACTAAGGACGCATATTCCGGCCAGCCCTCGTATATACCGACCTGCTTTAAATAGACCTTAAGGAAGCTTAAAACCATTGCAAGCGGCGCCGAATCGGATAAAAAGGTAAGTGAAGCGAGATAATATTCATTCCAATGCCAAACAAAGGAAAGCACCGAAACCGTAACCAAAACCACGCTTGACGACGGCAAAGCAATTGAAAAATATGTCCTCACGGGACCTGCGCCGTCGATATAAGCCGCGTCCTCCAATTCCTTAGGCAGATTAACGAAAAACTGCTGATAAATAAATATCATCATACCGCTTCTGATACCGACGCCTAAAAGAGACGGCAGCCAATATACAAACGGTGTGTTGAATAAATGAAGATTTCGGTAGTTTACCGACATAGAAAGACTGTACATCTGAATAGGAACAAGCAAGGAAAGTATAAGGAAAAACGTGCATATCGGCTTACCCTTAAATTTAAACCTCGCAAAGCCGTATGCAACGAAGGCGCATACAAAGGTTTCTATTGCCGCGCTTGAAATTTGAACAAGGAAGGTTTGCTTCAGCGCCGTTCCGAAATCCAACAGCTCGAAAATTTCCTTAAAGCTTTTAAGGCTGTAGGTTACGGGGATCCAAATATGCTCTACATCAAGCATTGCGTCTATATCCTTTATCGCCGTAACAAGCATATAAAAAAACGGGTATAAAACAATATAGCCTACAATTGTAAGGATCAAAAGCCTTGCCAAATAAATTATTGCGGCCGAAGCCTTTCGGCGGAGAAGCATACTGCTGTAACCTGATTTTGAAGTCATTTAACTCCACCTCCTTAAAAGCTTCTTATTGTAGATAAATAAGATCAGCGCCACAATTATACCTACAACAAGGAAGTAAAGCCAAAGAGCCGCCGATCCTCTGCCGAATGCCAGTGAATTGAAGAACTTATAGCCCTGTTCTATTACCTTATTGCTGCTTTTTGTTATGTTTTCAACAATTGTGAAAACTATTACAAGAAACATTGTTCTGCCGAGACTCGGAAGGGTTATAAACCAAAATTCCTCCCATTTGGTCGCTCCCTCAACCTCGGATACCTCGTAAAGCAGATCGGGAATCGATTGGAGACCCGCAATAAACAGAATTATCTGAATTCCGCTTTGCCAAACCAGCATAAACAGGTTATCAAGCCCTACCGAAAGATATGTTTCAACCGCCGCCGGAAGGTTCAGTGCCGAGAAGATTGCCGAAAAATCAACCATTCCGAAAGAAACCGATTCATTGACCGCAACCTCTGTGGCATTTCCGGACGCCGCGCTTAAATAAAGGTCCAAAACCGAACCGCCTGCAATTATTACAGGTAAGAAGAACAGTGAACGGAAGAATAATCTTCCCCTGAACTTATTGTTCAGCAGCACCGCTAAAATAAGACTTACAAGCAGTATAAACGGAACCGAAATAAACATATCCGTAAATGCCGCAATAAGATTATTTACATACTTTGTATCTTTAAACAGCAAATACTTGATGTTTTCAAGCCCCACAAATCTTGTTACGGCGCCGTCGCCTATTGTTATATCGGCAAAGGAAAAATATGCGGACTGTACAATCGGCACGATAAAGAAAATCAGCATACCGACTATCCAAGGGGCAAGAAAGATGTATCCGTAACGGGATTTTAAGGTTTCAAGACCCTTGACCTTGCGCTTTTTCATTATCCTTCCCTCCCGTATATATAGCCCCCTGCCGCAACCTCGCCGTACTGTGTAGCAACAGGAGCCTCGCCGTAATTTACAACCGTGTATCCGCCGCCTGCAAACCTTGTAATGCGGACGTCCTTATTTATTATTTCATAACCGACGATCTCGGCACTTCCCGTCAGCTTCAAATAATCCTTAGCTTTATTTACGGCGCTGTAAATATCTTTCTTAATACCGTCAAAGCCTGAGCCGAAGATAAACGTATTATCGTTTGTAACAAGCTCCTTTCGGAAATTGCCGTAAACCGTGTATGAAGGAGAAATTCCGCTTTCCGCACAGCGAAGTATCGCATTGTCTTTATCAGAACAGAGATTGATAGATACCGAGCTTAGCGGCACATAGCCCTTGAAAACAAGCTCATAAAACGGAACGTCAAAGTCGAACGCGATATTATCCGAGGAATATATCGGAGCATCGTTCACAAAGTCTGCATTTACCGCCGCATAGCTGTTTGCCGAGGTGGAAAGCAGCTTATATCCGCCCTTTTTAACGCCTGCAAAAAGCTTTGCAACATCATTTTCCATATTGTTTGCCAAATATGTTTCCTGATTTGCATAATCGGAATAAACCGTACTGCCAAGAGAATTTAATGAAATTCCCGAAACGCCATTTTTTGCTGAAACCTTTATTATTTTTTCAACAGCACGGCTTAAATTACTTCTTGAAAGCAAGTAAAATCTGTCGTCGTTTGAAGCCTTGCTTACGGAGTCAAAGCTTGTATATGTTATACTCATACCGCTTGAATATACCGCGGCGTCCTTCTTTGAAAAACCGCCGCCCGATTTATTAAAGGCTATAACGTCATAATCAAGGAAAGCGTTTATACCTTTTTTATCAAGCGCAGAATAAAGCTTTTCCATATTTCCAAGCTTGCCTGCCGTTTTAAAGCCGCCTGCAACCTTTTGCGCGTCCACTCCGCTTTGACCGAACCCCAAAAGGTTTAAATTTATGTTACTGCCGATTTTTTCCGATAGCTCATCGGCAATTTTTTCCGCTTCCGCCGCCGTTGTAAGGGGAAAAAGCTTTGTTGTGGGAATACCTAAGATAAAATCGGGCTGAAGGGTCGCGCCGATGATTTTAAAGCTTGCGTCAACCTCTTTATTTTCGGTTCTTTCAAGCCCGAAATTTTCCTTTAAATAGTCGCGGTATTTTTCCGCCATACCGTAAACGCTTGCTTTTTCGCCGCTTAAAACAAAATATTCCGCTTTAACGGGCGTGGTTAAAATACCCTTATCAAAAACCTTAAAATTACCGAGCGTTGTGGTGGTTATGAAATTTTCGGGTCTTTCAATATTTTTAAAGCCTCTTATACGGAATGATGGGTAAACGGTTGAATAACCGATATCGTTTGAGCCGATATTCCAATTTATACTTGCAGACGGCGCCCCCGATGAGATGACTCCAAGCACTGCACTGTCGCCCTTTTTAGCGGCAAAAATCGGCATTTTGATTTGCTCTGAGGTTGTAGACGTACCGAATTTTCTGTAAGCTAAATCACCGCCGTAAACCTCCTTGGAGCCCACGTTTCCGACAGCCTGCTCGCCTACGGGCTCCACAATTGCGCCTGAGCCGTCGGGAATGAAAAGAAAGCTGTTTTCGGAATTGTTTTTCAATCCGCAGAGGAAAGGTTCTAATGCTACTGAGGTTACTTTATACTCTTCCCCCTCTGCAATCTCCTTTGGATCAACGGTTACCGCGAAGGAGTCTTCGCCTATTGTATACTCAACCGGCACAGCTATATCAAACTCGGTAAATTCATAAATAACCTTTAATCCGTTGTCGATCTTTTCGGTGTAAATTTCGCCCTCTTGAACGGCCCCGGTATAGGAATACAGCGTAATTTCATCAAAGGATTTCGGGTCCTGATAGTTCACCTGCAAAGCAGATTCAAGCTGCGGATGGTTTTTCTTTTTAACGCCGTTCTCGGTAACTCCGTTTTGCGCCTCGGCAGGTATTTGACCCCAAACCGCTCCGCTCTGCTTATCTACAAAGCTTACCCGCTTTAATGAGTCGTCCCAATTAAGCTCAAACCTGTCATTCTCACATACCTTGCCGTTTACATACTCCGAATCAAAGCTTTGGTCGCCGAAATTCAAAAAGGTCACAAGCGATTTATCGTTTCCGCAGCCTGTTAAGCCTAAAAGGGTTATAAGAGCTAACAAAAGCGCAAATATTCTGAATGATCTGTTTTTCAATTGCTCTACTCCCCTTCTATCGGTATCTTATTTCGGTAAATACTGTCGCTATCCAACCGTAAACCTGCTGAGCCAACAGGCAAACCATAAATATTAGGAAAACGATTATAATCATCGCTATCACCGTAACAACGGTTGTGCCGACGAATTTGCCGAACTCATAATTATGTACCTTCATAACGCCAACGGCTAAAATGAAAAACGTATAGAGAATACAAACTGTTTTAAATATAGTAATAAATGCAAATTCATCGGGTGAAAGTATATGCGTCATTAAGAGATAAACTATCTGCGCAAAAACTATCGGCAGCAGGCTGTAGCAGGTAACAATGTAAATTTCTTTGAATTTACCTATACCGCCCATTAAAACGCATACAAGCCAGTTTGCCGACACAAAGAGCAGAACCAGCGCAACCGTTTTTAACAAAACGTAAAACGAATTATAGCTCTCGGCGTCAAAACGGTTGAAGGCAAAGCCCGAAGCCTTATCGCTTATTGCGGAAATAATATAATAAACCGCTAAAACGGCGGTCGCCAAGGGCAAAGAGCCTAATCCCTTTTCCTTAACAAGCCTAAAGCTTTCAAACGGATGCGGAATGCATTCGAGCATATTTCTAAGCTTTGCATTTTTAATAAGCACAATTTTCTTTTTACGCTTTATATGAATAAGCACTGCAACCAACGCGGCAATAAAAATTACCAGTAAGAAAACAAAAGTAAAATTCTTTTCAAAAAATCTTGTTCTTTCTTTACTGAAGGCGTCGGCATAGGTTTCCTTATCCGCGCCTAACTTCGCATATTCAAGCGCCTTATCATAGTCGCCTGAGGAATAGCAGGCCTTTGCAAGTCCTCTGTATGCCAGCTGATTATTCTTATCAAGCTTTATTATCTCTTTCCATTCTTCGGCGGTTTCACTGTAATTATCGTTTAAGGTTGCTGTTTGAGCCTTTCGCACAGTCTTACCGTATTCGGTTATTGAAAATACCGTAATATTTTTGTTTACGGAATCGGAAACCACAATATCGGTTCCGTTTATTGCAAGCGTATCCGCCTTTGAAAACGTTCCCTTTTGAGTTTGCGAATTGGTGCCTCCGCCGAATACGCACATAAGGTTGCATTCCTTATCGTACCAAAAGATACGGTTATAAACACCGCTGTCAAGCGCATAAAAAAATCCGTCGGAATCAACGTCTATTGAATTCAGATTTTCGTTTTTAATAAGCTTTGCGGAATTATCCGCAAAATTATAATCGCTCTTTTTAAGAACGTCCTTACCGCCCGGATTAAGCTTTTTTACCTGACCCTTAACGGCGCTTTCGTTTGTAGAGGTTACCGTATAAATGAAATCGCCCGGACCTATTGCAAAATCCGTAAACTGATAGGGCAGCGCTCTTACGGAAGCCGCTCTTTTTTCATTGGTTGAAAAAAGCTTTGTAACAAATTCGGTTAAAATTTCACCGACAGACGCCGGAACGGAATTCGCGCCGTAAAATCCCAAAAATTCCATTTTAGGCGAATAAACCAACGCCCCGTAATACGAGCCTTCGCTTACAATGTAAATATAATCTCTTGAATCAACCGCAACCCTTATAGGACTGTAATTGAAATTATCGGGAATAAGCTTAGATTCTGGCAGGGTTAAATAAGCCGTAACGTTACCGTTCGTATCAAGCGCTAAAATTCTTGCGTTTTTCGTGTCGGCTATATAGATCTGTTCATTCTTTACAAAAATACCGTTTGCGCCGTCAAATGAAAGCCTTTCGCCGTTATAGGTTACGGTATCGATTTTTTTATAAAGCGAATAATCGCCTTCAAGTACATAAACTGTTGAATTTGTGCTGTCAAGTATATATATTTTTCCGTTATCGGCTGTAATATCATTGATACTTCCGAAGGACGGAATATTTAATACGTTTGCATTGATAACCGTTTTGACCTTATACATCGGCTTACAGTATACCATTGTTTTTTCGCCGGCCCCTAAGTCTTGCCAATATGTATAGGTCTCAAAAGGCTTTTCCTCGGTTTTTGCAGAGGTGGTCCTTTGAGGTGCGGCTGATACGTTTAAGCTTAAAAGCACGGCAAACGCAAAGAGAAAGCTTGCAATCCTTATTAGGCTGATTTTTTTATTCATAGCTTTACCCCTTAATACCTGCACTGCCCATACTCTGCTTAACGCTGCTTTGGGATACAAGGTATACCAAAATCGGCGGTATCATCATAATAACCGTAGCCGCCATTGCCGCTCCCGAACGTGAAATTCCGCCGGTTGCTATTGTTGACATTACCGTGGGCAGGGTTTTCAGCGACTCGTTAAAAATTGTACCGGTCGGCACGGTTGACCAAATGCTTTGAAATGCAAACAAAACAAGCGTTAAAACACAAGGCTTTACATTCGGAAAAATAATGCGCCAGAAAATTCTCAGATAACTTGCACCGTCTATTTTTGCCGCCTCTAAAAGTGCGTCGGGAATATAGCCGTCTATATACTGCTTCATCAAAAACACACCCATAGACGACGGAATAAACGGCAAAATATAAACCCAATAGGTATCTATTATATGTAGCTCGTTATATATGATGTAACGCGGAATGCTCAGGGTATAAGCATTAAAAAGCAGGGAGGTTTGAATTACAAGAAATATCGTTTTCTTGAATTTTAAATCGATCTTCGATAATACAAAGGCTGCCGCAGTTGCCGCAAGCACGTGTAAAACCGTTCCGACAAGACTTATAAAAAGGCTGTTTGTAAGATACCTTGAAAAGGGTACGTTAAGTCCGGAAATCAAATTCGGAAGCGCCAAATAATTATTAAGCGTCGGACGCTTTACAGTGAACATTGCAGGCGGAAAAACAAGTATTTCGTCAAGCGGCTTAAATGATGTAACGATACTGTAAATTAACGGTAAAACCGAAAATGCACCAAACAAAAACAGAAAGGCAAAAAACAGAAAATTTCCGAATTTTGAACGCGTATACTTTCGCACCTGAACCTTTTCGGTTCTTCTCATATCGGTCAGCATTTTCTTGATTTTTTTCATTACTGACCCACCTTTTTAAGTAATTTAACGGTAATGCCTCTTGTAGCAAACATAATTATAAACAGCACTACCGAAAGTGCAGAGGCATAACCCATTTCATACCTGACGGAGCCTATATCCGTAAGGTATGAAACCACTGTATCCGCAGCATATCCTACCGTAGGATAGCCTGCAAGAGTTGTTACGATATTGCTGATTGAGAAAGCGCTTGCAATCTGCATAACCGCACTGAAAAAAAGCATATTTCTCATACCGGGCAGCGTTATATACCAAAGCTCCTGCCAACGGTTTCTGATGCCGTCAACCGCACCCGCTTCAAAAAGTTCGGGATTGATATTTTGAAGTCCCGAAATGTTTGAAAGGAAGGATATACCCATACTCATCCATAATTGAATCATAACAACTATCGGAACAATCAGCGTTGAATCCGAAAACCATTGCTTAGGCTGCGTTATCAATCGCAAAGAAAGCAAAATGCTGTTCATATAGCCGTAGCTGTCGCTTGAAAAGATTACCGTCCAAACATAAAGCGCGTTACCTACAAGCGACGGCACATAAAACATAAAGGAAAGAAGCGTCCTGAGTCCCTGATTAAACTCATTTATCATCCAGGCAAGAACAAAGGAAAGCAAAAAGCCCGTGGGTCCCGTTAGAATTGCCAAAATAAATGTGTTTTTAAGAATGGTCCAAAAAATATCGTCCTGTATAAACATTCTTAAATAGTTTTCAACCCCGCTGAAGGACAGAGCCGAAACCATATCATAATTGAAAAAGCTTAATACAACAGAGGACAATATAGGTAAAACCGTCATAAGTACAAAAAGAATCAAAAACGGTCCGATAAGCAAATATATCTGCCACCGCTCCTTAAGAACAGTAAAAAATTTATTATTGTTTTTCATATTCTACTGCTCCTTATTTGCGTATTCTTTAATCTTACGTGCGATTTCATTGTTACTTTCTTCCGACCAATGAACAATCGACTCTTTTGCGGATTTATTACCGTTTTTAGTTGCCCAAAAGGCTTGGTCGATCGAACGGGAAACATAATAGCTTCCGGGCACTTCGGGAATTTCGCGAAGCTTGCTCCATTGAGAGGTAATTACGTCTATCTCATTATCCTCCCAAACAAGTCTCGGAAGCGCGTTTTTATTTGCGGTGCCCACTCTGCCGGTTTCCCCTAAAATTGCTTCAACATCAGAGGAATATCGATACTGAGTTTCGCTCGACGTCCACCACTTGAGGAAATTCCAAGCCGCGTCCTTATTTTTGCTTGATTTCATTATCGAGGCGCCCGTGCCCGCTCCCGAGCAGATATTATTGATACTGCCGTCCTCTTCTGCTATACCGGGTATTTCGGCAATGCTCCATTTACCCGCAATTTCAGGTGCGCCGGCGCTGAATGTCAGGCATTGCGTATAGCTTGCAATTCCCATGGGTATTGTTCCTACACGGAATTTTTGAAAGAAGTTTGCGTCCTGATCAAGACTGTAATCCGTATAGAACTCGGTCCAGAATTTGAACGCTTCAACCGAAATCGGACTTGCCAAATTCGTGGCGTTAAACTCCTTGTTGTAGAGACTTTCTCCGCGCTGAATAAGCATAGTGGGGAAAATTGTAAGTCCGCCGGTTCCTATATTTACGGTACCCGCCGCACCAAGCTTTGTATACGGCAAATATGCGTTCATTTTGTTACGCTGTAAAATTCCGGTTACAGATAAGAAATCCTCCCAGGTTTTCGGCGGGTTAAGACTCAGTTTATCGAAAATATCCGTTCTGTAAAACATTACAAAAAAGTTTTGCGTATCCGGAAGGGCATAGGCGCCGTCCTTATAAAGATACGGCGTATCTGCGCCTTTTTGGAAATTTTCCTCCAAAACCTTTTCATAATCGTCAAAATTCTTTAAATTATAAAGCACGCCGCGCATAGCAAGGTTTACAGGCTCTGTTCTTGCCATATGCAGGTACAGATCGGGTGAATTACCGGAAATAACGCCCTGAACAAGAGTTGCGTTTACCTGTTCGACCGTAACGTTGATCCCGTACTTCGGAGTGAAGCTATCCTGAATAAGTGAATTTAAAACCTTAACCTGATCTCTTCCCCAGTTGACCCAAATTTTAATGTTATCTAAGCTTTTATCCTTACTGCTCGTTACCGTTGACGAATTTTTACTGTAGGATTCGCTGTATCTTATAATAAAAAATTTAAGTCTTTCTAAAAAGCTCGCCTTCGGCGTATCAAACTCTTTTTGGGGAGAAGCTAAAATAATCTGATCTAACGCCAAGGACATATTCTTAATATCATACAGCCACGTGCTTAGAGTCTGCTGTGCGGTGTAATAATTTTTAACCTGCAAATGTGCGTCATAAACATTGTCAAGCATATTCTGTATAACCCTTGACATATTTTTAACCGCGCCGTTAAGCTCGCCGTTAACCTTTAAATTCCCGTTTAGATCCTTTGATAAGGCATTCAGCTTTTTAAGGCTGTCGGTCAAGGTTTCCTCGAATTCGGGGATCTGCTTATGAAGCTCATAGTCACGGTTAGTATCCGGATCCTCGCCTGTAATCATTACAATATCGAGGTAAAGATCGCCCAAGGCAGATACAACCTCTTTCAGTCTTTTAAAGACCTCGGCGGTATCGGAAAGGGTAACGGAAAGCGAAAGCTTATGGCTGCCCGCGGTCAAATAAATTAAATAATCGCTGCCTTCTTCATCTTTAAATTCTTTAAACTGCCATTTTGAAGAATAGGCAAAGGGTATGTTCCCCGCCTCATAAAACGGAGTTTTACCGTCGATTTTAAGGTTTCTGTAAACCAAGCCGTCTGTAACATAGCTTTGCTTAAAGGCAAAGCCTACTTTATAAAGTCCGTCCTTCTCTACTGCCAAATTCCAAACGATTTCGGTGCCCTGCTCCTTCCAATTTGTTCCGCCTATATAATTTATAAGCGAATTGGTAGGACTTGACGGCGAAATACCCGCTGTAGAATTGTCGCTCTTAGAGGTTAGTGAATATTCGTTCTTATAAAGCGCATTCTCGGCTTCAATTACAATTTGCTTACCGCCATAATTTTTATAATTTTTGTATTCCTGCGATACTTCGCTGTATTTCTTAATTTCCTCTACGGGTGAAAGTATGATCCTTTGAATTTTAAAGGCCTTGCCGAGCGATACGATTTTAATTGTGTGCCTACCGGCGCTCAGCATAAATTCATAGGGTGAATTTTCTATGCCGTCAGGGTCGGAAACCGTCTGCTCCGTAAATTCGGTAATGCATTTTTGAAGCGGATTTACCTGATCCCCGTTCGTGAGTGTTCTTATTCCTCCGTCATCCTCCCAATATGTGCGAAGCTTTAATTCCTCGCAGCTTTTAAAGGGGAGCGAATTATCAATAAAAAGCGAATATTTATAAATGTTTGTATTCTCGTCCGTAGGAGCAAAAACAAGCTTTATGTTATATTTAAAATCAGCTTTTGTATCAAAGCTCCATTCCGCGCCGTTTTGCTTATCTACGGTCAAATAATCTCCGTCAGCCAAAACCAGCTCGTCGGTTGAATTGGGATAATTCAAGCCGGCTTTATAGGCTGAATATTCGTCGTCGGATATAACGGATGAGCTTTCTGCCTTTACATTATTCATTTTTTCGGCATTAAGCGGTATTAAAACCAAAGTCAAGGATAATATAAATGCCGTAATTTTTTTAAATTTGTTCATCCGTTATACCTCATAAAGTTTTAATCTATTTTGCGCTAAGTGAATATTTACGCGAATTTATCTGATAAAGTCTCAAATAGTCAACATACTGCTTTTCACAAAAATCGTTTATATCGATCCTGCCGTCGCCGTTTCTGTCAAACAGCCTTGCAGCAGCATATTGGTTAACTCCCTGATTGGTGATTATACTGCCGGGATTATTTCCGTTAGCGTAATCCCCCGAAGGCACAGTACAGCTAAATACAACATAGGTGGTTTCCTTGAAGGCCGCCCATGCATCCGAGGTAATATCCTGCGAAAGATAAAGCTCGCCGTCAAGATACATATTTATGAAATCGGGAGTCCACTCAACAGCTAAATGATGGAACGTATCATAGAAATGCTCTCCGTTTTGAGGATATTTTATATTTCTTACGCTTATCATACTGCCGTGATCTGTATGCGCTGAACCCCAGGTATGAAGGTTAGGCTTAATTTTATCCTCGCCGAAGGTTTCGCTGATATCAATTTCGTTAACGACTTTAGCTCCGTCTCTTGTTCTGGTCCAAAATGCGCTTATACTGCCGTTTGCAGAGGATTGCATTATACGGGCTTCAAGTATACCGTACCTGAATTCCATTCTGCCGTCGGTGCAGATAACATTTTCGTTATAGCCTTCGCTCGTTTTATATACGGTTTGAACCAGCATATTATTTTCAACCGTTGAATTGCCAATGGTATTTTTTAAGTAGCCCTCCTGCATAAATCCGTTTCCGGCATTTATCCACGGTCCGCCGAAATCATCATTCGGATCATTATTATCCAAAGACTTTTTTGAGCTGAGATAATAAGCGTCGTTACTTGAATAATAAGGACCTACCCTTATTTTAAACTTACTGTTAAGCACCCAATTTTTGCGGTTAAGCGAGCTTCCGTTAAATTCATCGCCCCAGGTGTAAGCATAAGCGTCGGTAAGGGTGTAATCCTTCTTTTTGTAATTACCGGAAAGGGTAAAATCAGAAGCCAATGTGCCGCTTTCCTTAAGCTTTGCTATAAGCTGTGTAACCGCAAAGTTCGCGGCATAGTCGCTGCCTGCTTCCAAGAAAAGCTTACCCGATTTAATAAAGATACTGTAATCGTCATTACCGAGTGTTTTTCGGCTTAGCCCCTTAACTAAATCTAATGATTTGCTCTTGAAGGTTTCTGCAGAAATTCCGGAGCGCGTAGTCATACCCACTAAAATCTCGTTTGCAGTTTCTGCGGTATCCTTTTCGATTTTCAGCTTATAGCCGGTTTTCTCAATAACATACTGAGCTAAGCTTTCTGCCGCCTTTACTGCCATAACAGAGGGATATTTTTCCGTTCTTATTGTAAAGGAAGCTATGCTCCTATCGCCGATTGTGATATTTTTAAGCTCCGGTCTGTAGCAGTAATTAAGATTTGAAGGTAATTTGGCTTTATCGGAATTACAGTATTTTTCCAAAAAGTAATTGACAGCAAGCTGTAATGAATAATCGGTATTAGCCGCAATTACAAGCTTGCCCGAATCCATACGGATTATGAAGTCGGAGCCGTTGTTGGCTCTGTAAGAGGTAAGCTCGTCATAAGCCTTAACCGATTCCGGCCTGTTTGTTCTGCCGATAAGCAGCTCGTTAGCAGCGGCTCCCATTTCATCGGTAACGGTAATAACATCTGCCTCTAAAACGCTTACCATTGCCGAACGCAGCTTTGTAACTATTTGCTGCTCCTTAATATCGGCGCTGTCTGAACGAACTATCTTAAAGTGCGAATCATAACCGTCCATAATAGGAATATCCGTAACCTGTTCTGTCGGCGAGGCAGTATCATTATCCTTTTTGCCGCCTGATTCTGCAGGCTTTGTCGGCTTTATATCTTCGGGCTTATTAGCCTTGGCGTCGAGCTTAAAGCTCAAAAAGAATTTATCTCCTGCATTTACCTCAATACCGCTGATATCCGGATAGCTAAGCTCGGTTACGGCTGTACCGTCACCGGCGGTAGAGTTTACAAATTCACCCGACCAAACAACTCTGGTATTAACAATAAATTCTACCGCCGCGCTTCTGCTGTCATTGTCTTCAGCCAAAAATCCGGTTTTAATTTCGCCTACGCTGTCAATAGCCGTAAGCTTACCCGCCGGAATTGCCAAATATCCGTTTTCCTTAATTTGATAGCAAAGAGCGTTTTGCTCGTTGCCGGAAACGGAAACTAACAGCCCCGCCTCAGAGGGCGTGCCGCCTTCATAAGCACCGAGCCTTGCGGCGGCTGTTGTGTAAGGCATTAGGGAAATTGTCCCGTCATCGGAAAAGCTGTATGAGCCTAATTTATCGGAGGAAATATGAGCGCCGTTATGCCATTTTTCTATACCGTAGATTCCGTGCTTTTTCCAATCCTCACCGGTCTTATAAACCATAGCCCAATCGGTTTCATCATAAAGCGTAGTAAGGGTTGCGGCCTTTCGGTCAGCCGTCATGGCATTTTTAACGTCGTTAAAGGCTATAACGCTGCTCCGACCGTCGAAGACCAAGCTCGGATTAGCTGCGACCACAAGCTGCGGCTTGATTTCTTCATTTCCTGTTTTCGGCACTTTAGCGGTATTTGCCCGATCTTTGCAGCCGGAAAGACAGGAAAATGTTAATACTGATATTAACAAAATAGCTGTTATTTTGTTTTTCATGGTTTAGTTACCTGCTTCCCTTTTTTCTTTTTAACAATAATTATCAGCAATACTGCCAGTCCGCTAAGCAGCAAAGCTCCGCCGGCAATTATCAAAGCTGTTAACCAGATCGGCATTGCTTCATCTGACAGGCTTCCGGCCTTATGATTGTTGTCAGCCGATTTCTTAACGTCGTCGGGATCCAAAATTAACGGTGCCTTACCGTTGCTGACCTTTTCACCTTCACCCTCTTTATCGGTTTCTTCTGTGATTACTTTTACCGTTTCCCGCTTCCAATTAGCGTAAAGCGTCATATCGCTTTCAACTGTATCCTTATCAAAATTCCACCTGTTTCCGGTGAATTTACTGTTTGTAAACCAACCTAAGAATTCATAGCCCTCCTTGTAGGGCTCGCCCGGATCGAAAACCTTTTCGTGAATTTGAACGGTTGCTTTTTCAACGGAAGAACCGCCGTTTGTCTCATAGGTTACAGTGCAATCTCTGAGCTTTTCAACCGAAACGGTATCAATAAAGAGGCTCTGTAAAGCGTTTGCATTCTTCCTGATTGCAAGCATTGGGAAATAATTAAAGGATTCCGGGACTTCAATGTCCGCGGTGAACATCATATAATTGCCGCTGTCGCCGTTTTCATCATAAACAAGCGCAGCGCTCGGATTTTCTTCAAGCAGGTATCTCTTTTTTGGGTTTTCAAGGCAAACCGTAAGGTCTCCCGGAGATTCATAGCTGTCCTCGCATCTTACCATAATTTTAACGCGGTATTTTGCGCCCTTATCGAGAAGCATAACGCCGTCGGGATTATTGATATCGTAAAGAACAAATTTTGCTTCGTTCCAATAGGTGTTAAATCCGTTAAGCTTTATACAGTTACTGCCGTTCAGCGAATTTTTAGAATCGCCCGTTATAAACAGCCATTCGTTTTGAGTTTCTCTTGACCAAGACGTCATATACTTAGACTGACGGTAGAAGTCCTTTAATATATCGGTTTCTTCGAAATCCAATTTGATCGGATTCTTGAAATCGGAAGGAGTTTCATAATTTAAGGTCTTATATTTAATGTATACCGTTATATCTCTGTCAGCAAATTTATCGTCAAAACGGGTTTTGAATTCCTTATCGGTATAGAAGCCGTCGAAGGTTACGCCCGGAGTATCGGAATTAAGCGCATTTGCAACAACAACCTCTTCGCCCGTAATTCCGTATCTTACGGCATAAACGCTGTTTCCTGTATTAAAGGTCACTTTATGTACATTTGGATTTAATTTTATCTTCACGTTATCAAGATAAACCTTCTCGTAAACGTGCGTATCAACATTCTTACCGTCGGCACGGGCAGTAAGAGTAAAGTAAACTATACCCGTTCTTTCCGCAACAAAGGATTGCTTATATGTCTGATAATCGGAATCGGCTGCCTGAACGGATACCTTGTTTAATCCTTGACCCGTTGTGTAACCGAGACCGCCGTAAATACTGCCCTCAAAAATAATCGGCTGTATATATGCAAGACCGTAGTTTCCGGCAGATACATAATCGTACTCAATAGTATAACGCTGACCCTTTACTACCGTAAACGGCGTACCGTCCTTATTCATAAGGGCTGCTGCGGTTCTGCCGGTGCTATCGCTTACATTGTTGAATTGCTCGTTTGTAAGCAGCAGTGCGCCGTCTTCTTCAACAGTACCGTTACCGTAAATTCCGGCAAACTTAACCCAAGCGGCATTCTTACCTATACGCTTGTAATCTTCGCCGTAAACAACGCCGTCCAAATCGCTTAAAGTGTTGCTATAAGGAGCCGCACCCTCATAAATTTCTTCATCAAAGGTTCCTGCGTCAAAATCCTTAGCCTCGGCAGGCATTGCCGTCCACTTTGCATAAACAACTAAATCTGTAGTATCGGCAGGGAATATATCAAAAGAATGAGCTTCATTTGTTAAGGCCTCGTCGTAATACCAGCCGTCGAACATAAATCCGCTTCTTGCAGGCTCGGCAAGATTGCCTAAACGCTCGCCTGAAAATGCACGCTGAGGCTTAACCGCAGAACCGCCGTTTGAATTGTAAACCAGAACCTCAGAATCTACATACTGTTTAACGCTTACATCATCAAGATAAACGAAGCTGCCGTCATAATCATAAGAAGAAACGGCGATGGATAACATATCGTTCGACGCTGCACAGCCGGCAAGCTTCGGTATATATGCAGTTACTTTTGTCCATTCATTAGCCTTTAACGAAACCTTGCCCCTTGCTTCCTGATTGAAGAATTTAAGATAATTACCCTGCAAGGTATCTCCGACGCTGTTAACGCTGTAAACTAAATCGTTCATATCCTTAGGAGAGTAAAGATAAAAGCTGACTGAGTATGCATTGCCCTCCCTTACGGTAAGCGGAGCGCCGTTAAGAGAAATAACAGTATTGGCAGTAAGTCTTGAAAGTCCCGTATTGATGGGAAGCTTCAATGACTTATTGCTCGCAGAGCCTGCCGTATGATTTTTTTCATTGGTTACGTTTGTACCGTTTTTATCGCCTAAAACTCCGCTTTTAGAGCCTAATTCATAAGCTTCATAGGTCTGTGTTCCGAACTCTGTATCAACTAATATCTCCGGTATCTTCTTGATCTTAATGCTTAATACCGTGACCGTGCCCTGACCTGAGAACAAAAGCTTTGTATATACGTTACTGTCAACAGTATAGGTCGCCTTATAAGTGAAGGTCTTTCCCTCGTCGCTCTTTGTTCGTTTTTCAAAGCTCTTTACGTATGTACGGTTTGTACCTAACTGATAATCTACGCCGTAGCCTATTTGTATACCTACATTGTCGCCCGCGGCAACCTTGTCTACCCTATATACCGTTTCAAACGTATAGGTCTGACCCTGTTCAAGCTTGATCCAATTATTATTACTGTCTTTAAAATTATAGCCGGGGAACCATGTGACCTCTGTCGGAACGGAATCGCTCAATTTTCTCGAATAGGCATAAATATCGAATACTGCTTTAGCGCCCTTAAGAGTTAATTTAGAATCGGCACTCGTTTCTGTTGTTATAATTTTCGAATTTTTAGTTAAATCAACGTCTGTGTCAAGCTTCGGATCGATTTCTTCCCATTTGGCGTACAAATCCTCAATTCCTTCTGCGGCCTTTGTTATAGGTCTGCCAAGGAACCTGCTGTATTTATACCAGCCAAGGAACCTAAAGCCTGTTCTTGAAGGTTCATCCAATTCTTGATCCTTTTTGTATTTAACAAGCTTTGGGGAATCGGTTATGCCGTCATGTATTTTAATAAATAAATCATCGCCGGTGCCCGCCCATTTAGCGTAAAGTACGGCGCCTGCGGCGGCTGCCGTAACCCTTTCTCCGCTGAAATCGGGAGAAGAATACCAACCGACAAATTCCATACCGTCCTTAACGGGGGTTTTTAAGGCTCCGCCCTCTGCCGCAAACTCGGCTTTATATTCGCCGTCGTCACAGTATACAACGGTGACTTGATTTTCTGCGGCGGCGTCAATTTCCTGCAATAAAATTGAATTGATTTCAAATTTCACAACGCCGGTAAAGCCTATTCTGAGCGGCTTGCCGTTTCCTACTATTTCAGCAGTGAGGTAATAGCTGCTTCCTGCGTCGGTCTTTGTATGATTTTTTACGGCGGCTACATAAAACGCACCCTTAGAGGTTGGTGATCCTTTACCGTCATAACCGATGGCAATCTGCGGCAGATTGCGTGCGTCTTGGCTGTTCCCGTTATTATTAACAAAGGTGTAATTCAATGTTACCGCATACCTCTTGCCGCTTTCAAGCTGTGCTAAGGCGCCGTCCTCATATTTTAAGCCTATCTCTTTACACCAAGTTGATTTACTGCCGACCGCACGTATGGGTTTATTATCCCAATACCACTGTTGTGCAGAAAGCTTTAATTTTCCGCCTTCGGTATCATATGTCATAGCAGTGTTGTCACTGGTAATCAGTAACTGCGATTTTGACAGATCGATCACTCTGTCGGCTACGGTAGGGTTGTTATTTACAGCCGCAGCAAACGGGGTTAAAATAATCGCTGTTACAAGTAACACACTTGCTGATAATGCTGATAATAGTCTTTTCAAACCACTTTCCTCCTTTGTATAATAGAGAGTTTTGTTATAATTATCAGTTCTTCAAATAAACACAAAACAGTCGTCTTTCGAATATTCCGCAAAGGAAAGAAAACCGTAAGCGAAATTAAACCGAATAGGGCAAAGCTATTAAGAAACGTAGCTTCTAAGGCTTTGCCCCAAATCAGATTGAACAATAATTTATTTTAAACCGTCAAGCACCTTATTCGACTCTGTAACCGCGCCGTCAAATACGTTGTCAACCTTTGAAAGTGCAACCGCCATTTGCTCAGAGGAAGAGCTGTACAGCTCCTTAAAGCTGTCGGTGTGCGGCCATTCATGATTTACGAGTAAAAGCGGACCCTTTAAAATACTCATATTATAATTTTGATTTTTGTAATTCGCTAAAACTTCCTGCGTATAGAACTTCTGCATTTCTTTGTTTCCGAAGATATTTGTTACATTGTTGCAGTTATCAACATCAAGGAAGTAACGCAGGAAGTAATATGCTCCCTCAACATTCTTTGCCTTCTGTGCAATACCGTATGCACGGCAAGAGGAGCCTGAATAGTTGCAGGGTACGCCGCCGTATGAGGTAGGCATTTTTACTGCGCCGTAATCGCTTGCTTTCATATCCTTTAAGTAACCGTTGCGTTTAAGCGCATAGTGGTCGGTTGTAAGCATTGCAATATTGCCTGCCGGCCACTGTGCTATATAGTAGTTGCCTACAAGACCCTCTGCTTTGCATTCTGCAAAGAATTTCATGGATTTAAGGATAGCGTCGTTGTTTTTTACTCTTTCAACACGGCCCGCCGCAGAATTATAGGTCATAAATACAGGTCCCATAGTAAGCGCCATATCTCTCGGATCTAAAACACCGCCGTAGAAGCCAAGCTTTTTAGCGTCAAGCATACATTGCTTAAAGGTCTCCCATGTCCAGTTATTCTGATTTATATAATCCACAGGTGATGTAAGCCCGTTATCGTTGAATATCTTTTTGTTGTAAACTACAATCGGAGTTGTAGGCGCATAAGGCGAATAATAGGAGTTTACGAAATAAGCCTTGCCGTTAAAAGAGGTCGCCTTGGTTACTCTGGGATCCCAGAAGCCGTCATTTATATCAAATATTGAGGTAAGAGGCTGTGCAACCTTAAATATTTGAGGAATCGAATCGCAGAGCACTATAATGTCAGGACCCTTATTCGAAGCAACCTTAATTGCAATGTCTGCAGCGTATTTACGTTCGCTGTAAAGCTCCCACTTAACGTTAATGCCGGTAAGCTTTGTGAATTCCTTTGCGACCTTAACATATTCCTCGCCGCCTTCATCTCCCCAATGAGCGAATGTGACGCTTGTTCCCCTCAGCTTTTTAGGTATGTTATCAAATACCGAAAGTCTGTCCTTTGCGTCAATTTCTTTCACCGGATTTTTGCTGCCGCCGGAGCCGCCTGATGTTCCGTCGTCGGAAACCGTACCGTCAAGGGAAATGTCAATGTCGTCGAGATCTGCCATATCAAGCTCCCCGCCGTTGTCGGAGGCTGTATTGCCAGCTTCTTTGCCTTTGCCGCAGCCGACTGCGGATAAGCACAGGAATACCGCAAGCATAAGCGACAATAATCTGATAATTTTCTTATTCATAATCATACTCCTAACTTTTATAAGCTTTAACGATTGTTATAGGAACCTCTTAATAATTATAACACATTATTTGAAAATAAAAGTGCATATATTTTAGTAACATTGCACCGAATAAATGCACTTTTTTTGAAGACTGATACATTATAACGGCTCTGATTGACGCTTTTCATCAGCTATATTTTGTGATTTTCAAACAAAACGGTTACAAACGGTATTTTAAGCTTTTGACATCACAAATGTTATAAAAACAGATACTCTTTTTTAAACTCCATAACAAAACCTCCCTTAATATTTTTTGAAAACAAAAGCGGATCTTCGGAGTTGGACAGGAACATATCGTAATGATTGGGTATGTTTACCGCCGCGCCGATTTTTTCTGCGGTTATGAGCGCCTCTTTAACGTTCATATTGCCGAGCCTGCCGTTTATACAAATAAAGGTGTAATCGGGCTTATACTCCGCTATACCGAAAAGCTTTTCGTTAAAAAGCGTATCGCCGCTGAAATATAGTGTCTTGCCCTCCGCCTTTACAATAAGCCCGAAAGCCTCGACCGTGTGATCGGCAAAAACCGCCGTTATATTAAAATCGCCTACGGTTATGCTGTCCCCTATGTTCAGCGCTTTAACATTGGTTCTATTAAGCTTCAAAAGCTCGTCTTTTCCCTCGTTTGTGGTAATATAAAACTGATTTTCGTTTATCTTTGCCACCGTGTCGGGGTCTAAATGGTCAAGGTGGTTGTGGGTGCATATAACCGCGTCGCAATTTATATCTTCGGGGTTTATCGGTATCGGTAATGTCCGCGGTCTGTTCGCTATGCGATTAACGCTGTCGGAAAGATAAGGGTCTATTATAATTTCGGTATTTCCGCTTTTTAAAACATATCCGCTTTGCCCTAAAAACCGTATTTTCATTGCACGCTTTTTCCCCCGTCAACATAAATGCTCTGCCCCGTTATATACCGTCCCTCGTCCGAGCATAAAAGGCTTACAGTGCCCGCGCAGTCATCGGGTGTTCCGTAAAAGCCTACGGGAATACTGTCGGTCACCTTTTTCGCGTATTCGGGGTCGGAAAGCGCCTCAACATTTCGGTCGGTATAAATAACGCCGGGCGCCATATTGTTGACCGTTATGCCAAAGGGCGCCAATTGAAGCGACAGCGATTTTACCATATTGGTCTGCGCCGCCTTGCTTGCAGAGTATATAAGCATATCGGGGTGAGGCTTTGCCTCCTGCACAGAGCCTACGGTTACAATTCTGCCCCGGCCCTTTTTCTTCATATTCGGCACCGCCGCCTGTATAAGCATTAAGGACGACACAAAATTGCAGTTTAACTGCTCGTAAACCTCACTGAGCGGTATTTCCTCCCAGTGATTTCTGTACTGGAGCGAGGCGTTAAGCACAAGCGCGTCTATATCGCCCATTTCTTCGGCTAAACGCGCGGTTTCCGCCGTTTCGCAAAGGTTGGCCTTAATAACCTCGGCTTTGCCGCCGTTTTCTTCGATTATCCGTTTTGTTTCCTCTGCTTTTTCGGTGTTTCCCGCGCAGTGGACTATAACCTCATAGCCGTCCTTCGCAAGCCTTATTGCTATTGCTCTGCCAATGCCCCTTGACGAGCCTGTTACAAGCACGCGTTTTCTGTTTGACATAATTTTCACCTCAATTACAACGCTGTCTGGGTATCGTTCGGGTCGCCGTTGCGGGCTAAATCGTACTCCTTCGACCAATCAAGTTCGCGGTATTCCTCGCCGCGCGGGTCGGTTTTTATCCAGTCGGTCAGCATATCAAGCATTTCCTCGGTCCAAGTGTTTTTATCTATCTGGGCGGTTGTGAATTTGCCCTGACAAATCATTTCAAAGCCGAAATCGTCCTTAACGTGGGTCTTAGCCGCTCCCTCAACAACGTCCGCCACAAGGTGCGCGGGTATAAACAGCACGCCGCCGCCGGCGCCGAACACAATATCGCCGGGCAGGCATACCGCACCGCCGAAATTGGTTATATCGTTCCAGTCCTTCATTACAAATTCGCGTATGGGCGTTGGGTCAATGCCCCTGTAATAAACCTGAACGTCGGGCACCTTTTTCATCTGCTCAACGTCTCTTATGCCGCCCCATATTACCGCGCCGCCTGTTTTGGTGCGGTTGTGCAGCGCCGTTGTAAGATTGCCGCCCAAAAACGTGCCCTTGTATATCTTGTCATACATATCCACAACGGCTACGTCTCTGTCCTGAAGGCTGTCTATAAGCCATTGATTTGGAGTGCCGCTTCGCCCTTCAGCAGCGGCCTGGGCAAAGCTTGCCTCGTAATAATCCGGCCTGGAAGGACCGTATACGGCGGTGACTGCC
>ERZ827423.1260-NODE-1260-length-25706-cov-10.131262_pt1 | contig 25706 bp, 25 predicted proteins | sample MGYA00519775_ERZ827423 | MGnify/ENA primary metagenome ERZ827423 (study PRJEB31778, sample SAMEA3449296) | human gut metagenome | biome: human gut; feature: human-associated habitat; material: faeces | place: United Kingdom | collected 2010/2012 ...
ATGAGAATAGTGGACGTTTTTGTCTTGGGGATTGATTTAGTACTATTTACTTATTTTACACAAATAGCACTAAATACAACAAATTTGACAATTAGAATAGTAGCCTGTTTTGCTATGACAGTAGAAATATTCTTTATGAGGCAACACATAAAATTGAATAGATTATTAACACAAAAAAGAGAAGATTAAAAAATACACAGTTCAATATATTGAACTGTGTATTTTTTTCTATAATATATAAAACATATTGACATTCCAGTTAATGTAAGGTTTATCATTTTATTAAAGATACTATGTAATTTAATAACAAAGGGGGCAGTAACATGAAATCAAGTATGGTTGCCAAACATGCTAGATGGCCAAAAGAAAATGATATTATATTCAACTTATCAGAAAGAGCTCAATTAGCAGAAAAAACTATAGGCAAGAAAAATGTTATTAATGCTACAATTGGTGCTTTGATTGATGATGAAGGACAGTTAATAAGTATGAAAAGTGTTTATGATCAACTTAAATCATTACAAAATAATGAAATAGCAGCCTATGCATCTATTGCAGGTCAAGATGACTATAAAGAAGCTGTCAAAAAAGTTTGCTTTCAAGGAAATGACCCTAAGGGATATATAAGAGTAGTAGCATCTCCAGGGGGAAGTGGAGCAATTAAATTGGCCATGTGGAATTATACTAATTTTGGTGATGTTATTTTAACATCTGATTGGTACTGGAGTCCCTATGGAATAATTGGAGAAGAAGCTGGTAGAAGTGTTGCAAACTTCAAATTATTTATAAGTTCAAAGGCTTTTTCTTTACTGCCGGCTCTTATTGTAAGAATCGCACCGCCTTTGCCTTTTAAAAGTTTTTGTGTAAGTGCGTAATACTCTGAACTTTCAAGTGCCGGGTAATTAACCTCAATATCTTTACAGATTTCAAAAAATTGTGCAAGTTTCAATGCGTTGCTACAAAGACACTCCATTCTCAGTCCCAATGTTTCAAGACCGACAGAATTTAAAAATGCATTAAACGGAGCAAGACAACAACCGAAGTTTCGCCATATACCGTTTCGCAGTTTTGCAAGATACGAAAGTTTACCGTATTTTTTGTATTCTGTCATACCTTTGAATTTCTCTGTATCCCATTCAAATTTACCGCTGTCAATTATTATACCGCTGATTGCGTTTCCGCCGCCGTTAATATACTTTGAGGTTGAATGAACAACAATGTCTGCACCGAAATCAATCGGGTGAACAAGATACGGTGTTGCCGTGGTGCTGTCTATAATAAGAGGTATATTGTATCTGTGTGCAAGATTTGATACTGCCTCAATATCCACAATATCGAGTTTCGGATTGCCGATAAGTTCCGCAAACACTGCTCTTGTGCGCTCGTTGATAAGCGGTTCAACATTCTGCGGTGTAACCTTGTCTGCAAAATGAGCGGTTATGCCGAATGCCTCTAAATCCTTTAACAAATCAATAGTTCCGCCAAAAAGACCTGCGCCTACTATTATTTCGTCACCGGACTCCAATATATTAAGAAGTGCCATTGTAACTGCTGCCATACCTGACGAACACGCAACAGCACCTGCACCGTTTTCAAGGGCGGCAATTCTTGCCTCAAAAGAAGCCACCGTAGGATTGCCTATTCTTGAATAAGCATATCCGGGCGCTTTGTTGTTGAACACTTTTTCAAGCTGTTCGGCAGAGCTGTGCGAAAAAGCACTTACCTGATAAATAGGAGTCATAGTAGAGCCCGACGCCTTATCACCGCTAAAATTTTTGTGCAATAACGCTGTATTAAACTCCATAAGCTTCCCATCCCTTTTAAATCATATTTGCTTAGTCAATGCTTATCCTGCAAAAGCTTATCTGCAAGATGATACTGTAGATTATAACGCATTTAACTTAGTATTTCAATAGGTTTTGTAGGATTTTCCCTATTTTACAAATTTTATTCCATATTATTCTAAAATCTGTCATTATATACAATACATATTTATTTGGTAAGTATTGATTTTTCCCTTAAAAAATGTTAATCTATATTTAATACGCTTAGTCAGGCATATTCTGCTCCAAAACAGGCTTTTCTTCTGTATAAGGGGCTGATTATTAATTGAAAATATCAACAAAAGTGCAGTTTGGCATTATGGCGATAATCGACATAGCGGTTTATTCTCAAAACGGCTGTTCGGTCACCGCTCCCGATATTGCCAAAAGGCACAATATATCTAAAAAATATCTTGAACAAATACTGCCGTCCCTCACCTCCGCAAATCTGATTCGTGGGCAAAAGGGACTTAACGGCGGTTATGTAGTTGCAAGAGATTTGAGTAAAATTACTTTTAAAGACATATTAAACGCTCTTGACACAAGGGTGCTTAATGATGTTTATTTTGACAGCAGAGATAAAAACGATATGATGACGGAGCTTATAAACGACAGATTGTGGAGTGCAATGTCATCATACCTGCAAAATTATGCCGAAAGTATAACTCTGTCAGAAATTGCGGAACATTACAAACAAAACGAAATTATTGCACAGGCTAAGGCTGTGTAATAAAGAAAAAAGTGCAGCAAGATTATAGAATTGCTGCACTTTTTCTTTTCGTTATTATTCTAAACTTTTGATTGCATTGATTGTTTTATCTATATCCTCATCGGTATGTGCAAACGAAACAAACATTGCCTCAAACTGTGACGGAGCTGTATATATTCCGTTGTCCTGCATATGTCTGAAATATTCGGCAAATCGGGCAGTATCGGCAGTTTTGGCTGTATCATAATCTTTTACCTTTTCATTGGTAAAGAAAACCGTCATAATTGAACCTACACGATTCACATTCATTCCCGATTCTTGCATGGCATTTTCAAGCTGCAATGAAATTTTCTCAAGCCTTGTATAAATTTCAGCTTCGTTTTCCTCAAGGATTTTTAAGGTTTCAATTCCCGCACTTACGGCAACGGGATTACCTGAAAGTGTGCCTGCCTGATACACCGAACCGAGCGGAGCAACGCACTGCATAACTTCTTTTTTACCGCCGTACACAGCCAAAGGCATACCTCCGCCTACAATTTTGCCAAGTGTGGTAAGGTCGGGTTTAACATTGTAATATTTTTGAGCACCGCCAATGCTAAGTCGAAAACCCGTAATAACTTCATCAAAAATAAGCAGAGAATTATATTTTAGCGTAATATCTCTCAAAAACCGTAAAAAACCCTCCTGCGGCGGTACAACGCCCATATTGGCGGCACAAGGCTCTACAATAACGCAGGCAATATCATCACCGTGCTCCTCAAAAAGTTTTTCTACCGACTCTTTATTATTGTATTTTGCAAGCAGGGTATTATCCGTATATCCTTTAGGAACACCTGCACTGTCGGGGATAGAATTGGTAAGAAGTCCTGAACCCGATTTCACAAGCAGACCGTCCGAATGACCGTGATAGCAACCCTCAAACTTAACTATTTTATCTCTCTTTGTATAACCCCTTGCGGCACGGATTGCACTCATAACCGCCTCTGTACCCGAATTTACAAGTCTTAACATTTCCATTGACGGAAAATGCTTTTTTATAAGTTTTGCAAGTTCGATTTCTCCGCTGTGACAAGCACCGAATGTAAGTCCTCTTTGACAGGTTTCGGTTACTGCATTTATAACTCTTTCGTTAGCGTGTCCGAGAATATTCGGGCCCCATGAGCAAATATAATCGATGTATTCGTTGCCGTCGACATCATAGATTTTTGAACCCTTTGCTTGGTCGATAAACAACGGTGCTCTGCCAACCGCACGGCACGCACGAACAGGGCTGTTTACTCCTCCGGGCATAAAATTTTGAGCTTGGGCATAAAACTTTTCCGAATTTTGAATATTCATTTTTGCCACCTCTTACTTGTAAAATTCGTCAATCCACTTTGCGGCGTCAAGTGCGTGATATGTAATTATAATATCCGCACCCGCCCTTTTCATAGCGATTAAATTTTCGGAAACAACTTTCTTTTCGTCTATCCAACCTTTTTCTGCCGCTGCCTTTACCATCGCATATTCGCCGCTGACATTGTACACTACAAGCGGTAAATCAAAACGCTCTCTTGCGGCTTTTACAACATCAAGATACGCAAGCGCAGGCTTTACCATAACCATATCTGCGCCCTCTTCTATATCGTCTTCAATCTCTCGCAATGCCTCTTTGCCGTTTGCATAGTCCATCTGATAGCTTTTTCTGTCGCCGAATTCAGGTGCGGACTCGGCGGCATCTCTGAACGGTGAATAATATGCAGATGCAAACTTTGCACTGTAAGAAAGTATAGGAGTATCTGCAAAGCCGTTTTCATCAAGAGCATTTCTGATTGCAGACACTCTGCCGTCCATCATATCTGACGGAGCAATAATGTCCGCACCTGCCTTTGCAAGGCTTACCGCCATTCTTGAAAGCAGCGGCAGGGTTTCGTCATTCAATATTTTATGACCGCATACTACACCGCAATGTCCGTGACTTGTATATTCGCAAAGACACACATCGGCAATTATAAGCATTGACGGATATTTAACTTTTATGTATCTGATTGCCTGCTGGGTAATTCCGTTTTCGTCATAAGCGCCGCTTGCAAGCTCGTCCTTGTGTTTCGGAATACCGAAAATTAATATTCCCGCAATCGAACTTTCGCTTATTTCCGCTAAAATTTCATCTAATCTGTCAAGTGAATACTGATAAACATTTGGCATAGATTCCACGGGCTTTTTTATATTTTCGCCCTCGGCAACAAAAATCGGGTAAATAAGGTCTTTCTTATCTACTCTTGTTTCACGCACAAGACTGCGTATACTTTCATTTGATCTCAGTCGTCTGAATCTTCTCATTAAAAATCACTCTCTTTTTTAACATCTGAAATAATTGTATTGATAATTCCGACTACATCTTTTGTTTTTGCAATTTTATAATCGGCTATATTGTACTTATGCAAAGCCTTTGCGGTTATCTCCCCAATACAAACAATTTTTGTGTTTTCGCTAACAGCATATCCGCTTTCAAAAAAAGCGTTTACGCCCGAAGAACTTGCAAAGGTTATGTAATCGGAGGTAATAATTCCGCCCTCCGACTTACTTTCCGACTGAATGTCATAGGTCTTTACATCGTCATAAATTATATTATTGCGACTTAAAATTTCAGTAAGTTCTTTTGAGCCGTTTTCCGCACGCAAAATCAACACACGCTCATCTTTGTTTACCGTATCTGCCAAAAGATTTCCCAAATCCGCAGAAGTATAAACCTTTGGAATAATATCGGCAAAAATGCCGTATTTTTCAAGAATACCCGCTGTTCCGCTGCCGATAACGGCAAATTTTATATTACACAGTTTGCGAACATCGACCTTTAACGCTCTCAATTTTTTAATAAAAATTTCAGCGCCGTTCATACTTGTTAGCACTATGTAATTATAATTATTAACATTTGAAAGTGCTTTGTCAAGCTGCTCGTTTTGTCTGTATTCCTTTACACTAAGATAATCAATACGGTTGATTCTCGCACCGAGCGACATAAGTTCTCTGCCAAGTTTCGCAGACAATTTATGCGTACCTGTAACCGCAACGGTTTTATTTTTGAGCGGCTTTTCTATTGTAGCGGAAAAATCAAGCCCCACTGCTTCTCCCACTACGATTATTGCAGGCGGTTCAACTTTGCTTTGCTCTGCAAGACTGCAAATATTTTTTAAAGTACCTCTTACCGTACTTTCCTTTGCATATGCACCGTTTGACACAATTGCGACAGGCGTATTTTCGCTTTTGCCGTTTTCTGTAAGACCTTTTACAATTTCGGGTAATTTTCTAAGTCCCATTAAAAATACAAGTGTACCGTCAAGTTTTGCGTATTCCCGTATATTTTTCGGTAAGGTATCCTGCGCCGTATGACCTGTGATTATGTGTACACTGCGGCTTAAATTTCTGTGAGTAACAGGAATACCCGCAATTTCGGGAACTGCTATTGCTGAGGAAATACCGGGGATAACTTCATAAGGAATATTGTGACTTTGAAGCGCCTGTACTTCCTCTCCTCCCCTGCCGAAAACAAACGGATCTCCGCCTTTTAGGCGCACAACAGTCTTGCCTTCGTTTGCTTTTGCAATGAGAATTTCGTTTATGTTCTCCTGCTTTTCACTATGCTTTCCTGCTCGTTTTCCGACACAAATTTTTTCTGCATTATCCGCATACTCAAGCAACAGCTTGTCGGTAAGGCTGTCATATACAACGACATCGCATTTTTTCAGACAATTCTGCCCACGCAGAGTTATTAAGTCATAATCGCCGCACCCTGCTCCCACAAGATAAACTTTTCCGTTGTTCACAACTTGCTCACCAACCTTTTTGCAAGATTAAATCGGTCTTTAACATCCGCACTGTCAAACACAATATTTTGGCAGTCGGCGGAAATCATAAGCTCTATTCTGCCGTCGTGCACCTTTGAATAAGCGCCAACGGGCATACCGCAGTCGGCATTTAACAGCTTTGGAATTTGCCGTTCGGTTTCAAACTCAAGCATAGTTTCCCTATGGCTGATTTCTCTAAGCATTTGCGATACGGCACTGCCCTTTCTGCTCTCTGCCACGATAATTGCCTGACAAGGCGCAGGGAGAAAATCAGAATATTCAAAAGGTGTTACATCATATTTTTCACTGTTATAAAGCGACAATCTTTCAAGTCCTGCCGCCGCAAGAATAATTGCGTCATATTCTTTATTAATAAGTTTATTAATTCTTGTGTCAACATTTCCTCTTATATCTTTAATCTGTACAAGCGGATACTGTTTTTTTATAAAGCCACGGCGTCTAAGACTGCCTGTGCCGACAATAAATTTTTCTTCGTTTTTTATCGGCTCATTTTTTCTTGTAACAAGCACATCACGATAATTGCCACGATTTAAAGCAGAGGATATTTCAAGTCCGTCTGCAAGTTCAAGAGGCAGATCTTTTGCGCTGTGCACTGCCATATCTGCTGCTCCGCTTAATAAAGCATTCTCAAGTTCAGAGATAAAAACTCCCTTTCCGCCTATCATTGCAAGCGGTTTATCAAGAATTTTATCCCCTTTTGTTGAAATGCAAACTATTTCTGTATCTATATCGTCAAATCTCTTTTTCAAAGCATTTGCAAACATCTCTGTCTGTGCAAGGGCAAGTTTGCTTTTTCTTGTACCTATTCTTACTTTCATATCAGCTGTTTTCCTTTATAATTTTATTAACAACATCGGTATCAATACTTTCTCCGCAAAGGCACATACCCATAAGTGCCGAAAAAACTTTCTTTCTTAACTCTTCGTCCGCCGTGTTTTCCTTTATGTATTCTCTGTACTGCCACAATGTTTCTGCGGTATCGGAATTTGTATTTTCAAGCATATTTAAAAACTGCTCTTTTAAATACTTTGCATATATCGGACTTTTGCCCGATGTGGTAATACCGACAGTAACGGAATTTTTTTGTACAAGCGCAGGAAAAATAAATCCGCATTTTTCTTTGTCATCAACAGTATTTACAAGAATATTTTTCTCCTTGCATAATTCAAATATATGCGAGTTCACCTGTTCGTTATCGGTAGCGCTGATAACACAAAAAGCACTGTTTAAATCGTTGTCATCAAACTCACGCTCAACGGCTTTCACATTAAATTTTAAAATCTCCTCGCAGATTTTAGGGGATACCACGGTAATACTCGGCTTAAAAGGCGACAACTTTTCTATCTTTCTTAAAGCTACCGTTCCGCCGCCCACTACAAGAATATTTTTATTTTCTATATCAATATAAAAAGGAAAATATGCCATTATATCTTTTCTCCACAACTTTTAAATGCATCAAGTATCTTTATAAATTCTTCTGACGGTAACTCGGCTTTGAATTTATATAATATTTCCTTTAAGGAATTTTCGCTGAGTTTATTTTTTACACTCTCCATATGCGGTAAAAAAAAGTGAAAAGCTATGTCTTTTTTAAGTACATCGCTTTCTTCTTTTATAATCTCTTTTGCGCTTTCCACACTGTCAAGTTTAAGCTCATTGTTGTTCTTTGCGAGTTTTTCAAAATAATCTATTCCGATCAGCTTTAAACCTTTTATCTCTGCAACCGAGCCGTCAATGTCAGGAGGTACGGCAAGATCTATAAAAAGTCTTGGCTTATCGGTTTTTATATTCTTCTTTAAATCATAATATGTAACAGTGTAATGCGGACTTGCGGTAGCGCTGACTACGCAATCGGCAGAATCCATATAACTGTACCTATCGGCATAATTAGCAATTGTAATGTTTGCTTTGGTCTGTACCGACTCCACACTGTGTTTTCTTGATGTTGCAATAACGCTTACATTTTTATGCGACAAAAGATTTTTTACAAGTACAGTGCCTATCTTCCCCGTTGCGCCTATAACGAGAACATTTACTTTATCCTTAAAATGCGCAATTTCATTTCCTGCAAGCGTTGCGGTTGAAACAGAAGTTTTTGAAAGTGCGGTTTGAGTTTTTATTTTTTTTGCGCAAGCCATTGCGGATTGAAAAGTCATATTTAACTCGTAACCCGTCATACCCAAGTCTTTTGCCATAGTGTAAGCAAGTTTTATTTGTCCGAGAATTTCGTCCTCACCTATAACCATAGATTCAATTCCGCTCACCACTCTGAAAAGGTGCATTACCGCTTTATCGGAATAGAACAAATACAAATGCTTTTTAAGCAAATCACATTCTATTCCCGAATAGTTTGAAAGCAGATTTTGCACTGTATTTAGGCTGTCTTCATTTCCGCAAAAATAAAGTTCTGTTCTGTTACAGGTGCAAAGAATAACGCACTCGCTTACGGTTTTTCCGTTTATAAGTCCAGTTAGAAATTCTTTTTGTACATTTTCGGAAAAAGCAAGTTTTTTTCTGATATTCACGTCTGAATTTTTATAATTTACACTTATGCAATACATCTTTATCCACCCAATTTAATTCTACCCTGTTATTTTAATACTAAGGTATAGCGTTGTCAATTTTATGCATTATTTTCAAGTTAAGATTTATAATAAAAATAAACAAACGGGCTATATCATATTAAACCTACTGAATTAATATGTTTTATTATACTATTACCGATAAGTAAAGTCAATAATTTTTTAATTTTGCTATTGACAAAACAAATGATTGAAATATAATACTTATTGTATAGATAGGAATTATAAATTAAGGAGTAGCTATGACAGTTAAATTTGATACGGTAAAAATCTTGAAAGCCGAACTTATGGATAACTTTAATACTTATCTGCATTTTCACGATGCCTGCGGCGGACAATATTTTTCGTTTGACGAAGTACCGAGTGATGAAGTATTAAAACACACAGAAAACTTTTTTCGTAATATGAATTACAAGATACAAATTTCGGACGATAAACTAAGTTTTTATATTAAGGAGAAAATCAATGCTTAATCAATTTTCAAGAACACAGCTTTTGCTCGGAGCAGAGGCAATGGAAAAACTTGCAAATGCAAAGGTTGCAATATTCGGAATAGGCGGTGTAGGCGGATACACTGCCGAGGCGCTCGCACGCACAGGAATAGGCCGGCTTGACCTTATAGACGATGACAAAGTATGCCTTACAAATATTAATCGTCAGATATTTGCCACAAGAAAAACAGTAGGCAAATACAAGGTAGATGTTGCCGAAGAAAGGCTGAAAGAAATCAATCCGAATATAATCATAAACAAGCATCAGAAATTCTACACTCCCGAAACTTCCGCCGAATTTGATTTTACACAGTATGATTACATAGTAGACGCTATCGACACGGTAACAGGCAAAATAGAACTTGTTATGCAGGCAAAAAAAGCGAACACCCCTATAATCTGTTCAATGGGTGCGGGAAATAAACTTGATGCAAGTGCTTTTGAAGTTGCCGATCTTTACAAAACTTCCGTATGCCCTCTTGCAAGAGTAATGCGTAATGAACTTAAAAAGCGCGGCATTAAAAAACTCAAAGTTGTATATTCAAAGGAAAAGCCTATCACCCCTATTGAAGATATGGCAATAAGCTGCAAAACAAACTGCATCTGTCCTCCCGAAACTGCAAGAAAATGCACACAAAGGCGACAAGTGCCCGGCAGTATAGCATTTGTACCGTCAGTAGTCGGTCTTATAATTGCAGGCGAAGTGGTTAAAGATTTAATAAAATAATCTATAGAGCAACACACCGATTGAAAAGCCAATCGGTGTGTTTTAGTTTATCTGTAAATTAAATTACTACGGATTCCTCTGTGAGAGATTTGTTTTCAAGAATAAATGCGTTATCTCCCTTTGTAACAAACAGTCTGTATAAGAATACATTTACCTTTTCGCCGTGATAAACTGCAGGTTCTTCAAGTCCTCTTACTCCGTTAATTACGCCGCCGTCACATTTTACCGTAACTTCAATGTTGTTGCCTCTGAAAGCTGTTTTCACTACCTCGCCGACCGATACGGACGCTTTTTGTCTGAATGGTTCGTTCAACTTGGTAATCTTTATAAATTCAGGTCTTACAATAGCTTTGTCCGCACCCTCCACAACATCAAAGGTTTTAAATTTTGTATAATCGTCAAGCACGGTTGTCTGACCGAAGAAAGATGCGGAAAAGGCTGTCTGCGGTTTCTGATATATTTCCATCGGTGTGCCTATCTGCTCGATTCTGCCTTTGTTTGTAATAATGATTTCATCGGCAACCTCAATAGCCTCATCTTGGTCGTGAGTTACAAATATACTTGTAACTCCGAGCTTTTCAATCATTTCTTTAAGCCACGAGCGAAGCTCCTGTCTTACCTTTGCATCAATAGCCGCAAACGGCTCGTCAAGCAGCAAAAGCGTTGGGTTAGGTGCAAGTGCTCTTGCAAACGCTACTCTCTGTTTCTGACCGCCCGAAAGCTGACTCGGATAACGCTTTTCAAGTCCCTTTAATCCGATAAGTTCAACAAGTTCGCTTACTCTTTCTTTTATATATTTTTTGTCCTTTTTCTGAATTTTAAGACCAAACGCAATGTTGTCGAATACAGTCATATATCTAAAAAGTGCGTAATTCTGAAATACAAAACCTATTCCTCGTTTGCTTGCCGGAATATCATTTACGACCTTGCCGTCAATAATAATTTCGCCGCTGTCTGGAGTTTCAAGTCCGGCAATCATTCTTAGAATTGTGGTTTTTCCGCTGCCCGACGGACCTAAAAGTCCTATAAGTTTTCCCTGCTCAATTGTGAAATTCACATTATAAGACGCCTTGTAATTGCCAAAGGTTTTATTTATATTTTTAAGTTCTACATACATTACGATTCCTTCTTTCCTTTGTATTCAATTACACTTCTGATAATCAGAATTATTACCGCCATAATTACAAGAATTGCCGATACCGCAAAAGCAGGTACGGTTTTAAATTCGTTAAATAAAATTTCTATATGGAGTGGCAATGTATTGGTTTTTCCACGCAGATGTCCCGAAAGTACAGACACTGCGCCGAACTCGCCCATTGCTCTTGCCGCACACAAAACTATGCCGTACAGAAACGCCCATTTAATATGCGGAAATGTTATCTTTCTGAAAATTGTAAGTCCCTTTGCTCCCATTAATGCGGCAGCCTCTTCCTCATCTGTTCCCTCCGATTCAAGAACGGGAATAAGCTCTCGTGAGATAAACGGAAATGTAACAAATATTGTTGCAAGAATAATACCCGGAACCGCAAAAATTACTTTTATATCAAGTTCCTGTAAAAGAGGATACAAAACACTTTGTCTGCCAAAGGTAAGTACAAATATCAGACCTGCAATTACAGGCGATACGGTAACCGGTAAGTCGATGAGTGTGGTAAGAATTTTTTTACCTTTAAAGTGAAACTTTGTTACAGACCACGCAGCGAACAATCCGAATATTGTATTGAAAACAACTGCGCACGCTGTTGCCTCAAGTGTAAGCAAAACAGCTTTTAAAGTATATTCGTCGCTTACTGCATCCCAAAATACCTGCCAGCCGCTCTTTAACGCCTCTGTCAGCACGGTTGCAAGAGGAAGTACAAGCATAATGAATAAAAACAAAACGCTGATACCTATTAATATCCACTTTACAGCCTTTGAACCTTTTGTTTCTTCGTGCATATTATCTTCCTCCCTTTAATATTTTTGAATTTCTTGCTTGAATAAGATTTACAACAAACAAGATTAAAAATGATGCCGCAAGCATTACAAGTGCAATTGCTGTAGCGCTCTTATAATCAAACTCCTGCAGCTTTGACATAATAATGAGCGGTGTAATTTCAGTTTCAAAAGGCTTGTTGCCTGCTATAAAAATTACCGAGCCGTACTCACCGAGACATCTGCCGAACGCAAGTCCGAAACCTGTAAGAATTGACGGGAGAATTTCGGGAAAAATAATCTTCCAAAAAATCTTTATTCTGCTCGCACCCATTACACCTGCAGCCTCTTCATAAGCAGGGTCAAGTTTTTCGAGTACAGGCTGAACCGCTCTTACAACAAACGGAATACCTATAAATACAAGTGCAAAAGTAATACCTACCCTTGTGTATGCAATGCTTATGCCAAAGCGTGCGAAAAAACTGCCTATGTAACCTGTATCGGCTGTTAAAGAAGTAAGCGCAATACCCGCAACCGCTGTCGGCAGTGCAAAAGGAAGTTCAATCATTCCGTCAAGTATTCTTTTACCCGGAAATTTATAACGAACCAGCACCCACGCAAGTATAACACCCATAACCGCATTTATTGCAGAGGCTATGAATGCGGTTATAAGGCTTACCTGATAACTTGCCACCACTCTTTCGCTTGTAACCGTATCTATAAAATCCGACCAGCTCATCTGTGCTGTGTAAATCACAAGAGAAGCAAGCGGAATCAATACGATTATGCTAAGTATTGATACAGTAACTCCAATAGATAAGCCAAAGCCGGGGATAACTCGTTTTGCTTTTTTAGTTTTATTCATTCTTACACCCGCTTTTCTTGTAAATACAAAGCATAGTGTTCAGCCGCAAAACAGCCGAACACATACGCATAGTTAATTATTTTTCGTAAATTTTATCAAATATTCCGCCGTCTGCGAAATGTGTTTTTTGTGCCTCGTCCCAACCGCCGAAGTCACTAATTGTAACAAGGTTAATATTTAAATCGAATACATCTGAATACTCTTTCAAAATATCCTGATTGTATGGACGGTAATAATTATCGCCTGCAATCCTCTGTGCCTCGTCGCTGTATAAGTAGCCAAGATATTCGGTAGCAACCTCTCTTGTTCCTCTGCTGTCAACTACTTCATCAACAACGGCAACCGACGGTTGTGCAAGAATACTTACGCTCGGAGTTATAATTTCATATTCGTCCGGATGGTCTTTAATAGAAAGATAAGCCTCGTTTTCCCAAGCTAAAAGCACATCGCCCTGTCCGTTTTCCACAAAAGTGGTTGTTGCTCCTCTTGCACCCGAATCAAGTACAAGTACATTTTGATAAAGCTTTTTTACAAAGTCTTCAATTTTGCTTTCATCACCGTTATAAAGCTTATCGGCATATGCCCAGGCGGCAAGGTAGTTCCATCTTGCGCCGCCCGAGGTCTTAGGGTTTGGAGTAATAACGCCGACGCCGTCCTTTATAAGATCGTTCCAATCCTTAATATTTTTCGGATTGCCTTTTCTTACAAGGAATACAATTGTAGATGTATACGGTGAAGAATCGTTTTCAAAATTATTTATCCAACCGTCATTTATAAGACCTGCATCTCTTACGGCATTAACATCGTACTCAAGCGCAAGTGTGACTACATCTGCCTCAAGTCCGTTTGCAACCTCAAGAGCCTGCTTGCCCGAACCGCCGTGCGATTGAGTAACCTCTACTTCCTGACCTGTTTTCGCTTTCCAATGGTCGGCAAAAATTTTATTATAGCTTTCGTAAAGTTCTCGTGTAGGGTCATATGAAACATTGGTTATATGTACCTTAGCATCATTAGAAGTATCTTTAGAAGCTTTTCCGCAGCCGAAAAGAGCAAAGGCAGAAGTACCGATAATGGCTGTTGTAAGAATTGCGGATATAAGTCTTTTAGTAAACACTTTTTTCATTTTAATCAAACCTTTCTTTTAGCTTTATCATAAATTAATAAGTAAACCGATAAAATGTTTTAACACATCGACTTACCGCCAAAAGAACCGCACATTCGTTTATTTATTCGGTTAAAATGATTTTTCATACAAACCACCCTTGCCTTTCATAATGCCAAACATACTTATTTTTGAATAACCTATAATACCTATCATTTTAGTATGTTTGCTTGATAGAGATATTTTATATCCATATCTCCAAAAAGTCAAGTGTTTTTTCAAACTTGTACATTATTTGGCAGATAAATACAATTACTCGGTTAATAATTCTATAAAAATAGTGATAAAATTATGATTTGGCAATTTTTAAGACAAGCAGCCGCTTTTTATAAACTCCGATTATTAAAAATCCAAAGAAAAAACTCAGCCACAAAATGACTGAGTTTCATTAAAAATTATTTATCGTAATCATCAAGAAAACTGTGCTGATAATCATCTTTCTTATACGAGATAATCGTGTTAAGATTTACATTTTCAACACTGCGGAAAATGTTGCTCTCTATCTGAGGATTTATTTTTTTAAGCTGCGCAATAAGCTGTTTTATTTCCTGTCTTTTTGAGCCTGTATTGCTCGGGTTGCACGATGTGCAGGTATCCGTAAATCTGCACGCACACTGTATAAAATTAAGTTTATTGTAATCTCTCCAATGCTTTATTTCCGCCTCTCTTATAAGGTAAAGCGGTCTTATAAGCTCCATTCCCTCATAATTTGTACTATGCAGTTTCGGCATCATAGTCTGCACCTGTCCGCCGTAAAGCATACCCATTAATATGGTTTCTATAACATCGTCATAATGATGTCCGAGTGCAATTTTATTACAGCCAAGTTCCTTAGCCTTTTTGTAGAGGTATCCTCTTCTCATTCTTGCACAGAGATAACACGGATACTTTTCCACATTATATACCGACTCAAAAATCTGTGTTTCAAAAACCGTAATCGGAATATTCAGCTTTCTTGCGTTGTTCTCAATAACATCTCTGTTTTCAACGCTGTATCCCGGGTCCATTACAAGATATACAAGCTCAAACGGAAATTTATTATGCCTTTTAAGTTCCTGAAAAAGTTTTGCCATAAGCATAGAATCTTTGCCGCCCGAAATACATACGGCTATTTTGTCATTCGGCTTTACAAGTTCATACTCAATTACAGCTTTTGTAAATCTGCCCCATATGGTCTTGCTGAATTTTTTTCTTATACTTTTTTCAACATCTGCCGCATAATCGTCATCGGTAAATTTATCCTTTAGCCAGCCGTAATATCCGTTCACAAGATTTACCGCATCGTAGCCGTCTTCCCGCAACTCTTCTGCAAGAGTATCGCTTATTTGACCGCTTTTGCAGCAAATAATCAATCTCTTATCTTTCGGCAAAATACTTTTATCATTTTTAATTTTCTCAAGCGGAATATTTACCGAGTTTGGAATATTTCCGTAGTTATAAGAAATCTCATCTCTTATATCAATCACCGTACAAGTGTTTTTATCAACTTTCTTTAATTCTTCAATAGAAATTTCATATTTTTCTCTGTTCATACTTACCTCTGCTGTTCGTAATATGCTACTATTATACTCCCAAATCCGTCTGTCAGCAATACAATTAACGCAAATAATAAAAAGCTGCACCGATTTTCTGTAAAAACAGGAAACGGTACAGCTTAAATAGTGAATAAAAGGAGAATTTTTAACCACTAATAGCGGCATAAATATCTACTGATAATATTATACAGCTATAAATGACAAAAGTCAACTATAACAGTTTTACATAACGAAATATTATTGATATTTTTCATTCATTGCATTAAAAAATCTTACCTACTCCGATTCGGGAATTTTATTTTTCAATGAAAATCGCAGTGTTTTATGTATAAAATCATTTTGGTTTATGTAATCGGCAAGATCATAAGCAACCGCCCTTGAATTTTTGCTTTCGGCTGCAAGGTCAAGCATTTCACCGAATTCATCATCATTAAGTTTTAGCGCATCTCTCAATTTCATTAAAACATCATATGACGGCGCAGGTCTTTTGCCTGCTTCAATACTTGACTGATACACATTAGAAATACCGATTATTTCTGCCACATATTTAAGAGAATAGTTACATCTTGCCCTTTTTTCCTTAATGAAATCGCCAAAATTATCGCTCATAACCCTCACCTTTAATACTACAAATTATTCATTGATTTCATAATATAATCTTAGTATAATTATAAAACTCAAACATAATAAATAATATTACTTTTTATTACACAAAATATTAGAAAATGTTGGTTTTCGTTAGTTTTTGTAGTATAATATAATAATGAGGTGATATTGTGAACAAAGTTAACTTACTTATTGTAGAAGATGATAATAATACTGTAGAAGAGTATAAATCTGATATTAAAGGTTTTGAAAATTTTTATATTGTCGGCACTACAAACAACTCCTCAAAAGCCGTAGAAATGGTAAAAGAATACTGTCCGCATGCTGTTATTCTCGACTTGGAACTACATCAGGGCAGTGGCAACGGTCTTTTATTTTTAAAAGGGTTGTCTGAACTTGCATTGCCAAACAAGCCTTTTATACTGGTAGTTACCAATAATATCAGTAATGTTACTCATTCCATAGCAAGAAATTTAGGTGCAGACTTTATAATAACTAAAAATCAAAATGATTTCAGCTGTAAAATGGTACTTGAGTTTCTCAACTCAATTGTACAAACAACGCTGACCTCAAATTTCAGTTCACCGAGCGCCGCAAAAGCCGCTGAACGCATAAGCAACAGCGAAATTATAAGAAATAAAATCTCTGTTGAACTTGATTTAATAGGAATCAGCCCAAAACTTAAGGGCAGAAATTACCTTGCAGACGCTATTGAAATCACTTGCAATCAGCGAGTAACCAATCTTTGCAGTATTGTGGCGCAAAAATATAAAAAAACCGATGCAAGTGTTGAGCGTGCAATGCAAACTGCCATAAACCACGCTTGGCGAAACACCGATATTGAAAGTCTTGAACGCTACTATACCACATACATAAATCCGCAGAAAGGCGTTCCCACAGTTATGGAATTTATCTATTATTATTCTTCCAAAATCAAAAAAAGCCTGTAAATTTATCCCGATGTTTATTAGCATCGGGATTTTTTTTGCAACAAAAATTTATAAATTCATCATAAAATAACAATTTCTAATTATTATTTTTACATTATGTGATATTTATTCACTATATTAAAAATAAAGCAATTACAGCAACAAATCAGAATTTCCCCGCAAAAAATGTACACTTTACTTGTAAAACAAAAGTAAAGGAGGTACTGAAGTATGTGGGATGATATTTATGAATTTTTAAAACGTCTTTTAGGAAAATAATATAGTGACATTATTTAGCTTGTATGATATAATATTATCATTATAGTAATACGGAGTTAAATATTATGTCAACAAACATTACAGAGCTTTTATATAATTTTGCTATGAATTTTTTTATTAAAGCTCCGACTTTATTTTCATCAGCCTATATTTTTATTAAAACAACAAACATTAAATGCAGCAAATCAAAGTTAGCTTTGCTTTTGACTGCATTTTTTGTCGTCAATATAATTTCGTCTGTTGTACTTTTATTTGACAACAGTTTGGGATTCTTGGCAAGTTGTATATTGTTTATTGTAACTATCACACTGTTTACTAAAAACAATATAAAAAATACCATTTCCATCTCCATTGTTTCAATGGGACTTTCCTATTGCGTACGATTTATCATTGCCTTGATTTTTGCAATTGCATCACACTATATATCATTAGTTACATATGATTTCTTGAATCCGAAAAGTATTTTTACGGCAATTTTTATAGGCATAATACATTTATTATCAACATTCTATATAATGAAAATTAAGAGATTAAAAAACGGTCTTGCCTTTTTCAATAATTCCGATAACTTTGGCATAGGTCTGTTAATATCAGGTTTTATTTTCTTAATCATAGCTCTGCTTGCACAAGACGGCGATGACTACAAATCTATATTTGTATATATGTTTATAGGATTAATAATTTGTTGTATAGGTGCTGTAATTTGGATAAGAACAAACATAACACGGTACTATAAAAGTCGGCTGCAGCAAAAAGCAGACGAACATTTCAATTCCGTTATTGCGGAAAAAGACAGTAATATTGAGGAACTTACAAAATCCAATGCCTTTCTTTCAAAAATAGTGCACCGTGACAACCACCTTATGAGTTCTTTACAATATTCTTTAGAAGAACTTTGCAATTGTAACGATAAACAAAAGGAAAGCAAAATAATCACTGAACTTCTTACTCTTGCAAAAGAAAGAAACGAACTCGTGCAAAAAGAACAGGCAGAAAATAAAGTGCTTGCATCTACGGGAAATTCTGTTATTGACGGCGCTCTGCTTAATATGTATATAAAAGCCTCTGCTCACGAAATTAATTTTGATTTGATAGCAAATACAGATATTAACTACCTTATCAATCATTTTCTTTCGCAAACCGAACTTGAAACCCTGCTTTGCGACCATATAAAAGACGCTGTCATAGCCGTTGAAAGCACAGGCAAAAGGAACGGAAATATTCTGACATCTGTTTCTTCGGTTGACGGAATATATGAAATTTCCGTAAGCGACAACGGAATTGAATTTGAAACCGATACTTTACAAAAACTCGGTACCGAAAGAGTTACCACTCACAAAGAAAGCGGCGGCAACGGCATAGGTTTTATGACAACTTTTGATACTCTGAAAAATTCAAAGGCAAGTCTTATTATTACCGAATACGAACCCGATAAGCCGTTTACCAAAACCGTTACTTTCAGGTTTGACGGTCAAGGAAACTTTATTATAAGATCTTACAGATGCAAAATTCTCAAAGAAAAAATCATCCGTGAAGATATTTTAATTACTTATAATTAATATTTCGTTTATATGAAGTAATTAAGGCACAGCATTTTCGCTGTGCCTTTTGCATAAAAATCGGCTCACCTAAAGCAAGCAGATTAAAATTATTCTATTGTTCCGCCGCCTACTACTACATCTTCGTCATACAGAACCACTGCCTGACCTTTTGAAATTGCTCTTTGCGGCTTATCAAATACAATGTGCAGTTTGTTATCTGAAAGCTGTTCTACCGTTGCATCCTGTTCAGGCTGATTGTATCTTACCCTTGCTTTTATATGCAAAGGTTTGTCAAGCTTTTCGTAAGCAATAAGATTAATATCTTTTGCGTAAAGCTCTTTTGAAAACAGTCTGTCATTTTCGCAAAGTATAACCTTGTTGTTTGCAATATCCTTTTCCTTGACATACATCGGGTGAGGCAAAGCAAGACCAAGTCCCTTTCTCTGCCCTATCGTATATCTTATAATGCCCTTATGTGTACCGAGAACATTGCCGTTTTCATCAACAAAGTCACCAAAATCATACTTTCTGCCCGTGTACTGCTCAATGAACTTTGCGTAATCTCCGTCAGGTACAAAACAAATATCCTGACTGTCGTGTTTTTGAGCATTAATAAGGTTATATTTTTCCGCTATTTTTCTTACTTCGTGCTTTGTAAGTTTTCCAAGCGGAAGCAAGGTTCTTGAAAGCTGTCTTTGAGTAAGCGAGTAAAGTACATAACTTTGGTCTTTTGTTACATCGGGGGACTTTCTCAATAAATATCTTTGCAATCCCTCATCATACTCAATGACAGAGTAATGACCTGTAACTACATAATCAAAGTCAAGCTCATCGGCTCTCTGCATAAGCTTTTCAAATTTTATATATCTGTTGCAGTCAATGCAAGGATTAGGCGTACAGCCGTTTTCGTATGCAGAAATAAAACGGTCAATTACATTTTCTTTAAAGCTGTCTTTAAAATTGTAAACATAATAAGGTATTCCGATTTTTCTGCAAACATTTCTCGCATCGTCAATATCATCAAGCGAACAGCAGGTTTTCTCCTTCTTTTCGCCAATATCCTCGTTATCAAAAAGCTTAAGAGTAATGCCCGTAGCGTCATAGCCCTGCTCCTTTATCAAGCAAGCCGCTACTGAACTGTCAACTCCTCCGCTCATTGCTATTAATGCCCTTTCGGTCATATTATTCTCCTTAACCGCCAAGTCTTATCATCTCGTCAATACATTTCTTTGCGTCTGTAATAGTCTGCTCATCAAGGATAATTTCCTCGCCGCCCTCGCCTTTAAGGCAATTGAACACATCCATAAGAGTGGTAGCTTTCATATTAGGACAAATGAGCTTTTGTGTAAGAATATGGAATTTCTTATCGGGACAATCATACTGCAAATGTTCTGCAATACTGATTTCGGTACCGATGATAAATTCCTTTTTATCACTGTTCTTTGCGTAGTTCATAATGCCCGATGTCGAGCCTACATAATCCGCAAGATCAACAACAGCAGGCTGGCACTCCGGATGAACAAGAAGTTCGGCATTTGGGAACTGTGCCTTTGCCTTTTTAACATCTTCCGCCGTAACGCAAGCGTGAATCGGACAACCGCCGTGCAAAAGTTTAAAATTCTTATCCGGAAGCTGACGGCTTACATAATCGCCAAGGTTGCAGTCAGGGATAAAAAGAATATTCTTTTCAGGCATATTGCTTACAATCTTAACGGCAGATGAACTTGTTACACAAACATCACAAATAGTTTTTAAATCTGCTGTGGTATTTATGTATGCAACTACCGCATAATCGGGATACATTTCTTTTACGGAAGAAATCATTTCTTTATCCATCTGGTCAGCCATCTGACAGCCGGCACTCGGCTGAGCAAGATAAACCGTTTTATCGGGTGAAAGAATTTTGCAGGTTTCTGCCATAAAACGAACACCGCACATAAGAATGTTTTTATTTGTAACTTTGCTCGCGTCTACACTCAATTTATAGCTGTCGCCTGTAAAATCGGCAATTTCGCAAATCTCTCTTGCCTGATAGCTGTGGGCAAGAATGCAAACATCTTTTTCTTTTTTTAACTCAAGAATTTTATTTTGAATTTCAGAAATATTCATACATACATTTCCCTTCATTTTTCCTTTTAAATTTATTATACATTTTTTTGCCTACTATTGCAATAGGTCTTTTTATTTTAAAAATATTGTTTATGTTTAATGGTTAAAAGAATTATAAATTATCACAATTGCCGAAAATTATTTGAATTTTTGTCTTTACTTTATACTTTAATTGTGATATAATACTTAATATATACAAGTAGAGGTTATTCTGCTTAATATTTTAATTGGATAATATAAACAGGAGGTTAGTACAATGAAAAAAGTTGTTTCCATCGCATTGGCTCTTGTGCTGATGCTTGCAGCGTCTATTCCGGTATTTGCCGCACCAAGTCCTACAGGTACATACACTTATGTAGTAGTTGTTATTCCTACCACAGGCGGCAGCGGTGACTATGAGTTCACTACAGGCATTGATGAGGACGGTAACCAGAATGTTCACCTTACTCCAAAGCCAAAGTCCGGTTATTCTTTTGACCATTGGGTAATTGACGGTCCTTACAGAACCGATCAGCCGCTTACAGATGGAAATCTTGATATTATAATCACAGGTGATATTAAGGTAACTCCTTATTACACAATCAACGGTGAGTCACCTACACAGGCTGTAACAACAGATACTTCTGATAAATCACCGCAGACCGGTCCTTCAAGCGCAATGCCGTATGTAATAATCGGCTTATCACTTATAGCTGTTGCTGTCAGCGTAACTATTGTTAAGTCAAAGAAATCAAACTAATTTTGCTAATAAAAACAGCTTTCGGTTTTCGAAAGCTGTTTTTTAATGCTTATTATAGTTAAAATTTACAGGAATATTGACGCAGTTGTCAATATTTGTTATAATTATTTGATGTGATTTATTATGAAAAGAAATCGAAATAAAATTCTTATCACAATTCTTGTTATTACAATTATTCTGTTAATTCTGTGTGTAATTTATGTTATGTATCAAATGAATACTCAACACAAAGAGCAGGACGATTACAGCAAACTTGCAAGTTCTGTGGCTCCGAGCATAGCCGAAGAAGTTACTTCCCCGTCAATTGACGAAACTCTTGCCGACAATCCTATTATAGATAATCCTATAGATTTTGAGTCGCTGCAATCTCAAAATGACGAAATCTATTCTTGGATATATATTCCCGATACCAACATAAATTACCCTGTCTGCAGGAGTAACACAAACGATAATTTTTACCTGGATCATGATATTTACGGAAATTACAGCTTTTCAGGCTCTATTTATTCACAGTATTGTAATTCTATATATATGCATGACAGGGTAACCGTACTCTACGGCCACAATATGGCAGACGGAAGTATGTTTGCCGATTTATATAAATTTACAAATACGGATTTTTTCAATGACCATGAGTATTTTTACATCTACAGACCTCAGCACAAACTTACCTACCGTATAGTGTCGGTTTATTCATATGACGACCGACATATAATGAATTCGTTTGATTTTGATGACGACAAGGTTTTTCAGGAATACCTTGATTATATTCAAAATCCCAGATCATTCACAAAAGTTGTAAGAGATAATTCGGAGCTGACAATCAATGACAAAATTGTCACGCTAAGCACCTGCCTTAATTCAGGTGACGGACGACTTCTTTTACAGGGGGTGTTAATAAAAGATGAACTCACAAAATAATAACGAAAACAGCAACAATACGGATACTGCCGATAAAGATATTTACAGCAATTCAAATAATCAGCCTTCTCAAACAGGCGAAAGCGCGGCAAGTGATGATGAAAAAGGAAATGTGCAATACGCCGACCGTAGTATAAGAGATGATATTAACGACTATAAGTTTGTTAAATCGTATAAAAGCCACGGTCATCATAAACACCATCACCATCATCATTCAAGCAAAGAAAATTCCGATGATGTATTATTGGTACAAAGCTCACGCCCTGCAAAAGGCAGTTCAAATAAAATAAAGAAAAAAAGTTTGAGTACAGGCAACGAAAAATATTTGCTGGAATACGACGAACTTGTAAAAAGCAATCACCCTGCGATGGGTTCTAAGGAACAGAAAAAAGCAATTAGAGAAAATCAAAAAATCAAGAAAAGGCGTTTTAAAAAATGGCAGAGAGTAATACTCACAATTATCAGTACAATTCTTGCGCTTGTTCTTGTTGTAAGCGGGCTTTTGGTATGTTTTATTTACAACGGCTCTAAAGAATTGCTTGACAATACAAATATAATTTCGGCTCCGTCAAATGTAGTTGTTCAAAACGGCGGTCAATATGTTGTGTATAACGGACAAACATATGAATTTAACAAGAATATGACAAGTATTCTTTGTATGGGCATCGATAAAAGTTCTTTTGACGGTGCAAGCGATATAAAAGGCGAAAACGGTCAAGCCGATGTTCTTATACTTGTTGCTATGGACACCTCGACAGGCGAAACTAAGCTTATTAATATATCAAGAGATACAATGACCGATGTTGCGGTATATTCTGCAAGCGGTTATTATGTGGAAACTGTAAAAGAACAGATTTGTCTTTCATACGCTTACGGCGACGGCAAGGAGTCAAGTTGCGCAAATACGGTTACCGCCGTTGAAAGACTTTTCTACAACATTCCGATTAATTCATACTTTGCGCTTGACCTTGACGGTATATCAGCTCTTAATGATGCCGTAGGCGGAGTTGATGTTGTTTCTCCTGAAACCATAGGCGATTTTAAAGAGGGCGAAAGCTACCATCTTGAAGGTCAGAATGCAGAAGCTTTTGTTCGTTCAAGAGATATGGAAAGCATAGACGCAAACAGCAAGCGTATGCAACGACAGCAGCTATATCTTGATTCATTTATGAATACGGTTCTTGCACAGACTAAAAATGACATTACAACACCTGTAAGCCTGTTTAATGCCTCTGCCCCATACTCATGCACAAACCTGAACCCGTCAAAAATTTGCTATTTATCACAGAATATGCTTAGCCACAACGGTATGAATATGACAATGATTTCCGTACCGGGTGAGTTGAAAAAAGGTGAAGTTTATACCGAATTTTATGTAAACGAAGACGAGTTTTATAAACTGATTCTTGATACTTATTACAAACCGTATAACGGATAAAGCGAAAGCTGAAGTCGATATAAAAAACGACTTCAGCTTTTTATTTTGAATTGCGTTCTATCATTCCAACAAAACCCGTAAAACAAATCCCTCATCACGGAAAAATGTGGAAAAATAGTTGTGGACTTTGCCCACACCCACGACCTTTTCAAAGGTCGACCAAACTTTTATAATTGCTTTTCAAATTTATTCCGCTAAACAAAAATTATAAATCAACACAAAAGCTCCCGATTTTTGTTTCGGGAGCTTTTAGTTACAGTTATGTATTAAAGTTATTCCTTAGTTTCTGTTTCTGCAGGAATATCGCTTGTACAGTGTGGGCATTTTGTAGCCTTGATTGAAATTTCGCTCTGACAGAACGGGCAAATCTTTGTTGTGGGTTCTGCCGGTTCCTCAGGCTTTTTGCCGATTGCCATAATCTTATTTACTAATTTAACAATAAGGAAAATGACAAATGCCATTATAATAAAGTTAATAACCGCAGTTAAGAACTTACCGTATCCAATCGAAACATCGCCTATTGTAAGCGCATACTGGTCAAAATTCATTCCGCCGAACAAACCGAGAATCGGTGAAATGATATCCGAAGTAAGTGAAGTTACAATTGCCTGAAAAGCAGCACCGATAATAACACCGACTGCAAGGTCAAGCACATTGCCTCTCATAATAAAGGTTTTAAACTCGCCAAAAAACTTTTTCATTTCCTAAACTCCTCTGTTAAGATATTTTTAGCAGTTGCCATAACCGCAAAAATACAGAATAATGCAGGACAAACACTTTCCCACTAATAATAGTGGGAAAATGTTTTTGATTAAGTTAATAAACTGAATTATAAAACAGCCTTATGGAATTTCTTTTTGCCTTTTTTAATTACAACATAGCCTTTTTCAAAAGCAGACTTAGGAACATTTGCATATACATCTGTTACCTTTTCATCATCAACGGCAACACCGCCCTGCTGAATAAGGCGTCTGCCCTCACCCTTTGACGGAATAAGCGCACACTTTGTAAGAAGATCAAGAATTGCGATACCGTCATCTGTAAAGTCAGCGTCCGTAAGCTCTGTAGAAGGCATATTGTCTGTATTTGCACCGCTGCCAAACAAAGCTCTTGCAGCCTCCTGTGCCTTGTCTGCCTCTTCCTTGCCGTGAATAAGATTTGTTACCTCATATGCAAGAATCTCCTTAGCCTTGTTAAGATTACTGCCCTCAAGTTTAGCAAGCTCATCAATCTGCTCAAGCGGTAAAAATGTAAGCATCTTTAAGCACTTGATTACATCTTCGTCGGCTACATTTCTCCAATACTGGTAAAAATCATAAGGACTTGTCTTTTCGGCTGAAAGCCATACAGCGCCGGACTGGGTTTTGCCCATCTTCTTACCCTCGGAATTAAGGAGAAGATTAATAGTCATAGCGTATGCGTCCTTACCGAGTTTTCTTCTGATAAGCTCTGTACCGCCGAGCATATTGCTCCACTGGTCGTCACCGC
>ERZ827423.1262-NODE-1262-length-25645-cov-11.041110_pt1 | contig 25645 bp, 13 predicted proteins | sample MGYA00519775_ERZ827423 | MGnify/ENA primary metagenome ERZ827423 (study PRJEB31778, sample SAMEA3449296) | human gut metagenome | biome: human gut; feature: human-associated habitat; material: faeces | place: United Kingdom | collected 2010/2012 ...
AATGACGACGGCGGAACTTGCGCGGCGGGTGAGAATGCCGAGGGCGACGGTGACGCATATTCTTGCTATGGAGCGGACGCCGTCCGTGAAGTTCATATCCCGCGCGGCGAGAGTGCTCGGGACAACGACGGATTTCCTTATCGAGGGAAAATAAAAGACGGACAGTATGTTCTGTCCGCCTTTCATTTTGTTAGGAATGTTATCTGTCCGATATATGCAGCGCTTCTTTTAAGGCTTCCTGCAATGCCGAGGAGAAGTTTATCCCCGCGCGTTCCGACATGGTGTTGAGCCATGAGGGTATTGTCAGAGTTTTTTTGACAGCCTTGTTGTCGAAATATTTTCTGTATTCGACCGTATCGCACGATACGAGCGAGGCAAACTGAGTTTCTTTGAGTTTCAAAGATGTTATATCGGACGGATTCGGAATTGCGATTCCGTTTTCTTCCATATCGTAGAGAATAAGGCAGAGCGCGTCTTCCGCCATATCAAAGGCTTCCTGCAATGTGCTGCCGAACGTGTTGCACCCTGCGATGTCGGGAAAAGATACAGAATACGCATTGTCGTCTTTTTCAAAAACAGCGGGATATATATAACGCATACATCCACACACCTCCCATTAACTTAATTATATTCTTTCGGTCGCGAGGCTTATTCAAGCCCCGCGTCCTTTTTAATTTTTTTTGCCGTTCCCGTGGGAATCTCTTTCGTATGTCGAGGTACGGAAATTCTGTTTTCCGTCAGCGGGCTGTAATATATGTCATGGCTTCGCCCGTGTCGAACAAAGACTATTCCGTTTTTCGAAAACAGTTGCAAGAGTTCACCGTACTTCATAAATCCCTCCTTTCACGTACATTATAACACGTATTCACACGTACTGCAATATGCTGGATAAAAAAAATATTGAACAAATTGTGAACTGTTGAAAAGTGTTCCCCGATGATACACTTTTTTTATTAAAGTGGGGGTGCAGGATAGGCAAGCGGCGGCATTTTTGACGGGTTTTCCGTTTGCCGCCTTGTCGGGGTAAAGAACACACGGTACTTTTTCAAAGGGGCGGGCTGCCCGTGTGATGCGGTTTCGGGTTTTGCACGGTTTGACAGGCTGTGCGGGTCATATTTATACCTCCATACGGCGTTAGGCTGAAGCTACCCGAACCCTTATCGCCCGACACAGGCTATTTTCGGTTATTTTCTCTCTTTTCGTCTTGGCGGGCGCCAGCCCGTCTGCATCTCAAAAAGAAAAAATTCCTCGAAAATTTCTCTGCGGCGGGTGCGTGCAGTTTTTACGGTGCGGATTTTTGGCATAACGACAAAGAAGCCGAAGTGAATACTTGACGTATTTACAAGGCTTTTGCGAAAGTTAGGGCGAAAATCAGCCCGTTAAAACCGAAAAGGGCTCGGGTAGCCTCAGCCTATAACCACCTTTCTTTAAGTGACAGCGTTTTAGGCGCGCTGTCGCGCCGTGCGGTCGGCGTGTGGGTTTTTTCCGATTTTTCCCCACGCCGAGAGCACGAGCGAAAAAGAAGAGAAAAAATAAAAACAGGAATAGCGGCTTGAAGACTGAAAAATGATTTTGGAAAAGGCAAAGGAATTAAAAAAAAGTGAGCGGGAATGCTTTTATTTTTATATATAAATACAGCGAGGAAAGGAGTTTGAACGAAGTTTGCGAGGACGAAGGACGTCAATGGCGACGGTGGTCGCGGTTATGGTTGCGTATGCTTCCGAACCTGAGAATATGTCTGCGGTTGCAAGGCTGGCGGGCGTTCCCGAGAGCACTTGCAGGAACATTGTGAAAAAGTACAAAAACGACGAAAAGTTTGCGAAACTTCGCGAGGATTCCGCGCGCGCGATGACGGAAAAAATCGACGACGTAATGAACCTTGCGTATCAGAACCTGTTCCGCGAGCTTTCGGAGCAGTTTATGCGAGATGAAAAAGAGAAAAAAGAGGTTACGTTATCGGACCTGACAAGGACTTTCGGAATCTTGCTTGACAAGAAAGCGGCTATCGAGAGAGAAAATAAAGGTCTCGGAGCGGAGCAGATAAATGTTACATTCAATGATTACGGCTGATAAGACGGCGTTCGCTTCGGAAAAATAGGACGGACAAGACGGAGTACTCTTCGGATTCCGCGCGATGATTGAATACGCCGCGCGAAATTGCCGCGCTGCGGCACGCGCATGGCTGTTCGCAGAAAATGTAAACGTTTTCTGCGAGGACGGAAAAAATCGACGATGTGATGAACCTTGCGTATCAGAACCTGTTCCGTGAACTTTCGGAGCAGTTTAGGCTGATTCTACCCGAACTCTTGTCGGTTTTGACGGGCTGATTTTCGCCCTAACTTTCGCAAAAGCCTTGTAAATACGACAGTATTCACTACGGCTTCTTTGTCGTTATGACAAAAATCCGCTCCGTGAAAACTGCGCGCACCCGCCACAGAGAAATTTTCGAGGAATTTTTTCTTTTTGAGGTGCAGGCGGGCTGACGCCCGCCAAGACGAAAAGAGAGAAAATATCCGAAAATAGCCTGTGTCGGGCGATAAGGGTTCGGGTAGAATCAGCCTATGCGTGACGAAAAGGAGAAAAAAGAGGTTACGCTGTCGGACCTGACAAGGACTTTCGGGATTTTGCTTGATAAAAAAGCGGCTATCGAGAGAGAAAATAAAGGTCTCGGAGCGGAGCAGATAAATGTAACGTTCAATGACTACGGTTAATTTTACAGACGAAGTATAAAAAAAGAATTATGATGTGCGGGGATTGCCGTTTCTTTTTCTTTTGGGAAAAAAAGAACGAAAAGGGAATGTGCTTTAAGGATATACCGAAGCGGGTGAATGAAAAACATTTTTGCCCGCTTGGCGAGCGGAAAAGGAGAGGGAGAGACAGGCGGAAGAGGGGCGAATGACATGAATGTCAATATTGACAAGCGCGTATTCAATCGCGTTTATCTGCCGCTTTTGGACTGTCGGACACGTTATCTTGTGCTTTACGGCGGCGCGGGAAGCGGGAAAAGCGTTTTTGTCGTACAGCGTTTTCTCATCCGTCTGATGACGGAGCCTATATGCAATCTGCTTGTTGTGCGTCAGGTTGCGGACACCAACCGAAATTCAACCTTTGCGCTGTTCAAGCAGATTATATCGAGGTGGGGGCTTGACCGCCTTTTTCGCATATCCGAGGGCGAGATGAAGATAACGTGCGCGAAGAACTCCAACACGGTTATTTTCAAAGGTCTTGACGACCCCGAAAAGATAAAGTCCATAACGTTCCCGTCTGGCGAACTGACGGACGTATGGGTGGAGGAAGCGTCAGAGATCTCGGAGAAGAGTTTTAACCAGCTTGATATACGTCTGCGCGGCGGCAAAAGCCGAAAACAAATTGTGCTTTCATTCAACCCGATAACCGTTTCGCATTGGCTTAAAAAGCGTTTTGTGGACAACAAGACCGACGCGATGACGGTTGTTAAGACGACATACAAGGATAACGATTTTATCGAGGACGAGTACCGCAAACTGCTTGAAAGTTATAAGGACAGCGACCCGTACTATTATGACGTTTACTGTCTTGGACAATGGGGCGTTGTGGGTTACAGCGTTTTCAACGCGCGGAATTTGCAGGCGCGGTTGTCCTTGCTGTCAAGTCCTTTCCGTACAGGCTCGTTTTCGTATGCTTACGACGGTTCGGGCATATCAAACGCGACGTTCGAAAGCGATGATAACGGCTTTGTGAAAATATATCGCGATGTCCGGGCGGGTGTGCCGTATGTTATCGGGGCGGACACGGCGGGCGAGGGCAGCGACTTTTATGTGGCGCAGGTGCTCGACAACACAAGCGGCGAACAGGTTGCCGTTTTGCGACTGCAATACGGCGAGGACGATTTTGTGCGTCAGCTGTATTGTCTCGGCAAATATTATAATTATGCGCTTATCGGCGTGGAATCGAATTTTAATACATACATCATCAAGGAACTTGAACGGCTCGGCTACGAAAAGCAATATGTGCGTGAGCGCGAAGACAGTTTTACGCACGGAATAGTGCAGTCTTATGGATTTAAGACGACGCAGCTGACGCGTCCCGTCATTATTTCAATGCTTGCGAAAGTTGCGAATGAGCGCGTCGAACTTTTTAACGACGCAAAGACGATAGAAGAAATGCTGACGTTCGTTCGCAATGAGAAAGGGCGTCCCGAAGCAATGGAGGGAGAACACGACGACTGCGTTATGTCGCTTGCCATTGCGCATTATATCAGACCGCAGCAGAGTTTTGAGAGAGAAGAAAAGGACGTCGGCAAAAAAATAAAATGGACGGCGGATATGCTCGAAGATTATGAGAACGGAAGCGCCGAAGACCGTGCGGCGATGGTTGAAAAGTGGGGCAAACCGTAATGCGGAAAAAATTTGTTTGCGGCGGCGGGCGGAAATAAGTATTGTTTGAGATTTGAAAATCCCAAACGTTTGGGAATTTGAGGGAGAAAAACGGATATGACGGACGAAAACAAAGATAAATTGTGGATGTGGCAGGAGCGGTTCAGACGCGCTGCCGATGTTTACCGAGACGCGACGGCGGGCATAGAGCGACGCAATGCGATATACGGCGGCACGACTGCCGTGTATGACAGCCGCGGCAATGTGACGAAAGCGGAAGCGCCATACGGGCGAAATCTGACGTTTGAACTTATCGAAACGCAGATAGACACGTCCATTCCCGCGCCGAAGGTCATTGCGCCGACCGACGATGAGAAGAAACAGAACCGCGCGAGAATGCTCGAAGCGTTTTTGAATGCGTGGAAAAAGGTTGTTGACCTGACAAAACTTAACGACCTTGACGAACGTGTTGCGAAGATACACGGTTCGACCTTTCCCGTTGTCTTTTGGGACAACACGATAAAGACTGAGAACTATTGCGGACTGCCGAACGTGCGTTTACTTCACCCGGACGATGTTGTTCCGCAGGCGGGGTTATGCGACATTGCGGATATGGATTACATATTCGTCAAGTACACGGACACAAAAACAAATATCGAGAAAAAATACGGCGTTACGCTTGATGAGGACGCCACGACGGCGGAGGGATTCGAGACGCTCGGAAGCTCGGCGCAGGACAATCCCGAAGAAACGATAGTGCAGATAACGGCGTATTACATAAACGAAAGCGGCAAACTCGGCGTGTTTTCATGGGCGGCGGACACGGTGCTTGAAGATGTTGAAAGTTACTATGTTCGACAAGGCAAAGTGTGTAAGAAATGCGGCAAGCCCGAATATGAAGCCGAAGACGGAACCTGCGTATGCGGTTGCCGTGAATTTGTGAAGCAGACGGAAGATTACGAAGTTATCGACGCGCCCGTTATTCTTTCGGACGGGAGCCGTATCGAAGCGCAGACCCCTGTTTTTGACGATGAGGGAAACCCCGAACAGGAAGTTGTTGACGTGGACGGGACAAGGATAGCAAAGGCGAAAACCGTACAAACGAAAATAAAATATTATGTTCCCGACCTTATGCCCGTTATAAACCGAAAGAATGTTTCCGTGTACGGCAAGTTTCTCGGAGACAACGACGTTGACGTTATATATCCGCAGCAGAAAGCGTACAACATTCTGTTTACGAAAATTATGGAAAAACTGCTCAAAGGCGGTTCGGTTCTCACTTTGCCGAAAGGCGTGAAGATAGAGACCTCCGACCGAGAAGATAAGTTGGTTTTTCTTGACAATGTTGCTCAAATGCAGATGATAAACGCAATAACGCTCGAACCGTCGATACAGCAGGATCTGACGATGCTTGACATCATCTACAAGGACGCGCAGTCCACGCTCGGCGTAACGGACAGTTTTCAGGGCAAACAGGACAGCACGGCGACGTCGGGCACGGCAAAACAGGCGTCCATATCGCAGGCGGCGGGACGCTTTTCGTCGAAGCGCGAAAACAAAAAGAGCGCGTATGTGCGGATATATACCGCGGTATTTCAGCTTATGCTCGCGTTTGCCGACGAAAGTATCGAGGTTCGGGGCGACGACGGCAGCGGCGGGCAGAAGACATACAAGTTTTCCCGTTATGACTTCCTCGACGTTGACCCCGTGACGGGTGAATACGTTTACGATGACGATTATATTATCGACATTGACAGCACGGCGGCGTACACGAATGACCGACAGGCGATGTGGGAAGAGATACGAAACAACTTTGCGACGGGTGCATACGGAAGCCCGCAAGACCCCGCGACGCTGCAAGTGTATTGGGAATCTCTTTCGGAACAGGGTTATCCCGGTGCGAAGAAGATCGCGGACAAGTTCGTGCAAGTGCAGCAGGCACAGGCGGAACAGGCGCAGTCCGAGCAGGCGCAGGCGGCGCAGATGCAGGGCGGTGAACTTGCCGCGGACGGGACAGCGCAGGGCACGGCAGATGAGACGGCGGACGGAGCGTATGATGCGGACGATGCAGAGACCGCAGCGCTTATACAGCAGGCACAGGGATTGTTATAATCGGGGGAATGTTAAAAATGCCCGAAACAGCAAAGAACCGAAAAGACATCAACGGCGGCAGCCGATGAAATAAAAAAAAGGAGCAGACACAATGGACAACGAAAACATTAACATCGACGACGATGAACTCGAAATCAGGGAAGAGGAAGAAACGGAAGAAGATATCGAGGCTGTTATCGAAGACGATGACGAAGATGAAAGTGAGGACGCCGAACTTGACGAAGACGGGGACGAGGCGGAGACCGCAGACGAAGATGATGCGAATGAAGATCCTGCGGAGGACGGTGCCGCCTTAACGGAGAAACCTCGGCAACAGACTGACGCGGGAAATGAAAAGAAAACGGACGAAGCGGAAATCGAAAGGCTGAAAAGAGAACTCGCCGAAAAGGATAAAATAATCGAGCAGAAAAACAAGGCTTTGAGATTTGTCGGTTATGACGAAAACAATTCGGAAGCGCTTGCTTCGGGCTTTGACGGAACGCAGCAGGAAAACGGGGACGCGGCTCGATACGCCGCCGAATTTGCCCGCGAAAAGCGTCAGGCGGATTATGACCTTGTTGTGATGAAATATCCGTGGGCGGCGAACGAAGCAAAGAGTGTTGACGGTTTCGGCGAAAAGTTTATGCGCGTTATGCAGTATAACGAAGATAAAATGACCGCGCTTGACGCGTTTGAGGTTTCGCACGCGCAGAAAATAGACGAGCACAGGCATAAGCAGACTGTCAGCGCGGACATCAGAGCGGCGGAAAGGAGAGCGGTCAGAAACATGAGCAACAAAGAACATCAGAAAGGCGTCGGCAAGTCGGGCGGCGGCAATGCCGTTACCATACCGAAGGCCGTGTATGAGCAGTACAGAGCGTTCAATCCGGACGTGACCGATAAGGAGATCGCCCGGCACTATTCAAAAGATAAAAAGAAGTAAAGGAGAACAGAAGATGGAATTTTTCAGAAGTCTCAAAGGCGCGAACCCCGCGCTGCGAAATTTGGGAGCAGCCGCAGCCGCGATAACCCGCGGCGCAGGCGTTTATCTTGACGAAGCAGGCGTTAAGCCCGCCGCGGGAGATAAAAAGCCCGAGGGTATCGCTTTGGCGACCGTTGCCGCAGGCGGCGAGGTGCTTGTCGAAGTTGTGTCCGAAGATGGGGAATACTACATCGAACCCGCAAGCGGAGTTACCGCGTCCGACATCAAACCGGGCAAGGCTTACACGCTTTCGACGGACGGCGTAACTTTGGCAAAGACTGCGGGAACGGCGGTCGTTGTCAACAGAGCGCTTGAAGACGGCTATATCGTATGCTTTAAGCATCCGACACCGGCGAGCTCAAACACTTAATGTAAAGGAGAGAGAAAAATGGCGGCAAATGTAATTTTTACCGAAGGTTCGGGACTTAATGACAGCGTGTTCGGCAAGTCTTACGAGCCTATCAAGATGCTTATCGAAAAGAAAGTCGAAGCATTTGAACAGCATAACTTCATCGACGACGTATTTTGCAAGGACACTTCAAAACACTTCGCCGAAAAGATTTCTTCGATGACCGCGATGGACGGTCCGACCCCCGTGGAAGAGGGCGGTACATATCCGGTTGTCGGAAATCAGGAGGGATACTCAAAGACCATCGAACACGTTGAATGGAAGAGTGCTTTCCAGATCACCGAAAAGGCGATGGAAGACGGACAGGTTCTCAACCTGCGCAAACAGCCGACGGGTTTCATAACGAGTTGGGAGAGAACGAAAGTTAATTTCGGCACAAAACTTCTGACCGAAGCGACCGCAACGGCAGTTACATACAGGGGCAGAAAGTTTGATACAGCTTCGGCGGACGGCGTTGCGCTGTTCGCGAAAGAGCACCCGTCCAAAACGAGCGCAAAACTCAAACAGTCGAATCTGTATTCCAATGCGTTTTCCGTTGACGCTTTGGGACTTGTTGAGACTGCGATGCAGAACGCAAAGGACGACGACGGAAACATACTTGACGTGACGCCCGATACCATAATCATTCCGAACGATGCGGCTCTGAAAAAGAGCGTTTTTGCGGCTATCGGCGCAGACAAAGACCCCGCGACATCGAACAACGGAATGAACTATCAGTTCGGCAGGTGGACGGTTATTGTCAATCCTTATTGGCAGGCGGCGTCCGGAACAAGTCCGTGGATAGTTATGTCCTCTCGTTACAACAAGGACAACATCGGCGCGATATGGTTCGACAGAACCCCGCTTATCATCAAGTCCTATGTTGACGAGGCGACCGACAATAACATCTGGAAAGGTCGTCAGCGCTTCGGTGCGGGCTTCAACGATTGGCGCGCTTTTGCCATGTGCGGCGTAAGCGGCGGTACAACGTTGGCGTAAGGGATGAAGTGCGACGGCGTAAGCCGAACACAATTCGTATCAAGCTTTTTCGCAAGCGCATGACCGATTGAGAAAACTCAATGACGGGATATGCCCGCAAGCGGGCGAGACGGATTCCGAAAGAGAGAAGTCTCGATGGGGAGTGATTGAATACGCCGCGCGAAATTGCCGCTTTGCGGCACGCGCATGGCTGTTCGCAGAGAAGCGGAACGCTTTCTGCGAGGTGCGGCGTAAGCGGAGGTACAACGTTGGCGTAAGCCGAACACAATTCGTATCAGGCCTTTTCGCAAGCGCATGACCGAGAGGCGCGGCGTAAGCGGCGAAAGGCGACGGAGTAAGCCACAAAAGGCGATTGCGTAAGATAAGATGTCGGCACGGCGAAGCGGGTTTGTGACACTGCCGCTCCGCTTTGCCGACAGGACGAAAGGAGTTTTTGCTATGGCAAGTAACGGAAATTGTTCGCCGTATATCGGCAAGATAGGCAACAACGGAAATCAGAAGGTTGACGCGCCCATCAAGCCCGGAACATCGAAAGGTCAGTCTCTGGTTCACAAAGGAGAAGATCTTCGTAACGGCGGCGGCAAATAATTATTATGTAATGCGGCGGCGGTCTTTACAACAGAGGCTGCCGCCTCTTTGGAAAGAGGAAAGAATATGACTTGGAAAGAACTGAAAAGAAGCGTTCGTATGAAGATAGACGAACCGAGCGAAGAAGTTTTTGAAAAAGAATATCTGCCGAAGATGTATGACGCGGCGAATCAGGCGATGTTGAAACTTGCGACGACGGTTGCGCAGAAAATAAAGATTGAGAGAATCAACGTCCGCAAACTGCCGAACATGGCGACGAATACGAAGTTTCGCAGAGAAGCAAGCGACATTGAAATGTCTTTTCCGTTCTTTCGTGGTATCACATTCGAGTGCGACGGGACGGGAACGTGCTATATCTCGCAGGACGGTATTCCGCTCGAACAGGTGGATATGGAGAGCGACGGGCAATATATAAGATACACGGCAACCACGCCGCAGAATACGGAAGATGACACCGTAGACGTGCTTTTTACGGGAGACCTTGCGTATTCGGTGCGTAATCTCGGGATATATCCGTATCTGTTTTCCGACGACGTACCCGACGCAGCGCCCGCACAGCGTTACGACATGAACAAAATAACCGATGACTTTTTGGCATTTGCGGAAAAACACCCCGTGCTTGTTGACGGAATACCCGTGAATACGGAGTTCTATTCCGTTCTGTCCGAAAGTGAAATCGCATTTGAGCGCGAGGGACTTTATGAAGTCTGCTATGTCGCTTATCCGCAGAGGATAACGGAGAATACTTCCGACGACGCAAAAATAGATATGCCCGACGATATGGTTCACCTTATGGCTTTCTATATAGCGTCCGAAATATATCTCGGAAACGACAAGTCGGTTTCCGTTATACTGCGGAATAAGTTTGACGCCGAACTTGCGCAATGCGTTCGTTCGAATCCGATACAAACTGAACTTGAAGACACGCACGGGTGGTTGGCGTAAGAGGTGAACGAGAATGTACAATTACAGAGACTATGCGGAAACGGCTGTTCGCAGGCAAAGTGTTATAAAAGGGCTTGACCTGATGAACGAAGGCTCCGTTATGGACGAATCGCGTTCGCCGCTGCTTGTGAACGTGTGGAAAGATTACGGCGCGGACGGAGGCGTAAGTCTTTCGTCCCGTCCCGGAAGCCGAATAAAATTCACGATAGACACTTCGGCTGTAACGGTTGACGGCAAAAACATAATGAGCGGGCTTGTGCAGATGTCGGAGTTCGGCGGCGGATATGTTGTCCGCATGGGGCAGGTGCTGTTTTGGTGGAAATATACTGCGTCGGAGGCTTTTACAATATCAAACGGAAACATTGTTCCGTCTTCCGGCGCTGTTGTTATTTCGCAGGAACTGACAGCGGAAAAAGCGGACAGAAACAATGTGCGTATGTCTGCGGTTATATACGACAACACTTTTTATTTCTTCGACAAAGGCACGAAGAAAATCATATATTTTTACATCGGCGAGGACGGGGTTCCCGTTGTCGGCACCTTTTCGGGTTCATTGCCTGCCTCGGGCGCATATCCGGACGAGAACACGGCGCCGCTCGTGGGTATCAACGGCAACAGCAACGGGGGCTTTAACAGCAATATACCCTACAATATGATGTCTCGGTATTATACCGTTGAATATCTTGCGGAAGCGGAAACATTGAAATACCTGAATGCGGGAAGCGGCGTTTCCGCTGCCGTGTATCTGCTTTCGGCTTCGGGCGTATGGACAAAACAGACGGCCGATGTGACGGTGGGCGCTGCCGGGATAGTTTTTGCCGAGGGAAAAGCACCTGCCGCGGGAACGGAGTTTCGCGTACTGTTTGACCGCGGTTTCTGCGAAAACGACACCGTTTTTGATATGCGGCGTTTTGTTGTTTTCGACGAGCGTGTTTTTGCGGCTGTATGCGACGGGCGGAAACAAAACCGCCTGTATTGGTCGAGAGCGGGCAACCCGCTTTACTGGGCGGACACGGATTATGTGACGGACAGCCACGGCGGCGCGGGTGTTAAGGATTTGCTTGCGTGCGGAAAGTACATTGTTGCGTTGAAACAGGATGTGCGGGGAGAGAGCGGAATATTTCTTCATTCTCCGCAGGACAACGAATCCGACCTGACGCCGAGAATATATCCGTCGATATACGGGCTTCACGATGTGGGCGCGTTCAACGAACTTTCGGCAGTCAATGTTGACGGTGAACCCGTGTTCCTTTCCGCAAGCGGGCTGAAAGCCATAGTGTCAACGGATCTGACGTCAACGGCATCGATACAGCACCGCAGTTCGATGGTGGACAGGTTGCTTTGCGCGGACATCAACAATACCGTGGGCAGCAGTATAGGCGCACCGAGAGTGTTCGGGTATCAGGGATATATATGCGTTTTTGCAAATTCGCGTATATGGCTTGCGGACACGCGGCAAAGATTCAGCAATGCGGGTACGAAGTCCACGGAATACGAGTGGTTCAAGTGGGACAATGTTGTGCCGTGGAAAAATATTTCGGGCGGCGCGTGGGCATCAAAGATGAGGGTGTACGATGTGTTCGAAGATGTTGACGACACACTTGCGCTGACCGTCAGAAGCGGAGATGTTTTTTATGTGTTCGCTTTTGATTCCTCGGACGGAACGGACGAGATGATAAATCCGTATAACGGGGTCAACAGATTTCCCGTGCTTGCCGTGGTTACGACGCGGTTTGAAAATTACGGCTATCCGAACTGCAAGAAAAAGCCGATACGCCGGCAGGGGTATGCGAAAATCGAGGGTGAGAATATCGAGGTTCACGCGAAAGCGGACGCGGAGTATACGGAACCGAGATTTGCCGTGCCGTTCGGGGTTCCGCACTCGGACGCGGATTTGGGACAGCGGGCGGTAAGCGAAGACTTAAAAGACGCCGAATTGCTGTATGACATTTATATTCCGCGCTTTACGGCGATGAGCGTTGCATACTCATCAACGAAGCCGATGAAGTTTTATTATGCGGTCAACGGTGCGATTATAAAGGAGGCAATGAAGTATCAATGGCATTGAATAACGGAGTTGTTAAAAACGCATACGGCAAGATGCCGTCAACAAAATATAAAAATGTTAAAGCATACCGGGACGCTTCTTTTGCGGGCGTTGATGAATGGTATTCAAAAGCGAGCGATATGTCTGCGTACAACGACATTGAAAAAGCATACGGGCAGCAGTTCGACGCGACGAAAGAGGGACTTGCGCTCCGCGGACAGGAAGCAAACGACGCATATATGTCGGGTAGGCGCAATGTGAATCTTGCATATCAGCCGTCCGCGAACAGGAACGGACGTCTCGGCGAAAGTATGGCGCGGCAGGGGCTTCGCGGTTCGGGGTACGAAGAGACCGTAAAGGCGGGCGCATTCAGGCAGAAGCAGCAGCAGCTGTCGTCGCTTGCTTCGGACTTGCAGAGCGCAAGGGCGCAGCTTATCAATGAGTACAATACGGCGGTTGCGAACAACAACGAAAAGGTCGCCGCACTCCGGCTTGAAAAGATAAACAGGATAACGGACACTCTCGGCGCGCTGAACTCGAAATTGCAGAATATACGCGACCGTGTTGCGGACATGGATTATAACGAAAGATATTTTGCTTGGCAAAAATCGCAGAAATAAAAACGGAAAAGGGAGAAAAATGTCATGGCTGACGTAACGAAAGACACGAGAATTTTAACAGACGCGGAGTTTGACGACCTTTTGTCGCGTGCCGATGCGGCAATCGCGGAGATAGACCGTGCGACGGCGAAGGGCGGAGCATACGCCGATGCGCTTGCGGGCAAAGAAATAAGCGATGGCAGAGCGCAGAGCGCGGAATTTAACAGGGGAGTTGAAACGGAAACGGCGAAGTCTGCGGGCAGAGCCGCTTCCGCGACAAGAGGCTTTGAAGCAAAGCAGAGCGCCGACCGCGCGAAAAGGGCTATGGACGTTTCGGCGAAGAGTTCCAAGGCCTCCGTGGCGTTGACGAAAGCGAATGTTAAAAAGAACCGCGCACAGACGGCGGCAGATCTTGCGGAGACAGACTATTCGAACGCAGAACATGACGCGTACAATAAAGTTACCGACGATTTGAGGGAACGTAAATTTGCGCTGACGAAAAGAAAAGCGGCGGCAAGCAAAAGCGGATCGGGCGGCGGCGGAACGGCGACGGACGGAGTGACGCCCGAAAGAGGAAGTTATAACAACAACAGGGGGCAGATAACGCCCCCGAAAAGTCTTGCAGACCGTGACCCGCTCGGGCTGCGTGAACAGAACGGGCAGTTTGTGACGGATAAGAACGGAAACAAGACGTGGAAACAGGACGAGACGGGACTGAAACATACGGCGAATACGAAAACGAGCGTTAGCCGTATTGACGACTTTGCGGACACGGTATTCCGGAATATGGCTCATACCGTTGACGCGAACGGAAATTATGTATACGACCTTGACTATATAAGCGAGAACGTAAAGGGAAGCAGCATTCAGCGCAAGTGCATGAATGCTTATATGACCGTACAGAACACCTATACGGATATTCTCGAAAACGGGCTTTCGGCGGCAAAGAGAAAAGACTATATCGAGGCGATGAAGAACGTCGGCGTGAACGAAGCGTATGCGACGGGACTTGTGGACGACCTCGGAAAGTATTATGCCGCGACATTGAAAAAGAATATGACGGCACAGGCGCAGTTGGCGAAAGCCCTCGGTTTGGAACAGTCGCTCGACGTTCGCGGGTATATAGCAACAGCACTTGATGTGGGCGCGTATGACACGGACTTTGCGCTTGGGCTGATAGGGCAGAATGACGGAGATCATATTGTTTCCGTTGATGTGTACGGCACACAGAAAACCTCGCAAAAGGTGGGACAAGATCTGCCCGCCAATCTTGCCGTGCAAAAACAGAATGCGGGAAACGGGGATTATATCGAGGCTTATAATGTTGAAAAGAAAAATATAAACATTGATACCGCGACGACGGGCGAAATATATGCGGCGGCTCAAAGAAGCGCGAATGCGGCGCAGAAAGCGTTTTTACTCGGTGTTCTTGCGGACAGGGTAATAAACAAAGGCGAAAGTGACAACTACGGGATTTTGAAAAACCACGCCGCCGCGCTGCGTGAAAACGAAGAAAAAAAGGAACGGGCGAAAAGACGGGAAGAAGAACGTGCGGAGGCTGCGGAAAACGCGAAGAAGAACCGGGAACAACTTAATGCGTATGCCGAAGAAACGTACGGAACATACGCGGACACATATATTCGGTTTGTGAATGACCCCGAACAGGCGAAACGTTATCTTGAAGAGAATTTGCCTGAGTACAAAGAAACGTTCAACGCGGATTCCTATATAGAATATTATGCGGATATTCCGTGGGCAACAGGAAAGGATCTGGAAAAGTACAGGGGTACAGTTACCGGTGATATAAATGATGAGAATATTCAAATAGCGCTTGATGTACTGTTGGCAACAGATCCGAAATACGTTCTTGCTTACTATGAAAAAGTTGTAGAGCAGGCAAAACGTGGTGAATTAAAGTTTCGTTCTCTGCTTGAAGTGAATTGGCAAAAGGGAAAAGGTGCAGATGACGGAAATTTTAATACCGCATTTTATAAGTATTGTGAAGAAAGAGCCGCATATTTTGAGAACTTAAAAAAGACCGCTCAGAACAAACTTGATGCGTCTTGGGTTTCTTGGAAACTTTCCCTTTTGGGAAACGGCGGAGAACTTGCACAGGGGCTTGTGGATATATATACAGACGGCATATCTTACTGGGACACGGGAGAGATGGCTGCGGCGGAGGCTGAAAAGTTTGACGTTGAAGTTCTTAAAGATGTTTTAACGAGAGTTTATGACAAACAGGGAAACGATATTTCGCGTGATACTCTTGATTCCGTGACACAAACGAAAGACGGTAAGCCGTTATCAAAGTTTGAACAGGTAAAGGAGCTGCTTGACTTTGCCATGGACAAAGCCGCAATATACGATGAAGCCTTTGCCCAAAAGTATGCCGAAGCGTATATCAAGCGTTATTTGCCGGGACTGTCGGAAGAGACGGGCGGAGATGTGGCGTATGCGATAGAACTGCTCGGAGACCAGATAAAAGCGCAGAAGATGCAGGAAGCCATTCGCGAGGGCATGAATACGGACAACGGGTTTGTAAATGCTCTTCTCGACCTCGGAGGTCTTGTCCTTTCCGTGGGAACAAACATATTTGCTTCTATTCCCGCGTTCCTTGAATCGACGTTCAGCGGCGGCGGAGACCGTCCGAAGAATTATTACGGGACGTTCGGACGCACGTTTCTTGCGGGACAGCAGATGAGACAGGAAGCAATAGGCGACGTTTCCCGTCATGTGTTCGGAGCTGCCGGTGCCGCGTTATTCGGCGAAGACGCAAGAGCGACGACGGAAGAATGGTCAAATGCCATTCTGTCGGGCGCGATGAGTGTTCTTGACAGTTATGTGAGCGGTAAAATCTTCGGAGGGTTGGCGAAAATAGCCAGCGCGAATTTCGGCGTTTCGGCAACGGTCGCGATGAACTTTGCGAAACAGATGACGCTGTTCACGATGTCCTCGGGCGCGGGTTATTCGACGATGGTGCAGATGCACGAAAAAGGATATTCCGACCGCGAAGCTGTTGCTTACGGTTGGGTTTCGGCGTTTGCTGAATATATTTCCGAGACTATAAATATAGACACAGTCGTTTCACCCGAAAAACTGAAAGGCGCGAAAGCGCACCTTTGGAATATGTTCGAAGAGGGTACGGAAGAAGTTATATCGAACATAGTCAACGATGTTTATGACCTTGCAATAATGCAGGACAGCGGCGAGATAGCGAAAGAGATCGAGGAATATGTCTCTGCGGGCGAGGACAGAGGTTCAGCTGTACGGAAAGTTATAGGCGACCACCTGTATCAGTCTTTTCAGGACTTTATAGGCGGCGCGGTGGGCGGCGGTCTCGGCACGGCAATGGGTGCCGCGGGCGAAATACGTGCAAAAGAGCAGGCGAGAACGGAACTCGGCAATGCCGTGAGAAGCCGCGCGGATCTGACGGAACAGGCAAAAGGAATTTCGGAAGAGGCGGGAAAGAAGATAACCGCCGCGGAAGAAAAACTTGAAGCGAAGAAAGAGAAGATAAAACAGAAAGCGGACAAAAAAGGAAAGACGGTTTCAACCGCGAAAATCGACAGCAAAACGAAGTTGCAGAGCAAAACCCTGACGCGAACCGTGGGCAAGTATGTTCAGCGGAATCTCGAATATGAAGAAGCGAAGAAGACAGTTTCGGATTATGCGGCAAAGGGCGAGGGCATAAGCGCAAAAGACATAACAAAGAATGCCGAACTCAAAAGCGCGGTTAAAAAACTTGCGGGCAAAAATCCGTCCGCGGTTAAGAACACGGGCGTTAAGGGCGTTGTTGAAAAGGCTGCCAAAAAGGTGATCGGCGAGACCGTGACGAAGAAAAATGCCGTTGCGCAGTTTGAAAAAGCAAAGGCGACGGAAGTTTCAGACGTCGGCAAAAGAGCGATAAAGTCCGTTCAGAATTATCTGTATGACAAAGAAAATGCCGCCGCGGTCGAATATGCGAAGAACGTTGCGAAAACTTTTCCGAACAGTTTCTTCGCCCAAAAGGCGCAGGCGGTCGATATAGATTATTATACAAAAGAAGATGCGAGCGGTTTGTTGTCCCTGACCGAGCGCGTCGGCGAAGCATACGCAAGAGTGAGAAAAACCGATACAAAAACTGCGACGCCGACGAGCGGGCTTCTGACCGACCTGACATTCCTTTCCGGCACGGACGTTACTGCGGAAAACTTTTCCGAAATGCTTGAAAAGGTAAAAAAACAGGGCGCAAAGACGGACAGTCTCGAAACGCTTGCGGACGCTGTTGAAAGGTCTGCGGAACTTATTGCCGAGCTTGACGAAAAAGATAAGCGTCTTATTAAGAGATACAGACCCGACGTCCGTGAAATGCTTATGGAAGAAGAGGGCGACGAGGACGTTGTCGAGGGTGACGGTTCGCACCTTATCCCGCTTGAAAAGCGTATCGAGGCTTACGAGGCTTTTAATTCCGCGGCAAAAGCGGGCATAGCGGAAGACGTTGATTTATCGAGATACGAGGGGCGCATTTCGCAGAAACTGAAAGCGAAAGCGATTGCGGACGGCGCGGCAGAGCTTGCCCGTGACGGGCGCAAAGGCACATCGTATGCGCTGCTTGACCGTGCGGACTTTGACCGAAAGATGAAAAGCCGTAACTTCGCGGCACAGGTGCGCCTGATCAATGCGCTTGCGCGTAAGTGGGGCATACATGTGACGTTTACGGATATGCTCGGCAACGGCGTATATGCGGAGGCGTCGAACGGGCTTTTTGTCGGAAATAATCAAATAGTAATAGACATCAATTCCGACTACGGAATGTTGACGGCGACTTTTACCCACGAGGGCTATCACTATCTGGAAAAGAGAAACAAGGCCGCCGCCGAGGAATTGAAGAAACTTGTGTTTGATATGCTCGGCGAAGCGGGCGCAAAAAAAGCCCGCAAGGAAATGCGGGCGCGGGGATATGCGGAAGAAGTTATAGATTCGGAGATAGTGGCGGATTCGCTTTTTGACGTGCTTTCCGAAAAAGGCATAATCAAAGAGATGTCGAAAGAAACGCGTGTGACGGTTGCAGATATGCTTCGTCATTTTTCCGACAGTATACGGGAAATGCTTTCACGCCTGACCGGCACGGAAACGTGGAGAATAGAACTGCGCGACAAGGCGACGAATTACAGACATCTTTCAAATATGTTTATGAACGCCATGGACACGGCGGCGGACGACGTGCAGCGTGCGGAACTTGTGGAGGATATAAGGGGAGAAGTTCGTTACAGTATAAAATACACAACGGACAATAAGCCCGTTGTTGTGGTGACGGAAAATATACTTGACGGAGTGCCCGAATCCGAATGGGTAAAGACCGTTAAAGATACTATTCGGAATAAGTTTCCGAACGGTATTCCCATAAGCGGACGCTTGATAAAGGTAAATAAGGTTACCCGAAGTGAATATACGAATTCTGTTTATACAAAAAAGCAGCAAAGAGTTAATAAGGCTGTTTATGTTGACAAGTTTAAGGTGGCAAACAACCTTGATGAAATAGTTCTTGCAACGACAAATTACATAAATGAAGACTTGAACCATTCGAGAAAGGATACTTTTAAAGAGTTTGCACGCGGAGATGTTTTAATAAGTGTTGACGGAAAGAATTATTCCGCAAAGGTAATAGTTGGGTTTACGGAATCGAAAGAAATGGTGCTGTATGATGTTATCTCTTTCCAAAGAGCCTCATTTACCATGAAAAAGAGGATATCACGAACCGTTCAACATAATGCTGAAAACAGTAGCACGGTGATATCCTCTGACAATACTATATCACAAAATAAAGGTATTGTCAATACCATTATATCCGAAAATTCGGAAAATGATTCGACAAAGAGGCAAAGCAAGAAGAAAATTATTTCCGAGACCACAGAAAAACAATATCTTGAACTTGCGAAAGACCCTGAAAAGAACAATGTAAAACTTCGCGAAATGGTTGATGAGGCAGCGAAGAGCGCAGGGTACGGGATAAGAGCATATCACGGCACGGGCGAGACTTTTACCAAATTTGCAAAAGAAAAAACCGGGGCGAATTATGAGGGGTATCTCGAATACGGTGCGGGATTTTATTTCACGCCGAGTAGAGAAGAAGCCCGAAAGTGGGCTGCAAACGGCGAAAAAATCAACGGCAACAACGTGATGAGCGTATACCTTGCCGCCGAAAGAATGATGAATCCCGATGAAAGTATATCCGACGACAGCGCCGAAAGCATATTGAAGAAACACGGTTACTTTCAAAATGATATTGAGTTCACTCTCGGCAGGGGATACCGCTTTATAGAAGCGCTGATACATTTCGGTTACAGCAATGCGGAAATTCAAAAACAGTTAAAGGCGATGGGGTATGACGGCGTAGATGCTTCTTACGGCAAAGAAAATAAGACAGGACAATATGTCATATTCGACCCCGAACAGGTGAAGTCCGCCGACCTTGTGACCTATGACGACGAGGGTAATATCATTCCTCTTTCGGAAAGGTTCAGGACGGACAGGACAGACGCGGAAGCGTGGAAGAATGAAGATATTCGCTTTTCCAAAAAGAAAGAACCCGTGAAAGCGCTGAAAGCGGAAGACGTTTTCGGCAAAGATTACAAAGCGGAATATGCGGCATTGAAAGAAGAAACGGAGAATATCAGAAAAGAGATTGCCGTTCTTGCGGCGGAAAAGCATATAGACGACGGATATAAAGACGAGCAAACGGAGCGGCTGACGAAGATACTTGAAAACAAAGAAGCGCTTCTTAAACGCATGGACAGTTTGAGAACGATACTTGCGCAGTTGCAGGCAAGAAACGCGAATGTCAGCCGATACGCAAAACTGTTCCTTGACAATTTCCAAGCCGTGAAGAAGACAGGTTCATACCGGGCGACGGGCGAAAACTGGGAAATAATGAAAGCGGTGTCGGAGATAACGGACACATACGAGCCTGTCGTTTCCGACTTTGCGACAAAGGCGGGGCTTGCAAAGCTGCAAAAAGAGCATAAGCAGATATACGACGCGTTTATGGCTTATGCGCAGGATAAGGCATATATCCGACCGTTCAATCTTTCCGAATACAAAAGCGTTTTGGAAAAGCTTGCGAAAGAATATAAAGCCGAGGGCGCGGATATTTCGGGACTTGCCGCGGAACTGAAAAACGCGGTTGAGATATACCTGAACAAGGCGGCGGATAAACAGCCGTCGTATGAGGCTCTTGTGCGCGAGTTTGACGTTATCCTTTCGGATATTACGGAGAAGAGCGAAAAGCTTGCGGATAAAAGCGAATGGGCGCAGAAGATAAAAGGGCAGACCGTTAAGCTTGTGGGAGATCAATACAGAAACGTTATTGACACTTTCGGCAGCCTTGCGGAAGCGAACAGATATATGAACGGCGCCGTTAAGTTTTCGCGCCTGAAAGGCATTACGCTGACCGAAGCGCTTGGCGGACAGCGCGCCGAGGAACTTTTGAGACAGACGGATAAAGAGTTCAGGCACGGTTGGGAAATTGTTTCGGAGGACGAAGCGAAAGCGGAAGAAAACAACCGCGCATACGGCAAGGCGGGAACGCAGAGCGCATACGGAGCACCCGAGGGAAAGCAAAGTGCCTACGGCGGCAGAACAGACGTAAAGGCATATTCACCGCAAGAGACGAAGACGGAAACGAATAATCTGACAGAGGAAGAACAGGCACAGGCGGAACGGATAAAAGCCGAGACGGAAGCGAAAGAGGAAATTCTCGATTTCGCAAAAGCGGTACACGAACTGTTTTCGCGAAAGACTTCACAAGAAGCAAGTGCCGAAAAGAGCGTAGGACGGGAAGTTTTTGAAAAACTTCTTGAAATCAAAAAGGCAGATCCGTATTTTAATCAATTTAAGGCCGAAACAGCAGAAATAAACAGGCTTATGAAAGAAAGCGAAGAAGCCGCGGCGGCGTATTGGAAAGCGGAGCGACAGATCTCATACGACCTCGGAAAGAACAATGCTTATGCGCGTGCGTTTGAGCGAGAGACGAGAAAGACGGAGCGCAGAAATCTTGCGGAGTTCCGAGACAAACTCGGCAGGCTGCTTTCGCAGATCTCAAAGAAGTTGACGGCGAAAGATGTTACGGGAAGCGTCAAACGTGAATTGGCAAACCTTGTGCGGTCGTTTGAAGTTGACTATGAGATAGGATATACGCAGCTTTCCCGCGTTATAGACGCCGTGAAGAAAGGCGCTATCGAGGCACAAAAAGAAATACTTGACGGGGATTCGATGGCGTTATACGCAAAACAGATAGATTCCCTTGCCGCGAAGATGGACGGCAGAACGCTGAACAGTCTGAACGCCCCGGAAATGAAAGAGGTTTATCAGCTTGTCAGGGCAATATACAAGACGCTGAACGACGCGAACAAGGTGTATCTTGACGGCAGAGCGGCGGAACTGAAAGTTGTAAGGGACGAAGTGAGGCGGGAAATTTCCGAACTCGGCAGAAAGAAGATAAGCGATTTCGGTGTTATGATGACCGCGAACCCGATGCGCTTTGCGGAAGTGCTTTCGAATTTTGACCGGGAGAGTACGATATACAAGACTTTTGAAGACCTTGAAAAGGCGGAGTATGAAGCGACGTCCCGCGCGTTTGAATATCTGATGCCGTTTGACAAGCTCAACGGCTCTTCGAAAGTATTGGATAAAAAGACGGCAAATAAACGACTGAAAAAGTATAAGAAGTTTACGAGCGACTATATAGACACGCCGTTCGAGGACGCCGACACGGGCGAAAAGATACAAATGTCGCGGTCGGAGTTGCTGCAACTGTATATGACTTGGCAGCGTGAGATACACTCGGACAAGATAAGACACTTACAGTACATGGGATTCGAACTCGGCAACAGAAAGCAGTTGAAGAAAGGCGATTTCGAAAAGGCATTTGAACCGCATTATAAAAATACCGTTTCTCTTGTCACGCTTGAACAAATGGAAAAGGTTCGCAAAATCCTTTTTGACGGCTCGGAAACGGGAAAATATGCGGAAGAATGGTTTAAGACTTCGCAGGAATTTTTCCGCAAGGCGGGGCAAGACCTTGACAGGGTGTATTACGAAAGATTCTTTCTGCATCTTGATGTTGACCCGTATTATATTCCGATGACGGTCGATACGCTTGAAGTGCAGGGTAAAGTGCCCGACACAATGCGCGAGGGCGAGACCGTGATGAAATATGAACAGAGCGGCAAGCTGAAAGAAATAACGCCGCACGCGCCGCAGCATATCAAGATAGCGGGAATGCACGGGCTTGTGCTGAACGAGACAAAGAGTACCGCAAATATAGTTGAACTGATGTTGCCGCTGAAACAGTTCCGTACTATCTGGGGAACGAAACTCGAAGAGGGCAACGGGCGAACATCTTCGGTGCAAAAGGAACTTGCGGAGAAGTTTACCAACGGCAAAGACGTTCGCGACTACCTTGTCAGACTTCAAAACGACCTTGCGGGCAGACCGAGGGAAACTAAGGTGAAGAACGTTGTAAATAACGCATTCGGCACTCTTAACGGTACTTTTATAAGTTCGGTATTGAACACACCGTCAGTCATTGTTAAACAGGTCACGGCGTTGCCGGTTGCGCTGCATACGGTTTCATATAAGAACCTCGGACGTTTCAGCCCGGGCGGCTGGTATAAACGCGGTATAACGGGATTGCCGTATAAGGTTTATATCAAAGCAAAACAAAGCGCATTGCTTGCCGAATATGAGCAGCACGGAATATATGAGTTCTCCGACAGATTGAGAGGCACATTCTCCGTTGATATGGCGAGAATGAACGAAAAAACAAGGGGTATCATAGACTGGGCATTGCGCGGAAATGCGGTAAACAGAAAACTCATAGGGTGGTATTTCAACGCGATGGTTGCCACGGACGCGAATACATGTCTCATTATCGGGGAAGCGGTAAAAAGAGATGTTATTGACGCAGGCTTCAAGAAAGGTTCTGCCGAATATTGGGCGGAAGTCAAGAAGCGTGTCCGTAAGGCTATAAACTACACGCAGCAGGTCGGCGGTGTTATGCACGGCACGGAACTGCAAAAGACCGCAAACGGCTTGCTTCGGACTATCTCGATGTTTACTTCGCAGACAACGATGACAAAAAGCATGGTGCAATTTTCGTTTATGGAAGCGGTGGCGACGAGAGGAAAGGCGACGCACAAAGAAGCCGTTCGGAACTTCGGGAGAACACTTGTCGGATTCACGGCGGGACAGTTGGCTTTCCGCGTTCTGACAGAGTTTTTCAGCATACTGCAACATAAGCACTATAAGTATAAAGACGACGATGAAAAGGTCACGGTAAAAAATCTGGCGAAAGAAATTCTTTTCGGGTTTGTGACGGACTGCGTAAGCACGGCGCTTATTATATCGCCGCTTACAGAACTTTTCTCGGCGTTCGTTGCAAAGGTTATTCCGAACGACAATATAAAAGAAGCCTTCAAGACATACGGCGTTTCAGATCCGAGACTTGATGCGGTAAATGATTTTGTTGACCTTATAACAAATTTTTCGTTCAAGGATTTCGATGCGTATAAAGCGAAAAAGGTTTGCAGCGCTGTCGGTACTTTTACGGGTATTCCGGCAGAGGCTTTGTATTCTCTGATTTACGGCTTTGTGCAATACGGGCAGGATATATCTTCGGGACTGTTTGTTTCAAATTGGAATATGCTTTGGGAAAAAGGCTATTTTTACGACATAGATTTTGAAAATGCTTCCTCCGGGTATTCGGCGTATGTGGGACTTGTGCGCGACGGGGAAACGAAAGCCGCGGAGATATTCAAAAAAGCGCTTGAAGATTTTGAACTGAACAGAGGTACGAAACAGGACGAAATCGAGGACAAATTCGAAAAAGGCGTTATAAAAGCGCTAACGAAAGACGAACGTATTGCGGAGGCTTACAGAGCGTATACCGAGGGCGACAGTAAAAAGTATGCGAAGATACTTGACGGGATAAAAGAGTTTCCGCAGGGACTTGTCGATGCGGCGGCGGAGAGTTATATCAACACGGTCGAATCGAAAATCAAGACCGCCTGCGAAAGCGAAGACGGAAACGAGATAGCCGCGGCGAAAAAGTATCTCGAAGAAAAACTGCACATGACAAGGGACGAGATAGAATTTCGTATCGGTAAATATGTTTCAACCGTTAAGAAAAGCGACCTGTTTGCGCAGATATATGACGCGTGGAGCAAGGGGCAGGATTATTCGGAACTCGAAAAACAGGCTCGGGAGAAATACGGCGATACGGCATACACTTCGGGCTTTGCGACGGAACTTGCAAAAAACAAGAGCATAAAAGAGGCTTACGACGCGAAGCAGGCGGGCAAACTGCCGCAGTATGACAGTATTCTGAACGGTATCAACGTTTCGGAGAATATCAGAATATCGGCGGTTGAAAAATATGCTTCAATGCTTGATAAGAATATCGCGACGGTGTTCTATGATATTGACGCCGCGGCTGTCCGTGAAGCGCGGACGGTGCTGCGCAGGGACTGCCGGCTGACCGACAGTCAGATAGACGAACTCGCTGCAAAGTATGTTCCGAAAGAGCAGAGCAGCGAAGAACAAGATAAAGACCGATATAAACCCGCAGATGTTGTGTCCTGCCTGAAAGACGGCAGCAATGCGAACGCAAAGTTCGTCATAGGAAAAGTCCGTGAAATCTACAAGGGAAAAGGCAAAACGAAAGACGATGCGGACAAGGCTGTGAGAACAAAGTTGACGGGTGAGTATAAGGACGAATACAGGTACGCTTTTGCTACGGGAAACACCCGTAAACAAAAGGCTATAATCTCAATGCTTGTCAGTCTTGATGTCGGTTACGACGAAGAGACTGTCCGCAAATGGTGTCTGACGAAAAAAGGCGCGCATACGGCGGAGTATGAAAGATGGCTTGAAGAAGATTATGCGGCATACAAGGCGACGCTCCGATAAAGGGGCGTCGCGGAAAGGAAATATAAATGAGCAAGAAAATCATTCTTGAAATGAGCGCGACGGAAACCTCTTTTGTTTTGACGAATCCGGAAACCCGAATTTTCAGTAAAACAGAAGGCGTATACTTTATCCGCTTGACACTTGACGATTGGTGGAAGTCGGGAGGAAATACCGTTGAACTCGCGATGCAGAAAGACACTTCCGCAAGGTTCGTGTCTTACGATGTCGAGAAGTATTCCGCAAGCGGCGTGGCTATCCCGTCAACATTTCTCGAAGACGCGGGAAAAATCAAAGTTTGGATAGGACAATCCAAAGAAGGGGAGACGCGTATATCAAGCACGGCGGAATTGACGGTGGAGGATTCCACCGGCAGACCCGACGGTGTTACCATTGCGGTAAAAACTCCTGCCGGTTCAGACGAGGGATGCATTGAGAAGATCCGCGAAAGCGGCGGACAGTTTCAGTTTTACGGAACGCAGGGTTGGAAGAATATAAAAACTTCCGATGAGACCGATACGGCGCTGAACGGCAAGGTGGACAAGGTTGAGGGCAAAGGGCTTTCGACAAATGACTATACGAACGAGGAGAAGGCGGAAGTTGCAAAGGTCTCCGGCAAAGTGGATAAGGTCTCAGGCAAGGGGCTTTCGACGAACGACTATACAGACAGCGCAAAATCTTTTCTTGAAGAAACCGTGCCAGAACAGA
>ERZ827423.1263-NODE-1263-length-25621-cov-10.785809_pt1 | contig 25621 bp, 34 predicted proteins | sample MGYA00519775_ERZ827423 | MGnify/ENA primary metagenome ERZ827423 (study PRJEB31778, sample SAMEA3449296) | human gut metagenome | biome: human gut; feature: human-associated habitat; material: faeces | place: United Kingdom | collected 2010/2012 ...
TTTCTTTTTCTGCGCAAGAACCCCGCCGCAAGCGGGACTGTTCGCAAGCACGTCAAGCACACGGTCGTTATAACAGGTTCCGTGTATCATTCCGTCCATATCAATATCACCGCGCTCAAAAAACAGGCATTCCGCGCATCTGTTTTTCTTATCCTCGCCCGGCACTCCCTCCGCCGCGACTTTCTTTTCAAACTCTTCCGTCATGTCCGCTTCCGCCGCGGGCGGCAAAAGCCCGCTCTTCCTGTATTGATATACCGCCTGCCCGGAGAGTACCCCCCCCTCGTAGAGAATGCGCACTATCTCACTTTTCGGGCAGGCGTTCAACTCCGCAAGTATTCCGACCTGCTTCTTCGCGCTTATCGCATTCTTCCACGACGATATGATTTCATCTTTCGTCATCGCCAATTCCATTTTTTTTAATACCTCCAAGCATATATTTAACATAGCTTAATAATTCTTATCGCTCAGCTGCTCCTTCCACAGCGGTTCATCGGGCGAAGTAATGCCGATTTCGTCAAGCTCGCGTTTCAGCATTACGTCTGCGACGTTTCCCTTGTCCCAATCGAGATTACACTCGCGGTTCCCGCCGTATTCGTCTATTATGTCCCGTATGTGTTTTATATGTTTGCGGCACCGTTCGGCACCGTAACCGGCGTTGCGATGCAAAGCGATAACGGAAATATAAATCACGCGCATAAGTGCCTTGCGATTTTCGTTATCGTAGGCGCGTTTGACTTCTTCCGCTGCTTGCCTTAACTGCCGCTTTGACAGCGTCGGAATTATTGCTTTCATATTGATACCTCCTAAACAACATCATGACCTCACACATAAATTTTACAATTTCAATAACTCAAAAGTACTTGACTTTTTAATAACTTTTGAGTATAATATTAGTGAACAGGGGGAATATAAAATTGCATCGAATATACTTTTACAAAGACAAGGACGGCAAAGAACCTGTTGCGGAATATTTAACTGAACTTGCATCGAAAAATGACAAGGACAGCCGTATCAAACTCGGCAAGATAAGAGACTATATAAAAACTTTGAGCGAACACGGAACACAGGCGGGAGAACCGTATGTAAAACATCTTGAAGGAAAGATATGGGAACTCAGACCTTTGCGCGACCGAATTTTATTTGTCGGGTGGACGGACGGCGGATATGTGTTGCTTCATCAATTCATGAAAAAAACGCGGAAAACGCCGAAAAGAGAGATTGAGAAAGCAAAAAAAGAACTCGCAGATTTAACAGAAAGGGGCGTTTGATATGAATAACGCAGATATGAAGAAGAATCCCGCGGTCGGAAGAGACGCAGCAGAATTTATTGACAATCTGTTGACACCGGAAGAACGGGCTGAAAGTGACTTGCGCGTCGCCCTCATTTCCGAGATCATAAAGGCTCGTAAGGAAAAAGGCATAAGCCAAAAGAAACTTGAAGAATTAAGCGGTGTCAAACAGCCGATTATCGCCAGAATGGAAAGAGGAACAACAAACCCTCAGCTTGACACGATGGTCAAAATTCTTACCCCGTTGGGAATGAAACTTGTTATTGTTCCCGCGGAAAATAATTGAACACTTCCGAAAGAGGACGGCTCGCGCACTTGCCGTTCTCTTTTTGTTATTTATTGCTTTCACGCCCTTTTATCGCCTACTCCAACGCCTGTCCGCAGTTCGGGCAATATTCTTCAAACGCGTAGGAATACCCGCATTCAGGGCATTCGTTTCTTTTTTCCTTTGCTCTCGGTATCTGCTTTTCAAGCGCTTCAATCGCCATATCGAGGGCAAGCATAAGTTGTCCGTCGGGCGTACCGTCACCCGCTTCGACAATATCGCTCTCATATAAAGCCCGATCTTCTTTCAGTATTTTTATCGCTTCTTCATTCGTCATTGCTTTCACGCTCCTTCATCTCCCGCACACCATCGCCGAAAGAATAATAAGTCCTATCACCGCAACCGTCAACGCGGCATCTTTATACTTGTATAACAGGTTTAACATTCTTCGTATTCCTCCGTATCAACATCACCGTATTCGACAAATTTTCCTATATACTCCGCATACGCTTTTTCAATCTGCGCTCCCGGGCTGTCTTCCCACCCGGGCAACAAATATATTCCGTCCGCGCTGTCTATCATCGAAAAACATATACGCATATAGTCTCGTTTTCTCATTCCCTCGGGAAGCTCAGCGGGATTCAAAACCGCATATCCCGCTGCTTCAAGTCGTTTTTCCGCCTCCCCGAAGTCCTTCCAATAACCGCTCTTGCCGCTGATTTTCCCCGCAATATATATCTTCACCACAGTATCAGTCTCCTTTCTTTTTCACTCCGTCAACCTCGATTTCGTCCACGTCGTCCCAAAAGCCTTTATTCCCTGTACAGACATTGAACAGCGGACACATCTTCTCCGCCACGGCGCACTCTTTGCCTCGTTCCCTGCGCCCCCAACAAAACTCACGGAAAAACCCTATCGCGTTTGTTTTCTTCTTTTCTCCGAAATATCCCCCGAACCTGTTCGCAAACATCATCGCAGGCAGTATTCCGTACTTTTCAAAAAACGGCGCCCATTCTCCCGAAGCGTCGGCCGTGACCACATCATCATCAAGTTTTTTCGAACTCACAACCGCAAGCAGCCTCCCGTTCACGGATATGAACGTATGCTCCCCCGTGTCGCTTATCTTATATGTAAGTGTCATTTTCCCTCCGCAATATCCCCGTTGCAAAGCAATTCAAGAATCGCCAACAACACGGCTGTATCTCCCGCAAACTTGCCTGTCGCATGCTTGCTGTATTGGTCAACACCCTTTTGGAGTTCTTCCCTTGTTATTCCATATTTCCTGCATACATTTTCCTGCATTTTTTCACCTCCACATTTCGGGAAACAGCCTCTTCGCCTGCTCAAACGTCACGGGCATATCCGTAAAATTCTCTCCGTCAACGCCGCAGAACACCGCCGTCCCGAACAAGTTCGTGCCGCATACAGAAAAATTATACGGCAGCCCTTTCAGAAGTCCCTCTTCGTCTGCAATAAAACAGGCATCACTCGCTATCCTCACAACCTCGATATATCCCCCGACCGTCTTTTGCAGATTTTCAAGCGTGTTCGAAATGTATGTATGATACGGTTTCTCTCCCGGTCGCTTGATAATAACCGATATTTTTCTTGCCATAAATCCTCCTTATTTCGTCAGATCGTGCTTGACAAAAAACCACTCAATGGGTATTCTGTATACGGTGCAAAGACTGCACAGCTCCTCAATCTTCCAGGGATTGTCACCGCGCTTCTTCGCATATATCGCCGCAGCAGACAATTCAAGCGGCAAACATAAGTCCTTGAATCCCTCGTCATGCGACGCAAGCAGCAACCGTATATTCTCCGTCACAATTTCATGTACCGTCGCCCGGTACGGCTTTTTCTTTACTGCCATATCAGTCACCTTTCATTTTAATATCTGCTGCTCCGTCGCGGTATACCCGCCGACAAGCCTTTCGATAGGCACAGTTTTTTCTCCTTTTTCAATTTGATAACAAATAATCAATCGAGACACCAAAAATCTTCGCCATTTCTTCAAGTTTTGACATCGGGATTTTCCCCGCAGCGCACCAATTATAATAAGTCTTGCGCGTTACGCCCAACATTTCCGTCAGTCTTTCGATTGTCATATCATGACGCGCTCTTTCCGCCTCTAAATTTGGGTATTTCATTTTTTCACCGCCTCCGTTACTCATTTTGGGTACATTTCGATTATATACCCATTTTGAGTATTTGTCAACACAAAAAATACCCAAAACGAAAACAATTTTTTTGTACAAATTGCTCGTTTTGGGCATTCTTCAATTTACATATTGACAGATTTACTCATTTTGTGTATAATATGTATACTACCTTTATCGGAGGTTACATTTTGAGACTTAAATATTTGAGAGAAAAAAGCGGAAAAACAATGAGAGAAACCGCCGCAGAACTCGGATTGCCATATACAACATATATCAACTATGAAAAGGAACTTCGAGAACCTAATTCCGAAACCCTTGTAATGCTCGCAAATCATTATGATGTATCGGTTGATTATCTTATCGGACGCAGCGAAAATCCTGTCAAAGAGAAACTCCCTCCCGAATCCCTCGATTTCACCCGTTACGGTCTCCGTCCCATAAAAAAAATAAAACTTCCTCTTCTCGGCAACATATCCTGCGGAGAACCGAAGTATGCTGACGAGGACAGAGAAAGTTATATCGAAACCGGGACAAACGTCAATGCCGATTTCTGCCTGCGCGCAAACGGAGACAGTATGATAAACGCCCGCATTCATGACGGCGATATTGTTTTTATCCGTTCCATGCCGCAAGTTGAAAACGGACAGATTGCGGCTGTCATTATCGACGATGAAGCCACATTAAAGCGCGTTTATTATTATCCCGAAAACAATATGATGATTTTGAAACCCGAAAACTCAAAGTATAAGGATCTGATTTATATAGGGCAGCAGCTCGAAGACATTCATATCCTCGGTCTCGCCGTTGCCTTTCAGTCTGATGTTATCTAAAAAAAATAAATACCATTTCCGTGACCCCGCGAAAATGATATTTCGGAAGGAAGAATAAAAGAAAATGGCTCTCAGCGACCTTGACACAAAAATGAACAACACGGCGCGTTTGGTCATGCGATTTGTCAGCGTCGCGTTCGCATTTCCCCTCATGCTCATTCCCCTGCACATGACCGGCGCACTTTGGTATTGGTCTCCCGTTATGTGCGTCCTCGGTCTTTTCGCTTATCCTTTCAACTTCCTGCTCGAAGCCTTTTCGTATATTAGGGCTTTCGAAATGGTTCTGAACGGCGACTTCTCGAACGGCGCAGCTTCTCTCTATTCTCTTCTCTTCGTCCTTTGGGTGACGAAATCCGTCGTCGATATCGTTCTTTTTGTTCGGATGATATATTTTCTGTATAAGCGAACACCCGAAGAAAAGGCGGCGCGGGCGGCGCGGAAACGCCGAACCTTCAAAGAGTGGCGCAAGGATCACACCCCGTTCGGCATTTGGGTTTCGTCTCACAAAACCTCGATATTTTGGATATCTGTAATTATTATCTTCGGCGCGCTCGGCTTGATATGCGCAATATTAGAAAATTAAAAAAATCTCCGCCCGAAGCGGAGTATAAAAAGAGGTTTCAGAAATGTTCAAACGTATTCATTGGCTCTCTTTTATCCCGCTTTTTCTGATTTTTATAGTTGCCGGAACATATGTCTCAAATTTCATTTTGCGTTGGAGTGACCCTGTTCCGGTTCTTGATTTCTTTCTTCCTATGATTTTTGACATTATCGCCTTTTTCATCGCCCGGGGAATCTCCCGCGTTATCTATGACAAAGTCGAGCGCAGACGTTATTTCAAAGAACACCCGGAAGAAGATCACCACAACAAATAAAACTCGCTGAAAGGCAAAAATATGTATAGTTTGTTTTTTCTCTCGCTTTCTCCCGTCATAAACAACACCATGGGAATGTTTCTCGGAATAGTATATCTTTGTCTTTGCGGTGCGGTTTGGTTCAAAGGCGGAGAACGCGATGCAAAATATCCGTCAGTATTTTTCTTTATCTCCGTTATTTTTACACCTATAATCGGCGCCATCATAATGTTACTCGCAACAAAGAAAAACATCCGTTACTGATTTCAAAAAAACAAAGCCCCGGCATCGGGGCTTTTTACGAACACAAAAATATTAAGGAGACAAAAATGATACCTCTTGCTATTTATATTGACATAGAAGCCTTCATCGGATTATCTTGCATTCTGTTTCTTGTCGGGTGCATAATCGCAGGAATTATTTACAGGATAGACCCGACAAAGAAAAGAAAAATAGAAATAGAAAAGCTTGAAGCAGACATCAAATCATTGGAAAGAGAACTTCGCATAATTAAAAAGCAAGAGGAGGATATATTAAGATGAATTGGCTTATTCTTCTCACAGGGATAAAAGATTTATTCGTTGATTCGTTTAAGTTCTATGCTCTTCTCCTTCTTTCCCTCCCTCTGTGTATTGCGGTCGGGGGCAGCATATTTTGCTTGATAACGGGAGTAGGAGTCGACTTTATCAAACAAAAAAAAGATTACATAAAAGAAAAAGAAGGGTTACAGAAAGCCGTCCAAATTGAGCAGGCACGGCTGGAAGGCCTACAAAAAGGTTATGAAAAGGCAAAATATATCGAATACCACAAAGGTTATGACAAGGCATACACGAACCATTTATCACAAATTGAATTTTACGATGCTTTTCAATCAAATGTTTTTTCAAAGCTGTTCACAAAAATCCCCACAGTAAACGAAGATGAATGGTTTGATGTTTTCGGCCATACCGTAAAAATATCTATTGTTTACAGATATGGAAACAAACAGATTCTGCAAGCATTCAAATTCAAAGACGGAGAACCGTCTTTTTCCGGTTGCGCCTTCAATTTTGCAAGCATAGACAGAAATGTTATATGCGGCGGAATTTTTAAACGCGACGGCAAGAACTATGAACGGCTTGCACCGTTTATCAGTCGTTACAACACAACCGATTCCACATACGAATGCGGAGAAGACACCGAATATATAGAAACAGAAATCCATTATTTTCATGAAAAAGAACTCTTCATATATGCAAAAACCGAGAAAGGCGAAGAATTTGTACGAAGATTGAAAATATCGGAACAAAATACTCAACTTGATTAAAGGATTACGCTATGGCATCAAAGGCAACAAAACTTCCGTCGGGCAATTACCGTTCCGTTGGCACAATATATTCAAACGGCAAACGGGTTCGCCGCTCTTTTACGGCGGATAAACCCGGCACGGCTCGCAGTCAGGCGGAAGAGTGGGAGCGAGCGGGCAAAGAAGAAATCAAAAAACTCACTCTTGCGCGGGCTTCCGAACTGTATATTGAAGCCAACCGCTCCGCGCTTTCGTCTACGACGATTCTCGAATACGAATCGCACAGCCGCAACCACTTCGAGGAACTTATGAACAGGGATATATATACCCTCACCCGTGACGACTTCCAACGCGAAGTCTCCGCAATGACATCTTCGCCCAAAACACGCAAAAATGTAGCAGGCTTTTTCATCGCCGTACTTCGCTATTACATTCCCGAACTCCCGCCGATGAACCTCAAATACCCGCCGCAAAAAAAGAAAAAAGTCGAACTGCCCCCGCTTTCAAAGATACAGGAACTGCTCAACCATATCAAAGGCACAGACCTTTATCTCCCCGTCCTTATGATGATAACCCTCGGACTGCGCAAGTCCGAACTTCTCGGGCTGCGCTATGAAGATATTCACGGTTCATATATAACAATAAACCGCGTCATAGTCACCGGCGAAGACTTCCGTCCGACGGTCAAAGAAACAACAAAGACCTCCGCAGGAGAAAGAACCGTCGCCGTTCCTCCCGAAGTCCTTGAACTTATCCTCGATAAGCAAAAGACTTCCGAAAGCGACTACATCATAACAATGTCAACTCAATACCTTTCCCGCCACCTTATCGCGGCGGAAAAGGAGATCGGAATAGATCCGCCCATAACGGCACACAAATTCCGTCATTATTCCGTATCTATCCTGCACGCCCTGAACGTCCCCAAAAGTTACGGTATGCGCCGCATAGGACATATTACGGAAGAAATGTACGACCGCCGCTACGACCACGAGATACCCGAATACCAAAAAGAGATCGACGCGCAAATCAATGCCGCTCTCGCAAATCTTTTCTTCAAAAAATAAAGAGGACTTCCGTCCTCTTTTTCTTTTTTCTGTAAATATTTTTCCAAAACATTTTCGTGACATCACGAAAATGTTCTCTGCAAGTTACCCGCAAGTTAATATATCGCAGCAGTTACCATTTTGCCGACATCGGCAAAATAGTTTATTCTTTTCATCGTCAAAGCTTTCCTTTTCCCGTATAACAATTCGCTGTGCTGCCACCGTGTGACCACGCCGCAATATTCCCCACCTTTTGCACCGCGTTTTCAATAAATTTCGTGTGGATATTCGTGTGGATATTGCTATATTTTATATCATTTTTCTATACGCTATGTGATATAACTTGATACAATATGAACCGCAACAAGCAAAAGCATTTTTGCCAAAAACCCCACAACCGCAACAATCCCATAACCCCAACAAAAAGCCCGTCACTCACGAAGAGTGACGGGCTTGGAGCTGATAGTGGGAATCGAACCCACGACCTGTTCATTACGAGTGAACCGCTCTACCGACTGAGCCATATCAGCATACAAGGCGCAAGATGTCTTATACCCGCATAGTATACCACACTTTGCGCCGAATTGCAATAGGTAATTATTGAACTATTATCAAATTCTTCGGGCTGTGGGTAAGACTTTCACAGCCGTCCTTTTTGATATGAACGATATCTTCGATACGGACACCGAATTTGCCCTCGAAATAAAGTCCCGGTTCATCGGAAAGAACCGCGTTTTCGGGGATTTCGCCCGAATATCTGGGGCTGAAATTCGGGCTTTCGTGGATATAAAGTCCGAGAGAATGTCCGAGAGAATGTCCGAATGCTTCCGCTACGCCGTGTTCGGCAAACAGATTTCTTGCTATTGCGTCGATGTCGCAGCCTCTGACGCCCGCTTTTATCTGTTTCATCGCGGAAAGTTGCGCTTCGAGAACAAGTTCATAAATCTTGCGCTGTTCTTCGCTGACGTGACCGACCGCAAAAGTTCTTGTCATATCGCTTGCGTAACCGTTGTAAGACGAACCGAAATCGAGAGTTACAAAATCGCCTTCCGCAATTATCTTGTCGGAGGGAACGGCATGGGGACGGGACGTGTTTTCGCCCGATGCGCAGATAATATCAAACGGCATTTTTCCGGAGCCGTTTTTGCGCAGGAAAAATTCAAGTTCGAGCGCGACATCTTTTTCGGATATGCCTTTCTTGTAATTTTCCTTTACAAATTCAAGAATATGCGCATAGCCTTTATCGGTTATTGCCTGCGAATTTTTGATATATTCTATCTCCTCGGGTGTCTTCTGCGCACGGAGAGCGGCAAATATATCGTCGCCTGGAACAAACTCATAAGCGGGCATCGCTTTTTGCATTGCGGTGCAGTACGAATAAGGAGCTTCCGCTTCAAAATAAACTTTTTTAATTTCTTCTTTTTCAAAAACACTTATGCAAGCAGCGGAATGAGATGCTTCGAGAATGCGGACTTCTGCCGATTTTATCGTATTTTTCGCGGCTTCGATATATCTGAAATCCGTGAAGAATACCGCCTTCGTTTTCGTAACGGCAAGAACGCCGTTAGACGATTCAAAACCGGTGAAATATCTTCTGTTGTACTCGTCGCAGATTATCGCGCCGTCGCCGACGTTCATTTTTGCCTGCAATCTTTCAATACTTGTCATATGTCAATCATCCTTTCGGAAGTTCTTTTTAATCAATTTTTCGGCAATACGTTTGAGTCTTATCCAAACGGTGGTTTTTGCTCCGCCGACGGGTTCGACAAGAATACAGCGTATTTTTGCCCTTTTGGCGGCGGCAATATCCGTGAACAGTTGGTCACCCATAAGAATCATTTCGTCTTTTCCGACACCGAATTTGCGGCTTGCGTCCTCGATAAATGCGGTCGAGGGCTTATGCGCGTCGTGTTCATATTCGGTCTTCAATTCTTCGGCAACGGGTCTGACACGCTCTTCGGAATTGTTGGAAACAATACAAACGCCTATTCCATTTTCCGACAGCGCGGCAACCCAATTTTTAACTTCGTCGGGAATGACCATACAGCCGTGCGGAACAAGTGTGTCGTCAAGGTCCGTCAGCAAAGCCCTGACGCCGAGAGACGAAAGAAGTTCGGGGGTTATCTTTTTGAAACTCGAAACGTATATGTCGGGTCTGAAATTCATTTTTACCTCAAAAAAAGACAAAGGTTGCGACCGAAATCACAACCTTTAAAATCTTACTTATATTTGCGTTTTCTGGCAGCCTCGGACTTCTTCTTTCTTTTTACGGAAGGCTTTTCATAGTGTTCGCGTCTCTTGACCTCGGTAAGAATACCGGATCTCGCGCACTGCTTCTTAAAACGACGAAGAGCATTGTCCAAAGACTCATTCTCTTTAAGTTTTACTTCTGCCATATCAGACTACCCTCCCTCCATCGCTCGGAAAACCGCAACGACTTTGCACATTACAAGAAAAAAAATGTATACCATTCTTGCTAAACCATTATACACCAAAATAAGGGGCTTGTCAATAGGAAAACAAGAAAATATGCGGCATTTTTTTTAACAAAGATTTTATCATTCGAAAGAAATCTGTTTGAAATCCTCTTTCAAATAATTGTAAGCGAATTTGGTATTCGCAAAACGTTCGATATGCCCGCCGTCATGCACGACTTTGGATACGGCGTTTGCTCCTATCCCGATAACGGTCTGAATATCGTCCATCATAAAGATATTGTAAAGACACTCCCGCCACGGTTTTGTGTAACCGACATTCTCATGATTTCCGACGGTGTTTTTCTGCCGATAAAGATAGTACGGCAAATACCCTTTTTCATCAAGGTATTTTTCCGCAAATCCGACCATTTTGCCCGCAAGTTCCCCGTTCGCCTTTTCCGCTGCGGGATTCAATGAATGAATATCCGCCGCGCGCTTGACATACAGCGTATGCAATGTCACATTCGCAGGGTCGAGAGCGGATACGCCGACAACCGTTTTTTCGAAACTTTCGAACGTATCGGTCGGAAGTCCCGCAATAATATCGACGTTTATGCGGAAATTCTCTTTTGCCGCAAGTTCGTAAGCGTCAAAAAAGTCCTCGCTTGTATGTTTGCGCCCGATAACTTCAAGCACTTTGTCGTTCAGCGTCTGCGGATTGACACTTATGCGATTTACGCCGTGTGCTTTAAGCGTTCGGAGTTTTTTAGAAGTTATTGTATCGGGTCTGCCCGCTTCGACGGTGATCTCTTTTATATTATCGTAGGAAAAGTGCTTTTCATACGCCGAAAGGATTCTGTCCAACTGTTCATCAGAAAGAACGGTCGGAGTGCCGCCGCCGATATAAAGGCTCAGAACTTTTAATTTTCTTTCCTTTACCAGCTGCGCCTTTTGCTCTATTTCCTGCACAAGACGGTCAACATAAGGGTCGAGGAACCGCCCCTCAGCAGACGTTGCGGAAGACACAAAAGAACAGTAACTGCACCGCGTCGGACAAAACGGAACAGATATATATACGCTGCAAGTGTCCTTTTGGCACATCTGAACCGCACTTTTGCGCGTTTCGAGAATTTTTTCGCAAAGGTCGATTTTATCGTCGCGGACAAGATAACGTTCGGAAAAGACTTTTCTTGCATTATCGCCGTGCGCCTCTTTGAGAGTTCCGTAGTAAAGCGCGGACTTGATACCTGTCAGCAGCCCCCACGGGCTTGTTATGCCCGTTGCCTCACTCATGGCGTCATAAGCGCAGCGCTTTACAGCAAGGCGGGCAGAATCGAACTCGTCCCTGACCTCTGCGGTTGCGTTATATTCGTTTTCGCCGAGTTTGAAAACGGCGGTTGCGGTGTTGCCCTCGACGGTGACGGACAATTCTTTTCCGTCATCGGAAGAAAAATCGGAACCGGGGAAAAACAACAAAGAAAGACATTGCAGGTCATATTCTCTGTCCGTGCCCGAAAGATAAATCCTCATATCAAATTCCCAACGCCTGTTTCACGGCGTTTCCTATCGCTTCGGCAAGCCTCATGTGACCTATATCCGACGGATGGTTTCTGTCAACGGTGCATTCTCCACGAAAAAAATCGTGTCCGAAAATCTCTTTTCCGTCAACGAAGTATACGTTTTTGTCGCCTGCCGCAACAGCGTTGTCAAAAGTTCTTTTTATCACAAGCCTGCGTTCTTCGCCCGAAACGGGGTCATCGTCGTAATCGCATTTGGAAACGATGATTATCGGCAGCCCGGGGCGCGCCTCGCGTAAGATCTTAAAGAATTTTTCGTGCGTTTTTTCAAGCCATTCGGCGTTCGGGGCATTCCAGTCATAGTCCATAACGAAAGCGGCAAGGTCAAGCGTCGCGAAAGACTGCGCCATATATTCCTCACCTCTTGCGTTCGACGAAAAGCCCATACATATCGTCTCAACATTCAGCATTCTGCCGATAAGGTTGGTATAAAGCAGTCCGGGGCGTGTGCAGCAGCCGCCCTGCGTTATCGAAGAGCCGTAAACAAGCACGGGACGGTCAACGGCATATTCGGACGGAACCTCGATGTTCGCGTCGGGAGAAAGCCCTATTTCAAGTTTGTCGATACCGCTGTAAAGAGGCAGATTAACGGTATATTCGTTCATTTTGCCGTCTGTATTAAATGTCGAAAGGCTTTCGCTCTCACGGTTAAAGCAATAGCAGACGTGCCAGAACTTCTTTTCTTTGCCCGAGCCGATGTAAATATCCGTTCCACCCGTTGCGTCGTCGCACATATGCTCCATAAATTCGGGAGTGTTGCGGACGATATGAACCGAGAAAACAGAAGAATCCGTTTTGAAAGAGACCTGTGCGCCTGATGTGTTGTTTGAACGTACTTTCAGACCGGGCGAAAGTTTGTCGTTCATTCTGTCGTCAAGACGGTGATAGTTGCCGTTTGAGTTCTTCCACGGAAGCCCCGTCAAACGGAATGCGTCGCAGTCAAGAACGTCAATATAAACTATTCCGTCACGTTCTTCTTTTTTCGATGTAATATCTTTTACACTAATCATTTTTCAATTCCTCTTTATTTCATAAACGGATTGTTTTCGATTTCGGAGCCTATCGTAGTTGTAAAACCATGCCCGGGATAAACGCGGGTATCGGGGTCAAGGGCAGAAAGTCTTTGCAAAGACTTTTCCATATCATCGGCGTTTCCGAGTTCAAAATCGGTTCTGCCGCAACTGCGGTAAAACAAAACGTCGCCGCAGAAAAGAGCGTCCTCGCCGTAAAGAGCAATTCCTCCGGGAGTATGCCCGGGAAGTTCAAGAACGCGGAATTTGTAATCGGAAAAATTGACCTCGTCGCCGTCTTCGAGCAAGACATCAACGGGATACTTCCTGTTTTCGCAGTATGCCATGCAATTCTGCGGAGCATACAGAGTTCTGTTTTCAAGCAACGGTGCGTCATGCTTGCCGATATATACTTTTGCACCGTATTTTTCTCTTAACACGGGAACTTCGTATATATGGTCTATGTGTGCGTGCGTCAGCACTATATCCGTAACCTGTTTATCGCCGACAAAATGCTCTATACGGGGAATGTCGAACGACGGATCTATAAGCATAACGCTTTTTTCGTCGGCTGAAATGATTATATAGCAGTTTGTCGCATATTCGCCGACAGCAACTCGTTTCACTTTCATTTTTTGATCAAGTCCTCCGAATTGACAACAAGGGTTATAGGACCGTCGTTGACAAGTTCTATCTGCATATCCGCGCCGAAAACTCCTGTTCTGACGAGAGTTGAACGGCTCAACCGCTCAACAAACGCTTCGTAAAGGCGGTTTGCCTCTTCGGGCGCGGCGGCGGGAGTAAAAGACGGACGCTTACCTTTTCTGACATCGGCGCAAAGCGTGAAATTCGAAACGACCATTATGCTACCGCCTATATCGTTGACGGAAAGATTCATTTTGTCGTTTTCGTCCGTAAATATTCTCAGCCCGTCGATTTTTGAAGAAAGAGCTTCAACATCTTTATCCGTATCACCCTCGCGCACGCCGAGCAGAATAAGAAGTCCTCTTTCAATCTCCGAATAAGGCTCTCCGTCGGCGACGAGAGAACAGCGCAAAACTCTTTGTATAACGGCAGTCATTAACTGAGAGTTCCCCTTTCTATCTTGAAAACGCTCCTTATTTTTTCAAGGCGGGAGCAAACGGAACGCAGGTGGTCAAGTCCGTGAACGTCTATCGTAATATAAACTTCACTGCATCCGTCGTTCATTTCTTTGCTTGACATTGAATGAAGCGCTATTCGCATTGCCGCAAGCGCGGAGGTTATATCCGCCATAAGGTCGATACGGCTGAATGCGGAAATCACAAGGCTCGTTGCAAAATAGCCGTTGTCATAGCCCTCCCAATGCACGCTGACAAGGCGTTCGGGGTCGGCATTCTTGACGTTGGGACAGTCGCATTTGTGAACCGCAACGCCGTAACCTCTTGTAACAAAGCCAATTATATCGTCTCCGGGAAGCGGAACACAGCATCTTGCCAAACGTACAAGGCAGTTGTCTATACCCTCAACAACAACGCCGTTGACCGCTTTTTTCGGTTTTTGGAGCGTCGGCGAATCGGGAGTTGTCGCTTCGCGCTGTCTGATAAGTTTTGTATAATCGTCTTTGATTCGCGGAAGTATTTTCGAAATGGAAATACCGCCGTAACCTATCATCGCATAAAACTCGTCAAGTGTTTCGACCTGATAATGTTTCATCACGTTGGCATAAACTTCTTCGCGAGTGAACACGTTGAAAGTTACGTTTATGCGGCGAAGTTCTCTTTCAAGGTCTTCGCGGCCGTTGACAATATTTTCTTCCTTCTTCTCTTTTTTGAACCATTGGCGGATCTTGCTCTTTGCTTCATTGGTGCGGACAAGTTTGAGCCAGTCACGGGAAGGACCTGTACTGTTGGAAGAAGTCAGTATTTCGCAAACGTCGCCGTTACGCAGGTGCGTTGTGAGTTCGACCATTCTGCCGTTCACTTTTGCGCCTATCATCTTGTTGCCTATGGCGCTGTGAATGGCGTAAGCAAAATCTATCGGATTCGAATCGGCGGGAAGCGTTATTATATCACCTCTCGGGGTAGAAACAAATACCTGATCCGCAAAGAGGTCTATCTTGAACGTCTGAACAAAGTCGTCGTGTTCGTTGACGTTATCCTGAACTTCGAGAAGTTTGCGTACCCACGCAAGTTTCGAGTCCATTTCGGCAGAAGCACTTTCGCCCGATTTGTATTTCCAGTGCGCCGCGATACCCATTTCGGCTATACGGTGCATTTCTTCCGTTCTTATCTGTATTTCGAAAATATGTCCCTTGTAGGAAACGGTCGTATGCAGGGACTGATACATATTCGGTTTCGGCGTTGCGATATAGTCTTTAAGTCTGCCCGGGATGGCGCGGAATATATCGTGCATATAGCCGAGCGCATTGTAACAGTCATTCACCTTTTCAACGATGATACGGAACGCATAAAGGTCATATATCTCGTTAAACTGCTTGTTCTGATTGAACATCTTGCGGTATATGCTGTAAATATGCTTTATACGTCCCGTTACGCGGGCTTTTATGCCGACCTCGGCAAGTTTATCCGTGATTATGCCGCGAATCTCGTTCAAAACATCGCTGTTTGCATTGAACGATTTCAAGTCCGCCACTATCTCATTGTAACCCACGGGGTCAAGGTATTTGAGTGACGTGTCTTCAAGTTCTGTTTTCAGGCTCTGGATACCGAGACGGTGCGCAAGAGGCGCGTAAACCTCAATCGTTTCAAGCGCTTTTTCGCGGCGTTTTTCCTCGGACTGTGCGTCCATGGTTCTGATATTGTGAAGCCTGTCCGCAAGTTTTATCAGAATAACGCGGATATCTTTTGCCATGGCAAGCAGCATTTTTCTGATATTTTCTATCTGCTGCTCTTCGCGGGAATTGAACGAAAGTTTGTTCAGTTTGGTAACGCCGTCGACAAGTTGCATGACGTTTTCGCCGAACTCTTTTTTTATCTCATCTATGGTTACGGGAGTGTCTTCTACCGTATCGTGCAAAAGTGCGGCGATAATGGCGTCCGAATCACTTTCGTAAGACGCAAGAATCTTTGCGACATGAATGGGGTGCGTGATATAAGGCTCTCCGCTCTTTCGGAACTGCCCCTCATGGGCGGCGGTCGCGAAATCGAGCGCTTTCCCTATCCGCTCCATATCGTAGTTTCCGTTTTTTTCAAGCAGGTCTATAAGACCTATTCCGAAATCATTCACTCTCATTCACCTCCGACGGCTCGCCATGTTCGGCTGTCGGCAAGATTTTTCTTGTTCTGTGTATCTTTGAACGTAATGTTTACGTTGCCGTTATATGTGTACTCTATTATCCCGAGTTCGGAAAGAATATCTAGACAAAGCATGAGTTTGCAGAAATCGAATCCGTCAAAGCCTCTTCTTGCAAAACCTCTTGCAAGAGCGTGCGGCATATATTTTGTCTGTTTTGAATTGATATAATTTCTGTGAAGATGTCTGTATACCGCAGTAAACTCCTTTCGGGTCAATGCGGCACAGTCAACGGGCGCGCCGTTCGAAAAAGCGATGTAACGCGCTTCCGCTTCCGACTCTTTTCTCTCGGTATCGGCACAAAGTCGCATACGCTTTATGCTCATGTTAAGAGAATATCTGTTATTGAAAAAGTTCTCCGACATCGAGAAGACCATATCCACGGTATCTCCCACCGCAAAATCAAAATCCTGCGGGGTCGTGCAGAAAAGCATTGCGGAAAAGTCCTGTCCGCCGTAAGAGAACGTCAATTTAAGGTGCATTCCCGCGCCGACAGCAAGAACATCGGCCAGAACCACGTTGCCGAATGCAAAACTCGGTGTGGGGTTGCCCGTTCCGAACGGTTCCAAACGTTGAAGTTCGTGAACCGTGTCGAGAGAGATTTCCGAAAAAGGAATAACGCATTCGGACTCAACCACGGGAATCATCATATCATCGTTGATTTTTTCGTTTGCGATAGCTGTTATGTCGCGGACGAAAGCATCAAAATCTTTTCTTTCAAGTGTCAGTCCCGCCGCCATCTCATGACCGCCGAATTTTTCGAGATGTTCGGAAGCCTGTGTCAGCAACTCAAACATACTTACTTCTTTTATGCTTCTTGCGGAGCCTTTTGCCCTGTCCCCGTCAAAGCATACCAATATGCACGGCAAATGATATTTTTCAACTATTTTGGAAGCAACAATTCCGATAACGCCGTGATGCCAATTTTCGGAGCCGACAACGATTATCCTGTCTTTGGGATTTCTGTTTTCAAGCATTTTTTCAACGTCGTCGATTATATCCGCTTCCATCTTGCGGCGCGTTCTGTTCTCCTCGCAAAGCCCCTCCGCAAGTACGGCGGCATTTTCGGGATCTTCGCAAAGCAGAAGTTCGACCGACTGTTTGGGGTCGCCTATCCTGCCTGCGGCATTTATGCGCGGCGCGACCTGAAACGCTATCGTCGAAGCGGTTATCTGTCCGTGCTTATATCCGCCCGAAGCCTCCAAAAGCGCGCGAATACCGCAGGACGGACGTTTGCGCAGAAGTTCCAAACCGAGAGACACAAGTATGCGGTTTTCGTCAACCAGCGGCATTATATCCGCTATCGTGCCTATTGCGACAAGATCCCCGTAAAGCGAAAACGCCTTTGAACTGTCGCCGATAAGGGCGCAGACAAGTTTGAAAACAACACCGACGCCCGCAAGTTCCTTGTAAGGATAAACGCTGTCAGGTCTTTTCGGGTTCACAACCGCAATACATTCCGGAAGCGTAGGTTTGCACTCGTGGTGGTCGGTCACGATAACGTCAAGCCCGTATCCCTCCGCCTCGGCTATTTCTTCAACGGCGGTTGTTCCCGTATCGACCGTGACGATAAGAGACGTGCCCGACTCATATATGGAGCGAAGCGCCGCGGTGTTAAGCCCATAACCCTCTTCCGTTCTGTCGGGAATATAATAATCCACTTTCGCACCGACCGAAGTCAGATACCTGTAAAGCACGACAACGGACGTTATGCCGTCCACGTCGTAATCGCCGTAAACGGTTATCTTTTCCCCGTTCGCAACCGCCTTGTTTATGCGAGCCGTCGCTTTCTCCATATCGGCAAGCAGCAACGGGTCGTGCAGGTTTGCTATATCTATATCAAAAAAGGACTCTATGCTCGCTTTGTCCGTCAATCCGCGGTTATACAGCACACGGGCAACGGCGTCGCAAAAGCCGAACTGTTTCCTTATCAAGGCAACAGCCGCTTCGTCCTGTTTTTTTATTAACCATTTAATCATTAGAAAAACCCTGATTTTCTTATTTTTCAGATGCCTTTATATATTCTTTCGCACTCGTTAAGGTCGAGAGGTTCAAATACATGATTGTTCAGACTCGGCATCGTAAGCCCTATTTCGGAGAACTTTTTCGCATCGTCGTCCGAAATATCCGTTTCGGGGATATATTTTTTGAAAAGGTTCTCGATAAAGTCGCTCAATTCAAGCGCCGTCATATCAGCATACGCCGCCAGACCGTCCGCATCGCTCGCTTTTGAAATAAATGCGGGCATCAGCGCGGCACAGGCAAAACCGTGTTCGTAACCGAGATAATTCGTCAACTGATATCCGAGAGAGTGAGCAAACGACGTGCCGCCGTCATTTATGGCGCAGCCTGCGTACAAAGAGCCTATATAAAGTTCCTCGCGGACTGCTTTCGAACTTCCGTGCTCCGTAAATTTTTTAAGAGCGGGAACTATAACAGAAATCGCTTTTCTTGAATACATTCTGCCGAACGAACCGACTTTTTTGCTGTAATACGCTTCAACGGCATGACAGATTGCGTCAAGCGCGGTCGCCACGGTGGTTCTCTCGGACAAAGTTTCCGTATACGTCGAATCGCAAAGAGCGCAAGTGGCATAACTTTCGGCGGACTTGACGGTCTTTTTCACAATACCGTCGGGGGTGTTAAATGTCAGAACCGACGCGGAAGTAACTTCGCTGCCCGTACCCGCCGTTGTGCCTATCACAAGAAGCGGAAGCGGTTTGTTGACAAAAGCGGAAGCATTAAAAATATCCGTTTCCGTCACCTGCGGATTTGCGCAAAGCAAAGCAGTTGCCTTTGCGGCGTCCATGGAACTGCCACCGCCGACACCTACGATGAAATCCGCGCCGAAATCGCGAACCGCCGAAACGGCACGTTTAACGGTTTCGTAAGACGGGTTATTCTCGACCTCAAAAAATGTTTTGTAATCGACGGCGCAGTTGCGAAGCCCTTTTTGGAGGTCTGCGAACACGGAACTGCGCTTGTACAGATTTTTGCCCGATATTATAAGACAGCGTTTTCCGAGTTTGGAATAACCGTCATATCTTGCAACTATCCCCTCGCCCGAAACGAGACGGACGGGCATATAGTAACCGTATCTCACTTTTTCTCTCCCGCGCCCTCGCTGAGCAGGCTGTGTTTAACGTCCCAAAGTTTCTGCGAAAGGTCAACGTAATACGTCTGCGGATTTTCGAAACGTTTAACTTCATCCCAAAGTTTTCCGACCTGTTCTGCACAGTATTTCTTCGATTCGATAACGGACGGTGTTTTGTAAACGAGTTTGCCGTTCAGGTATATCGGTTTCAATATCTCTTCAACACGATAATTTTCAAACGTCTTTTTCTTCCATGTGTAAACGGGGTCAAAAAGCGTTATGGGCTTTGTGAAATCAAACTCTTCGTCATGCAATGCGATAAGATCCGCAACCATATTTCCCGTTTCGTTGGAGAACAGACGGTATATCTTTTTATAACCGGGAGTGGTTATCTTTTCAACGTTCTCCGAAAGTTTGATCTTCGGAATGTATTTGCCGTCCTTTTCGGTCGCAACAAGTTTGTAAACGCCGCCGAAAACAGGTTCGGACTTCGAGGTTATAAGTCTTTCGCCGACGCCGAAAGAGTTTATCTGCGCACCTTGAAGAAGAATGTCTCTGATGATATATTCGTCAAGAGAGTTGGAAATAAAGATAGTGCAATCTTCAAGTCCCGCTTCGTCAAGCATCTTTCTGACTTTCTTTGTCAGATAAGTTATGTCGCCCGAGTCTATTCTGATACCTTTAAGCCTCTTGCCGAGCGGTTTAAGAACATTTTCGTATGCCTTTATCGCATTCGGAATTCCCGATTTGACAACGTTGTAGGTATCGACAAGCAAAATGCAGTTGTCGGGATAGTATCTCGCATACGCTTCAAACGCTTCAAGTTCGGTGTCATACATCTGTATCCACGAGTGCGCCATGGTGCCAACCGCAGGAATGCCGTAAAGTTGCTCACAGCAAGCGCAGGCGGTTCCCGCACAACCTCCGACAAATGCGGCTCTTGCGCCGAGTATCGCGGCATTGCTGCCTTGCGCACGTCTTGAACCGAACTCAAAAACGGGTCTGCCCTGTGCGGCGCGGACTATTCTGTTCGCTTTTGTCGCAATAAGCGATTGATGGTTTATGGTCAGAAGCAGCATCGTTTCAAGCAGTTGTGCCTGTATCGCGGGACCTTTGACCGTAACAAGAGGTTCGTTCGGAAATACGGGGGTTCCCTCTTCGACAGCGTAAACGTCGCACTCAAACTTGAAGTCCGCCAAATACTGCAAAAACTCTTCGCTGAACTGATTTTTCGAGCGAAGATAGTCAATATCTTCCTTGTCAAAATGGAGTTGTTCCAAAAATTCGATCATTTCCGAAAGACCTGCGGCAATTGCATAACCGCCGTTATCGGGAACTTTTCTGAAATAAAGGTCAAAGCACGCCTGCATATCCTTTTTGCCGGAAAGCAGGTAACCGTTGCCCATGGTCAATTCATAAAAATCGCAAAGTAATGTTTGGTTATAAGGTCTCATAACGTCCACTTTCTTTCGTTATACATTTACTTGATATTATATCATAAATATATATTTAATTCAATCGGCGTCATAAAAAATTCGTACAATAAACACCGTAATCTCAAAACTTGCACCGAGCACAAAAGAACAAACACACAAAACACCACGAAAGTCTTTCATTCTCATATAAAAGAAGAAGAGACCCCCGAAGGGATCTCTCTCAGAAAAAAAGGATTAGAAATGAAAAGAAAAAAGCAACTGTCACCGACAGGCTAACACAATCTCTCCTTTGTGTTTGCAAGTATAGTATACGCTGTATTTTCGGCACATTTTTGACAGATGATAAAACAGATTCGGGAAACTTGAAAAAAGTCGTCTTCCGTCGAAACGTCAGACAGGGTACATTCAGCCTAAACAATACGTCAATTGTCCCTGCCGCAGAGATAGTCCGCGAAAGAAATAAGAAAACCACCGTCGTAGAAGCACGATATCGCAGATTTTGCACGTTCGGTCAGTTCAACGACTTTGCGCTGTGCGCCGCCGACACCGAAGATGTCCACGAACGTGGTCTTGCCGCTTTCTCTATCCTTGCCGAGCGTTTTTCCCATATTGCCGTCAGTGCCCGTAACATCGAGAATATCATCTCTTATTTGGAAAGCCAGACCGATGTTTTTCGAATATTCAAGCAGCGCCGCACGCTGTTTTTCGGTCGCGCCGCCGCAGATAGCGCCGACTTCAGAAGATGCTTCGAGCATGGCGCTTGTTTTATAATCGTGAACCCTTTGGATATAATCAAGGTCGGTATGTTTGCCCGCCACATTGTCGATGTCAAGTACCTGTCCGAGAACTATTCCGTTCATGCCCGACGCTTTGAGAAGAGCCTTTATACCGTCTATCAGTTGCGTTTCGGTCAATCCGAACTCCTTGTATGTATCGGTAACTATCTCAAATGCGCGGCAATAGAGTCCCATACCCGCCATGAGAGCGATGTCCTCGCCGAAAACAACGTGGTTTGTCGGTTTTCCGCGGCGCATGGTGTCGTTGTCCATGCACGGCAGGTCATCATAAATGAGCGAATATGAATGGATTATTTCAAGCGCGCACGCAAAGGCAGTCGCCTTTTTGTAATCACCGCAGCAAAGGCGGCAGCATTCGAGCGCAAGAACGGGACGTATGCGTTTGCCGCCCGCCATGACGCTGTAATTCATCGAATCGCAAATTTTTGAGCCGTCCGTTGCAACGTAAGCGGCAAGTTTTTCGTTGATATATGCGCGGTAGTCGTTGAATCTCTGTTCAAAATCAATCATTTTGAGCGAACTCCTTTTCTCCCGATGATGTTACTTCATAAATGCGTTGTTTGAAGGCTTCGAGTTTTGAATAGCAAAACTCCGTGAGTTTTACGCTCTCTTCGTAATACTTTATTGATTCGTCGAGCGTAAGTTTTCCGCTTTCCATCTGCAAAGCGATCTCTTCAAGGCGTTTTATCGCCTTTTCATAAGTCATCTCTTTTTCCTGCGACACAGTCAATCACCCCATCGGTAAATCTGAGTTTTATTTTGTCGCCCTCGGATATTTCCGAAGCGCATGATACGGTTTTTTCGCCGATTGACACGGCGGCATATCCGCGTTTTAACACGGACAGCGGGTTCATTGCTTCAACTTTTCCGACAAGCCTTTCAAGCGTTTGCCCCAAAAGTGCGACGTCGTGTTTTGCGGCGGATGAAATGCGGGCGGAAAGTCCGTCGAGCAATATCGTTTTTTCTCCGACTAAACGGAGAGGCGAAGAGCGGGAGCAAAGCGTTTCAACCCTGTTTTGTTCGGCTCTTATCTGCGAAACGGCGGCATTTGCGGCACGGGTCTTCAAAGAAGTCACCGAATTTTTCAGTTCGGATGAAGACGGGCAGATAAGTTCGGCGGCGTTCGACGGGGTTGCGGCTCGGACGTCTGCAACAAAATCCGGAACGGTGAAATCTATCTCGTGTCCTATTGCGCTGACGACAGGCGTTTTTGCCTGAAATATGGCATAAGCAAGCTCTTCGTCGTTGAAACAAGCAAGGTCCTCGTATGAACCTCCGCCGCGGGCGATACAGATAACGTCTACGCCTCGGTGTTCGAAATATCCGATACCGCCGATAACGCTGTCACGGCACCCGTCGCCCTGAACGGTTGCGGGATAAACGATTATCTCGGCAGACGGAAACCTTGCTTTCGAGATTGAAAGAAAGTCCTTTACGGCGGCACCCGTTTTTGATGTTATTAGTCCTATCGTGCGAGGAAAAAGCGGAAGAGGTTTTTTATATTCGGGAGCGAAAAGTCCCGTTTTTTCAAGTTTTTCTTTGAGTTGAAGAAAAGCCAGATACGCCGCGCCTATTCCGACAGGCGTCATTTTTTCGGCATAGAGTTGATAAGCGCCGTCACGTTCATACAAAGCGACGCTTCCCGTAACAAACACTTCAAGCCCGTCCGACACGTCAAACTTTACTTTCGAACACGCCGAAGAAAACATAACGCACTTGACGGCGGCGGAGGAATCTTTCAAAGTGAAATAAGCATGTCCGCTGCGGGCGTTGCGCGTATAGTTGGAAATTTCTCCGCGAACGGTAACGCCTTTCAGATTAGGGTCGGAAGTCAACACGGACTTAACATACATATTCAGTTGTGAGACCGTCACGGTCAAAGCCATGATAAACCCTCCCTACTCTGCCGCGGGGCTGAAAATATCAATATCGCCGTTTGCGGCGGCAAGCGTCAGATAAGCGGTGCCGACGGCATTATCGCTTGAAAGAGACGGCTCGGCAAAATACGACTCATACCTTGATTCAAGCCGAGGGCGCATAAGCGCGTTTGACATAACGCCGCCGACGAAAAGAACCGGTTTTTCGCCGTATTCGCGAACGGCGTAATCGGTCATGGTCTCTATATTTTTATAAACGCTCTCAAAAACAAATGCGGCGGTATCGCAAGGCGAAACGCCGTCCGAAATCATTTTTTCGGAAATGTTTTCAAAGCCCGAAAGACTGCATTTTCCGTTTTTGAAAACGACTTTCGGTTTTCGCGGCGATGTGCCGTCACGCGCAAGTTTTTCAAGTTCCGCGCCTGAGGGAAAACCGAGCCCGAGACGGACTCCGCAGCGATCTATGAGTTGTCCCGCCGTAAGGTCGTCGGTCTCTGCGACTATTATTATCTTGTCCATGCTTTCGACTTCGGCAAGTTCCATCGTGCCGCCCGAAAGATGAAACGCATAAAAACCGCCGTTCAGCAATTCTTTTTTGCCGCAGGAAAAAATGCCCGCAGCGATATGCCCCTGCTGATGCGAAAATTCATACACGGGAACGCCGAGCGTTTTTGCGACGATGTGACCGACGTTTTTGCCGACAAGAAAACACGGCATATATGAGCCCTCAACGCTGCGCGGGCGCGTTGAAACACCGACAGCCTCGATACCGCTTGGATCGAGGCTTTGAAAAACATCATATAATTGCTTGGTATGCGCAAACACGGCATCGGACTGCCGCAGTCCGCGTTTGCCGCTTTCGACGGGCAAAAGTTTTTTTGAGTTGAAGACCTCTCCCGAAACGGTGAGCGTTGCGGCGGAGGTGGTGTAATTGCTTGTATCGAAAGCCAGCGCTTTGTCAGCCGACATCTTTGGAGCGAACATAACCGCCGAGAACGCCGTTTATGTATTTCGCGCTTGTATCCGTATCGAATTTTTTGACAAGTTCGATAGCCTCGTTGACGGCGACTGCGGGCGGAACTTCACCGCCCATGATTTCGAAAACGGCTATCTCCGAAGCGCAAAGAGCAACGCGGGACAGTCTATCCGTTTTCCATTTTGTGCTGAACTCGTTCAGAACGGAATCTATTTTTTCTTTTTCCGAGACAACGCCTTTTATAAGTCCGCGGCAATAGTCATCGAACTCATATCCCATATTTTCGGCGGCAAGCGTCATTGTTTCATCAACGTCCGCATCGTCCGAAAAAGATATTTCAAAAAGGACCTTAAAAGCGTTTTCTCTGGCGTCTTTTCTTTTCATATAAAGGCAATATCCTTCCGTTTTACGGTTCAGTCGTTGTTTTCCGCAACAGGTTTTTTATCGGTATGAACGCCGACGACAAGAACGTTGACTTCTCCGACGCAAAGTCCCGTCATGGTCTCAACCGCGTCCTTGACTTTTTTCTGCACTTCGGAAGACACTTTCTGCACTTTTACGCCGTTTTCAACGACTATTCCCACGCAGAAATTGACAACTCCGGGCGCAGCCGCGGCATAGACGCCTTTTGCTATCTGTTTATATTCTGTAACAAGTTCTTTCGCTGCCGCAACGCCTTTTGAGGAAAGACGGGTAACGCCCTCGACCTCGCAAGCGGCGGTCGAAGCGATGCCTGCGATAACTTCTTCGGAAATCTTTACGGAACCGATGTTCTCATCTGCCATAATGTACAGCCTCCTTGGTCTTTCGGATAAAATGCCGCAATGCCGAAAACGGCAAATACGGCGTCAGATTCGGTCTTGTCAAAGACACCGCAAAGGGCGCGGTTCTTCCCGGCAAGGTTGAGATACAGGCTTACGACAGCGACGAAAAGAAGTTCGTCAGCGTCGCGGAATTCTCCGGCTTCGACCAGTCCGAAAAGAGTTATCGCCAGTATGAAGTGAACTTTGAGTTCGGAAAGCAGCTCAGATATGTCAGACTCATGTTTGAGCTTCCCACCGGAAATCAGTATGCGGTATTTGACGAAATAACGCTCTATGCCGACGGCTGGGACGCGATCCCCAAGGAATCGGTCACCGGCGTCTGGGAAGTCGTATCACCCGCAAACTACATCAAAAAGGGTTATAACTACGCGACTCCCGACGCTTCCACCTTCTCGGAAATACTTTACGGTATGGCGACTCTGGTGGGCGACAGCGTTGTCGAATACAACGTGACGAGCGAGGATACGCTTGATAAATACGGTCTGAAGGACCCTGCGATAGGGCTGTCCTACGATTATAAGGGCTACCGCAGTTATATCTATTTCAGCAAGCCCGACAGCGACGGCAGCCGCTTTGCGTATGCCACGATCG
>ERZ827423.1266-NODE-1266-length-25576-cov-3.339877_pt1 | contig 25576 bp, 24 predicted proteins | sample MGYA00519775_ERZ827423 | MGnify/ENA primary metagenome ERZ827423 (study PRJEB31778, sample SAMEA3449296) | human gut metagenome | biome: human gut; feature: human-associated habitat; material: faeces | place: United Kingdom | collected 2010/2012 ...
TCTCATCCCCGTCCCGGAGATAATCGCCCAAGTGGATCACATGGGCGGGCCGCAGCCGCTCGATCAGCGACAACATGGGCCCACTTCTGCCATGGGTATCGGCAAAAACCGCGATTTTCATTTTCCCCTCAAAAGATCGTAGACACTGCCCCACTGGCTGATTATTATGCCGCGCCCTGAAAACACTACAGTTATTCAGGGAAATTATTTCACCATTCATTCGATGATGATTTTTGAGGAATTATGGGCAACACTAAGTTGGCTAATCCGGCACCGCTGGGCCTGATGGGCTTCGGCATGACCACCATTCTGCTTAACCTGCACAACGTGGGTTATTTTGCTCTGGACGGTATTATTCTTGCCATGGGCATTTTCTACGGCGGCATCGCGCAAATTTTTGCCGGTCTGCTGGAGTACAAAAAAGGCAACACTTTCGGTTTAACCGCATTCACCTCTTACGGTTCTTTCTGGCTGACGCTGGTTGCAATTCTGCTGATGCCGAAACTGGGGCTGACCGATGCGCCAAATGCACAGTTCCTTGGTGTCTACCTGGGTCTGTGGGGCATATTTACGCTGTTTATGTTCTTCGGCACGCTGAAAGGCGCACGCGTTCTGCAATTCGTTTTCTTTAGCCTGACCGTGCTGTTTGCCCTGCTGGCGATCGGTAACATTGCCGGTAACGCCGCGATCATCCACTTTGCCGGCTGGATTGGTCTTATCTGCGGTGCCAGTGCAATCTATCTGGCGATGGGTGAAGTGCTGAACGAGCAGTTTGGTCGCACCGTTCTGCCGATTGGTGAGTCTCACTAATTATTAAGCTCCCCCCGCTCGAAGGGATAAGATTGTTAACAACGTGCGCTTTGTTTATGCCGGATGCGGCGTGAACGCCTTATCCGGCCTACAAAATCGTGCAAATTCAATATATTGCAAGAAGATCGTAGGCCTGATAAGCGTAGCGCATCAGGCAGTTTTGCGTTTGTCATCAGTCTGATCCCCCCGCTTGGGGGGATTTTTTTATTCGCTAACTTCGCGTCTTGCACTCTTCGGTCTGAATGCTGCAACCACTTCCGGTGCCGTTTCAACGTATGGCCCTTCCAGCAACTGAATGCAGTACGGTACGCTGGCAAAAATACCGTGCACCACAACGTTACCCTCAGCGTCCTTCACACCTTCCAGCGTCTCTTTAATAGACTTCGGTTGACCGGGTAAGTTAAGGATCAGCGCCTGTTTGCGAATCACCCCCACCTGACGCGAAAGGATCGCAGTTGGTACAAAATGCAGGCTGATCTGGCGCATCTGTTCACCAAAGCCTGGCATCTCGCGGTCCGCTACTGCCAGCGTCGCATCGGGCGTTACGTCACGACGCGCCGGGCCAGTTCCGCCCGTGGTGAGCACCAGATGGCAACTCATTTCATCCACCAGCTCACACAACGTTTGCTCGATGATCGCCTGCTCATCGGGGATTAAGCGGGTTTCCAGTTCAAACGGCGTGGTTAGCGCCGATGTCAGCCATTCTTCCAGCGCAGGGATGCCTTTATCCTGATAAACGCCGCTGGATGCGCGATCAGAGATGGAAACTAAGCCAATACGTAAAGTATTCATCAAGATTTTTCCGTTTAAACAGTCTCGTTAAACAGAATGATACACTGCGAAGGGAGTGACAGACAGGTTTCAGAAGAGGTAGCGTGACCGACTTCCCGGTCACGCTAAGTATGATTACAGCAGATCGCCGATCATTTTTTCCAGTTTTTCCTGGTCAACAGCAAACTTACGGATACCTTCCGCCAGTTTATCTACTGCCATTGGATCCTGGTTGTGCTGCCACAGGAACTCGGACTCAGTGATACGCGCCGGACGCGCTTTCACTTCACCAGTGTAAGACAGTTTACGTTCGATAGCCCCTTCGCTCTCCGCCAGCTCTTTCAGCAGTGCCGGTGCGATGGTCAGACGGTCGCAGCCTGCCAGTTCCAGAATTTCGCCGATGTTACGGAAGCTTGCGCCCATAACCACGGTTTCATAACCATGCTCTTTGTAGTACTGGTAGATTTCAGATACAGAAACCACGCCCGGATCTTCTGCCGGAGCGTACTCTTTCTTATCGGTATTCGCTTTGTACCAGTCAAGAATACGGCCAACAAACGGCGAGATCAGGAACACGCCCGCTTCCGCACAAGCACGAGCCTGAGCGAAGGAGAACAGCAGGGTCAGGTTACAGTTGATGCCTTCTTTTTCCAGCTGTTCCGCAGCACGGATACCCTGCCAGGTAGAAGCCAGTTTGATCAGAATACGATCGTTGCTAATACCTGCATCGTTGTAGAGTTTGATCAGGCGTTTTGCTTTCGCAATTGACGCTTCGGTGTCATAGGAAAGACGCGCATCAACTTCAGTTGAGATACGGCCCGGAACCAGTTTCAGGATTTCCAGACCAATATTTACGGCCAGTTTGTCGGTCGCGTCCACGATCTGCTGCGCGCGATCGTTGCTCTGCTGTTTCGCCCAGGCGACAGCATCATCAATCAACTTACGGTATTCCGGAATCTGCGCTGCGTTAAGAATGAGAGAAGGGTTGGTTGTGGCATCCTGCGGTTGATACAGCTTCATTGCCGCGATGTCCCCAGTGTCGGCCACTACGGTGGTGTACTGACGAAGGGAGGTCAATTTGTCCGTCATGATAGTATTTCTCTTTAAACAGCTTGTTAGGGGGATGTAACCGGTCTGCCCTGATGATATCACGACGCAACGTCAGCGCAACCGCCGACAAGACGGTTATCGCCAGGCGAGACTGTTTCGGATTTCTGACACTGCGTTGATATCGCCCGCCATTTTTATACAAAACCTCATGTATGCTACGCAGAAGTTATCAAGTACCTCGTAGCGTATATACTTCTTAAACAATTGGTAACGTTTACACAGGAAAGTCATCGCGACCGGCAATAAGAGGGATATGCATGCCAGATTTTTTCTCCTTTATTAACAGCGTCCTTTGGGGATCGGTAATGATTTACCTGCTCTTCGGCGCAGGTTGTTGGTTCACTTTTCGCACCGGATTTGTGCAGTTTCGCTACATCCGCCAGTTTGGCAAAAGTCTTAAAAATAGCATTCATCCACAGCCAGGCGGTTTAACCTCATTTCAGTCATTGTGTACCAGTCTTGCAGCGCGCGTGGGTAGCGGCAACCTGGCCGGCGTTGCGCTGGCAATTACCGCCGGTGGACCTGGAGCCGTCTTCTGGATGTGGGTTGCCGCATTTATCGGCATGGCGACCTCGTTTGCCGAATGTTCCCTCGCACAGCTTTATAAAGAACGTGATGCCAATGGGCAGTTTCGTGGCGGACCGGCATGGTATATGGCGCGCGGGCTGGGGATGCGCTGGATGGGCGTTCTGTTCGCCGTCTTTTTGCTCATCGCCTACGCCATAATTTTCAGCGGAGTTCAGGCGAACGCCGTTGCGCGAGCCCTGAGTTTTTCTTTTGATTTTCCCCCGCTGGTGACAGGTATTATTCTCGCTGTCTTTGCTATGCTGGCGATCACTCGCGGTCTTCATGGCGTCGCCCGGCTCATGCAGGGGTTTGTCCCGTTGATGGCGATAATCTGGGTACTGACCTGCCTGGTGATTTGCGTAATGAATATCGGGCAACTTCCCCACGTCATTTGGTCTATTTTTGAGAGTGCTTTTGGCTGGCAGGAAGCTGCAGGCGGCGCGGCGGGATATACCTTAAGCCAGGCGATTACTAACGGTTTTCAGCGCAGTATGTTTTCCAATGAGGCGGGAATGGGGTCGACGCCAAACGCGGCAGCGGCAGCTGCGTCCTGGCCTCCGCATCCGGCAGCGCAAGGAATTGTCCAGATGATTGGCATTTTTATCGACACCCTGGTCATCTGCACGGCAAGCGCCATGCTGATATTACTGGCGGGTAACGGCACAACCTACATGCCGCTGGAAGGTATTCAGCTTATCCAGAAGGCGATGCGGGTGCTAATGGGTTCCTGGGGTGCGGAGTTTGTTACCCTCGTGGTTATTCTGTTTGCCTTCAGCTCCATCGTTGCCAACTACATTTATGCCGAAAACAATTTCTTCTTTTTACGCCTGAACAACCCTAAAGCGATCTGGTGTCTGCGGATCTGCACCTTCGCAACGGTCATCGGCGGCACCTTGCTAAGTTTTCCGCTGATGTGGCAACTGGCAGATATCATTATGGCCTGCATGGCTATTACCAATTTGACCGCCATATTACTGCTCTCGCCTGTGGTTCATACCATTGCCAGTGATTATCTACGCCAGCGTAAACTCGGCGTGCGCCCGGTGTTTGATCCGTTGCGTTATCCGGAGATCGGTCGCCAGCTTTCTCCAGACGCGTGGGATGATGTTTCGCAGGAGTAATCACAACTATCGATCAACTCATTCTCTTTTTTTGCTAAAGTCGGCATAAATTTCCTGCAAGGACTGGATATGCTGATTCTTATTTCACCTGCGAAAACGCTTGATTACCAAAGCCCGTTGACCACCACGCGCTATACGCTGCCGGAGCTGTTAGACAACTCCCAGCAGCTGATCCATGAAGCGCGGAAACTGACGCCCCCGCAGATTAGCTCCCTGATGCGCATCAGCGACAAACTGGCGGGTATCAACGCCGCTCGCTTTCATGACTGGCAGCCAGATTTCACACCGGAGAATGCCCGCCAGGCAATTCTGGCGTTTAAAGGTGATGTCTACACTGGCTTGCAGGCCGAAACCTTCAGCGAAGACGATTTCGATTTTGCCCAACAGCATTTGCGAATGCTTTCCGGCTTGTATGGCGTACTGCGCCCGCTCGATTTAATGCAGCCTTATCGTCTGGAAATGGGGATACGTCTTGAGAATGCCCGAGGGAAAGATCTGTATCAATTCTGGGGAGATATCATCACCAACAAGCTGAACGAGGCGCTCGCAGCACAAGGCGATAATGTAGTGATAAATCTGGCGTCAGATGAGTATTTTAAATCGGTGAAGCCGAAGAAATTGAATGCCGAGATTATCAAACCAGTGTTCCTCGATGAGAAGAACGGCAAATTTAAGATAATCAGCTTCTACGCTAAGAAAGCACGCGGTCTGATGAGTCGTTTCATTATTGAAAATCGGCTGACCAAACCAGAGCAACTGACTGGTTTTAATAGCGAAGGTTACTTCTTTGATGAAGCTTCCTCCAGCAATGGCGAACTGGTGTTTAAACGCTACGAACAACGTTAAGTTTGTAGTCAATGCCGGATAATGCCGGATAATGCCGGATGGCAATCCGGCATTGATATTTAGCGATGATGTTTGTCAGGCCCCGGACGATGATCGCCACGATGATCATTGTGCTTGTTATGGCGCGGCGATGGCGGCGGTCCATATGGGTGCCAGCGATTGCCTCGCCATTCATAATGTTGTTTCCACCAGCCGTGGTCGCGCCAGTGACCGCCATCCCAGTAATAGCCACGATTATCACGATCGCCTATCTGTAATTTTACTGACGGGACTAGCGTAATTTCCGCAGCCTGCGCTGCCATGGGAGCGACCAGAACCAGGGAAAGTGCGAGTACGATAGATTGCATCTTTTTCACAGGTTACTCCTTTTATCATTGCCCGTTATGGGTCGATATCCGGAGATTACGCGATGAGAACGGCAGTTGTTATTCTCCGCAATCCTAATCTCTAAATTACCGCATTTATTGAGAATTTCTCCTTTTTCCCTGTCATTTTTCTCCATATTTTCTTCATAAAAAAGCCGGGCTGCATAAAAGCAAACCCGGCCTGATTGAGATAATGAATAGATGTTACTGATGATTCATCATCAATTTACGCAACGCAGCAAAATCGGCGGGCAGGTTATGCGAAAGCAAGGGTAAATCAGCACGTTCTGCCAGCTCTTTTGGCAGATCCAACGTTTCACCGAGAATCGCTTCCACGCTCTCTTTAAATTTCGCCGGATGCGCGGTGCCGAGGAACAAGCCATATTCGCCTGGATTCAACTGGTCACGCAGCGCACGATAAGCTACGGCAGCGTGCGGCTCCGAGGTATAGCCCAGTTCTTTTAACTCACGCATTGTCTGTTGCGTGGTTTCATCATCCACGGCTGCATACCCCAGCTCTTTCAGTTGCCAGATTTTGCGGCGGAACAACTCTTCCACACGCGGCCAGTTGTTTGGCTGGCTAACATCCATCGCATTGGATAACGTCGCCTGAGTCGCTTTGGGTGACCACTGACCGTCGTGCAGGAAACGTGGCACGGTATCGTTCACGTTGGTCGCAGCAATAAAACGTTTCACCGGCAGACCGAGTGACTTCGCCAGCAGACCCGCCGTCAAATCGCCGAAGTTTCCGCTTGGCACCGAGACAACCAGCTGGTTGCGCGCTTCCTGCGGCAGCTGCGCAACAGCTTCAAAGTAGTAGCAAATCTGCGCCAGCAAACGGCTGATGTTAATGGAGTTAGCAGAGTTTAGCCCCAGCGCCACTTTCAGTTCTTCATCATCAAACGCCTGCTTCACCAGCGCCTGACAGGCATCGAAATCGCCGTCGATGGCAACAGTTTCGATATTGCCGCCCAATGTACAGAACAGTTTTTCTTGCAGTGGACTGATTTTGCCTCGTGGATAGAGGATAACCACTTTCACATTCGGTAAACCGTAGAAAGCATGAGCCACTGCCGCTCCAGTATCACCGGATGTCGCGGTCAGAATGGTCACTGGCTTATCGCCCGCAATATGGGTCAGTATTTGTGCCATAAAGCGACCGCCGAAATCTTTAAATGCCAGCGTTGGCCCGTGGAACAATTCCAGACAACCGACATCGCTTTCAACATTGGCGACCGGAGCCGGGAAGGCAAACGCCGCGCGTACGCGCTCTTCCAGGATTTCCTGCGGGATTTCATCACCAATAAACGCCGAGAGGATCTTCGCACTGCGGGTGACAAAATCCAGCTTCAGCATCTCATCAATTTCAGTCAGGCTGAATTCCGGCAGGTCGTGCGGGAAAAACAGCCCCTGATTTTTGCCCAACCCCTGGGTTACGGCTTGCGCAAAGCTGACCTGCTCATTGTGATCTTTCAAATTGTAGAGTTTCATTTAGTTTTCCAGTACTCGTGCGCCCGCCGTATCCAGCCGGCAAATATGAACAAAACCTTCCTGATTTTGCAGGTAGTTCTTACCCAACCAGTCGGCAACGCGCTGGGCGGTATCCGGCTTGTCACACAGAGCGAACAAAGTCGGGCCGGAGCCGGAGATACCGCTCGCTACCGCGCCGATTTCCGCGACCGCCTGCCGCGCCTGCCGGAAACCAGGCAGTAACCGTTCACGGTAGGGTTCAGCGATAACATCTTTCATCAGATTCGCGGCAAGCTCAGGCTGACGGGAATAGCAGGCGTGAATGAAGCCTGCCAAATGTCGCCCGTGCGCAATGCAATCCTGGCGGCGATACTGCGCCGGTAAAATAGCCCTGGCTTCTGCCGTCGAGACTTTAATCCCCGGATACGCCAGCACCCACAGCCACTCATCAAACCCAGGCACTTGCTGGCTGATGATGTCGTTTTCTTCGATCATCAACTGCATACCACCAAGAAAACACGGTGCCACGTTGTCGTAATGAATGCTGCCGGAGATTCGTCCTTCCAGCTCGCCCATCAAAGCCAGCAAACGAGTGTCATTAAGCGGCTTGCCACAGTGTTCATTCATCGCCATCAGCGCCGCGACCACCGAACAGGCACTGGAGCCTAAGCCCGAGCCGATTGGCATATTCTTTTCCAGAGTCATCGCCACTGGAATTTGCTTACCCAGCTCCTGGCAAAAACGCTCCCAGCACTGATAAACGATATTTTCCCGAGGTTCTGACGGCAGCTTATCGGCAAAGCGTCCGAGGTTGTTGAGACTGAATGTCTCTGCCGCCTCAACCGTGACTACATCTCCGAGCAATGCACCATCAACAGGTGTCACCGCCGCCCCGAGCACATCAAACCCGACGCTCATATTGGCACTGGAAGCCGGGGCATAAACTTTAACCATGTCAGACTCCTAACTTCCATGAGAGGGTACGTAGCAGATCAGCAAAGACACCGGCAGCTGTAACGTCATTGCCCGCACCATATCCGCGCAGTACCAACGGCAGCGGCTGATAATAGTGGCTATAGAAGGCCAGGGCGTTTTCGCCATTTTTCACTTTGAACAGCGGATCATTACTATCCACTTCGGCAATCTTCACGCGGCAGACGCCATCTTCATCAATATTGCCAACATAGCGCAAAACTTTTCCTTCATCACGGGCCTTCGCCACACGCGCGGCAAAGAGATTGTCGAGCTGTGACAGATTCGCCATAAAAGCGGCGACATCACCCTCGGCGTTAAACTCTGCGGGCAGCACAGGTTCAATTTCAATATCCGCCAGCTCCAGTTCACGTCCCGTTTCACGAGCGAGAATCAATAGCTTACGCGCCACATCCATACCAGAAAGATCATCTCGCGGGTCCGGTTCGGTATAACCCATTTCCCGCGCCAGTGTGGTCGCCTCGGAGAAACTCATGCCTTCGTCTAACTTGCCGAAGATATAAGAAAGCGAACCTGAAAGAATGCCGGAGAACTTCATCAATTCATCACCAGCATTGAGCAGATTTTGCAGGTTCTCGATAACCGGTAATCCAGCCCCAACGTTGGTGTCATAGAGGAATTTACGCCGCGATTTTTCCGCCGCATAACGCAACTGATGGTAGTAATCCATCGACGAGGTGTTGGCCTTTTTGTTCGGCGTAACAACGTGGAAACCTTCGCGCAGGAAGTCGGCATATTGATCCGCCACTGCCTGGCTGGAAGTACAGTCAACAATGACCGGGTTCAGCAGATGATATTCTTTCACGAGGCGAATTAAGCGCCCGAGATTAAACGGCTCTTTGGCTTGCGCCAGTTCTTCCTGCCAGTTTTCCAGATTAAGGCCATGTACATTGGTGAGGAGTGCCTTCGAGTTAGCAACACCGCAGACACGTAAGTCGATATGTTTATTCTTCAACCAGCTTTGCTGACGCTTCAGTTGCTCCAGCAGCGCACCGCCAACGCCACCGACGCCAATCACAAACACTTCGATAACCTGATCGGTATTGAACAGCATCTGATGAGTAACGCGCACGCCAGTGGTCGCATCATCGTTATTGACCACGACAGAGATTGAGCGTTCAGAAGATCCCTGAGCAATGGCGACAATGTTGATATTGGCGCGGGCCAGCGCGGCAAAGAATTTCGCCGAGATCCCACGTAAGGTGCGCATACCATCACCTACCACCGAGATAATGGCCAGCCGTTCCGTCACCGCCAACGGCTCCAGTAAACCTTCTTTCAGTTCCAGGTAGAACTCTTCCTGCATTGCCCGTTCAGCTCGCACACAGTCGCTTTGCGGAACGCAGAAACTGATACTGTATTCGGAAGATGATTGCGTAATCAGCACCACGGAAATACGGGCGCGTGACATCGCTGCAAAGACGCGCGCCGCCATGCCAACCATCCCTTTCATCCCCGGGCCGGAAACGCTGAACATTGCCATGTTATTCAGATTGGAAATGCCCTTGACCGGTAATTCGTCTTCATCACGGCTGGCACCAATGAGCGTACCTGGTGCTTGAGGATTTCCGGTATTTTTAATCAGGCAAGGGATCTGAAACTGGGCGATGGGGGTGATGGTGCGGGGGTGAAGAACTTTAGCGCCGAAGTAAGAAAGCTCCATCGCTTCCTGATAGGACATCGACTTCAACAACCTCGCATCGGGCACCTGACGCGGATCGCAGGTATAAACACCGTCAACATCCGTCCAGATCTCGCAACAATCGGCGCGTAAACAGGCCGCCAGCACCGCAGCGGAGTAGTCGGAACCGTTGCGTCCCAGAACCACCAGCTCGCCTTTTTCATTACCGGCAGTGAAACCAGCCATCAGCACCATGTGGTCAGCCGGAATGCGGCTTGCCGCAATACGGCGGGTGGATTCAGCAATATCAACGGTAGATTCGAGGTAATGACCCACTGCCAGCAGTTTTTCGACCGGATCGATAACGGTAACGTTGTGACCACGCGCTTCTAACACGCCGGCCATAATGGCGATCGACATTTTCTCGCCACGGCAAATCAGCGCAGCGTTGATGCTATCCGGGCACTGCCCCAACAAACTGATGCCATGCAGGACATGTTTTATTTGGGCAAATTCCTGGTCGACGAAAGTTTTCAATTGTGCCAGCGGAAATCCCGGCTGGGCGGCGGCGAGTCCCGTCAGAAGTTCGGCAAAAATACGTTCGGCATCGCTGATATTGGGTAAAGCATCCTGGCCGCTAATGGTTTTTTCAATCATCGCTACCAGATGGTTGGTGATTTTGGCGGGGGCAGAGAGGACGGTGGCCACCTGCCCCTGCCTGGCATTGCTTTCCAGAATATCGGCAACCCGCAGAAAACGTTCTGCATTTGCCACTGATGTACCGCCGAACTTCAACACTCGCATGGTTGTTACCTCGTTACCTTTGGTCGAAAAAAAAGCCCGCACTGTCAGGTGCGGGCTTTTTTCTGTGTTTCCTGTACGCGTCAGCCCGCACCGTTACCTGTGGTAATGGTGATGGTGGTGGTAATGGTGGTGCTAATGCGTTTCATGGATGTTGTGTACTCTGTAATTTTTATCTGTCTGTGCGCTATGCCTATATTGGTTAAAGTATTTAGTGACCTAAGTCAATAAAATTTTAATTTACTCACGGCAGGTAACCAGTTCAGAAGCTGCTATCAGACACTCTTTTTTTAATCCACACAGAGACATATTGCCCGTTGCAGTCAGAATGAAAAGCTGAAAATCACTTACTAAGGCGTTTTTTATTTGGTGATATTTTTTTCAATATCATGCAGCAAACGGTGCAACATTGCCGTGTCTCGTTGCTCTAAAAGCCCCAGGCGTTGTTGTAACCAGTCGACCAGTTTTATGTCATCTGCCACTGCCAGAGTCGTCAGCAATGTCATGGCTCGTTCGCGTAAAGCTTGCAGTTGATGTTGGTCTGCCGTTGTGTCACTTTTCGCCGGTTGTTGTATTAATGTTGCTAATTGATAGCAATAGACCATCACTGCCTGCCCCAGATTGAGCGAAGGATAATCCGCCACCATCGGCACACCAGTAAGAACGTCAGCCAACGCTAACTCTTCGTTAGTCAGCCCGGAATCTTCGCGACCAAACACCAGAGCGGCATGGCTCATCCATGAAGATTTTTCCTCTAACAGCGGCACCAGTTCTACTGGCGTAGCGTAGTAATGATATTTCGCCCGACTGCGCGCAGTGGTGGCAACAGTGAAATCGACATCGTGTAACGATTCAGCTAGTGTCTTGAAAACTTTAATATTATCAATAATATCACCAGATCCATGTGCGACCCAACGGGCGGCTGGCTCCAGGTGTGCCTGACTATCAACAATCCGCAGTTCGCTAAAACCCATCGTTTTCATTGCCCGCGCCGCTGCCCCAATATTTTCTGCTCTGGCGGGTGCAACCAGAATAATCGTTATACGCATATTGCCACTCTTCTTGACCAAATAACCGCGAACAGGGTGATCATTGTCAACTTATTACGCGTTGCGAATTTACAAATTCTTAACGTAAGTCGCAGGAAAAGCCCTTTGCTTAGCTTAAAAAAGGCTAAACTATTTCCTGACTGTACTAACGATTGAATTGTTAAAAAATGCTACATATCCTTCTGTTTACTTAGGATAATTTTATAAAAAATAAATCTCGATAATTGGATTCACCAGGTTTATTAGTTGTATGATGCAACTAGTTGGATTATTAAAATAATGTGACGAAAGCTAGCATTTAGATACGATCATTTCATCAAACTGTTAACGTGCTACAATTGAACTTGATATATGTCAACGAAGCGTAGTTTTATTGGGTGTCCTGCCCCTCTTAGCCTGTTATATTGCTGTTAAAATGGTTAGGATGACAGCCGTTTTTGACACTGTCGGGTCCTGAGGGAAAGTACCCACGACCAAGCTAATGATGTTGTTGACGTTGATGGAAAGTGCATCAAGAACGCAATTACGTACTTTAGTCATGTTACGCCGATCATGTTAATTTGCAGCATGCATCAGGCAGGTCAGGGACTTTTGTACTTCCTGTTTCGATTTAGTTGGCAATTTAGGTAGCAAACATGCAGACCCCGCACATTCTTATCGTTGAAGACGAGTTGGTAACACGCAACACGTTGAAAAGTATTTTCGAAGCGGAAGGCTATGATGTTTTCGAAGCGACAGATGGCGCGGAAATGCATCAGATCCTCTCTGAATATGACATCAACCTGGTGATCATGGATATCAATCTGCCGGGTAAAAACGGTCTTCTGTTAGCGCGTGAACTGCGCGAGCAGGCGAATGTTGCGTTGATGTTCCTGACTGGCCGTGACAACGAAGTCGATAAAATTCTCGGCCTCGAAATCGGTGCAGATGACTACATCACCAAACCGTTCAACCCGCGTGAACTGACTATTCGTGCACGCAACCTGCTGTCCCGTACCATGAATCTGGGTACTGTCAGCGAAGAACGTCGTAGCGTTGAAAGCTACAAGTTCAATGGTTGGGAACTGGACATCAACAGCCGTTCGTTGATTGGCCCTGATGGCGAGCAGTACAAGCTGCCGCGCAGCGAGTTCCGCGCCATGCTTCACTTCTGTGAAAACCCAGGCAAAATTCAGTCCCGTGCTGAACTGCTGAAGAAAATGACTGGCCGTGAGCTGAAACCGCACGACCGTACTGTAGACGTGACGATCCGCCGTATTCGTAAACATTTCGAATCTACGCCGGATACGCCGGAAATCATCGCCACCATTCACGGTGAAGGTTATCGCTTCTGCGGTGATCTGGAAGATTAATCGGCTTTACCACCGTCAATAAAAACGGCGCTTTTTAGCGCCGTTTTTATTTTTCTATCTTATTTCCAGATACGTAATTCATCGTCCGTTGTAACTTCTTTACTGGCTTTCATTTTCGGCAGTGAAAACGCATACCAGTCGATATTACGGGTCACAAACATCATGCCGGCCAGCGCCACCACCAGTACACTGGTTCCCAACAACAGCGCGCTATCGGCAGAGTTGAGCAGTCCCCACATCACACCATCCAGCAACAACAGCGCGAGGGTAAACAACATGCTATTACGCCAGCCTTTCAATACCGCCTGCAAATAAATACCGTTCATTAACGCCCCAATCAGACTGGCGATTATCCATGCCACAGTAAAACCGGTATGTTCAGAAAGCGCCAGCAAGAGCAAATAAAACATCACCAATGACAGCCCCACCAGCAAATATTGCATTGGGTGTAAACGTTGCGCGGTGAGCGTTTCAAAAACAAAGAATGCCATAAAAGTCAGCGCAATCAGCAGAATGGCGTACTTAGTCGCCCGGTCCGTTAATTGGTATTGATCGGCTGGCGTCGTCACTGCGACGCTAAACGCGGGGAAGTTTTCCCAGCCGGTATCATTGCCTGAAGCAAAACGCTCACCGAGATTATTAGCAAACCAGCTACTTTGCCATTGCGCCTGAAAACCTGACTCGCTAACTTCCCGTTTGGCTGGTAGAAAATCACCTAAAAAACTGGGATGCGGCCAGTTGCTGGTTAAGGTCATTTCGCTATAACGCCCGCCAGGCACCACAGAAAGATCGCCGGTACCGCTTAAATTCAGCGCCACATTCAGCTTCAGGTTCTGCTTGCGCCAGTCCCCTTCGGGTAAAGGGATATGCACGCCCTGCCCGCCTTGCTCTAACCCGGTGCCGGGTTCAATGGTCAGCGCCGTACCGTTAACTTCAGGCGCTTTCACCACACCAATACCACGCGCATCCCCGACGCTAATCACAATAAATGGCTTGCCTAAGGTGATATTTGGCGCGTCGAGTTCGCTAAGACGCGAAACATCGAAATCGGCTTTTAGCGTTAAATCACTGTGCCAGACCTGACCGGTATAGATGCCTATCTTGCGTTCTTCCACGTTCTGATTGCCATCAACCATCAATGACTCAGGTAACCAAAAATGAATAAAACTTCTTTTCCGCTCCACGGTTTTATCGTCTTCCTGCACCGTATAAAGCTCGGTCACAGGAATAGCGATGAGCGGCCCAACGAGTTTTTGCGGCCCGCTGGTACTTTGGCGAATCACATCTTCCACATCGCTACGGTAATCGGCACGTTCGACAATCACCTGCCGAATCAGCATTATCGGAATCAACAACAGCAATACTGCACCAAACAAGGTGGTCATTTTCCAGAACAGGGGGGATTTCAACATAGTCTTCTCCTTTGCAATGGCAGCAGGATACGAAGGCTATGTGGGAAGAATTTGAAGCTATGTGAAGTGACGGTGAAGTCGAAGCGAGGCCAGCACGCCACCTTCCTGCACGTTGCGCAGCGTGACTTCGCCGTTAAACAAACGGGCGACCTCACTGACAAACGCCAACCCCAGACCGCTGCTTTTTTGCCCATTTGCACGCGGCAAAGAGTAAAAGCGTTCAAAAATACGTGACAGCGCGTAGTCAGGAATCCCACTACCGGTATCCAGCACCTTAAGGGTGACGTATTCCTGATCCACTTCGGCGCTTAGCGTTATGCAACCGCTCTCGGGAGTAAAATCGATGGCGTTATCCAGTAAATTCCCCAGCGCCTGCTCCAGTAACGCCGGTTCAGAAGCAACGTTAACCTCAGTAGGCATAACATGCAAAGTGATGTTTTTTTCTGCCAACTGCACGGTGCGCGCTTCGCTGACGCGGCGAAATAATGCCGCCACATCAACAGCAGTCAGAACGACTTCCTGACGATTCTCCAGTCTTGCCTGGCGTAGTAACGTTTCCACCAGTGCCTGCATTCGCGCATTTTGCGTCAGAATGTTGTCGGTAAAACGAGCCACCACTTCCGGCGGCGGACCTTCGCGTAAAATTTCCGCCGCGCCACGAATCGCCGCCAGTGGGCTTTTTAGCTCATGAGTTAACGCATAAACATACTGCTCAATATAGTTTTTCCCTTCCAGCTTCACGCGCATACTTTCCAGCGCCTGCGCGAGTTTACGCAACTCGCTACTACCGAGATCGGGGAGAGGAACGGGCTTATTGTCAGTGACGGAATCAGCATAGCGAGTGAGCCTGGCAATAGAGCGGTTGATCCACCAAACCATGCCTGCGCCAATCACCAGTGCAATCCCCAACAAAATGGCGCTGGCCCATAAAATTCGCCGCTCGCTACGCTTAATGACCGGAGCCATCGCCGCGTTCGGTTTGCCTACGCTCAAAACGCCAATAAGCCGCGAGCCGTCCATAATCGGCGCGGCAACATACATCACAGAACTTTCGGGATCGGCAGGATTTTGCAACGTGCTGCGCGCACCATACTGACCACGCAACGTTAGCCAGACGTCATTCCAGCGCGAATAATCCTGTCCAACGGCTTTATTTGCCGAATCGAACAATACTTTGCCCTGCGCATCGGTCATATAGACATGATATTCGTTGCGCACTTTGTTAATGCCACCGATATTGGCGCGAAACGGGCGATGTTGTAGCTGATTAAACGCCTGCGCCAGTTGCCCATGCGTTGGGTCCCCAGAGAGCAAATCGGGACGCGCCAGCTCCGCCAGCAACGTTGCGGTGTCGATTAACGTCCCCTCGGTTGCTCTTCGCACGCCCGGTTTAACTTCTTTGACAAAAATAGCCAGAACGAACCAGGCCGCCACCGCCACCAGTAAAAAATAGCCCAGCAACAACCGCATGCCGATACGCATTACAGGCCCCTCAGGCTATATCCCATGCCGCGATGAGTATTAATCGGTGAAAGATCGGGGTTGATGGCGCGCAGCTTGGCACGCAGCGTTTTAATGTGGGTATCGACGGTGCGATCGTAGGTGTCCTGCGCATCTTCCCACACGCTATCCATCAGTTGCTGGCGGGACCAGACGCGGCCCGGCGACTTGAGTAACGTCTTCAGCAATAAAAACTCATACCGCGTCAGCGTTAATGGCGTGTCAAACCAGCTGATCTGCGCCGCAGGTTCATTCAATTCAAAATGACCAATACGGATAACGGGAGACGGCGTCGAGAACTTCTTCACCCGACGCAGTAAGGTGCGCACTCTGGCGCACACTTCGCGAGGTGAAAACGGTTTAGCCACGTAGTCGTCAGCGCCAATTTCCAGCCCAAGCAGGCGATCGACCTCTTCACTTCGGGCCGTCAGGAACAGTACAGGTAACGCCGGATGGAGCGCCAGTAACTGGCGGCACAATTCAAAGCCGCTGATATCAGGCAAACCAACATCGAGAATCATGACATCGGGAACCTGCTGGCGAGCTTTATCCAGCACTGGCAAGCCTCGCTCAAAGACCTCGACGTCAAAACCTTCCTGTTGCAACATGTAGACCAGCGTATCGGCTATCCCTTGCTCGTCTTCGACTAACCAGACCGTTTCCCGTTGCATAAATCGCCTCTGTTATTGCCGCCACGGCATGACAGGAACCGCGCTAATCGCGTTTTTCGGCGAACCTTCTACAACTTTGTCGGAGTAAGCCAGATAAGCGAGCGCGTTGCGTTTAGCGTCATAAAAGCGCACGACCTGTAACGACTTAAAGACCAGGGACGTGCGTTTTTTGAATACTACCTCGCCCTGAGCTTTGCCGTTTTTAATACGATCCGACAGTTCAATCGGCCCGACTTGTTGACAAGAAATGGCCGCATCGGAGGTATCTTCTGCCAGGCCCAATCCCCCTTTAATACCACCGGTTTTCGCCCGGCTCACATAACAGGTGACATTTTTCACATCGGGATCGTCAAAGGCTTCAACAACAATTTTGTGATCCGGGCCGATCATTTTAAATACGGTGTCGACCGAACCAATCTCTTCTGCATGAGCCAATGGCCCCAGCATTATCAGGCTTAAAGACAGGATTAAATGCTTGTATTTCATATCGTTACCATTTTTATCTATTACACGAGCAATTAGTTCGTCACGGTAAATAACATATTGATTAAGAACAAAATCTCAATACTTTTATTTCCGTCAAGACCTAAAACATACTCGACTAAGAAAAAAACACTGAATGCTAAAACAGCAAAAAATGCTATTATCCAATTACCTGATGTCAGGTGCTCGTTGTTGAAAGGATGAGGATATTTTATGGATCAGGCCGGCATTATTCGCGACCTTTTAATCTGGCTGGAAGGTCATCTGGATCATCCCCTGTCGCTCGACAATGTAGCGGCGAAAGCAGGTTATTCCAAGTGGCACTTACAGAGAATGTTTAAAGATGTCACTGGCCATGCTATTGGCGCGTATATTCGTGCTCGTCGTTTGTCGAAATCGGCGGTCGCACTACGCCTGACTGCGCGTCCGATTCTGGACATCGCGCTGCAATACCGCTTCGACTCTCAACAGACATTTACCCGCGCTTTCAAGAAGCAGTTTGCCCAGACTCCTGCACTTTACCGCCGTTCTCCTGAATGGAGCGCCTTTGGTATTCGCCCGCCGCTGCGTCTGGGTGAATTCACTATGCCAGAGCACAAATTTGTCACCCTGGAAGATACGCCGCTGATTGGTGTTACCCAGAGCTACTCCTGTTCGCTGGAGCAAATCTCTGATTTCCGCCATGAAATGCGCTACCAGTTCTGGCACGATTTTCTCGGCAACTCGCCAACCATTCCACCAGTGCTTTACGGTTTGAACGAAACACGTCCGAGCCAGGATAAAGACGACGAACAAGAGGTGTTCTACACCACCGCGTTAGCTCAGGATCAGGCAGATGGCTATGTATTGACCGGGCATCCGGTGATGTTGCAGGGCGGCGAATATGTGATGTTTACCTATGAAGGTCTGGGAACCGGCGTGCAGGAGTTTATCCTGACGGTATACGGAACGTGCATGCCAATGCTTAACTTGACGCGCCGTAAAGGTCAGGATATTGAGCGATACTACCCGGCAGAAGATGCCAAAGCGGGAGATCGCCCAATTAATCTGCGCTGTGAACTGCTGATTCCGATCCGTCGTTAACGCTGCAGCTCATCTAATGCAGGGGCGTCCAGATGCGAGATGTCCCCTGCGGTTTCAACCACCCAGCCAGACGCCAGCCACAAGCTTTCCTGATAATCCACGCGCGAAATAGAACAGTTACGCAGACGTAAGCGGCGCTCTGCCCATGCTGGTAATCCGAGAATCGTACTCACCAGGCATCCCAGTGCAATACCATGGCTCACCAGTAGCGGTCGGCTTCCCTGCGGTAAGTCCCGGCAAGATTCCAGTGCCGCATTAACGCGATCGCTGAGCTCCTGCATTGACTCGCCTTCAGGAATACGCCCGTCAACGGTGCCATTGACCAGTTGCCGACGCCAGTTCTCTTCTTCTTCGGTGAGTGAATCGATATTTCTTGTTTCCAGTACACCCATATTTAATTCACGCAGGCGAGAATCAAAGATGATGTCACAGCCGCAGGCCTGGGCGATGATTTCCGCCGTGCGCCGGGTCCGTCCTAAATCGCTACTGATGATATGCGTAATGCCAAGCTCTTTGGCACGGGTTGCCACCTGCATCGCCTGTTGCTCACCTTTGGCGGTCAGCGGGCTGTCAGACTGGCCCTGAATACGTCGCTCGGCGTTCCACTGCGTTTCACCGTGGCGGACTAGGTATACCTGTAACATGCTTTTTTTCCGTATACTGCTGTAACGTTAATTTTCTGAGTAATGCTGATTATGCACCAAGTTGTCTGTGCGACCACCAATCCCGCTAAAATTCAGGCCATTCTGCAGGCATTTCACGAGATCTTCGGCGAAGGATCCTGCCATATTGCATCCGTTGCCGTCGAGAGCGGTGTACCGGAACAGCCCTTTGGCAGTGAGGAAACGCGCGCTGGCGCACGAAATAGGGTAGCCAATGCCCGCCGTTTACTTCCTGAGGCTGATTTTTGGGTGGCGATTGAAGCTGGCATCGATGGTGACAGCACTTTCAGTTGGGTGGTGATTGAAAACACCAGCCAGCGCGGCGAGGCGCGTTCGGCTACTTTGCCGTTGCCTGCGGTGATTCTGGAAAAAGTGCGTGAAGGTGAGGCGCTTGGTCCCGTGATGTCGCGTTATACCGGTATTGATGAGATTGGTCGTAAGGAAGGGGCGATCGGCGTGTTTACCGCCGGGAAACTCACTCGCACCAGCGTCTATCACCAGGCGGTGATCCTGGCGCTGAGTCCGTTTCATAATGCCGTGTATCAGCCATTGCAGGCCTGATTAGGCGTTCACGCCGCATCCGGCATTCGGTGCACGATGCCTGATGCGCCATGTCCTATCAGGCCTACAAAATCAATCGCTTTTCAGCAACACGTCTTCCAGCCACTGGCGCAGCTCGACGGGCGCGGCTTTCAGACTATTAGATCCACGCGTAATCGTCGCGATGCCCGCGCCGAGTTCATTTTTTAACTCACGCTGGCTCATTTCGCCGCGCAACAGCTCTTCGACAATACGCACGCGAGTCCCCAACGCTTCGCGCTCATCTGGCGTCAGCATCAGGTTTAACAACGGTAAATGGAGATCGTTTTGGTAGGCATTCTTAAGCAGGTCGACAAAACGTAACCACTCCTGGTGACGCTGTTCTGCCATCGCTGCTGAATAGGGTGATTGTTGGGCCATAGTATGTCGCCATTGTTAGCGGGGGAAGCAAAATGCCTCCCCCGGTTGTACTCGCTAAAGAGTACGATAGCATATCATAAACGTGTGGATCAGTAACGACGTCCCCATTCCGTGGCGCTCATCAACGTCGGTTTATCCCCCATGAAATAGCGGTAGTAAGCGTCATAAGCCAGCACGTTTTTCACATAACCGCGCGTCTCGGAGAATGGAATACTCTCGACAAATGCCACTGCGTCGATACGCCCTGCGCTGTTGCCAAGCCAGGTTCGCACCCGCCCTGGTCCGGCGTTATAAGCTGCTGAGGAGAAAATACGGTTATTGCCAAACTGCTGATAAACATATTGCAGGTAACTGGTGCCAATGTTGATGTTCGTTTCCGGATCCAGCAATTGCCCAGGGCTGCTATAACCGGGAATAGAGAACATCTTCACCGTATGGGTCGCGGTACCAGGCATAATCTGCATCAGGCCGCTGGCCCCTACCGGTGATTTCACTTTCGGATTCCAGGCACTCTCCTGACGGGCAATCGCCATCGCATAGCTTTGCGGGATCTCCTTACCACTGGTGTAGCGTTTGAAAAGATCGTTGTAAGCCAGCGGGAATCGCTCTTCCAGATGATCCCAAAGCTTCCCGGCGATCGTTGCCTGAACGCTAAGATCCCACCATTGGTTATTGAAAGCATACCGAGCCAGTTGAGCCTGCTCTGTTTTTGACTTGCTCTTCACCAGATTGGCCCACTCGCTACGCGCGGTGTTATCGAGATTCCAGTACATCAACTCGCGCACGCGCGCCATCTCCGGCCCCTGAGTCAGGGCGCTGTCAACATTCTGCGGCGCTTTATCAATCTTCAGCTCATACTCTTCGCCGATGCGTTGTGCAGCAACCATCGGGTAGAAACCACGCTGTTGCATGAGTTGATGCAAAATCTCTTTTGCTTCAGCTTCACGTCCGCGTTCCAGCAATAAATCCGCCTGCCAGTAACGCCATTCATCTTTCTCTTTCGCTTCCATAGGCAGACGCGCCAGCCAGGTATTCAGGCCGCGACGATCGCCGGTGCCAAGCGCCATTCGCACGCGCCGTTCAATAAGCGAAGTAGATTGCGAACGCATAATGGCGTCATCGCGCCATTTCGCCTGCTCATCGGTGACATCATTGCCCATCAAACGCCAGGCGACGATATCGCGCAGCTCCTGAATCTGATCTTCATTAAGCTGCTGCGCCTGGGCAAGCGACGGGATCATCAGCCGTGCATTTTCAGCATCCTGCCGCGCCACACTGGCAAACGCCACCGCCGCCATTTGACGGGTAAAATCGGTCGCTCCGGTTGTACGCGCGAAGGTCAGTACCGTATTAGGGTTGTTCGCCAGTGAAATGATTGCCGAGGCGATAGTCTGGTAATCGGCAGGCATCTGCCCTGCCAGCACTGTTACCAGGCCGGTGTTACCCGCTTTCATCGCCAGACGGATACGCTCTAAATACGCCAGCGGATCTTGTTTACCTGACGCACGCCAGACGCTAAATAACTTGTCACAGGCGTTAGGCTGGCTCTTGCCGGTTAGCCACAGCTCTTTCGCCCCTTGCCAGGCTTCTTCACTCTGCCCGGTGTTCCATTTCGCATAGTAGTAATTACATTGCGCTTCGGTAGTTCCGGGCTTTTCCGGGCTAAAGGCTAACAAGCCACGCCAGTCTTCACGCCGCGCCAGTTCATTGACGAAACGAGATTGCAGCGTGCGAGCGGGAGGAAGCGTGGGGTTAGCGCGAACAAAGTTAGTGACCGTCACCGCCGGTTGATTCATCAGGTCATCAGTGATCTGGCGGTATTCCAGGTAGGGATAAAGTGGGTAATCTTTCAGTCCAGGCATCATTTGTTCGACCACATCCATTTGTCGATTATCCCAGGCCTGCTTAATTTGCGCGTAACGGCTACGCTGCTCATCCAGTGAGTCGGCTCGCGCCACGCTGCTGACCGTCAGCAGACAGACACCGACAGCCAACAGCCGCCAGGTAACGTGTTTGGCTTTTTCCACAAGCGCATCCTCTAAGTGTCAATACATCAATGCAGCGTCATGCCGCGTAATAGATTTATGCTAACCAGTCATTGCCGTTTACGCCACGTTACGGACACTTTTTTACTTTTACGGGGTGATCGACTGGCTGGGATTAGACAGGGAAACAGGCTACACTTCGCCTTTGAAAACTCATCATCACGATAAACATAGAGGCGAAGTCCAACGTGGCTCAATTCGTTTATACCATGCATCGTGTCGGCAAAGTTGTTCCGCCGAAACGTCATATTTTGAAAAACATCTCTCTGAGTTTCTTCCCTGGGGCAAAAATTGGTGTCCTGGGTCTGAACGGCGCGGGTAAGTCCACCACGCTCAATACCATCGCGGGGTTGCTCAAGCCCCGCAGCGGTCAGGTGACGTTCGATGGCAAAAGCGTCGTGGGCATGCCGGCCAGCAAGGTGGTTTCGCTGGGCATGGCGCTCTGTCCGGAGGGGCGGCCGAAGCGGGTGCTGCGCGCGGCCTGCGGCGTGGTCATGGCGGCGGCGCTGCTCTCCCTGGAGGGCCTGCTGGCCGCCCGGGCCCTGCGCCGCTGGCCGGAGAGCTTTCCCCTCCCCCTGAACTGGCGGGAGGCGCTGGACCGCGGACGGCACATGGGCTGACGCCCGCCGTTTGACGAAGGCTTGCCGCTGTGGTATGATGCCAGTGTTATGCGCAATCAACCTGCTAAAGGAATCGTCGGAGGCTGCGTGATATGGAATACATCCGGGTGGGGCCATGCCCCCAGAACATGCCCCTGGGCCCCAAAACGGCCATTTTTTTCGACTGGGACGGTACCCTGGCGGACAGCATGCCCCTTTGCATCGAGCAGATCCGCCGCACCCTGGAGGAATTGAACCTGCCCCCCAGGACCAACGCGGAACTGGCCCGGTGCAACGGCCCCACCTATCAGGAATCCGTGGCGCTGCTGGACATTCCCGCCGAAAAGGCGGAGGATTATTTGCGTACCCGCCAGCGCATTGAGATGGAAATTGTCCCCACCTGGCAGCGGCTTTTCCCCGGGATCAAGGAGCTGCTGCAGGCCTTGAGCGGCCAGGCGGAGCTGGTGGTGGTGAGCAATGGCCTGCGGGATTATCTTCGCCTATCCATGGAGGTGACGGGCACCGCCGGTTTTTTTGCCCGGGTACAGCCGCTGATTCCCGGAAAAACCAAGACCCAGGCGCTGCGCATGGTGCTGGACCAGATGCGCCCCCAGCGGGCGGTGATGGTGGGCGACCGCAAGGGCGACTTCCTGGCGGGCCGGGACAATGGCCTGCCCACTGTGTCCGCCTGCTATGGCTATGGTTTGCCCGATGAGTGGGCCCTGGCGGACCGGCAGGCCTACTCCGTGGAAAAGCTGCAAAACATGCTGCTGGATTTTACACAAGGAGGAGATTGAACCATGAAACGTATGCTTGCGCTTGTACTGGCCCTGTGCCTGTGCCTGCCCCTGACGGCCCTGGCCCAGGAGGACTGGGTGGCCCAGGAAAGCCTGCGCCTCACCGGGCTGGTGAAAACCCTCTCGGGCAGCCAGGAGTGGCGGGCGCTCATGGGTGGTAATGGCGAGATAGGCCAGCTGCTGGACGGCTTTGCCGCCACGGCCCAGGCGGAGGAGGCCGCGCGCTATGCCGTCTCTGCGGCCCAGGCGGACAGCCTGATGGCCACCGGCGATGCCGTGCTGCCGGAAACCCTGCTCCCCCTGGCCCGGCAACGGACCGTCAGCAGCATTGCCAACTGGCTGGGCAGCACCCTGGGCGCGGCCCATATTGCGGCCCAGTCCATTGCCATGGCCAGCGAATGCCTGCCCCTGCCCGAAGCGTGGGAGGGGGATAACCTCCTGGTGCTTGTTGCCTGCGGGGAGGAATGGTCCACCCTGGTCACGCTGATGGACCTGGGTACCGGCGTACTGTCGGAGCAGGCCACCTTCCTGCACATGAGTGCAGCGGAAGCCGCGGCGCTGCTGGAGGAAATGGGGCTGGAGCAGCAATAACAAAAAGACGCCTGCCGGCACATGAAGATTGCCGGAGACGTCCCGGGGCGCGCTCCCCGTGGGGGACGCGCCTCAGACTACTGGAAAAAGTGCTCGCTTTCAAAAGGATGAAACTTTCTGTTTCCTAGCTTGCAGGAGTTTCCACAAATATGGGGGCCGAAGGTTTCCAAAGGGCGAGCGGAAAGCCCTTTGGTCGCGCCCGCAGGCGCGAACCCCCCGCACTTGTGGGCATACCATGCTTGACTTGGAAAAAAATGATGGGGCAAAATCCCTTGTCAACCATCCAGGGCGCGTTCCTCGTGTGGAACGCGCCTGATTTATGCCCTTTCCCGGCTGGTGAAATGGTTCAGCAGCGGTACCAGCAGGAAGATCAGCCAGCCCGGATGCCACAGGTTGCAATAGACCCCCAGCAGCAGGTAGATGATGGTCACCATCACCGGGTTGCCCAGCAGGCGCAGATATCCCCGCTCGCTGTCCGGCAGGTAATACAGCGGAATGGTCAGGAAAAGAATCCACCCCGGGTGCCACAGGTTAAAAAAGAATCCCAGCATCAGGTAACTCACCGCAACCACCAGCGAATAGGGAAAATCCTTGCGGAAGCGGGGCTGGTCGTAAAAGCTGCCATGGGGCAGCAGCGGATCGCTCCCGGCAGGCAGCTCTGCCGCCTCCGCCTCCTTGGGGCCTGCGGCTTCCGCTCCGCCGTCCTGGACGGCAGTGCCGCTGTCCGCATGCACCAGCTGATCCAGGCTGCATCCGTACAGCGCCGCCAGGGCCATGAGATTGTCCAGGTCCGGGGAGGATTCCCCGCGCTCCCACTTGGACACGGCCTGGCGGCTCACGCCCAGGCGCGATGCCAGCTCCTCCTGGGACAATTCCTTTGCTTTGCGCAGCTGCGTCAGCCGCCCGGCAATCTCCAGGTTCATGGACAACACCCTTCCATGCAATGAGATGGTTTATTATATCAGATTATAGGGTTCAGGGCCAGCAATTTTGCTTTCCACGGGAGTGAAACCGGGGGCAACTGACGGTTGCGGGGGCCGGATACCTTTTTTCTTTCCGGGAAGGGCTGGCCAGGAACCGCCGCATTTGCTATAATGATGCCGGTTCGCCATAAAAAAACTGAACCCGCAGATCATTGCCCGCAGGTTCAGCTTCGTGCCGGTGGTGGGACTCGAACCCACACGCCATCGCTGACAACGGATTTTGAGTTTTCGGGACAATCCCGAACCTGCTACCCTCTAGTGGAACCAACTGGACTTCTCGGACACCTACTGAGGGGTCAAAAACCGCTGAAATACTGATAAAATCGGCATTTCCAGAACAAAAGCCTTAAAAACCGGGCATTTCCCAGCCATCCAAATTCTAACCGCTTTGGAGCTGTTTTTGAGCCGTTTGCGGGATGCGGAAGGGATGTGTGCGGGATACCCACGAACTTAATTATGATTCGAGTGGCGCTGCCACTGCGAAATTAACATCATTGTAGCAGATATTCCCCGCTGTTGGCAATACATTTTGGAGGAATATGCTCAATGAAAAACCGAAAATATTACGAAAATCTTTTCGCAGACTATCCCAGCGTTGTGACGCTTACACAGTTTCGCGGGATGTTAGGCGGGATAGGCGACAGCACCGCTCGGAAGCTGATGAGAGAAAATCGCGTGAAACATTATTACATCCGCATGACTTATCTGATCCCCAAGGATTGGGTGATTGACTATGTTCTAAGCGAACATTATGCGGAGTACAAGGAACAACTGAAGGTCCAGGTTTAGCCCTGCCCTTCTCCATACCGGCATCGAAAGGCACTCAGAAATGGGTGCCTATTTTTATGCCCATACGGGAGGTGAATATAATCTATGAACACGCAAATCATCGCCGTCGCCAACCAGAAGGGCGG
>ERZ827423.1267-NODE-1267-length-25571-cov-4.876901_pt1 | contig 25571 bp, 17 predicted proteins | sample MGYA00519775_ERZ827423 | MGnify/ENA primary metagenome ERZ827423 (study PRJEB31778, sample SAMEA3449296) | human gut metagenome | biome: human gut; feature: human-associated habitat; material: faeces | place: United Kingdom | collected 2010/2012 ...
TGTACTGACCCTTCTTGTTTTCCTCATCCTTGTCCAGTCCCTTTTCGGCGCTGACGGTGAGATAACCGTTGTTCAGATCCACATGAACTTCGTCCTTGGTAAAGCCGGGCAGGTCGATCTCCAGCGTGTAATCGGTATCGCTCTCCTGCACATCGGTCTTCATCAGGTTGCGGGCGTGCTTGCCATAAAGGGGATTGCGGCCGGAGAAGAAGTTGCGGTCGAAAGCGTCATCAAACAGATCATCAAACAGGTTTTCACTAAAAATGCTAGGCAACATAATTCATTCCTCCATTCACGGATTCCCATATTCTTTTTGAAATCTTGTACCATCGGGAAGCTCTCCTTTCGGATCCCTTCCTTTCCTTGGTACAGTTTGTATTATAGCAGCACTTGTTAGCACTGTCAATAGGTGAGTGCTAAATTTTTTTGGAAAAGTTGAAATTTTCTATTGTGCCGTTTGGACTTGTGCGGGGCGCTGCGGGATGGTAAAATAGGCTTATCGGAAAAAAGGCCGGAACTCCGGCAGAAAAGAGGGGGAAGATTCGGATGAGCAGCACCCTGATGACGAAGGTGGAGGAAGGGGAATTTTGGTGGGGCGGCGCGGTGCACGACGGCGCAAAGATGCCGCTGAGCGCGCACAGCGTCTATGCCATCGACCTGCGGCGCGAGGGGCGCGGCAACCAGAGCGCGCCGTTCTTCGTCTCCAGCCACGGCCGCACGGTCTGGAGCGAGGAGCCCTTTGCGATTTCCTTTGACCATGGGATTCTCCGCGCCGAGGGCAGCGCGCCCATCCTGCTGGAACAGCACGGCGCAACCCTGCGGGAAGGGTATCTCGGCGGCATGAAGGCGCATTTTCCCTTTGACGGCCGCTGCCCGGAGCGCGCGTTCTACGTCACGCCCCAGTTTAACACCTGGGTGGAGCTGCGCTATGACCACAACCGGCAGGCCGTGCTCGACTATGCCCATTCGCTGCTTTCCAACGGCTACGCGCCCGGCGTGCTGATGATCGACGATACCTGGCAGGAGGATTACGGCGTCTGGCGCTTCCATCCCGGCCGCTTTCCCGACCCGGCGGGAATGGTGAAGGAACTGCATGAAATGGGCTTTGCCGTGATGGTGTGGGCGGTGCCGGTCGTCTCGCCCGACAGCGCGCCCTTCCGCAAGGCGCTGAACACCCCCGGCGCGCTGATCCGCGGCAGGGACGGCAAACCTGTGCTCATCGAGTGGTGGAACGGTTATTCCGCTGCGATCGACTTTACCAACGAGGCGGGCCGCGCCTGGATGCGGGAACAGCTCTCCGCGCTGCAAAAGGAGTACGGCGTGGACGGCTTCAAGTTCGACGGCGGCGGGGCGCAGTTCTATCTGCCCGCGCAGGAGGCTTCCGGCCGCAGCGCCGCGGACTTTACCGCCGCGTGGTTCGATTTTGCCGCACAATATGCTTATAATGAAGTCAAGGACACCTGGAAGGCGGGCGGCAAGCCCCTTAACCAGCGCCTGCGCGACAAAACGCACGCCTGGGACGGCGAGGGCTTGTCCTGCATACTGCCCGATGCGTTCAACGCCGCGCTGACCGGCCATCCCTTCCTCTGCCCGGACATGGTGGGCGGTGGCGAGTGGACGAACTTCGAGCCGGGCCATGTCATCGACCAGGAGCTGATCGTCCGCTGCGCGCAGGTCTCCGCGCTTTTCCCGATGATGCAGTTCTCCGTCGCCCCGTGGCGCGTGCTCTCGCCCGAAAACGGCGCGCGCGTGCTCCGCGCGGCAAAGCTCCATCAGGCGATGGGGGAGAAGCTCTGGCAGTGGGTGCAGCAGAGCGCCCGCACCGGCGAGCCGATCCTCGCCCCAATGGCATACGCCTTTCCCGGCTGCGGGATGGAGGAGATTGCCGACCAGTTTGTGCTGCCGGACGGGACCATCGTTGCGCCCGTGCTGCAAAAGGGCGCGCTGCAGCGCACCGTCCGGCTGCCGGAGGGAAATTGGCAGGATGAGAGCGGCGCGCACTTTGCGGGCGGAGAGGTCACCGTGCCGGTCGATCCCGACCGCCTGCCCCGCTTTTTCCGCATCGGGTAAACGAAGCGGAAAGAACGTGCCCTGCAAGAAACGGACTTTTCTCAAAGATATTCTTTCTAACCTCTTGTAAAACGCGAGTCCCTCGTGGTAAAATAGATTGGTTTGTGCGGGGAAAATCTGCACGGATCGAAAATAACATTTAAGTGGAGTGAAATCCAATGCGCGAATTTGACGTCATCGTCGTCGGAGCGGGTCCGGCGGGCATCTTCACCGCTCTGGAACTGCAAAAGGAAGCGCCGCAGGCGCGCGTGCTGATCGTGGATGCGGGCAGCAGCATCGACCGCCGCAACTGCCCTGCGCGCAAGACCGGCCATTGTGTGGGCTGCCAGCCCTGCGGCATCATGCAGGGCTGGGCGGGAGCGGGCGCGTTCTCGGACGGCAAGCTCTCCCTGTCGGAGGAGGTCGGCGGCAACCTGCCCGACTATCTGCCGCGGCAGACGGTGCGCGATCTGATCAAATATTGCGACGACCAGTATCTCGCCTTCGGCGCGCCCGATCTGGTGCACGGCCTCAACGACCCCAAGGTTGATGAGTTCAAATACGAGGCCAGCAAGTACAACATTCAGCTCGTCCCCTGCCCGGTGCGTCACATGGGCACTGAGTATTCCTTCGACGTGCTGCGCGCGATGTACCGCAAGCTGTGCCAGAGCGACAACTTCACCTTTCAGGAGTTCACCACCTGCGAAAATATACTCACCGAAAACGGCGCCGTCACCGGTGCGATTCTCAAAAAGAAGAGCGGCGAGACCGAGCAGGTCGCGGCGAAATATGTCGTGGCGGCTCCCGGCCGTGCGGGCGCTTCGTGGCTGACCGGGGTCGCTCACGGCGCGGGCATCTCCACCCTCAACAACGAGGTGGACATCGGCGTGCGCGTCGAGGTTCCCAATTCCGTGATGGATCACCTGACCAAGCACTTGTACGAGGCCAAGCTGGTCTATTATTCCGACACCTTTGAAAACAAGGTGCGCACCTTCTGCATGAACCCCGGGGGACTGGTTTCCGAGGAGCATTACGACGGCAAGATCGCGGTCGTCAACGGCCACAGCTATGCCGATGAGGCGCGCCATACCGAAAACACCAACTTCGCCATGCTCGTCTCCACCAAGTTCACCAAGCCTTTTGACCAGCCCACCGAATACGGCAAGTACATCGCGCAGCTGGGCAACATGCTCACCGGCGGCGGCATCATGGTGCAGCGCCTGGGCGACCTGCTCCAGGGGCGCCGCACCGACGTCTCCCGCCTGAAAAAATCCACCACCATCCCCACCCTGACCACCGCGGTGCCGGGCGATCTGTCCTTTGTGCTGCCCCATCGCCACCTGACCAGCATCATTGAGGCCATGCGCGCCTTCGATCACCTCGCGCCCGGCCTTTACAGCAAGAACACCCTGCTCTACGGCGTGGAGGTCAAGTTCTATTCCTCCAAGATCACCGTGGACGACAAGTTCGAAACCGCCGTGAACAACTTCTTCGCCATCGGCGACGGCGCGGGCATCACGAGAGGTCTGATGCAGGCCTCCGTCACCGGCGTGGTCGTCGCCCGGGAAATCGCGAACCGCCTGTAAGGCAATGCACTCAAAGCCGCCCCTTTATCAGGGGATAAGGGGGAAATAAACAGAGGCCGTTGCCCCTGGAATCTCCCCCGCGCAAAGGAAAGCCTCAATAAAAGCCCCTCGCTTTCGGAAATTTTCCGAAGGCGAGGGGCTTTTGCAAAAGAAGGCTTTACTCCGCCGCGCGGGAGGATTTCTGCTTGTCCGCAATCTTCAGGAAAACGAAGCCCAGCGCGAAGAACACCGTCAGGCACGCGACCGCCACGTTGATCGAGCCGCCTAGGAGCTTGACGGCCGCCAGCACTGCGGAGCCGAGGAAGGACGCGCCCTTGGCGAAGATGTCGTAGATGCCGAAGTATTCGCCGGAGTTTTCCGCCGGAATGATTTTGGAGTAGTAGGAGCGGGAGAGCGACTGGATCGACCCCTGGAAGCATCCCACGCCGAAGGCCAGAATCGCAAAGTGCAGCAGGTTTTTCAGCGTCAGCGCGTACAGGCACACGCAGAAGTAGCCCGCGATGCACACCAGGATCAGCTGCGCGGTGGTGTATTTCTTCGAGAGCTTCGCAAACACCAGCGATCCGCCAAAGGCCACCACCTGCGTCGCCAGCAGGAAGATCACCTGCCCCACGGTGTTGAGGTTCAGGTCGGTGCCGATGTTGATGCAGTTGTCGATGATCGTGCCCACGCCGTCGATGTAGAGAAAGAACGCGATCAGGAAGAACAACACCTTTTTGTCGTGCAGCGCGATGTGGCGAAGCGTGCCGAAGATTTTGCGGAACGCCGCGCCCACCGATGCGCTCTCGCCGGAGGAATAGTTCTTTTGCGTGTAATCGAGCAGCAGCGGCACCGTCACCATCAGCCACCATGCCGCCGTGACAAACACGCCGATGCCGCGAGAGAGCAGCGCGGGAATCAGCCCGACCATGTCCGGCCCCAGCACATAGGCGATCAGCGCGATCAAAAACGGGATGCACGACCCCAGGTATCCCCACGCAAAGCCGTTGGAGGAGACCTCATCCATGCGGTCCTCCGTCGTGATGTCGCCCAGCATCGAATCGTAGATCGTCAGCGACGCGCTGTAACAGATCTTGGTCACCACAAACAGGATCAGGAACAGCAGCCAGCTCCACGCAAAGCCCGTCAGCACGCAGAAGATCATGCCCAGCGCCGCCGCGGAGGTGAAGTACATCCTTTTCTTGTCCTTGTGGTCCGCCAGCGCACCCAGCACCGGCCCCAGCAGCGCCACCGCAACGGTCACGATGGAGACCGCCAGCGAGTAATAGGCCGTCGCGTTGTCCGAGCTGATCTGTCCCGGCGCATGACCCACCGCGATGCTCTTGAACCAGATCGGGATCAGCGAACAGGCCAGCATCGTGTAGGCCGAGTTGCCCACATCGTACAGCACCCACGCAAGCTCCTGCTCGGTCAGTCCCTGAAACGCCTTGAGTTTTTTCAGCGCGCGAATCAGTCTCATAATGTCTCCCCGCTTTCCGGCTCCGTTCCCTCAAAGTTGTAGCGGAACAACGGGTCTAAGTTCCGCTCGCCTTCCAGAACGCCGCCCAAGTTTTCAATGAATGCCTTTGCCCGCCCCCTGGCCAGCCCGTAGCGCCGCAGAAGCTCTGCGTTGCTGTCCGCACAGGCGGGATTGCCGTTTGGGTTGATCACCAGCCCGTGCATATCCTCATAGTTCCCGGTGAGCTTTAGGACCGCATAGATCAATTTGCGCTTTGCTCCGCTTTTTGCCAGCAGCATCTTGTTTTGAAAGATCATGCTGCGCAGCGCTGTGCGCACGTTATCCGCCGTCACGCCGTCGTAAAACGGCGCGATGACCTCCGCGTTCTCCCGGCTGGGCACGATGTGTCCCGTCAAGCAATGCGTCACGGGGTTCAGCCCGTCTGCGATCATCAGGCTGCGGTCAAATTCGCCCTCGATCTCCGTGTGGCTGATCCCGCTCTCCCGTATTTTTTGATTGACATAGGCGTGGCAGCTCACATCCAGCGCAAAGTGGCACAGCACGCCGTAGATGTAGGCCAGCTCCGCCTTGCCGCTCTGCCGCAGAATTCCCGCGGCGCGGAGAAAAAAGTCTCTGCCCGGCCGCTCGTGCGCCTCGAACCCCACCGCACTGACCGCGTTGGGCTGCAAGGCGTGGTAGTAAAACAAGATGTCCGGCCCGTGCAGACCGATGTCATAAAGCGGACGGAAGGCGTCGATCACCGTCCGGCATTTTGGCAGCAGCTCTTTGTAAACCTCCTGCCCGAAACGAAAATGTGCGTAGGTGGATGGCATCTCCGCTGGCCTCCTCTTTCCCCAAAATCGCTATGAGTGTACCGCGCCTGCGTCAAGATCTTTTCAGGTTTGCGTAAAATCACGCTGACTTTACCGTTTGCATCGCTTCTATAGGAAGAATTATACCAGAAAAGCGTACCTAATGACCATCCCAAAAATAAAAAGGCTCCCCTGTGTAAGGGGAGCTGGCGCGAAGCGCCTGAGGGGTTGTCTCTCTGCGCGCCGAAACCACCCTTCCGCGCATACAAAAAGGCTCCCCTTTTCAAAAAGGGGAGCCTTTTCAACGAAAATCAGGCCAGCATTTTGCGGATGAGCAGGAAGAGCGTGCCCTTCATCTCGTCGATGTCCACCGGCTGGTGCTCGATGATGCAGGAATAGCAGAGCGAGCCGAACATCTCAAAGATCGCATAGAGGATGCGAAGGCTTTCCTCCCGCGAGTATTTGGCCAGGCAGGGGCTTTGCACCCAGGCGTTCAGCTTCTCCAGCAGCGGCGCGTCCTCTTCGGCGCTTTGCAGCTTTTCGCGGATCAGCGACCAGGAGAAGTTCTTTTCCATCATCCGCAGCTCCGCCGGGTTTTCCTTGAAGTGCTCGATGACGTGCTCGAGCAGCAGCAGCAGCTTCTCCACGAAGTCCTGCTCCGCTCGGACGTCCTCCGCTGCGGCCGCTTCCAGCACGACGTTCCGCCCCAGGCGGTAGATCACCTCCGAAAGCAGCGCGTCCTTGTTCTTGAAGTAGAGATAGAACGTTCCCTTCGCCATTCGCGCCCGCTCCACGATCGAATCGACCGAGGTCGCCTCCTGTCCGCGCTCGAGGAACAACTCGTGCGCCGCTTCCAGCAGGCTGTTGCGCTTTTTTTCCTTTTTTTGATGCAGAACGCTCATATCCAACCTCCGAATGAATGATATCTATTCTATTATAATCTATTTTTCAGCTTTTTCAATGCGATTTCATTGTTTTCTAAATTTAACACAGAACTTCAATCAAAATGATTGACTGTCAGTCAGTTTGTGGTATAATATTCGGCGAAATGACTAATGGTCATAAAATGACCGAAAGATCGGCGGGAGCCGGAGAGGAGATCGAAAGCGTGATCAAGTTTGGCAAGGCCGTGGTGAAATCGCGGTGGGTGATTCTGATCGTAAGCCTTGCGCTGCTGGTGCCGTCTGTGCTCGGCATGATCGGCACGCGCATCAATTACGACATACTGAATTATCTGCCCGAGGACATGGATACGGTCAAGGGACAGAACATACTGCTCGATGATTTCGGCAAGGGTGCGTTCTCCATGGTCATGGTCAAGGGCATGGAGGAGAAGGATGTTTCCGCCCTCAAGGAAAAGTTTGAGAGCATCGACCATGTCAGCTCCGTCATCTGGTACGACAGCATCCTGGATCTGTCGGTGCCCATGGAGCTGCTGCCGCAGAAGTATTACGACATGTTCAACAACGGAGACACCACCATGATGGCGGTGTTCTTCGACAGCGCGACCAGCGCCGACGCGACCATCGAAGCCATGCAGGAAATGCGCAAGGTCGCGGGCGAGCAGGCCTTCATCTCCGGTATGTCCGCAATGGTGACGGATATGAAGGAGCTGTGCGAAAAGGAAGAGCCGATCTACGTCGGCATCGCCGTGCTGCTGTCGTGCGTGGTGCTGGCCATCTTCATGGATTCGATCCTGCTGCCGGTGCTGTTCATGGCGTCCATCGGCATGGCGATCCTGCTCAACATGGGCACCAACTTCTTCTTCGGGGAGATCTCCTACATCACCAAGGCGCTCTCCGCCGTGCTTCAGCTGGGCGTGACGATGGACTATTCCATCTTCCTGTGGCACAGCTACAAGGAAGCCAAGGAGACCATGGTGGGCGCAAGCCGCGAGGAGGCGATGGCCAAGGCGGTTGCCAATACCATCACCTCGGTCGTGGGCTCTTCCATCACCACCGTGGCAGGCTTTATCGCCCTGTGCTTCATGACCTTCACGCTCGGCCTTGACCTGGGTCTGGTCATGGCCAAGGGCGTCGTGCTCGGCGTGCTGGGGTGCGTCACTACCCTGCCTTCGTTGATCCTGATCTTCGACAAGGCGATCACCAAGACGCTGCATAAGCCCCTGATCCCGAACGTATCGAAGCTTTCCCGCTTCATCGTGGGTCACGGTTGGATCTTCCTGCTGATTTTTGCGCTAATCATCGGCCCGGCGTTTTACGGCTACCAGCGCACACCCGTCTATTACGATTTCTCCGTGGCGCTGCCGGAGGATATGCCCTGCGTCGTGGCCAACAAAATGCTCTCGGATGAGTTTGACATGGGCAATATGCACATGGCGCTGATCGACGCGAACCTGGACAAAAAGCAGGTCAAGGAAATGAGCAAAGAGATGGAGAACGTGGACGGCGTCCGCTTCGTGCTGGGGCTGGAAAGCGAGCTGGGTTCCGCCATGCCCGATGAAATGGTTCAGGGCAAGCTCACCGATGAGCTCAAGGGCGATAACTACCAGCTGATGCTGATCTCCTCGGAATACGGCACCGCCACCGACGAGGTCAACACCCAGATCGACGATCTGAACGCGATCCTCAAGAAATATGATTCCACCGGCATGCTGATCGGCGAAGCGCCCTGCACCAAGGACCTGATCGAGGTCACGTCCCACGACTTTGACGTGGTCAACGCCATCTCGATCCTGTCGATCTTCGTCATCATCCTGCTGGTCACGCGCTCGCTGTCGCTGCCCGTGCTGCTGCTGGCGGTGATCGAGTTCGCCGTGTTCATCAACCTCGGTCTGCCGTTCTACACCGGCACGGAGCTTTCCTTCGTCGCGCCGATCTGCCTGTCCACCATTCAGCTGGGCGCCACCGTGGACTACGCCATTTTGATGACCACGCGCTATAAGACCGAGCGCCTCGGCGGCAAGACCAAGCGCGACGCGGTCGAGACCGCGCTGACGACCTCGATGCCTTCGATCATCGTCTCCGCCCTGTGCTTCTTCGCCGCGACCTTCGGCGTGGGTCTTTATTCCGATGTGGATATCATCTCCTCCATGTGCAACCTGATCGCGCGCGGTGCGCTGGTCAGTATGACGTCCGTCATCTTCGTGCTGCCCTCGGGGCTCATGCTGCTCGACCGCATCATTCTCAAGACCACCTGGGGCATGACGAAGATCCATAAGCGCGATGTTGAAAATCAGAAAGGGGTAAAAGCATGAACACGCTCAAGAAGAAGATGCTTCGCCGCGCGGAGGCCTGCGCGCTGTCGCTGATGCTGCTGGCCACCATGACGGGCTGCGCCGTTTCCGCCGCGACCGAAAGCGCGGTTCCGGCCGAGAGCCAGACCACTGCGGAGAATACCGAAAATACGGAAAATACCGAAACCGCTTCCACCGAAAAATCCGCTGCGGCGGTCTCCGTCTCCAACGAAGCTGTCGATAAGGATGAAACCGTCTATGTCATCACCGATGCGGCGGGCGTTTCCCAGCAGGTCATCGTCAGCGATCACCTGCGCAACCCCAAAGGCGAGGCCACCCTGCGCGATGCTTCCAACCTCACCGGCATCGAAAACGTCAAGAGCAACGAAGGCTATTCCGGCGCCGCTTCCAACATGACCTGGAAGGCGAACGGCAAGGACATCTATTACCGCGGCACCACCACCGAGCAGCTGCCCTTCGAGGTCAGCATCCGCTATGAGCTGGACGGCAAGGAGATCAGCCCTGCGGATCTCGCGGGCAAGAGCGGCCGCGTCGCCATGACCTTCAACTATAAGGTCAACCGCACCATGACGGTGCAGGACGGCGACGAGCAGGTTGCCGTGCCCCTGCCCTTCATGGCCATCACCGGCATGATCCTGGATAATGACCAATTCACCAACATCGAGGTGGACAACGGCAAGGTGCTCGACGACGGCGACCGCACCATGGTGGTCGGCCTCGCGCTGCCCGGCCTGGAGGAGGCGCTGGGACTGAATAAGGAAGAGCCCGCCGAAACCGCTGAAGCCGACGCCGATGCGGAGGAGGACGGCAAGGGCTTTGACCTCGACCTCGACATCCCCGGCAGCGTCACCGTCACCGCCGATGTGACCGATTTCTCCCTTGACGCGACGATGACCATGGCCAGCTGCGATATGCTCTCCGACCTCGATGTGGACGACGTCAACTCCCTCGATGATCTGAGCGACGCGCTGGACGAGCTGGCCGACGCCAGTTCGCAGCTTGTGGACGGCTCCAACGAGCTTTACGACGGCATCTGCCAGCTCTACGATAAGTCCGGCGATCTGATCGACGGCGTGAATGACCTAAGCGACGGCGCCAAGAAGCTCAACGACGGCGCCAAGCAACTCAAGGACGGCACCACCGACCTCTACTTCGGCGCGGATCAGATCAACGGCGGGGCTTCCTCCCTGGCCGGCGGCCTGGGTCAGCTGTCCTCCAATTCCTCCGATCTCGTCTCCGGCGCGCGCCAGATCGTGGATGCGGTGTTTGCCTCCGCGACCCAGCAGATCAAGGATCAGGGCGTGGCCCTGCCCGAAGACCTGACGCTGGAAAACTACACCGAGGTGCTGCAGCAGGTCTCCGACGCGGTGGCCTCCACCATCACCGAGGAGGCGGTCCGCGCGGGGCTCGAGCAGAAGGGACTTTCCGGCTCCGACACCCAGAACCTCGCGCTCTACATCGCGGCGGACATCAAGACCGAAAACGAAACCATGGAAGCCGCGGTCGTCCGCGCGGGCGCTAAGCTCCAGAACGCACAGACCGTGCAGACCATCTCCGCTTCCGCAGGCTCCCTGACCGAGGAGGAGCGGGCGGTGCTGGCGCAGCTCGTGCCCACCATCATGGCGGGCGGCGCGGATCAGGACACCGCGCAGCTCATCGCGCTGGTCGCCCTCAAGACCAGTCCCACCGATCCCGCTTCCGGCATCGACAACGCGGTGTCGCTGGTGCAGGATGCGGCCTATGTGCAGGGCATGCAGCAGGCCATCACACAGGATCCGAACGCGGCGGAAACCATCGCCGCCGGTATTGCGCAGATTATCAAAGAGAAGCAGACCGCCGTCGGCGGACAGTTTGCCGATGTGCTCGATCAGCTCAACAGCGTCAAGAAGTTCTATAACGGCTTGCAGACCTATACCGCGGGCGTGGATTCCGCCAGAGCGGGTGCGAATCAGCTCTCTTCCGGCGCGCTGGAACTCAAGCGCGGCGCGGAGAAACTCCAGGACGGCGCGGCGGAGCTTTACAAAGGCACGACCGATCTCTATGACGGCACGCAGAAGCTGGCCGAGGGCGGCGTGACGCTGCGCGACGGCGTCAAGAAGCTCAAAAACGGCGCGGGCGAGCTGCGCGACGGCATGGAGAAGTTCGACGAAGAGGGTATTCAGAAGATCACCAATGTGTTCGAGGGCGACCTGAACAATGTGGTCGACCGCCTGCACGACGTGGCTGACGGCGCGAACGCCTACAACAATTTCTCCGGCATCGCCTCCGGCGCGACCGGCAAGGTCAAGTTCATCTTCAAGACCGCAGGGATCGGCGACTGATCCTTTATACTGAATTCCGGCGCGGGGGCGCAATCAACCCCGGACGCAAGCCTTGCGTCCGGGGTTTTGTCATGCAGCTCCCTTTCGCCCGCCCTTCCGTCTCGGCTGCACCAAGTGCTCGAACTCCGGGTTCGCTTCGAGCCGCAGGGGAGGCTTTAGCGCAGCGTCTGAGGGGCCGCTCCTTTTGCATACACATCTTTTGAAAGGATACTTTTCACAGGCAAAGCCTCCCCTTGAGGGGAGGTGGCAGGGCGAAGCCCTGACGGAAGGGTGGGATTCCCGCGGTTTTCAGACGGGAAAAGGAAGCGTTCAAACAAACTTCTCTTGTCAAACGAGCGGCGGTAAGGTATGCTGGGAAGCGTAAACCCGACCCGAATGCGTGAAAAAGAGAGAAGGAGCGTGACACATTCAAATGGATTGGATCATTCCTGTTGGCATCGGCGTAATGGCGGTGCTGCTGTTGCTGTTGATCTGCTGGCGCAGAGTGCCTGCGGATAAGGCCATGGTCATTACCGGCCTGCGCAAGCGCGTGCTGGTGGGGCGCGGCGGCTTTGTCATCCCGATCCTCGAAACCTCGTGCATGATCTCGCTGGAAGCGGTCTCTATGACCACCGATATCACCGAAGCGCCTTCCAAGCAGGGCATTTTCGTCGATATCGCCGGCACCGCCGTCGTCAAGGTTGATAATCAACACGACGCGGTACTTACCGCCGTGGAGCAGTTCTGCAACGGCAACACCGTCCAGACCACCCAGAACATCAAGACCGTCGTCGAGCAGATCCTCGAAGGCAAGCTGCGCGGCATTGTTTCCACCTTGACCGTGGAGCAGATCAACGAGGACCGCGTTGCGTTTGAGAACTCCATCGAGGATTCCATCACCAAGGAGCTGGCGGGCATGGGCCTGAAGCTCCTGTCCTACACGGTGCTCAAGATCGCCACCCAGGGCGGCTATCTGGAAAACCGCGCCATTCCCCAGATCGCGCAGTCCAAGGCCGATGCGGACATCGCTTCCGCCGAGCGCAAGCGCGATACCGAGGTCAAGACCGCCGAGGCCACCCGCGAAGGCGAGAAGGCCAAGCTGAGCGCCGCCGCCGAGATCGCGGAATCCCAGCGCGACAAGACCCTGCGCACCGAGAGCTACCGCGCCGAGCAGGACAAGGCGAAGGCCAACGCCGACGTCGCCTACCAGTTGCAGCAGATCGAAAACAACAAGTCCGTGGCCGAGCGCCAGGCGGAGCTTGCCCGCAAGGAAGCCCTCGTCGTCGAGGAAAAGCTCGTCGCCAGCGTCAAAAAGCCCGCCGATGCGGAGAAATACCGCGTCGAGGTTGAGGCCGAGGCCAACAAGATGCGCGCCATCCGCGAGGCGGAAGCCCGCGCCGAGGCCATGCGCATCGAGGCCCAGGCGCAGGCCGAAGCCAAGCGCGTGGAAGCCCAGGCCGAAGCCGACGCCATCCGCGCCAAGGGCATGGCGGAAGCCGAAGCCATCAAGGCCAAGGGTATCGCCGAGGCCGAAGCCAAGGATAAGCTCGCCGAAGCGATGAAGAAATACGGCGATGCGGCTGTGGTGGAAATGGTCGTGCAGCGCCTGCCCGAGATCATGTCTGCCGTCGCCCGCCCGATGGAGAACATCGACAAGATCACCGTCATCGACAACGGCGGTCAGCAGGGCGCATCCAAGGTCGCCAAGGTGGTTTCCGATGTGGCCATGAACGGCTTCTCCGTCCTCAACGACCTGACCGGCGTGGACGTCGCCGCCATGATGCGCGCCTTCGCCGCCAAGAATGCCCCCAAGCCCGATGCTCCCGTCCTGCCCGAGGCAAACGATACGCCTCCCGCGCCTTCCGAACCCGCGGAATAAACCTTCAAACAAGCGTGAAACAGCGCGCACGGCAGAGCCGTGCGCGCTGTTTGCGTCCTTCTGTCTCTTCCAGCGCAGCCGGGGCGGGGCCGCCGCGCCCGCCGTAAACGTGGGGCGCGTGGCGGCGGCGGACCTTCGCAGCGACATCGACATCTCGCCTTTCGCCCATTCGGCCATGGACGGCTTCGCCGTGCGCGCGGCGGCCCCTGCGCGTTCTCCCGTTTCTTCCTGCACAGCCGTCGCACATCCGGGAACGGCGTCCTGGCAGAGCTTTACGTTCCGGAGCAGTCGATCAGGATCTCCGGCGAGGGGAAGCTCGGCGCATGCCCCTGATCGTCCCGGTAGGTCAGGCTTTCGTTTACGGCCGCAGCGCCTGTGCAGGGGCCGATGTGCTGCACGGTCAGCTCCAGCGTCGCCGTTTCGCTCGCCGCTGCGCCCAGCACCGGGATGCACCAGCGCACCGCGTTGCCCTGCCGCGACGCGCAGCCCGCCGTCGGCGTGGAAACCGCCGTCACGCGGAAGCAGCGCGACACCGCTTCGTCGATCACGACATTGGTCGCACCGGGATGAGAGATTTTCCCGCCAATGGCCGTAAAGAGCGCCGCCGTCGCTCCTGCGCACGCCGCGCAGGCGAGATTTTCACCCGCAAGGCGCGACAGAACGCAATCGTTCGCGCCGTTCCGCCCGCAGATGCCCACGGCGTAAATCGTCACGTTCTGCGCCGCTGCCGCAGCCGCCAGCGCGCAGGGGTCGCCGCCCATCGTCGGCACGCCGTCGGTGAAGATCACCATCAGCTTGCGGTTCGTCGTGTCGGCGGGGAACAGCTGCAGCCCGCGCGCAATGCCCGCCGTCAGGTTGGAAAAACCGCCCGCCGTCAGCGCCGCGACCGCCGCCTTCAGCTCCGCCGGGGTCGAGCCCAGCGCCGCGTCCTGCACAGCCGTGTCCGCAAAGCTCACCACGCCCGCCTGAGTGCCCGAACCGATCGTGCCATCCGCCGCGCCGTCGCTCGCCAGATCGAGCGCGTCGATCAGCGCGTCCGCTTCCTGCTGCATCGCCGTCAGCCCCGCGCCCGCCATGCTCCCCGAGCGGTCGAGCACCAGCACCACGTCCGCAGGGGTCGCTGCCACGTCCGGCGCACCCGTCAGCGACAGCATGATCCGGAACGACCCGCCGCACTCGATTTGAGGTGCAGAAACCGCTTTATTTGCACTTGTAATCGCCAAGTGAATCCTCTCCTTTCGCCCCGTAAAGACCATGGGGCTCACAGGCAGGATATGCGTTTCGCACTTCGCTTGTGAAAAGGGGAGAACTGCGCTATACTGATTGCATCAAACAGAGAAAAGAGGACTCCTGCCATGGCCTTGCCCAAGTAGGACGAGCTGTATGGAAATGTGATGTGCGCCCTGAAGGAGGGCGGCGAGAAGAGTCGCCGGGAGTTGAGAGAAGCCGTTGCGAAGCAAATCGGGTTGAGCGCAGCGGAGCAGGAGGAGCAGCTTCCCAGCGGTGCGTCGGTTTGGAGCAGCCGCGTCGGTTGGGCTGTGGCCTATCTGACCGCCGCGGGGCTGCTGGCGCGCGTTCGTTGGGGCGTTTATGTCCTCTCCGACGAGGGAAAGCGCGTGCTGGCCTCCGGTGAGAGGGTGGACAACGCTCTGCTGGCGCGCTATCCGGCTTTCCGCGCATTCTGCAAAAGTGCGAAAACGGAGGAAGAGGCTCTGCCCCATCCTCAAACGGAAAGAGAAAGCCCGCAGGAGACGCTGGACAGCGCCTATCAGCTCCTCCGGCGGTCACTGGCGGAGGAACTGCTCGACGAGGTCTGCCGTCAGAACTCCGATTTCTTCGAGCGCATGGTGGTGCAGCTGATGCTGCGGATGGGTTATGGCGGCGGGGAGGAATCCGGCTTCGTGACGCCGCGATCGGGCGACGAGGGCGTGGACGGCTGGATTCAGGAGGACAAGCTCGGCTTCAGCAGCATCGGTATTCAGGCGAAAAAATGGGATAAAGCCGCGACGGTCTCCCGACCGGAGGTGCAGAAGTTCGTGGGCGCTTTGGCGGGCAAGGGCGTGCAGAAGGGGCTGTTTATCACCACGGCGCAGTTCACCGCGGGCGCGCAGGAGTACGCCCGGCAGCAGCACAGCGTCCGCATCGCGCTGGTGGACGGCATGAAATTGGCCTACCTGATGATGGAGCACGGCCTGGGCGTGACCACCGAGAGAACCTACGCCATCCGGCGCATTGACAGCGATTTCTTTGCGGAGGAAGATTGATTTTTCGGCTAGGCCTGTTTGTTTTTGCAAAAAAAAGAGGCGGAGGATGTCGATCCTCCGTCTCTTTCGGTTGGTTGGGGTTTATGCGCGGCGCTTGCGGGTGGCAGCGAACAGCAAGCCCGCCGCAGCCGAGCAGCCGAGCAGCACCAGCGCCATCGGATATGCGTCGCCGGTCTTGGGCGAGGTGTCGTTCGAGCCGGAACCGCGCACGAAGCGGACGTAGATGCTGTGGCTGTCGCTCACGTCGCGGAAGGTGTAGGAACCGTCATGGCTGTTGTCCAGACGGCCGTCGATGTACACCGCGTCCACGGCATAGCCGCTCTTCGGCTTCCAGCTCACGGTCAGGGCGTTGCCGCGCCGGACCTGCGTGGTGCCGTCCGGGCGGATCGTGCCGCCCTTGGAGCAGGAGGCGTCGATCGAGTAGTAATAGGTCACGTTGCCGGGGTTCGGCGTGGGGGACGGGTAGTAGGGATTCTCGCTGTAATCCGGGTAGTAGACGTGCTCCCACTCCGCGCTCATCGTCACGTTGCCGGTGATGTTCTGGGGCAGGGTCACGGTCGAGCCCGCCGCGTAGAGCTTGCCGTCCCAGCTGGCGCGCCAGCCGGTCATGACGTAGCTCAGGTTGTTATAGACCTTCGCCGGGGCGGTGAAGCTCTTGCCCGCTTCCGCCTGAATGGGCGCGGGCAGCGTGCCAGCGCCGCTGCTGCCCCAGCCGGAGCCGGCGGTGAAGGTGACGGTGACGTTGCTCCATTCCGCGGTCAGCGTGCCGTTGGCGGCGGGCAGCACAAAGGTTGCATTGGCTGCGTAGAGCTTGCCGTCCCAGCTGGCGCGCCAACCCACAAAGGTGTAGCCCTCGCGCGTGGGCGCGTCCGCCGTCATCGCGTTCAGGCCTGCGCCGCCCTTGAGATCGGGCAGAGTCGCCGCCGTGCCGGTGACGTAGGAAATGGTCACTTCGTTCACAAACTGCGAGGTGAAGGCCGTGTTGCCGGTCAGCACGAGCTTGTCGCCCGGCTGATAAAGCTTATCGCCCAGCTTCCAGCCCGCAAAGACCTTGCCGGTCTGCGCCGCAGGAGCCGCCGCGACGGTGATTTCCTCGCCGATGTAGTGCGCCTTGCCGTCCGCGGTTCCGTCATAGCTGACCGTCACCGCTGCGGCAAACTGCGCGGTCAGGGTCACGTTCTGCGCGGGCATGATGTACTTGTCGGTGTAGATCTTGCCGTCCGCGCTCGACTTCCAACCGGTGAACACCTTGCCCTGCGGCGCGGTAGGCACGGTCAGCGCGATTTCCTCGCCGGAGATCGCCTGCTTGGTGGTAGAGGTGAGACCCTCGCCCGCCAGCAGCAGGTCGTACAGCTTGTCGTAGACCGCGGTCAGGGTAAGATTCCCGGTCAGCTCGATCTCCGCCTTTTCGGCGTAGGTCTTGCCGTCGCTGCCCTGCCAGTGCTTGAAGCGATAACCGGCCAGCGCGGGCGCATCCGCCGCCTTGACCTTGTCGCCGACATAGCCGGTGTAGCCCTGCGGCAGGGTGATGGTGTAGCCGCCGTTTGCGTAGGTCAGGGTCGCAGCGGCCTTGTCCTCCCAAAGCGCGGTGAAGGTCTCGCCGCCGCTGGGGATGGAGGTGTAGGTGCCGCCGGGCTGATAGGTGCCGCCGTTTACGGCCTTCCAGCCCTTGAAGGTCTTGCCGGTGCGGGCGGGCACGTTCTGGGGCAGCGTATAGGTGCTGCCGTAAGCCGCGGTGGCGTCGCCGGGCATATTCGTCGTGCCTTCTTCGGAGATAAATTTGACGGGGTACATTTTGCCGGACGCCGTCAGATGGATCGTCACATCGCCGGTCAGGGCTTCATTTGAAATCGTCAGCTTCCGGTAGCCGTCGGTGTCGGCTTCCGTGAGTGTGAATTCGGTGTAGCTGTTTCCGCCGATGGTCACGGTGGGTTTGTCGGGGACGAAATCTGCGTTGTCGGATTTGTATTCGATCACAAGATTCTGCCCGGGCGTGGTTGTTGTGGGAGCTTCTGCCTTGAGAGAGACATGCTCGCCGTGCGTGAGTTTTACGGCGTGCGCTGTCTCATCCGCCAATGCTGTCGGCAGGAAGGCCAGCAGCGTCAGCATTGCCAGCACAAGGGCCAGCAAGGATTTTGCCTTTCTCATATGGATACCTCCTTTTCACTTCTTAGACGATTGCATATGGAAAAGAGTTTCAAAAAAGTCATCTTTTTTTAATTTATATTTTTTTATTCGTAGCGAAATGGAAATAAATACAATTTTATAATAAGTCGGAAACAAATCGGATGCAACCGGCAAGGGCCGGAAACACCCGCAAATGGGCAAAAAAGAAGCGGTTCCTTTTCGGAACCGCTTCTTTGAGGATGCTTACTTGAACAGGCTCAGGATCCAATCCAGCACGTTGTACTTGGAGAAGATCGAAACCAGGATCAGGGACACGGTGGACATGATCTTGATGAGGATGTCCAGGGACGGGCCGACGGTATCCTTCAGAGGATCGCCGACGGTATCGCCGACAACGGCCGCCTCGTGGGTCTCGTCGCCCTTCATGGCGCCCTTGACTCCGCCGGATTCGATGAACTTCTTCGCGTTGTCCCAAGCGCCGCCCGCGTTGCCGGTGTAGATGGCCAGCATGATCGCGGAGATCGTCGCGCCGATCAGCACGCCGCCGACGAAGTCAGCGCCGAACAGGAAACCGGCCACGATGGGGAAGAGCAGGGACAGGATCGCGGGGAGCTTCATCTCCTGAATGGCGGAAGCAGAGGAGATCTGGATGCAGGTCTTGTGGTCGGGATCGGCCTTGCCTTCCAGAATGCCGGGGATTTCGCGGAACTGACGGCGAACTTCCTCAACCATCTGGCGGGCAGCCTTGGCGACCGCTTCGATCAGCATGCCGCTGAACAGGTAGGGCAGCGCAGCGCCGACCAGCGCACCGGCCAGAACCGTGGTGTTGACGATGTTCAGCTGCAGGGGAGTGGTGGGATCGTTGAAGGAATACAGGAAGGAGACCATCAGCGACAGCGCCGCCAGAGAAGCGGAACCGATCGCGAAGCCCTTGCCGATGGCAGCGGTGGTGTTGCCGACGGAGTCGAGCTTATCGGTGATCTCGCGGACTTCCGGTTCGAGGAAGGACATCTCGGCGATGCCGCCCGCGTTATCGGAGATCGGGCCGTAGGTATCGACGGAAACCGTCGCGGAGACGAAGGACAGCATACCGACAGCCGCCATCGCCACGCCGTACATGCCGCCCAGGAAGTAGGCCAGCATCGTGGCCGCGGCCAGCACGATCAGGGGAGCCATGGTGGAAATCATACCGATGGCCATGCCTTCGGTGATGGTCAGCGCGGGGCCTTCCTTGGAGGACTCGGCGATCTTGCGGGTGGGCTTGTAGTCATAGGAAGTGTAGTACTCCGCCAGGATGCCGATCACGATACCGGCGATGATGCCGACGGCGGAGGCAAGCCACGGGGACAGCCAGCCGACGTTGAAGCCCGTGCCGGCCATATCCATGCCGCCGAAGAAGAAGTAGGTCACAACGCCGCCCAGCACAATGGTCAGACCGGCGGAGATCCAGGTCGCATTGTTGAGTTCCTTGTGGGGGTTGTTGCTCAGCTTGCGCACCAGCAGGGACGCAATGCCGATGACGCAGGCGATCAGGCCGATGCCGGCAAAGACCAGGGGATAATAGAACAGCTTCTGGAGCATATCGGTGGTCATGCCGCCGGAAACCGCTTCAGAGGTCACAAACAGGTGGATGCCCAGGATGACCGCAGAGGAGATCGCGCCGACATAGGATTCCAGCAGGTCGGAACCCAGACCGGCCACGTCGCCGACGTTGTCGCCGACGTTGTCCGCGATGGTGGCGGGGTTGCGGGGGTCGTCCTCGGGGATCTTGGCCTCGGTCTTGCCGACGAGGTCAGCGCCCATGTCGGCCGCCTTGGTGTAGATGCCGCCGCCGACGCGGTTGAACATCGCGATCATGGAGCAGCCCAGCGCATAGCCGGAGACGATCATCGTAAACGGCACGAAGCTGATGCCCTTGACGATCCAGGCGGGAGTGGCCACCATGCGCTCAAGGCTCAGGTAGTCGCCGAACACGCCGAAGATCATGTAGACGATGAACAGGCCGAGCAGCGCGAAGCCGCCGACGCACAGACCCATGACCGAGCCGCCCTTAAAGGCAACCTTGAGGGTCTGGCCGAGGTTCTTGGTCACGCGCGCGGTGTTGGACACGCGGACGTTGGCGTAGGTGGCGATGCGCATACCGACGAAGCCGGCGCATTCGCTCATCGTAGCGCCGATGAGGAAGGCCAGGGCGCATTCCCAGGAGACCAGGATGCCCAGGGCGAGGATGATGAAGATGGCGACGATGCAGATGACCTTCAGCTCATACTTGACGAAGGTATCCGCGCCTTCACGGATCTTCTTGGCGATTTCCTGCATGCGGGGAGTGCCCTCTTCCAACTTCTTGACGGACGAGAAGTTGATCGCGGCGAATCCCAGTGCAGCAACCGCAGCCAGAATGACAAACGCGAGCAGGGATGACATGGAGTGACGCCTTCTTTCTCTTTATAGTCTGTGAGACGGTCGGGGACCGCAATTTCACAATCCAGGCGTATGTTAACACATTTCGCTCCAAAAGTGAAACCGATTTTAAGAAAAATTGTAGATTTTGCGACCAACGTTCCGCAAAGAGAAACAAAATGAAACGGGATTTCATAATGTGAAACATTTGCGCCCTTTGCAAATCGCACGCAAATGCGTTGGAATGCGCGTATTAAGAAAGAATAAAGATAAAAAAATACTGCTTCGATGGAAAAACATCTGTAAAGGCGCGAAAGAAATCGGATAAGCGGCAAAAAAACAGCATTGTGCGAAAAATGCGGAATTTCAGCGGAAAGCGGGGCAGGCGCGGCCGGGTGCGCCGTCGTTTGAAACAACGTTGAGCTCCCCGATAGGTTTCACGGCGAAAAAAAGTCTGCCCTCGGCATAAAAAACGGGAAACGGCTGTTTTGCCGTTTCCCGCGGGTTTTATTGAGAATCCTTTTTGCGGCCCTTGAGCAGGGGAGAGATCTTTTTGTAGATCAGGAAGGTGATGACCACCGAGATCAGCCCCTTGATGAAGGTGAAGGGCATGTTGAACCAGATCAGCGCGTCCCAGAGGTTTTTGACGTTGGGATTGATCGCCTGATACATCCCCAGGATCGCGTCCATCGGCATGAAGGCCGTGTAGATGGGATAGACCACGAAATAATTGGTAAAGACCGACAGCACCGCCATCATCGCCGCGCCCGCCAGCGAACCGATCAGCGCGCCGCGCCGCCCGCCCATGTGCCGGTAGAACATCCCCGCGGTAAAGACGAAGATCGCGCCCAGCAGGAAGTTGGAAAGCTCGCCCACGCCGCCGGTGGTCGTAAAGCACAGGTTGATCAGGTTCTTGATCAGGCAGACTACCACGCCGCACACCGGGCCCAGCGCAAAGGAGGCGATCAGCGCGGGCAGCTCGGATAGATCGAGCTTGATGAAGCTGGGCATCAGCGGCACGGAAAAGCTCAGGTACATCAGCACCGTCGCCACCGCGCCGAGCATCGCGGTCATCGTCAGCTTCCGCACGGGGAAGCGGCGCTTGTCGTTGTTGGAAACGGGAACCTTCTGGGACATTCGGGACCTCTTTTAAGATATGAGGGGATTTGAAGGCGGTCGCGTATTCGGTTGGGAAAAAATTGCGCGGCACTTCATCATATCTTCTTTCATCCGGACTGTAACCGTCGGCTCAGGAATGCGACCTGATCAGCGCCTTTCGGCACGCGCGGGCTTTCACCGCCGATTGGGACTTTCACCCTACCCTGAAGAATGATTTCAGTACTTTTATTATAGTCCGTTCAAAGGTCTTTGCAAGTAAAAACTTTGCGCCTATCCGCTTGACAGTCCCATCCACGAACATTAAAATAATGATGAGATAGATATATATTTTTTACATGGGGGTAACACATAAGAACTCTTTTGAATCTGGAAAGTGGAGAGATTCTTTCGGAGGCCGCGCTTTCGCGCCGAACGCTGGCTGATTTGAAGGGCGCCTTTGCCGATGAAGCCGCCCGCGCGGCTCTTCCGCAGGAGACCGAGGTCTATCGCGTGCTCACCCATGAAAACGGCGAGCGCGAGGGGCAGGAGGGCGGCCTGTTTTTCGGCACGAGCTTCGTCAATCCCGGCAAGGTCGGCGGAGAGTATTTCATGACCAAGGGACACTATCACGCCAAACGCAATACCGCGGAGTATTATTTCTGCATCTCCGGCCGGGGCGCGCTGATCCTGATGGATGAGGCGGGTCATACCTGGATGGAGGAGATGGAGCGCGGCACGCTGCACTACATTCCCCGAAATGTCGCCCACCGGCTGGCCAATACCGGAGACGAGGTGCTGGCCGTGGGCTGCTGCTGGAGCACCGAATGCGGTCACGATTACGCTTCCATCGCGGAAAAGGGCTTCACCCGCCGCCTGATGGAGGTTGAGGGAAAGCCGAGGTTGATCTGATATGCCGGAGATCATCAACGTTCATTCCGCACTGCCGCTCAACAAGCAGGTCGAGCAGTACCTGCGCCGGCTCATCAGTCAGGACGAGTATCGCCAGGGCAAGATGCTGCCCACGGAGCTGGCCCTTTCGGAGGAGCTGGGCGTTGCGCGCAACACCATCCGCGCCGCGATGGACAAGCTCGTGCGCGAGGGCCTGATCGAGCGCAAAAAGGGCGTGGGCACGCAGGTCAAGCGCGATCCCATCGTCACGGAGCTGACCCGCTGGCAGAGCTTCGCGCTGGAGATGGGCGATAAGCTGGAACTCAAGGAGAAAAAGGTCGCCTGGGTGCATGCCGATCCGCCCGTCGCCGCAGAACTGGGCGCGCAGGCCAATCAGCGCGTCTGCCGCCTGGAGCGGCTGATGTGCGCCGATGGCGAGCCGATGGTGCTGCTGGTGGACTATTTCCCGCCGCACCTGTTTATCGAGGACAACGAAACCTTCGACGGTGCGCTCTACCGCGTGCTGCGCGATAAATACGGGGTCAGGCCCGTCAAGTCCTGCGAGCAGATCAGCGCGCTGAGCGGCGGCCCGATCGGGCTCAGGCTTCAGCTCCCCCGCGAGGGCGCGATCCTCTGCCGCCGCCGCCGCGTGCTCGATTCCACCGGGCGGCTGGTGCAGCTGCAAACCCTTTATTACCGCGCGGAGCGCTTCGTCTGCCAGATTGATCTAAATTAAATAGTAGGAGTATTTCATGACGTCTTACGATAAAAATCCCGCCGTGCCCGCGGCGGGAAAGCTGATGCACGGCTATGCCGCCCTTTGCAAAGAACTGCAAAAGGCGCTGGACGCTGCCGGAAAGCCCTGCCCCGTGCTGGTGATCGACGGCTACCCCGGCGTGTGCTTTGACGAGATCCTCGGCGGGCTGATGGAGGAGATGATGCTGGGGCTCGTGATCGACGTTTCCACTGCCAATCTCCCCGAGGACGAGATCGAAAAGATGCTTTCCTATAACATCACGGACGACCGCGTGTTCGGCGTGATGTCCTGTCACAAGATCGAGGCCTTCTTTGACGAAAAGAAGCTTGCCGTGCTCCGCCGCCGCGTGAACGAAGCCAAGGGCGGCGTCGCCGTCGTCTACGGCCCCGGTGCGGCGCTGGTGACCGAGGGCGATGTGCTGGTCTATGCTGACCTTGTCCGCTGGGAGATTCAGCAGCGCTACCGCTCCGGCGAGATCGGCAACTGGTGCGCCCATAACGAAAAAGAGGAAACCCTGCGCAAATATAAGCGCGGGTTCTTCATCGACTGGCGCGTCAGCGACCGCCACAAGATGGATCTGTGGAACCGCATCGACTTTGTGCTCGATACCAACAAAAAAGAAAGCCCCGTGCTGGCTGCGGGCGAAACCGTGCGCAAAACGCTGGAAAACACCGCGCGCCGCCCCTTCCGCACCGTGCCGTATTTCGACCCCGGCGTGTGGGGCGGCCAGTGGATGAAGACCCACTGCGGCCTCGACCCGGCAAAGGAAAACTACGCCTGGAGCTTTGACGGCGTGCCGGAGGAGAACAGCCTGCTGCTCGAAGAGGGCGGCACGGTGATGGAGATCCCCGCGCAGGATCTGGTGCTGACCCAGCCCCGCGCGCTGCTGGGCGAAAGGGTACACGCGCGCTTCGGCGCGGAGTTCCCCATCCGCTTTGACTTCCTCGATACCGTCGGCGGACAGAACCTCTCGCTTCAGGTGCATCCGCTTACCGAGTACATCCAGCAGAATTTCGGCATGCACTATACGCAGGACGAAAGCTACTATATCCTTGACGCCGTTCCGGAGAGCGATACTGCGGTCTATCTGGGCGTCAAGACCGGCGTAAACCCCGACGAGATGATCTCCGCGCTGGCTGAAGCGCAGCAGACCGGGGAGTTTGACGCGGAAAAATTCGTCAACCGCATCCCGGCAAAGAAGCACGATCATTTCCTGATTCCCGCCGGGACCGTCCATTGCTCCGGCAAGGACGTGATGGTGCTGGAGATCAGCGCCACGCCCTTTATTTTCACCTTCAAGCTCTGGGATTGGAACCGCGTCGGCCTCGACGGCAGACCGCGCCCCATCCATCTGGAGCACGGCAGAAAGAACATCCAGTTCGACCGCAATACCGAGTTTGTGAAAAAGCAGCTCGTCAATGCGGTGGAGGAGGTGGCCTCCGGCGACGGCTGGCGCGAGGAACGCACCGGCCTGCACGAGCGCGAGTTCATCGAGACCCGCCGCCACTGGTTCACCAAGGCCGTGCCGCATGACACGAACGGCGGGGTCAATGTGCTCAACCTCGTGGAGGGCAGCGCCGCCGTGGTCGAAAGCCCGACCGGCGCGTTTGAGCCGTTCACCGTGCATTACGCCGAAACCTTCATCATCCCCGCTGCGGTCGGAAAATACACCATCCGCCCCGCCGCCACAGGGGAAAAGTGCGCCACGGTGAAGGCGTATGTCAGGGGATAAACCAGATGATCAATCCCGGATTCGACATCCGCCCCACGGAACAGCCGATGGGCTTTGCCTACGGCCCCGGCGTGTTCGGCCCCGAGGTGGAGCTGCGCGCGCTGAACGCGATCCGCAAAAGCCTGCGCGACCCCGACTGCGAGGGCCCCGATCCCGTCTATTCCATTGCCATGGACGTGGGACGCAGCTGCGACCGCGAGGCGATGCTCAAGCGCAACCTGCTCTACGGCGCGGTGACTTATGCCGGAGGGCGGCTGGGCAGGGAGCCCGTCCGTTCGCAGGGGCACGTCCACGCCGTCAGCCCCTCCTGCGGCATGTCCACCCCGGAGGTCTACGAGATCTGGGAGGGCAAGGCCGTGATCTATATGCAGGAGCACGATGGGGATAATCCCGGCCGCTGCTTCGCGGTTGAGGCGCTTCCCGGCCAGGTGGTCATCGTCCCGCCCGGCTGGGCGCACGCCACCATCTCCGCAGACCCGGAGCAGCCCCTCACCTTCGGCGCGTGGTGCGTCCGCGATTTCGGCTTCGATTACCGCGGCGTGCGCGCCCATGGCGGGCTTGCCTTCTTCCCGCTGCTGAAGGAGGACGGCTCCTTTGAGTGGCGGCATAACGACGCCTATGCTTCCGGTGAGCTTACCGTCAAAGCACCCGAACCGTATGCGCAACTCGGATTGGAGGAAAACGTCCCGATCTACACGCAGTTCCTGCGCGATCCCGACCGCTTCCTGTTTGTCCCTCAGCCGCAGCGCGCCGAAAAGATCTGGCAGAACTTCCTGCCGTAAAAGCGAATGGCAATAGAAATCCCTCGTGCGGAAAAAGCTCCGCAGGAGGAATTTTTGCATGAAGGGGAAAGACGGGGGCGCGGCAAAGGTGTTGCGGCGCGAGTGGGCGCTGCGGAGATTGCCGCGATGGGGAAGGGGAGTGCGCAGGAGGGTCGCCCCCCTTCGCACCGGAACATCCCTTCGGAATGTTCCGGTGTTGCGCATGGCTTATTAAGATAAGAGAGCACACCGTGCTCTCTTAT
>ERZ827423.1270-NODE-1270-length-25550-cov-4.258953_pt1 | contig 25550 bp, 29 predicted proteins | sample MGYA00519775_ERZ827423 | MGnify/ENA primary metagenome ERZ827423 (study PRJEB31778, sample SAMEA3449296) | human gut metagenome | biome: human gut; feature: human-associated habitat; material: faeces | place: United Kingdom | collected 2010/2012 ...
TTTACACCTTGCTTTGGAGGTTTACACAGAATTTGGGACGGTCTCGCGCAAAGAATTCCGGGGGTTTCCAAAGGGGCCGCAGCCCCTTGGCACACTGACCTTGCTCGTAAGGTCTAGTGTGTTATACCTTTGTGAAGGGGATGGCGCTGACCGCAGTTTCCGCATCCTCTCGCCGCGCTGCTTTCCTGCTTGCCCATCCCCGCAGCAAAGGGATACCCGTCACTTTTTCCCCTGCGCTTTTCCGTTATCGTGAAGCGACATCATAAACGCACGTTTGTATGCCTTTCTCGTTTCCGCGCTCATCGTAATCTGTTTGGCAAGCTGCGAAATCGTCCAATCCACCGCTTTCTCCATCGACGGCGGATTTTTAGGGAGAGACAATTCCTGAATTGCGCTCATCAGTTTTTTCAAAAATTCCATCTGAACCGGCGGCGACGTCGGTTCTTTTTCGTCCATGTCTTTCTTGATATCCTTGAGGATAGAGAGAAAGATATTTTTAATGCGCTCGAAATCCGCTTCATGCGGCGCGAATTTCTGCGCCCTGAACAGCATCACATCTTCACGCTTGGCCTTTTCAGCTTCTTCGCTGGTCGTTGGAAATTCCATGATGGTGTCGCTTAACACGTCCAGCATCATGTTTCGGCTCTGAATCCCGTATTCCAGCTCATCGGCAAAATAGATGCGAATTATCTTGGTCAGTTGCGGGAAGTGCTTATGTTCAATCAATCGGTTCAAAACGTCCATATCCATTTCGCCGTTCACCATCCGATTGAACGCAACTTCGGAAAGCCCCGTCATCGTCACGTCAACGTTGCGCGGCTTTTGAAGCGCGGACAGCCCCAGCAGATAATCCGTCGATACGTCAAATTCCGTGGCGATGGCGATCAGAATATCGCTGCTGATGGTTTTGGTTTCTCCGCTTTCGATGCGGCTGAGCTGGGAAGGGGCTACGCCGATCCGTTCGGCAAAGTCCTTCTGTGTGATAAACGCGGCCTCGCGCAGATTCCTGATGCGCTGCCCCGGCGTTTCTCTTTCTGCCAATGCGAATTCCTCCAGATTTCTGATTTGGTTTGATTATACATCACTGGAAGCCACATTGCAAATTCACAATTTTGAAACGGAAAACCTCCAAAATTGTAATTATGCGTGATTTTCTGACAGTCTATACGTTTTCAGTTACAATGTCGCCGTGACCTTTGAAAACTCCATGACCGTCCAATCAGCTACCTTTCCGGGGATGCAGGCCGTGAACACATTCGTGCAGCCTGCCAAGGAAGGAGAAAACGATGCCGCGCCACACAAGGTCGCCTGTCCGGAACTGAGCGGAACAATCGGCTGACCGCCTTTAACCATTTTTTATTTGTTAGGAGGAATGTATTGAACATCTTTCAATTCGTCAAATCCCAAATCACGACCCGCCAAGCAGCTGAATACTACGGCTTGAATGTTCAGCGCAACGGCATGACACTCTGTCCCTTTCACAACGACCACGCCCCGTCTTTGAAGGTCGATACACGATTCTACTGCTTTGGCTGTCAGGTAAAGGGAGACGTAATCGACTTCGTGAGTAAACTTTTCGGGCTTTCTCTGATTCAGGCGGCGCAAAAACTCGCTGCCGATTTCGGGCTTGACCCGAACACACCGCAGTCGGCTGCGGTTGTGCCCGCTCAGCCGCCCGTGGTGCAGCAGCGCAGACTTGTGCTGGAATGTACGAAAGCCCTGACGGACTATGAACGGCTTTTGAACCACTGGAAAACCGCATACGCGCCTGCGGATATGAACGCACCGTGGGACGGACGTTTTGCGCAAGCACTGCATGAACTGCCCGCCATCGGGCATGTGCTCGACCTGCTGTATTCTGCGGATGCAAAACTCCGCGAAGATACGGCAAAAGCACTCGTCAACACGGGTGCACTTCAACGCATCCAAACCAATCTGGAACATTACACAGAGGAGGAACAGTTTGAACCTGAAAAAGAAGAAAACCGTCCTGCCGCTTGACGGCTGGCCTGCATGGTTCGACGGGAAATCCATCAATGAAGCCCTGTTTTGCCAGCATTTTCTGAAAACACACGCCATCATCTACACGGAAAATGCCTTCTTTACGCCGGAAGGCTGTATGATGGACGACGCGCCGCTCAAAGCCGATATTTACGCGATGCTGGAAGACTACGCTTCCACCAGCGTCACCAAGAAAATCAGCAGCATCATCGAACTGCTTAAAATCACGGCGCACGTGGACGAGCTTGCCCCACAGACGGATCGAATTCATCTTGCAAACGGAACACTCTTTCTGGATGGTCGGTTTACACATGAAAAGAACGAGATTGTGAGAAGCCGCTTTCCCGTTCGATATACCCCTGACGCTGCGCCGCCTGCCGTCTGGCTGCATTTCCTCGACGAGCTGCTGTATGCCGAGGATATCCCCTGCTTGCAGGAATATATCGGATACTGCCTGATTCCCAGCAACAAGGGACAGCGGATGATGCTCATCAAGGGCAGCGGCGGAGAAGGAAAAAGCCAGATTGGGACGGTGCTTTCGCGCTTGTTCGGGTGCAATGCGAAGAACGGAAGCGTCGGAAAGGTGTCCGAGAATCGGTTTGCCCGCGCCGATCTGGAACACATTCACCTGATGATTGACGACGATATGCGCATGGAAGCGTTGAAACAGACCAACTATGTCAAGTCCATCGTTACCGCGCAGGACAAGATGGATTTGGAAAAGAAGGGCAAACAGAGCTATCAGGGCTGGATGTATGCGCGTCTGCTGGCGTTTTCCAACGGCGATCTGCAATCCTTGTATGATCGAAGCGATGGCTTCTATCGCCGTCAGCTCATCCTGACAACGAAGGAAAAGCCCGCTGCACGCAAAGACGACCCCGACATTGCCGAAAAGATGTGCCGCGAGCTGGAAGGTATCTTCCTTTGGGCGTTTGAGGGCTTGCAGCGTCTTGTCCGCAATCAGTTTCGGTTTTCGGAGAGCGAACGTGCCAAAGGCAACCGCGATGTGGTCAAGCAGGATGCAAACAACGTCATCCTCTTTATGGAATCAACTCAATATGTCGAATTGAATCCGAACAAATCCATCAGCTCAAAGGAACTGTACGCCATTTACACGATCTGGTGTGAAGAAAATGCCTTTTCGCCGCTTAAATCCAGAACTGTCAGTGATTTTCTGGTTGGCAGCGCGAAAAAATACGGCATAGAACACAGCAACAACATGGTCAATGCGGCAGGTCGGCGCGTTTGGGGCTTCAAAGGAATCGGCGCTGTACTGCATTTGAATGTGGAAACCCATGACGGATGGAAAACGACATGGGCGGATACGCCGTTCGATTATGCAGCATCTCAGTAAAAACGCATATATGAGTTTTTCGCCCGAAATCTGCGTACATACGTACAAGCGTACCGAAACTCTGTACGGATGTACGTATGTACGCAGAAAAACGCGAAAATCTCCACAATATAGAATTAGGAGGTACACATGGCGAAAGCGCAATACGCCATCTTGAGATTTTCAAAATATAAAGGGCCTGAAATCGGCAGGATTGAAGCCCATGACGAACGTACCAAAGAAAAATACGCCAGCAATCCAGACGTGGATACGAACCGGAGCGCGCTCAACTTCCACCTGATTCAGCCGGAACATTCCTATCGAGAGGAAGCCGAACGGCAGATTGCCGAAGCGGGATGCCGCGTGAGATCGGACAGCGTGAAGCTGGTCGAAGTTCTGATTGCCGGTACACCCCGTTTCTTCAAGGACAAGACGCAAGATGAAATCAAGGAGTATTTTGAACACGCGCTTGAATTTCTGAAACAGAAACAACGAGCGGAAACCTTTGTGTCCGCCGTCGTGCATCTCGACGAGAAAACCCCGCACATGCACGTCACGTTCGTTCCTTTGACAGAGGATAACCGTTTGAGTGCCAAAGAGATCATTGGCAACAAGGCTAAACTGAGCCAGTGGCAGAGCGATTATTGGACGCACATGGTCAGCAAGTACCCTGATCTTGAACGCGGAGAAAGCGCCGATAAGACCGACCGCAAGCATATTCCGCCGCGTGTTTTCAAAGAAATGACCCATCTTGCCAAGCAAAGCAGGAAAATCGAAGCGGTTATGGATGATGCAAATGTATTCAACGCCAAGGGCAAGTTACAGGAAGTTGAAGCCCTGCTGAAACGGTTTATCCCCAGCGTGGAGCGGATGCAGACCCAGCTTGACCAGTACAAGGTCGCCTTTACGGACACAACCGCCGAAAACGCTTCCTTGAAGAAGGAAATTGCGGAACTTCAAAGTAAGCTGGATACCGCTAAACGCGGAAGCGTTCAGAAGAAACTGGATGACGCGCAACTTTTGAGCGATTATCGGGAACTCCGCAGGATTGTAAAGCGGATTCCGCCTGAAATTCTGGAACGCGCCAAACGTCAGGAACGCAGCACCGCCGCGTCGAGGTGCACGCGATGAGGACGGTGAGCGGATGGCACGGAAAAAGAAAATCATCAACAACACGCCTTATCCGCAGCATGCCATTGACGCCATTGCGCGTTGCCTCTGGCCGGATATCGTGGCTTTCTTTGAAAGCGAAGAAGGACAAAAGGAGTTTGAAACATGGAAACGTCAGCAGGACAAGGAGCGCGTGGAACAGGAAAATCAGTTAAAGGCCGCATAAGAAAAATTCCGTCAGAGACAGTGATAAGACTCTGGCGGAATTTTTTCGTTATGGCGGATGATCTTGTTCGGCGCTTCATTTCGTCGGCATAAAAGCAACGAACGGCAACGAATGTTGCGAGCACCGGATACGGGCTTAATCATCACGGTAATTGGCGGCATAAACGATTCTCCCTTGGCATGTGAAATGGTACGGCTCTATTATGGCATATCCCTCAAGAACGATAAAACGAAAAAGCAGCCGAAGAAGAATGATACAGTTTATGATACGTGAAATTGTGCATATAAACGGGTGCGTGTTCAGAAAAACGGACAAATAAGCAGAAAAAACGGTTGAAAAATCATGCAACACGCATATATAATAAAACTAGCAAACGCCGAACGGAATCATCGGCGGAAAAAAACAGGAGGTAAACTGATATGAAGAGGATCTTTGCTATGCTGTTGTGCGCGCTGCTCGTGTGCGGTATGGCTGCCGCGGTGGCTGAAGAGCCTGCGGCGACCGGCAAGCTGGTTCTGTACAGCCCGCTGACCACGTCCATGATCGAAAACATGCTGGCGATGTTTGAGGCGGATACCGGCATCAAGACCGAGTGCCTGGCGATGGGCACGGGCGACGCGCTCAAGCGCATCGCGGCTGAAAGCGAGAAGCCGCAGTGCGACATTCTCTGGTCCGGCACGATCGGCACCGTCAAGAACAGCAGCCAGTATTTCCAGGATTACACCTGCGCCAATGAGGACGCCTTCTATGAGCAGTACCGCAACGTGGAAGGCAACCTGACCCGCTTTGACTGCGTGCCTTCTGTCATCATGATCAACACCGATCTGATCGGCGACATCGAGATCAACGGCTATGCGGATCTGCTCAATCCGGCGCTGAAGGGCAAGATTGTTTTCGCTGATCCGCAGGCGTCGTCCTCGTCCTTCGAGCATCTGGTCAATATGCTCTACGCGATGGGCACCGACGGACAGCCGAACGGCTGGGATTATGTGAAGGAATTCTGCAAGCAGCTGCCCAACGGCTGCGTGAACAGCTCTTCCGCCGTGTACAAGGGCGTTGCGGACGGCGAATACACCGTCGGCCTGACCTTCGAGCAGGGTGCCGCGACGTATGTGTCTCAGGGCAACATCAAGGTCGTTTACATGAATGAAGGCGTTATCATCCGCGGCGACGGCGTGTACATCGTCAAGGATTGCCCGAACGTTGTCAGCGCCCGCGCGTTCCTGGATTGGCTGACCGGATACGACGCGCAGGTTTACATGAATGAAACGCAGTTCCGCCGCACCATCCGCAAGGACGTGCCGGAAACCAACGCGATGCAGAGCATGTCTTCCATCAACGTCATCAAGGATGATGAGACGGTTGCCTCCGAGCACAAGCGGGAATGGATCGAAATGTTCCAGGAAGCGCTCGTGGACGCCGCTGAGTAATCCGCCGAACGGATTGAATACGGCATAAACTTTGGAGAAGCTGTCGTGCGGCAGCCCGATCGGGCAAGCTGTCCGGCAGCTTCCTTTTTAGAAAAATGAAGGGGCAGGCTTTCAGAAAGAACGATATAAACCCTGCCCGAACCATGAAATGAGGGGTGCGAACGATGAGCGTTGCAATAAAGGTCGACCATGTGTGCAAAAAATATGGCGATAATATCATCATTCCGGATTTGACGGCCAATATCAAGAACGGCGAGTTTTTTACGCTGCTCGGCCCGAGTGGCTGCGGCAAGACGACGCTGCTGCGCATGATCGCAGGCTTTAACAGCATTGAGGCGGGCACGATTTCCTTTGGCGATCAGGTCATCAACGAGCTTCCGACCCACCAGCGCAATATCGGCATGGTGTTTCAGAGCTATGCGATTTTCCCGCATCTGACCGTGCGCCAGAACGTTGAATACGGCCTGAAGATTCGAAAGCTGCCCAGGGATGAGATGAAAAAGCGCGTGGATGAGATGCTGAAGCTCGTTCGCATCGACGAGTATCAGGATCGCCTGCCGGAGCGCCTTTCCGGCGGCCAGCAGCAGCGCGTCGCGCTTGCGCGCGCCATCGTGATCCATCCGCAGGTTTTGCTGATGGATGAGCCGCTTTCCAACCTGGACGCCAAGCTGCGCATCGAAATGCGCACCGTCATTCGCGATATTCAGCGGCAGGTCGGCATTACGACCGTATATGTCACCCATGACCAGGAAGAGGCGCTGGCGATTTCCGATCGCATCGCCGTTATCAACCATGGCGTGATTCAGCAGATCGGAACGCCGCACCACATTTACAGCCGCCCGGCCAATGTGTTTGTCGCCACGTTTATCGGGCATTCCAATTTGTTCTACGCGACGCTCAGCAAGAAAAACGGAAAGACGGAGATTGTCTTCCGCGACGGCTGCCGGCTGGAGATGAACAACCTGATCGACGACTGCAAGGACGGGCAGGAAGTGATCGTCGGCGTTCGCCCGGAGGAATTCTATGTCAGCGACAAGGGCTTGTCTTGTAAGGTGGAAAACACGACGTTCCTTGGCCGATACAGCAACTACTTCCTCAAGTTTGCGGACGGAATCTGTGTGCCGGATCAGCCGAGCCTGGAATTTTCGCAGGATCTGGGGCACACGCAGGAGCTGTATCGTATGGGCGATACGCTCAAGCTGATGCCGGACGCCCAAAAGATCAACGTTTTTACCGCCGATATGGAGCATAGCCTGATCAAGGATGTGATTTGCTATGAAGAAGCGTAAACTGCAATTTGATTTCTGGACGGTGGTCACGATCGGTATCATCGCGGTGTTTGCGCTGTTTCTGATCTATCCGCTGATTTCGCTGTTCATCGACGGCTTTCTCAAGGAGGGAACGGGCGAATTTACGATGGCCAATTTCCAGAAATTCTTTGGAAAGAAGTTTTATTATCGCTCGCTGCTCAATTCCCTGAAGCTGACGGTTTGCGTCACGATTTGCTCGCTGGTGATCGGCGTGCCGCTGGCGTATTTTATGTCCTTCTATAAGATTCGGGGAAAGGGTATCGTTGAAATCCTGATTATCATCTCGATGATGAGCCCGAACTTCATCGGCGCGTATTCGTGGATTCTTTTGCTGGGACGCAGCGGCGTCATCACCACGTTCCTTTCCAATGTGTTTGGAATCAAGATGCCGTCGATTTACGGCTTCGGCGGGATGCTGCTGGTGTTCACCCTCAAACTCTATCCGTTTATTTACATGTATGTCAGCGGCGCGCTCAAGAAGATCGACGTGGCGGTTTGCGAGGCGGCCGAGAGCCTTGGCTGCTACGGCATTCGCAAGGTGTTTACGGTTGTGATGCCGCTGGTGATGCCGACGGCCATCGCATCCGCGCTGCTGGTGTTCATGAATTGTATGGCGGATTTTGGCACGCCTGCATTAATCGGTGAAGGATTTGACGTTTTGCCGACGAAAATCTATATTGAGTTTGTCGGCGAATCCGGCGGCTCGGCCTACTTTGCCTCGGCGATGGCGTCCATCATGGTGGTCATCACAGCGGTGCTGTTCCTGATGCAGAAATGGTATGTGAACAAAAAGAGCTTTACAATGAGCGCCATGCGGCCCATTCAGCCCGAACGGGCGCGCGGCGTCAAGAATGTGCTGATGCACGTGTTCACATACATCCTCGTCGTGTTCTCCGTGCTGCCGCATCTGGTGATTGTCTGGACGTCGTTCCGAAAGACGGAGATCCAGTATTTCGTGGACGGCTATTCGCTTGAAAGCTACACCAAGGTTTTCGGCACGGCGTGGTCGGCCATTCGCAACACCTACTTGTACTGCATCATTGCGCTGGCGATTATTGTGGTGCTGGGCATGTTCATCGCGTATCTCTCCGTGAGAAGGAAGAGCCCGCTGACCAGCTTGATCGATACCATAGCGATGTTCCCGTACATCGTTCCGGGTTCCGTTCTGGGTATTACGCTGCTGCTGGCGTTCAACGGCAAGGGCGACCCGATGATTCTATCCGGAACGGCGACGATCATGATCATTTCGCTGGTCATTCGCCGCCTCGCCTACACGCTGCGCTCCAGCTCTGCGATTCTCTACCAGATCAGTCCGAGCGTGGAAGAGGCCGCGATTTCGCTGGGCGATTCGCCGATGAAGGCGTTCTTCAAGGTGACGGCTAAAATGATGCTGCCGGGCGTTGTTTCCGGCGCGATTCTGAGCTGGATTACGCTGATTAACGAACTGAGTTCGTCCGTCATGCTCTATACCAGCAGAACCAGAACGATGTCCGTCGCGATTTATAACGAGGTCATCCGCGCGAGCTACGGCACGGCGGCGGCGCTGGCGACCATTCTGACCTGTACGACGGTCATTTCGCTGCTCGTCTTCTTCAAGATCAGCGGCAGCAGAGACGTTACGATGTAATGCGAATAAAGGGGCAGGGACATGAACGTGCAGAAGAAGCAAACGCGCTTTCGCGATGATTTGAGGCGGCTTCTGCTGATTTATGCCCTGCTCCCGCTTTTTTGCGCGCTGCTGGTGGTGTTCGCCGTGATGGGCGGGCTATTCATCAGCAACATCATCCATCGCACGGATGAAGATCGAATACAGGCGGCCGAGGCTTTTTCCTCGGAGCTGGAGACGATCGAGGATATCCTCTTAAACATGCAGGACGCGCTGAGCCCCGAAGCCTATGAGCAGAGCGTCAGCGAGCGCGCGGAGATCAACGGGCGCTTGTATCGCCGGATCAACGGCATGGCGTCAAGGCCGCAGGCGTTGATTTATGACGAGAGCGAGCAGGCGGTCTTTACATCCGGCGGCGACGCGTCTTTGACGGATACCGTCCGCTGGCAGTTCCTGCACAATATTCCGGATAGACGCGGCGAAACCGCCTCTCAGGTGCTGCGCGGCGGCGAGCCCTGCTTGCTGATGGGCGCGCGGCTGTTTGACGAGGCAGGGGAGCCGAGCGGCTATCTGTGCATGGCGATGACGGAGAACGGTTTCCGCAAAACCGTTGCCAGCAACGTGGACGATGTGCTGATTACCGATCGGTTTGACACGGTTTTTGTCGGCGGTACGCATGTTTTTACGGGCAAATTCAACAAGCTGGAGGCGGACGTTCGGCAGGCGAACGGCGTCAAGGATACGCCGTGGGGGCTGTATTACATCAGTTCGGAAGCCTGTGGAACATACAGGGTGTACGCGGCGCTTCCCTGCGGGGACGTTTTGCGCACGGCACGGTTTTTGCTGCTCATGGTGCTGCTGTTCTTTGCGGCGATGATTGCCGCGATTCAGATCAGCACCAAACGGGTTGCGCAGGAAAAAACGCGGGTGATCGACGAAATTGCGACGGCGTGCGATCTCGTCAGCCACGGCAACCTGAATACAGAGTTGACCATCAGCAGCCACGACGAATTTCAGATCATCGCACAGGCCTACAACACCATGCTTGAAAACGTCCGGAAATCCATGGAAAAGAGCGTTAAACTGGGGCGGGATACGGCAGTGGCGCAGATTCGGCAGATGGAAAGCCAGTTCAACCCGCATTTCCTGTTTAACACGCTGGAAAACATCCGCTTTATGGTTCGGCTCGATCCGAATGCGGCGGATGCGGCGATGGTTCAGCTTGCGCAGCTTATGCGCTATTCGATCAAGCAGGAAGGCATGACCGTCTCTTTGAAGGAAGATCTCCGATACATTGAGAGCTACATGAGCATCCTCAAAATGCGCTTTGGCAGTCGGCTTTCGTATGAAACGCGGATTCCGGATGAATTGATGCGGCGGCGCATCCCGAAGCTTATCGTTCAGCCAATTTTGGAAAACGCCGTCAAATACGGCATGGAGAAAAAGCGCGAACTGAAAATCGAGATTGAGGCGCGATGCGTCGGCGAACGGCTGGAGATTTCCATTCGGGATAATGGGCCGGGCATCGAGCCGGAAGTGATGGAAACGCTGACGCGGTATATGGAAAACCCGGATATGGAACGCAAAACGAGCTTCGGTCTGATGAACGTACACGACCGGCTTCGGTTGATGTATGGCGAGCGCTACGGCATACGTATCCGAACGCAACAAGGCCGGACGACGGAAGTGGTTTTGAGTCTTCCGGGAGGAGAGGGTGAGACGGAATGATTCTGCGGGTGATGATCGTCGAGGATGAGGATATGATCCGTAACGGGCTGGTCAAGACGCTGCCGTGGGCCGATATGGGCTGCACGGTCATCGGCAGCGCGGGCGATGGAAAAAGCGGGCTGGAACAGATCATCGAAAGACGCCCGGACGTCGTCATCACGGATATACGCATGCCGGAGATGGACGGATTTGAAATGCTGGAACGCGCACTGGCCGTCTATCGTTTTCACATCATCATCTTTACAAGCTATGCTGAATTTGATTATGCGCAGAAGGCGATTTCCATACATGCGTATGACTATCTGCTCAAGCCGCTGGATGAAAAGCGGCTGGCGGAGCTGCTGACGCGCATTCGGGAAACGGAGGAACCCGAGGAACAGCTTGAAACGCCCGGCTCGTTTTCGGCGGAAGAATTGCTCAAGCGACTTGCGTATACGGATGAATACGTCGAAACGGCGCTGCGCAGGATTGTGGCTGCCAGCGATACGAAGCTCTCCATCGAGGAATTGGCTGACGAGATGATGATTTCCGCCAGTTACCTGAGCCGCCGGTTTAAGCAAAGTACGGGGCAAACCTTTTTGGATACGCTCAATACGCAGCGCGTCAAACGCGCGGCCGCTCTGCTCAAAAACGGCGGAAGAACGTCGGAAGTCGCGGAAAAGACCGGATTCAGCGATTATAAGCATTTTTGCGCCGTATTCAAGCGCTATACGGGCATGACGCCGCGGGATTTTGGAAAGCGGAAGTGACGGAAACGGGAAACAGATGGAAGAGGATGACGAGTCGATGACTCGGACATCCTTTTTTCAACGTATCTGCATAAGAAGCGTAGAAAAACAGAATTTGATTATGAAAAAATCCGAACCCATTTCCAATTTGGAAAATCGAACAGATTCGCTCTCTGGAAGCGTCCGTAGACGTTTTCGATACCGAAATTGACCGCCTGCTGTCCGGTTTTGATACGCAGCTTACAACTATTACCGGCATCGACCCAACCCTTGCTGCCGTCATCCTCTCTGAAATTGGCGGTGACATCAGGCGTTTCTCTTCATCTGCCAAACTTGCTGCTTATACAGGCGTCGATCCGACTGTAAAGCAATCCGGCGACTTCTCCGGCACCAGAATGAAGATGTCCAAGCGTGGTTCGCCCTACTTGCGCCGGGCAATCTGGCTCGCTTCTACAGTTGCAGCCTTCAAAGACTCGGCAATTCATGCGCTTTATGAGCGCAAACGCGCTGAGGGTATAGACCACATGACTGTAATCGGTCATAAGAGCTGATCGACAGTGAGAAAGGTAAAGCGGTTACGATGGTATTCGATCAGGCCATCCTTCTGCATTCTGGACAGCTCGGCACACATGGCGGCACGCTGTACGCCGAGATAATCGGCCAGCTGCTGACGATTGAACGGCACGGTGAATGTGCAGCTCCTTTGTCTGCGCGCCTCTGCGGAGAGGTAGGAAAGCAGCTTGTCCCGCGTGGTGCGATGATTCATGTGCGCCGGATGTACACACCCCGGCAGGATGGCGAACGTGTACAGACCAGCAATCTGTCGGACAAGACGGCACAGATTGCGCTGGATTATCAGGAGCGCCGGGAGCGGATCAACCGGGAGTGGTATGAACAGATGGAGAAGGAGCTGCAGATGGTTAGCGATGAGGTGACGTTCTTTGAGGCGGCTGTTCATGCGCTACCCATCAAGATTCGCGGTGCAGTATCTGCTTTGTTCATCGGTCAGGACACATGGGATACCGTGCAGGCTGATTTTCACATTGGACGTGCGACCCTGAGCGCTTACCGCCGTCAGGCGTTGCGTATATTGGAAATGCTCCATGCAGTTTACCAGTCCAGAGCTATTTACAATCCTAGACAGAAGGCGATTTATAGTGAAGAAACTGGACCGAACCTCACGGAAATGAATGAAAAATGGGATCACTGGGGCTGGTCAAAGTATGTTAAGCATTAACAGTTCTTGGCGATAAAGCAGATCAAGATAGCTTAGATTAATAGGAGCGGCTATGAGTTCATGTCATAGCCGCTCCTATACACTCATGGAGTTAAATAAAAACACTCCGTGGTTTCCCCTTGTGCATTTGTCTTGCTACCATAAAAATAGAGACCGTACCCCTGCTGCTGATTCCAAGTCCCGGCATAATGGAAAGCATAGGGATCGTCTTCATCCGGGTACATCCAGACGCGCCACTCTGGCGGGTTGGTATCATCGACAATGTTCAAATCAAAATTGGCGAGCAAGATTATGTCAGGCAGGTTTCCTCCGTAATCCTGCGAGTAATCATATTCTTTTGAAAAGCGGAGGTTAACAAGCATAAATTCATCATCAAGGATCAGAAACGAACCGGATTCCACCAACATGGGTTCGTCGCCCCAATAGTCGGTTTCTATGCGGTAGTTGTTTTCGAGGTCAATTTTGAATGTGACATCGTGTTCGCTTCTGGACAGGAAAGGGGACAGTTCGGAATCACATGGAAAACTGAGTGGGGATTCCGCAACAGCTGCCAGGGTCAGTAACGATAACATACAGAACAGAATCAAACACCGTTTCAAGAACATATTCCAGTCATCTCCTTTGATTGCTTTATAAAATTATTATACCCCTAAACCTCATTCACAGCAATAGTTTTTCAAGTTTACTTGTTTTCCGGATTCCAGTTTTTGGAGTACTATACACTTCATATTATATAACGAGTTAACCCGCGAGTAAATTCCATTACGTTGCGTAAATGCAATTATTCAGAAGGAGCGATTTGTATAGCGCTGACATATAAGCAGGGCAAGCAGATTCAGGCGCTGCGGGGCAGGAATCTGGGCTATCGGGCGATTGCGGCACAGCTGGGAATCAGTCGCGATACGGTTCGAAATTACTGTGTCGCGCACCAGCTGTCCGGAGTACGTGCCGGGACGGATTCCAAACCCCTGAAAGCCTGCCTGTGCTGCGGCGCGAAGCTGGTACAGCCCAGCCGTGGACGCAAGCGAAAATTCTGCTCGGACGCGTGCTGCCGGAAATGGTGGTCGGAAAACCCGCAGGCGATTCGGCAAAGCCCGGAGGCGCTCTACGAAAGCACCTGCCTGAATTGCGGGAAGGTGTTCACGGCCTACGGAAACAGTCACCGGCGCTACTGCTGCCACCCATGCTATATCGAGCACCGATTTAGAAGCTGTACCCCGGAATGATAAATATGCCTGCATCCGCTTGACTTTTTGCGCCTTCAGAGTGATGAATGGCATACCGAATGAAAAGGAGGCGTGAACATGAAATTCATCACGACCGCACCCGACCGGCGCACGCTGGTCAAGGCCATTGCAGAGCACACCGGCATGGAGCCGAGCTACATTGGCCTGCCCACATTCAACTACACGGTGGGCACGATTACCATTGACCGCGAAGGCTATGTTGACGTGCCGGACGAACAGGCTGCCGATTTGAAAGCCTTCCTGATCGCCAAGGGCTGGATGGAGCCGGAACCCGAACCGGAACAGCCGCGCGTTCAGATTGGCGTACCGGCGAAAGATCTGACGGTAGCGAACGTCACAAACCTGATTTACATGCGCTACCTACAATATTGGCAAACGACCAGCCGGTTACAGTTTTTTCGACAGAGCTTTGGAACGCGACGATCGACAGGATGACGGTCAATCTGGACGGCAGCGTGAAGATGGCATTCCGAAATGGGATGGAGATTACGGTTTGAGAATGGATGTCGGATTGCGTTTGCTGTAAGATGTTCGGAGGTTCCATAACTCATTCCACTTGGAATTCCTTATGAAAATAATTCCTTGAGTGCCGTTTTTTCTGCACTCTGTTTTCGATTGCCCAAAAATGTTGCGGAAAAAGGTGCTGCCTCTCATGGCCTGCTTTAGCCATTTTGAGACAGCACCTTTTTGTCTACAGTTTGAAAACCCAGCAAACGTTGGTTTTTTCTTTTTTCCTTGTATAATCAGGAAAAAACGATCTCCACAGGCGGATCGTCCACATTGGATATTTTCGTCCTATCCGCTTATTTTTATGACACGAATTATGACACGCCGTGCCTCTTCGTTTTTCTGCGTTCACAACCGCTTCCCCTTACAGGGTCTCCGGATCGATAATGCCTACAATGGTGATATCACTGGGCGGTGGATCATCCCGATCCAGCATGAGCGCGGCCTCCTTGCGCCCGATCATGTAAACGACATCGCCGATTCCTGCCTGACGGGTTCCGTCGCAGGCGACCAACAGCCCTTTTTCCTGCCCGTTGACGATCTGCCGAACGACGAGCAGCTTGATTCCGCTCAAAGAAGGCGTCTTGACCGTACACACCACGGAGCCGACAACTTTGCCGATATTCACGCCTATACCTCCTAATGACAGTGGACGGTTTGCCCCTGCCAGCTATAGGAATCAATCACGCCGCAGATGGTAACGCTGGCGATGAGCTTGGTATCGCCCATAATCATCTGCGCCGCGCCGCCGTCGTTGTTGACCAACACAATGTCGCCAATACCAGCATCGGCAGCATCCAGCGCAATCAGTTCTTCCCCCGTGGGCTGCCCGTCAAGCGTCAAATGGCGAACCCGCAGCAGCTTCATCCCCACATATTTCTCGTATTTGATGGTGGATACCACCGTTCCTGTGACCCGTGCAATCTTCATCGCTCATCGCCTTTTCTGTATTTGCGTTCGCCGAGGATATCCACAAAATCCACAATGCCGATGATGGAGCTGTCTACCGGTTTATTGGTGGTCAAATCCGTCTGTCGGGATGAGCTTCCGCCCGCCCACATGACGATTTCGCCTTCTCCCGCGCCTACGGTATCGACCGTGATGAAGGGTGCACCCTTCTCTTCAAACGTATCCATATCAATCGGCACAGCTACCAGCAACTTCAGCCCCTGAAGGCGTTCGCATTTGCGGGTACTGACCATGCTTCCGATTACTTTTGCCAACTGCATGCTACGATCTCCTTTGCCTTGTCGTAGGTGCGCGCGCCGCGCATATCGATGGAATCCACAATGCCATAGATGCTGAAATCGGACGCAACCTTTTTGGTGGTGTCGGATTGGCGCGCTGAGCTTCCGTATGCGCAGAACACCAGATCGCCTTCGCCCGCGCCGACGTCGTCTACACAGATCACGTAATCGTCCTTCATTTGCAGCGTTTCAAGATCGACCGGCTGCACGATGAGCAGCTTGGCCCCCCGTAGCGAATCGCACTTGTTCGTGCTGACGACATTGCCTGTCACACGGCCTACCAGCATGTTGATTCCTCCGCTCAGTCGTCCACCGCGCGGGTGCTGTTGCGAACGATCAGCTTGCCGCCGATGTGCATGTGCATGCCCGGCCAATCCAGATTCTTGATGCGTTTGCGGATCAGATCCACCGCCAGTGTGCCCATCTGGGATCGGGAAATGCGCATTGTGGTCAGCGCGGGCATGGTCACCGCGCTGAAGGGAATATCGTCAAAGCCGACGATGGAAATATCCTCGGGAATGGAATACCCGGCCTCCCGAATGGCCTTGATCGCGCCGATGGCAACGGTATCGTTGTCGGCAATTGCCGCGCCGTGCGGCACATATTCTCCGCTTTTAATCAGCCGCTTCATATCCTCAAACGCGCCGTCCACGGTGGGCTTGAGCATGATGGGTTCAGACGGCTCCAGCCCCAGACGGTGAAGCTCCTGCAAATAACCCTCGTAGCGCTCGTCGCAGTTGTTGACCGGCTGGGTGAACTTGTAATACTGGATTTCGCGGTGCCCCAAACTGTACAGATACCGCACGAGCTGCGCGGTCAACTCCCGGTTCGCCATCACCACGCTGTCCACGTTCTCCAGGAGGATGTTGTTATCCAGCACCACGAATGGCACGGTGAACAGCTTAAAGAGCTCGTAATCCGCCTCGCGCAGTTCTGTGCCGATAAGGATCACGCCGTCGGGCGGGTTTTCCATCAGGCTCCGGATGGTCGTCGCGGCCGTGGCCGGTTCGCAGTTGCACATGACGAGGTCGAAGGCGAACCGTCTGCATTCGCTCTCGATCCGGTCGATGATGGACGCGGTAAAGCCCTGATTTTCCTCCAAGGCGATGCCGTGCGCACGGAATTTGAGGATCATCAGGCGGAAGCGGTCGGCCTTGCGCCGAACGGGTGCAGGCACGTAGCCGCATTCCTCCATGATGCTCTGAATATGGCGGCGCGTCTCCGCGCTAACCCCTTTTTTATTATTGATAACCAGAGACACCGCCGCCGGCGATACGCCGGCGATGGCCGCAATCTCTCGGATGGTCATGGCAATCACTCGCTGTCTGCTTTAAAATCAGCGTATCCCCTCATCAGCAGAGCGGCAACAGCTGCGCCGGGATCGAGCAGCTCACGCGACTGTTCGCCGCGAATGGCCATTCGTCCATGCTTGGCAAGCATGCCTTTTGTGTTTTCAAAGGCAGTCCATGCCGCCTGCGCCGCAAGGCGCGCAGCCTCTGCCTCCTCTATACCGCTGTTGATGGCGTTGTCCAGTGCTTCGATGGCGGGATACAATCCGTCCAGGAAGGTTTTGTCGCCCAATTCGGCCTTGCCGCGGCTCTTAACCCCGTCAAAGTATGCCCGGAAAAACTCGACATCCTGTTTGGCATTACACTGTTCGACGCCCTTGAACGTTTTTCCTGCATTCATTAGACCACTGGCCATCAAAGTTCCCATCGTGGAAGGAACCGCACTCGCCATCGCCTTTCCGGCAAGATACGCCGTCTTTCCGACATCGGCGGCGGGCGTTCCATTCACGGCATCTGCGGCAGCGCGGAAGCCGTCGCTCATGGTCAGCCCCAAGTCGCTGTCGCCCACCACGCTGTCCAACTGGATGAGCCAATCGCGGTGATCGGCCATCACAACGGCCCAGCGTTCCATCAACGCGCGGAAATCGGCTGCATTCATGTCAACCCCTCCCTTCTCACAGTTGGAACTGCTTGAAGAACGGGGTATCGGCCGACGCGGAGAGATAGGTCTTCAGCTCGTCGTCCAGCCGGAGCAGCGAGATGGACGCACCCGCCATTTCCATGGAGGTTGCATATTCGCCCACATAGGTGTGGAACACTCTGATGCCCTTCTCGTCGAGAACCTGCTTTACGCGGCGGAACATAACATACTGTTCCTCCAGCGGTGTCGCGCCGAGGCCGTTGACAAGCACCGCCACCTCGTCGCCCGCGGCGTAAGGGATATCAGCCAGAATGGGTTTCATCATCTCGTCTACGATTTCGTCGGCAGGGCGCAGTTTGCCGCGGCGGATGCCTGGCTCGCCGTGAATACCCATGCCGATTTCCATTTCGTCCTCACCGATGTCAAAGCTGGGATGACCCACGCGCGGCACGGTGCAGGAGGTCAGCGCCACACCCATCGTGCGGACGTTGGCACAAGCCTTGAGCGCAACGCGCTTGACCTCGTCGAGCGTCAGTCCTGCCGCGGCAGCAGCGCCCGCGCATTTATACACGAAGAAGATGCCCGCCACGCCGCGGCGGTGATTCGGCTCGCCCTCGGCGGAAGGCGCGGCGGAGGCGACGTCCTCACCTGCGACGACGCTTTCCACGCGGATATCCTCTTCCATATCCGCCATTTCGGCTGCCATATCGAAGTTGAAAATATCGCCGTTATAGTTTCCGTAGATGTAGAGCACGCCCGCGCCTTGGTCGATCGCTTTGGTCACGGCAAGCATCTGCTCGGCGCTGGGAGACTGGAACACATCGCCGATGGAACAACCGTCGAGCATGCCTTCACCCACGTAGCCAAGGAACAGCGGGAGATGTCCGGAGCCGCCTCCGGTTGCAATGCCCACCTTGCCCGCGTGTTTGCGCTTGGAGACAAGGCAGTGAAGATCACCCTCAACGCACATCAATTCGTCAGGGTGAGCGGCATAAATGCCTTCCAGCATTTCGGGAATGAATGTTTCCGGTGCGTTGATGATTTTTTTCATCGCCTTGTCTCTCCTTCTATACGATAATGCTCTGATTTTTAGGGAAATAGTGGGAATATCCGTTTTGCGATACGCCGCCGCATGCAAGGTCTGACTTCGCTTCGCGGCGGTTTAAAGAAGTGTTTTAAGGGAAATCCGTATCAGATGATGCAGCCCTTTTTTATGATGATACAAGCGTAAAGTGCATTTTCACCCGTTGCCACGGTTGCATAGGCATTCTTCGCGCGGTCATAGAAAGCAAAGCGATCAATCGCTGCGCTCTTCGTGCCGGGCTGATGCTTTTCAACGATTTCGGCAAACTCCGCCCAAATCGGCGGGTTTCCATCCATCGCGCCGGGCGCGGGCGCCATCACCGTGACGGGCGCCTCCACGAACTGATCCAGCGGGAACAGGGCAAGAATCGCGTCAAGCAGCTCCGTGCCGCGGTGCCCGTCGCAACGCACACAGCGCCTGCCCATGGATTGCGCAGGAAAATTGCAGTCGCCGATAACCAGCTCATCGCCATGCCCCATTTCGGCAAGGATTTTGAGCAGTTCCGGTGTGAGAATTGGAGAAATACCTTTCAGCATGGCGTTTTTCCCTCCCGTTGCTTACAGCTTGGGCAAAATGGCTTCCACGTCCTCATGCGGGCGCGGAATGACGTGCACGCTGACCAATTCGCCTACGCGCTTGGCCGCCGCGCCGCCCGCTTCCACAGCGGCCTTCACCGCGCCGACGTCGCCGCGAACCATCACCGTCACCAGACCGCCGCCCACGTGCTCCTTGCCGATCAGATGCACGTTCGCCGCTTTGACCATCGCGTCGGCTGCCTCAATCGAACCGACCAAACCCTTGGTTTCAATCATACCCAGCGCTTCCATCATGGTGAATATCTCCTTTTCTATGCTTTGTTTTTATGTTCAGCTTTCTACGCTTGGTAACTTGATGATGCGGAATCATCCCGCCGCCGTCACATCAGGGCGCGGACGATATCCATATGCGGCGAGGGAATCACGACGCTGGAGCTGATGAGTCCCTGCATCTGCTCGCTTCCTTCTGCTGCCTGAACGGCAGCTTCTACCGCGGCGACCTCGCCCGTCACGATGACAAACGATTTGCCGCCCATGCCGCGCCCCAGACGAACCTCGATCAATTCCACGTCCGCGGCTTTGACGGCGGTATCCGCCGCGCTAATCGAGCTGGCCAGCGAGAAGGTTTCCATCACGCCCACGGCCTGCACCTGCTCGGCTGGACACGCGCCCGCCATCGCCGCCACAACGCGTTCGTCTACATTGGCGATGACAAGACTGTCCACCAGTGCGCTTGCCGCGCTTTCTACGCCTGCCGCAACAGCAGAGCGTACCGCCGCAACCTCGCCGCTGACGACGACGATGTACTTGCCCGCGCAGACCGTCTGCGCCGTCACAAGCTCCACCTGTGCCGTTTTGACCATCTGATCACCCGCCAGCACACCCAGCGGGATGCTGACCGTCTCCACCACGCCAATGGCGGTCATGCGCTTTCACCTCCTGCGACCTGTATCGCTTTTGCATCGACACGGGTGACGATGCCGTCAATCGGCGCGTGAATCCTTGCGCCCAGTGACTTTTCTGGAATCTCGGCGACCACGTCGCCCGCATGCACACGGTCGCCCGTGCGCACGACCGGCACGGCAGGCTTCCCCACATGCTGACGGAGCAGCAGCGTCACCGAGTCGGGCTGATAGCCCGTTTCGGTATAAGGAGCAGGCACGTCATAAGCACTCAAACCCATTCGGGCAATGAGGCGGCTGACCGGCACCCGCTTGTATGTGATAAAGGGGTCGGGGGTGATATCCATTTCCGGCTCGGGACGAATACCGTTTTTGCTCAGCTCGCTTTTGTACAGCGCCATCACCTCGGAGGGGACAAGCCCCATGTGACAGGCATAATTCGTACAAACGCCGCAGCTGGAACATGCCCAAATGGTCTTAGGATCTCCCAGCAGCGCACCGTTTCCGGTGATGAGTGCCCGCATCGCCTTATGCGGCTGCACATTCAGCCCCAGCGCATTGCGCGGGCACATCTGCGTGCATTGGCTGCACTGGCAGCACGCGGCGCGAGCCACCTTCAGCATCCTCTCCGGGCTTTGGGTGCGGCGGACGATCAACGGATGCGTCCGCCTGAGCAGAAGCAGTCCGCCCGTGATCTTGGTGATGGGCGCATCCCAGTCTTCCTCCAGTCTGCCCATGCAGGGACCGCCGACGATCAGAGCGAAGTTCTCTCGGCTTCCACTGAAACCGGAAAGCGCGATGACCTCGCGAATCGGAGAACCGATGGGCACCGTAACCGTGATGGGATGAGGAACCTCGCCGCCCACAGTCACATCCTTGCGGATGACGGGCGTTCCCTCTACGGCAGCGCTGATGTTGACCAGTGTTGCCACATTGCTGACCACACAACCCACATCGAGCGGCAGCTTTCCGCTGGGAACCACGCGCCCTGAGACCTCGAAGATGATGGATTTTTCGTCCCCGGAGGGATAATAGCTGTCCATCAGGTGCAGCGTGATATCGTTTCTGCCGCCGAGCGCCTGTTCCAGCGCATGTACAGCGTCGTGATAATGCGCCTTGGTGGCGATGACACCGCGTGCTGCGCCTGTGGCTTCCATGGCCAGCGCCACGCCGCGCACGACGCGCTTTGCCTCGCGCTGCATCAGCAGCTGATCCACGCGCAGCAGCGGCTCACATTCAGCGCCATTGGCGATTACATACTCAGCCTTACCGTTGAGCTTGACGTGAGCGGGAAAACCCGCGCCGCCCGCACCGACGACACCGGCAGCGCGGATGGATTCAACAATGTTCATAACCAACGCATCCTCTCGTGATCAGCAGATGCGGAAGTCTCCGTACAGCACGCAGCGGCGCAGGCGCGTGAAGGAACGCGCACTGGTCACGCCTTCGCCGGTCGGGGTGGCGATGGTCATCGTCGTATAGCCCTCTCCGTCGAAGCCCAAGCCGGAAAAGCTGGAGGAGTTCTTCACAAAAATCGTGGTATTGAGCTTACGCGCCGCCTTGCTCATGTTGTGCACGTTGCTCGAATGAATCATCGCGGAATGCTTGCAGCCCCGCTCGGCGCGGAAGGCTTCTTCTATCGCTTCGTCGATATCGCGCACGCGCACGATTGCCAGCACCGGCATGAGCATTTCGGTGGTCACAAACGGGTGATTGCGATCGACCTCGGCGATGACCAGCCTCGGGTCGCCGGTGAAGCGAACGCCCGCGTCGCGCAGGATCACCGCCGCGTCGCGCCCGACGTACTTGCGGTTGATGACGTAGTGTCCGTCCTTATTGATGAGCGTGGTGCGCATCACCTTGTCGATGTCCTCGCCGGAAATGCGGAAGGCGCCGACCCGTTCCATTTCGCTCATCAGCCTGTCGGTGATGTTCGAGAAGGCGAAAACTTCCTTCTCCGCAATGCACAGAACGTTGTTATCAAAGGATGCGCCGTCCACGATGCGCTTAGCTGCGTCGGGAAGATCGGCGGTGTCATCCACGATGACGGGGGGATTGCCGGGGCCTGCCGCGATGACCTTTTTGCTGGTCTTCATCGCAACCGCCACGACCGCCTCGCCGCCGGTAATGCTCAGCAGCGGAATGTCCTTATGGTTCATGATGACGTTGCCGCTTTCCAGCGTCGGCTCTTTCACCGTAGTGATGAGCGTCGCCGGACCGCCGACGGATATAATCGCCTCTACCATCAGGCGCATCGCTTCCTGCGAGGCGCGTTTCGCCGCGGGATGGGGATTGAAGACCACCGCGTTGCCCGCCGCAATCATACTGATGGAGTTATTGATGACGGTAGATGTGGGGTTTGTCGAGGGGGTGATGGAGCCGATGACGCCGAAGGGCGCCTGCTCGATGAGCATCATGCCCTTGTCGCCCGTTTCGCATCGGGTCACCAGATCCTCGATGCCGGGGGTGCGGCGGCTGACGAGCAGGTTCTTCTGCACCTTGTCGGCCACGCGTCCGTATCCGGTTTCTTCATGGGCGAGCCGCGCGAGGTATTCGGCGTTGTCGATGCCCGCCTTGCGCATGGCGGCAATCAGCTCGCCGCGCTTTTCCAGTGTTATTTCGGCAAGCTGCGCTTGCGCGGCCTTGGCGTTGGCCACCGCTTCCTCCGCAGTGTCGCACAGCCAGCGGCCGGTGCAGCCGTCCGTTTGCGGCGGTGCGGCGGGCGCTTCCTCCTTCATGGATTTCGTAAGGCTTCGCACGATTTCATCCGTGATCTGCCTAATTTGCTGTTCTGTCAATGCCATGGCTGTTTTTCCTTTCCTGAAAGCGGGTCTTCCCGCGCGCGGGATCAGTGAACCGCCGAAGCCAGCTCGATGCGCTTTTCTGCGGCGATATCCCGCGCCAGCGGCGTGAGAATCGCATCCGGCGCATAGCGGATGATCCGGTAGCCGCGCTGCGCCGCGCGGCGCACATCGTCCTCGGTAATCAGCCTGCGCGCCTCGCCCGATAGGTCGAGCATCGCGTCCCTGCCAATCGGCTCACTCTGAGCAGGGCGGGGTATGGGAGACTGTGCAGCAGCTTGGATTGGTGTGCCGCCCAGCAGCATACTGCCCAGCGCAGCCGCCAATCCGGTGTTGCCGGGTGCGCAGACATCTGCGCCTTCGCGCCGAATCACGCGGCAAAGCTGACCGTCCCGCAGGGCGCAGGCATTCGCCTCGTCCGTATCAATATGCGCCTCCAGTCGATGCGCCGCGCCGCTTCGCACGATGAAGCCATCCAGCGTCGCCGGGCGCGACCCCTCTACGCGAAGGCTGACCACATCGCCATCCCGAAGGTCAAAGGCTTGCGCCTCCTCCGGAGACATATGCAGGTGGCGTGCCGCCACGATGACGCCGCTTGAAAGGGTGATTCGGGCATTGCCGCTGGACAGCACACACCCCGGACTTCCCTCCAACTCACCGCTCATGCGGATGGGCGGCCGCAGACCCAGCTTGATCGCGTCGGTCAGCGACAGCTCCACCTGCGTCCGGTCGCGGGCAGGGCCGACCACGCGCAGCGTCGTCTTCCCCTTCTCGGTCTCGATGGTGACGCGCTCGTTACAGGCGAACTGCCCCGGCTGCACCAAATCGCGCAGCTTCGTCAGCCGATATCCCGCGCCGAAGAGCCGTTCTACATCCGCCTGACACAGGTGGCAATGGCGGTTAGAGGAGATCACCGGCACATAGGGCTCACCGATTTTAGCCAGCTCCGACAGAATCACCCGCTCCACAGCAGCGCGCAATTCCTTCTCGTTCATAGCTCTCCTTTATGGAACGCCCGCCCGTCCCCAGAGGGGCAGGCCTCGGCGTTCTGCTCTTACTTCTTTTTGGCGGCCTCGGCTTCGGCCTTCTTCTTGAAGATTTCCTTGAGGCTCTCGGTGTACGGCGGGCGGGCAATGCCGTATTCGGTGACGATACCGGCAATCAGCTCGTTATCCGCAAAGTCGAACGCGGGGTTGTAGACCTTCACGCCCTCGGGCGCCATGCGCTTCTTATACCACATCTCGGTGACTTCCTCGGCAGGACGCTGCTCGATGTGGATATCCTCGCCCTTTTCGATGGACATGTCGATCGTCGAGGTCGGGCCCAGCACATAGAAGGGGATGCCGTAATACTTGGCGAGAATCGCCACGCCGGAAGTGCCGATCTTGTTGCAGGCGTCGCCGTTGGCCGCCACGCGGTCGCAGCCGACGAACACCGCGTTGACCCAGCCGTTCTTCATGACCTGCGAGGCCATGTTGTCGCAGATGACGGTCGTATCTACACCGTCGGCCTGCAATTCGAAGGAGGACAGGCGGGCACCCTGAAGCAGCGGGCGGGTTTCATCGGTGAACACGCGGAAATTCATGCCGCGTTCACGTCCCAGATGAATGGGCGCCAGCGCCGTGCCGTACTTGGAGGTTGCGAGCTGACCGGCGTTGCAGTGGGTCAGAATGCCGTCGCCGTCCTTGATGAGGCTCAGGCCGTATTCGCCGATCTGGCGGCACATCCACACGTCCTCATCCTTGATGGCGACACATTCTTTATGCAGCAGCTCCTTGATTTCGGGAATGGACTTGTCCTTGTTGTCCGTGACGACCTTCTCCATGCGGTTGAGCGCCCAGGAGAGGTTCACCGCCGTCGGGCGGGAGGAATCGAGATATTCCTTCGCCTTCTTGAACTGGGCGTAGAACTCGTCATAGTTGTCCGCCTGAATCCGCTTGGCGGCCAGATACACGCCGAAGCCGCCGGCCACGCCGATGGCGGGCGCGCCGCGCACCTTGAGCAGGTAAATTGCGTCCCAGATATCCTTCTGTTCGGTCAGGTGCAGCACCTCAACCTCGTAGGGCAGCTTGGTCTGATCCAAAATCACCAGCGCGCTCTGCTCGTCATCCAGCGCGACGGTTTCATAACTCATAATGTTCTTTTGCTCAGCCATGGTGGTCTCCTCCTTTTCCTCGGCGTTACTTGGCAGCCTCGTCGGCGCGCGTGACAGCGGCGATGAAGTCCGCACCGTTCTTGAACGCCGTGCGGTTCATAATGTAATCCTTGGCGCAGAGAATGTTGACCTTCTCGGCGTGGGCGCGCTTGGCCTCATCGGCGATGGTGGTCACGTCCTTGACGTTCGCCATGCCCACGGTGCGGCGAATCAGCTCGGTGCCGGCGTATGCGGCCGTGTCGGAGAGGATGCTGTCCAGATAGTATTCCTTGAAGCCAGGGGTCTTGGCCATCAGGTCGGTCACGCAGGCGTCAAAGCACACGAGGAACTTCTCGCAGAACAGGTCGATGGTTTCGGCAATGGCCTTGAGGCACCAGTCGCAGAAAGCGTCCGCGCCCGCGGCGCGGCCATTGTCCCACGCGAAAATCATGTT